>Ga0207701_10005486_pt1 | contig 12746 bp, 10 predicted proteins | sample KBSSwiSSwithPhiX_FD_184294 | JGI IMG/M metagenome (GOLD analysis project Ga0207701, IMG submission 184294) | Switchgrass rhizosphere bulk soil microbial communities from Kellogg Biological Station, Michigan, USA, with PhiX - S5 (SPAdes) (version 2) | ecosystem: Environmental > Terrestrial >...
TATCGTGCAGCTTGCCGGCTGCGAGCCGCGCTGGATGGCCGAGGGCGCGCGCATCGCCGCAAATGCCGGCGCCGACATCATCGACATCAACATGGGCTGTCCGGCCAAGCACGTCACCGGCGCGCAATCCGGCTCCGCGCTGATGCGCGATCTCGACCATGCGCTGACCTTGATCGACGCGGTCGTCGGCGCGGTCGGCGTGCCGGTCACGCTGAAGATGCGGCTCGGCTGGGACGACAACTCGCGCAATGCGCCCGCGCTTGCGCGCCGCGCCGAGGCAGCGGGCATCAAGCTCATCACCGTGCACGGACGCACGCGCTGCCAGTTCTACAAGGGCGCCGCCGATTGGAGTGCGGTGCGCGCCGTGAAGCAGGCGGTGTCGATCCCGGTCGTGGTCAACGGCGACGTGATTGATTTCGAGCGCGCCGTCGCGGCGCTTTCACTCTCCGGCGCGGACGGCGTGATGGTCGGGCGCGGCGCGAACGGGCGGCCGTGGTTTCCCGGCGATCTCGCGCACTACTTTGCCACCGGCCTGCAGCGCGCGGCGCCGTCGCTCGGCGAGCAGTTCACGCTCACTGCTGCGCTCTATGACGAGATGCTGACCCATCACGGGGCGCGCATCGGTGTTCGCCACGCACGCAAACATCTCGGCTGGGCGCTCGACGCCGCCGCCGAAACGGCGGGTATCTCACCCGAGCAACTGAAGACGACGCGCGCGCATGTGCTGACCTCTGACGATCCTGTCGAAGTGCGCCGTCGCCTGGCTGATGCTTACGATGCCTTCTCCTGGAGGGCCGCGGCATGAACCAGGCCCTCCGGGCGTTCGGCGGCGAGACCGCCGACACGGTGCTCAACGCGCTGCCGCATCCGGTGCTGATGGTCGCGCCGGACGGCAAGATCGCGGAGGCGAACGTCGCAGCGGAGGCGTTTTTCGAAGTCTCGATGCTGCTGCTGCGCCGCCACCAGCTGCGCGATCTCGTACCGTTCGGCTCGCCGCTGCTCGCGCTGATCGACCAAGTGCGCAATCGCGGCTCGGCGGTGAACGAATATCGCGTCGACCTCTCCACACCGCGTACGCAGAACGAGCGCCTTGTCGACCTGAACGTTGCGCCGGTTCCCGAACGGCCCGGCCATGTCGTGGTGATGCTGCAGGAGCGCACCATCGCGGACAAGATGGACCGCCAGCTCACCCATCGCGGCGCCGCACGCTCCGTCATCGCGCTCGCCGCCATGCTGGCGCACGAGATCAAGAATCCGCTCTCCGGCATCCGCGGTGCCGCGCAATTGCTCGAACAGTCCGCCGGCGACGACGACGATCGCACGCTGACGCGGCTGATCTGCGACGAGGCCGACCGGATCGTGAAGCTGGTCGACCGCATGGAGGTGTTCGCCGACGAGCGCCCCGTCGAGCGCGAGCCGGTCAACATCCATGTGGTGCTCGACCGGGTGAAGAAGCTCGCGCAATCGGGCTTTGCGCGCCACATCAAGTTCGTCGAGACCTACGATCCCTCGCTGCCGTCAGTGCTCGCCAACCGCGACCAATTCATCCAGGTGTTCCTCAACCTGGTGAAGAACGCCTCCGAGGCCATGGGCGACCAGCCGGACGGCCAGATCGAACTGACCACCGCGTTCCGTCCCGGCGTGCGGCTGCAGGTGCCGGGCTCCAAGACGCGCGTGTCGCTGCCGCTCGAGTTCTGCGTGCGCGACAACGGTGCCGGGGTGCCGGCCGACCTGATGCCGCATCTGTTCGACCCGTTCGTCACCACCAAACCGACCGGAAGCGGCCTCGGTCTTGCATTGGTCGCCAAGATCGTCGGCGACCATGGCGGGATCATCGAGTGCGAGTCGCAGCCGCGTCACACCATCTTTCGCGTTTTGATGCCGATGTTCACAGGCGACGACGCCTTGCCGGGTGGCGGAACCTGAAGGGGAAACGATGCCTGCAGGAAACATACTCGTCGCCGACGACGACTCCGCGATCAGGACGGTCCTGAACCAGGCCTTGTCGCGCGCCGGCTACGAGGTCCGCTCGACCGGAAACGCCGCGACGCTGTGGCGCTGGGTCAGCCAGGGCGACGGCGATCTCGTCATCACCGACGTGGTGATGCCGGACGAGAATGCGTTCGACCTGTTGCCGCGCATCAAGAAGCTGCGGCCCGAGCTGCCGGTCATCGTGATGAGCGCGCAGAACACGTTCATGACGGCGATCCGTGCCTCCGAGCGCGGCGCGTACGAATATCTGCCCAAGCCCTTCGACCTGAAGGAGCTGATCACGATCGTCGGCCGCGCGCTGTCCGAGCCGAAGGAGCGCGTGCGCGAGCAGCCGAAGGTCGAAGACCTCGGCAACATCCCTCTGGTCGGACGCTCGCCCGCGATGCAGGAGATCTACCGCTTCGTCGCGCGGCTGATGCAGACCGATCTCACCGTGATGATCACGGGCGAGTCCGGCACCGGCAAGGAACTGGTCGCGCGCGCGCTGCATGATTACGGCAAGCGCCGCTCGGGTCCGTTCGTCGCGATCAACATGGCGGCGATCCCGCGCGATCTCGTGGAATCCGAATTGTTTGGCCACGAGAAGGGCGCGTTCACCGGGGCGAATTCGCGCGCGTCGGGCCGCTTCGAGCAGGCGGAAGGCGGCACGTTGTTCCTCGACGAGATCGGCGACATGCCGATGGAGGCGCAGACGCGGCTCCTGCGCGTGCTGCAGCAGGGCGAGTACACGACCGTGGGCGGCCGCACGCCGATCAAGACCGACGTGCGCATCGTCGCCGCCAGCAACAAGGATCTGCGCGTCCTGATTCAGCAGGGCCTGTTCCGCGAAGACCTGTTCTTCCGGCTCAACGTCGTGCCGCTGCGCCTGCCGCCGCTACGCGAGCGCGCCGAGGACGTGCCCGACCTGATGCGGCATTTCTTCGTGCTTGCCGAGCGCGAGGGCCTCCCGCCGAAACAGGTCGATTCCGCCGCGCTCGAGCGGCTCAAGCGCTACCGCTGGCCGGGCAACGTTCGCGAACTGGAGAACCTCGCGCGCCGCCTCTCCGCGCTCTACCCGCAGGAGACCATCACCGGCGCGGTGATCGACGCCGAATTGGTGCAGCCCACGATCGCGGCGCCGGACGATGAGGGGCGGGGAGAGGACAACATCGCGGGCGCGATGGAGCGCCACCTCACGCGCTACTTCGCCGATTTCGGCGATGGATTGCCGCCGCCCGGGCTCTATCACCGCATCCTGCGCGAGGTGGAGCAGCCGTTGCTCACCGCGGCGCTGGCGGCGACACGCGGCAACCAGATCCGCGCCGCCGACCTGCTCGGCGTCAACCGCAACACGCTGCGCAAGAAGATCCGCGATCTGGATATCCAGGTGGTGCGCACCAGCAGCTAGGGCGCTCGCATCTTGTTTGATTTGCTGCAGGGGCGAGCATGATGCCGGCGTTCCTTGCGCAGCACGTCCAATGCCGTCCAGAAGATCGCGGCGCTCCCGCATCCAGCCTCGTCGCCGACTTTATTTCGGAAGGCATTCCACATTGAAGGCAATGATGATCTGCGATGGGTCAGCCTTACCTATGCTCTTCAAGTCTTCCAAACCACTTTTTAGCTTGGCTCCCGCCTCCTTTAAGCTGCCCTCAAGTGTCGACTTGGCCGCCCTGCATCGCTCTTCATTCGAGAACTCCTGAAACACCACGGTTGGGAGGAGCCTCCATTCCGCCCTGTCGTTTGTAGCGGCCGGACTGACTGAGTAGGAGAAGACGTACATCAGGATCCACATCGGTATGCTCCACTTGTGATGCGACGGCAGTGATGGCCTGCGCCCGATGGACGATGATCGTCCCGGGCGCCTCGTCGCACCGAGTGGCCAGTCAGCTCTCTCAGAGTCTGCCTGCGCGGAACCGAGTGGCGATCGTTCGATCAGCAAGATGAACAGTGTCGGCTTGATCGTCTTCGGGCAAGCGAACAAAGGTCTACCGACCATATCCTTTCGGCTCACACAGGAAGCGACTCGGACGATCACCTGCGCGGACAAGTTCGGGCACACTCGCGGTGCGTCAGAACTGCGGTTCGCTGCGATAGGAGGCGGCCATGAGCGCTTTCGCGCACCAAGTCGATTATTCGTGTTGTGATGATTTCCGGTCATTCGCTTGACCGATGATTTGGAGGTCGTTGCTGGCTTCCTCCAAAGTCCCGGCGCGCGTGGTGCGTCCCGTTGGCCCGTCACCGGGACGCGCTGGAACGGGGTGCCGCGCCGCTAGGCGCGCTCAGCCTTGGCGAGCGCGTACCACGCACGGTCGGCGGCCGGAACCGACCCCGGATTGCACGCCCGGAACTCAAGGGGACGGTTTGTGGTCACGTAACCGGCTTACTTCGGGACGAATTCGCGATACCCTGACGCCACAGGGCTGCCGCATTCCGGCAACATTGTTGTATAAATGCATCAAATTGACCCGGGCAGCGGTGCATGCCGCAGCCGGGGCCCACCTTTCCCTTTGACTTTCTCCGCAGGCGACATCCCGATGGCCAGTGCCGATGACGTTGCGATCGGAGATGCGAGAGCTTCCGCGCCAAAGCTGTCGTCGCGCGTGATCGGCTCGCTCGCGGTCGCGCTGGCGCTCATGTCCGCGGCCGTCACCTTCGCGGTGCTCGCCGGACTGACTCCCATCGCGCCGACGCATCAGGTCGTCGTCACGGTCCTGGCCTTCGACGCGTTTGCGGCGTTGCTGCTGACCACCGTCATCGGTCGGGAAGTCTGGAACATCATACAGGCGCGCCGCCACGGCCGGGCAGGGGCGCGGCTGCATGTGCGCATCATCGGGTTGTTCTCGGTCGTCGCCGCGGTGCCGACTGTACTGGTGGCGATCGTCGCCAGCATCACGCTCGACCGCGGGCTGGCGCCGTGGTTTTCCGACCGCATCCAGTCGGTGATCCAGCAATCGCTCACCGTGGCGCAACTTTACCTGAACGAGCAGGGCGCGCTGATCCGCAACGAAGTGTCCGCGATGGCGTTCGACATCAGCCGCGCCAAGCCACTGTTCGACGGCGAGCGCGAGCAATTCAAGCAACTCCTCGACGCACAGGCGAAGCTGCGCGGATTGCCGCTGACCTTGATCGTGCACAACGACCTGACCGTGATCGAAAAGGCGGATATCGAAGGCGTCGGCGATATCGCGCCGCCGCCCGCGTCCGGGGCGCTGTCCGGCGTCGGCGACGAGGTTCCGCGGGTCGGGGTGTTCCTGGAGTCGAAGACCGTCGCGGCGGTGATCAAGCTGCGCGGCTACGACGACGCCTATCTTTACGTGGCGCGGCCGCTCGATCCGCGTGTGGTCGAGCAGCTGCAAGTGACGCAGGATTCGATCGCCGAGTTCTCCAATCTGGAGCAGCGCCGTGTCGGGGTGCAGATCGCGTTCGCGCTGATGTATACCGTCATCGCGCTGATCGTGCTGCTCTCCGCCGTGTGGATCGGATTGAATTTCGCCAACCGGCTGGTCGCGCCGATCCGCCGCCTGATCGGCGCCGCGAACCTGGTCTCGACCGGCAATCTGTATGTGCAGGTGCCGGTGCGGCGCGGGGAGGGCGACCTCTCGCAGCTCGGCGAGAGCTTCAACAAAATGACGCAGGAATTGCGCACGCAGCGCGACGATTTGATGCGCGCGCGCGACCAGATCGACAGCCGCCGCCGCTTCACCGAGGCGGTGCTGGCGGGCGCGAGCGCCGGCGTGATCGGCGCGGACTCGGAAGGCCGCATCAGCATTTTGAACCGCTCGGCCGAGAAGCTGATCGGGCAGAGCGAAGCGGAGGCGAACGGGCGCGATCTCACCGAGGTGATGCCCGAGCTAGAGCCGCTGTTCGCCGAGGCGCGCACCGGCATGCATCGGCTGGTTCAGGGCCAGATCACCATCAGCCGCGACATGCGCGAGCGCAATTTGTCGGTCCGCGTCACGACCGAGCAGTCGGCCGACGAGCATGGCGGCTATGTGGTGACGCTCGACGACATCACCGATCTGGTGGCCGCGCAGCGCACCTCGGCCTGGGCCGACATCGCGCGGCGCATCGCGCACGAGATCAAGAACCCGCTGACCCCGATCCAGCTTTCCGCCGAGCGGCTGAAGCGCAAGTACGGCAAGATCATCACCGAAGACAAGGCCGTATTCGACCAATGCACCGATACGATCGTGCGCCAGGTCGACGACATCAAGCGCATGGTGGACGAGTTCTCGCGCTTCGCGCGGATGCCCAAGCCCGTCATGACCTCGGAGGACGTCGCCGATACCGTGCGGCAAGCCGTGTTCCTGCAGCGCGTCGGCAATCCGGACATCGATATCGAATTCGAGCCGGAGCAGGAGAAGATGCCGGCGAAGTTCGACCGGCGGCTTATTTCACAGGCGCTGACCAATATCATCAAGAACGCGACTGAGGCGATCGCCGCCGTTCCGCCGGCGGAACTCGGCCGCGGACGCATCCATGTCGCGGTGAAGCGGGAAGGTCATGACATCGTGATCGACGTGATCGACAACGGTACGGGTCTGCCGAAGGAGAACCGCAACCGGCTGCTCGAGCCTTATGTGACCACGCGCGAGAAAGGCACCGGCCTCGGCCTTGCTATCGTCGGCCGCATCCTGGAAGAACACGGAGGAAAGATGAACCTGTTCGACGCTCCCGACGTCGCGTCCGGCGGCCGCGGCGCGTGGATGCAGCTGCGCTTCGCTGCCGAGACCGTCGGCACTGCCGACGGCGCTGAAAAAACGCAAGTCCTCGAACCGGTGAGCGAGCGATAATGATAGCGTCTGACATTCTCATCATCGACGACGAGGCGGATATCCGCGAACTGGTCGCGGGCATCCTGCAGGACGAGGGCTACGAGACGCGCACCGCGCGCGACAGCGACTCGGCACTCAGCTCGATCGCGTCGCGGCGGCCGAACCTGCTGTTCCTCGACATCTGGCTGCAGGGCAGCAAGCTCGACGGGCTGCAATTGCTCGACAGCATCAAGGGCGAACACCCGGAACTGCCGGTGGTGATGATCTCCGGCCACGGCAACATCGAGACCGCGGTCTCCGCGATCAAGCGTGGCGCCTACGACTTCATCGAGAAACCGTTCAAGGCCGACCGGCTGGTGCTGGTCGCGAACCGCGCGCTGGAGAATTCGCGGCTCAAGCGCGAGGTGAAGGAGCTCAAGCAGCTCGCGCCGGTCCCGACCAGCCTGATCGGCAAGTCGTCGGCGATCAACCAGCTTCGTCATGTGATCGAGAAGGTGTCTCCGACCAACAGCCGCATCCTGATCGTCGGCCCGTCCGGCGCCGGCAAGGAGCTGACCGCGCGGACCATCCACGGCCATTCCGCGCGCGTCGACGGACCGTTCGTGGTGATCAACGCCGCGGCGATCACGCCGGAGCGGATGGAGTCCGAGCTGTTCGGCGTCGAGGCTTCGAACGGAACGCGCGATCGCAAGGTCGGTGCGCTCGAGGAAGCGCATCACGGCACGCTGTTCATCGACGAGATCGGCGACATGCCGCGCGAGACGCAGAACAAGATCCTGCGCGTGCTGGTCGACCAGACCTTCCAGCGCGTCGGAGGCACCAACAAGATCGACGTCGACGTGCGCGTCATCTCGTCGACCACGCGCAACCTCGAAGCCGAGATCGCGGCGGGGAATTTCCGCGAGGATCTGTTCCATCGCCTGTCGGTGGTCCCGATCCGCGTTCCGCCGCTCGCGGAACGGCGCGAGGACGTTCCGGTGCTGGTCGACTATTTCATGGACCAGATCTCGCAGTCGACCGGCCTGCCGAAGCGCCAGATCGGCGAGGACGCGATGGCGGTGCTGCAATCGCATGACTGGCCCGGCAACGTGCGCCAGCTGCGCAACAACGTCGAGCGGCTGATGATTCTCGCCGGCGGCGATGCCGATGCGGTGATCAGCGCCTCGATGCTGCCGCAGGACGTCGGCGCGATGGTGCCGAACCTGCCGACCGGCAATGGCGGCGAGCATCTGATGGGTTTGCCGCTGCGCGACGCACGCGAACTGTTCGAGCGCGAATATCTGCGCGCGCAGATCAATCGCTTCGGCGGCAACATCTCGCGCACCGCCGAGTTCGTCGGCATGGAGCGCTCGGCGCTGCACCGCAAATTGAAGGCATTGGGTGTAGGGTAGCGCGTGATCCCGAATAGTGGGAACCGGTTTCGGATAAGATCACGCGCAGATAACGGGGGCTCTCCTTGTCACGCATCGCCTATGTGAACGGCCGCTACGTGCCGCACCGCGCCGCGCAGATCCATGTCGAGGACCGCGGCTATCAGTTCGCCGACGGCGTCTACGAGGTGTGCGAGGTGCGGGGAGGGCGGCTGGTCGACGAGCGCCGCCACATGGACCGGCTCGAACGCTCGCTCGGCGAGCTGCGCATCGCGATGCCGATGCCGCGCAACGTGCTCGGCGTCGTGCTGCGCGAGACGGTAGCGCGCAACCGTGTGCGCGACGGCCTGGTCTACCTGCAGATCACGCGCGGCGTGGCGCGGCGCGACCACGCGTTTCCGGCGCCCGGCACGCTGCCGAGCATCGTCGTCACCGCCAAGAATCTCGACGTCGAGAAGATCGAGCAGGGCGCGCAGGAGGGAATCCCGGTGATCTCGGTGCCGGACAACCGCTGGGAGCGGGTCGACATCAAGTCGGTCGGGCTGCTGCCGAACGTGCTGGCCAAGCAGGCGGCGCGCGAGGCGGGCGCGAAGGAAGCCTGGTTCGTCGACGCCAAGGGCTTTGTTACCGAGGGCTCCTCGACCAATGCCTGGATCGTGACGCGCGACGGCGCCGTGGTGACGCGCGCGGCCGACTTCGGCATCCTGCGCGGCATCACCCGCACCGTCGTGCTCGAAGTCATCGCCGAGCACGGGCTGAAGCTCGAAGAGCGTCCGTTCACGATGGACGAGGCTTACGCGGCGCGCGAAGCCTTCATCACCTCGGCGACGCAGTTCGTGACGCCGGTGGTGCGCATCGACGGAAAACCCGTCGGCAATGGCGCGCCCGGCCTGATCGCGACTGCGCTCAGGCGCGATTATCACGCCCACGCCGAGATCGCCTGACGAAACTGAGGCAAAAACTCGCCGGTATTGGCGCGCAAGTTTGGCTTGCGCGCTCCGGTTACGTGACATCTAATGGGGTTGCCACGTCCGCGTGCGGGCGGAAGACCCGTCGCGTGCGAAGCAAGACGAAAACAACAAGCGCGGCGAGGGGTCGCGCATAAAAACGGAACAACGGCAATGGCAGCCGAACGCGCACAAAATCTGCAAGACACCTTCCTCAATCACGTACGCAAGAGTAAGACGCCACTCACGATCTTTCTGGTGAACGGCGTGAAGCTGCAGGGGGTCGTGACCTGGTTCGATAATTTCTGCGTGCTGCTGCGGCGGGATGGGCATTCCCAGCTCGTCTACAAGCACGCGATATCGACCATCATGCCGGGGCATCCGATCCAACTGTTCGAAGGCGCTGAGGAAGCGCCGGCTGAGAAGGCCTGATTTGGAGCAACGCCGTCGCGATGTCATTTTTGGCCGGTTGAGCCCGCCCGATGAGGGCGCTTCGACCGGTCGCGCGATGGTGGTGGGGCCTTATCTGCGCCGCCGGCCGTCACGTGGCTTGTCGGCGCGCGCCGCCGAAAGCGAACGCTCGCCCGAAGCGCGGCTCGAGGAAGCCGTCGGCCTTGCGGGCGCGATCGATCTTCACGTGGTGGAGCAGGGGATCGCGCCGCTCGGCGAGATCCGTCCCGCGACCTATCTGGGCAAGGGCAAGGTCGACGAGCTGGCCGGCGTCATCAAGGCCGGCGAGATCGGCATCGTGGTGATGGATTGCGCGCTCTCGCCGGTGCAGCAGCGCAACCTCGAAAAAGCGTTTGGCGCGAAGGTGCTCGACCGCACCGGACTGATCCTCGAAATCTTCGGACGCCGCGCCCGCACGCGCGAAGGCACGCTGCAGGTCGAGCACGCCCACCTGACCTATCAGAAGGGACGGCTGGTGCGCTCGTGGACGCATCTGGAACGCCAGCGCGGCGGTTTCGGCTTCCTCGGCGGGCCGGGCGAGACGCAGATCGAGTCCGACCGGCGCATGATCGAGGAGCGCATCGCCAAGATCGAGCGCGAACTGGAGGGCGTGAAGAAGACGCGCAAGCTGCATCGCGACAGCCGCAAGCGCGTGCCGTATCCGATCGTCGCGCTGGTCGGCTACACCAATGCCGGCAAGTCGACGCTGTTCAACCGCCTGACGCGCGCGCAAGTAATGGCGGCCGACATGCTGTTCGCGACGCTCGATCCGACCTTGCGGGCGATCACGCTGCCGCACGGCGCCAAGGCGATCCTGTCCGACACGGTGGGCTTCATCTCCGATCTGCCGACCATGCTGGTGGCGGCCTTCCGCGCCACGCTCGAAGAGGTGGTCGAGGCCGACGCGATCCTGCACGTGCGCGACGCGACGCATGAGGATACGGCAGCGCAGGCGCACGACGTGGAAGAGGTGCTGCGCGCGCTCGACATCGATCCGAACGATCGCACGCGGCTGATCGAGGTCTGGAACAAGGTCGACCGCCTCGGCGCGGACGCGCGCGAGCAGCTAGTGAATGTTGCGGAGCGCCGCGCCGCCGACGACCGTCCGGTGATCGTCTCGGCGCTGACCGGGGAGGGGCTCGATCGCCTGCTCGACGCGATCGAGGCGCGGCTCGCGACACGGCGCATCGTGCTCGATCTGGTGCTCGATCCGGCCGACGGCGCGGGGGTGAGCTGGCTGCACCGCCATTCCGAGGTGATGGACAAGCACATGCGCGACGACGGCCAGCTCGCGATGACGGTGCGGGCGGATGCGACCAATGCGGAGCGCATTCGCGGGAAGTTTACCGCTGCGCCGTCACCCTGAGAGCGATTCATCCGACCCGCTTGTCCCGCGAAAGCGGGGGCCCGGGCCAAGAACTGGATTCCCGCTTTCGTGGGGAATGAGCGCAAGGCTTAGCCGGAGCTTTTCTCCTCAGCCTTCGCCTGATCCCACAGCGCGTCCATCTCGCCGAGCGTCGCGTCGGACGGCGTCTTGCCCGCGGCCGCAAGCGCATCCTCGATTGCGCCGAAGCGGCGTTCGAATTTCAGGTTGGTGGTGCGCAGCGCGGTTTCGGGATCGACATCGAGATGGCGGGCGAGGTTGACCACGGCGAACAGCAGATCGCCGATCTCGCCCGCGACTTTCTCCTTCGCGCCGGCATCGAGCTCCGCGCCGATCTCGTCGGCCTCCTCGCGGATCTTCGCCAGCACCGCCTTCGGATCGTTCCAGTCGAAGCCGACCTTGCCGGCTTTCTGCTGCAGCTTGAGTGCGCGCGCGAGCGCCGGCAGGCCGGGGGAGACGCCGGCGAGCGCGCCGTCGCGGCCGGGGGCAGGGGCTCTGCCCGCTTTCGCACGCGCCGCCTTCTCCTCGGCTTTGATCTGGTCCCACTGGACGTTGACCTGCCCGGTGTTCAGCCCGCTTTTGTCGCCGAACACATGCGGATGGCGCCGGATCAGCTTTTCGCAGATCGCCTGCACGACATCGGGAAATGCGAACGTGCCTTGCTCCTCGGCCATGCGGGCGTGAAACACGACTTGCAACAAGAGATCGCCGAGCTCGTCCTTCAGGTCGTCGAGATCGCCCCGGTCGATCGCGTCGGCGACCTCGAACGCTTCCTCGATGGTGTAGGGCGCGATGGTCGCGAAGTTCTGCTCGAGATCCCACGGGCAGCCGCTGCCGGGGGTGCGCAGCGCCGCCATGATGGCGACCAGTCCGGCAATGTCGCGGGAGGGTTTCATTGGACGGTCTCAAGGGCAGGGCGACCGTATCAAGCCGCCCTCGCCCTTGCGACCGTTAACCAGCACAGCCCACAGGCGGTCAGTGCCCGGACTCGTCGGCCTTGCGCGCGGATTCGAACAGGAACCAGGTCCGCTTCTCGGTCGCGTCGATGTACATCTCAAGCAGGCTCGCCGTGGCGACGTCTTCGTGGTCGTCGCACAGCTTGTGCGCCTTGCGCATCGCGGCCGCCACCGCCTTGTTGTCGTTCATCAGTTCTCGCACCATCTCGCCGGCGGTCACGAACGGCTCGTCGTTGTCGGCGATCGACTGCTCCTTGGAGATATGACCGATCGAACGCAAGGTCGTGCCGCCGATCTTGCGCACGCGCTCCGCGATCTCGTCGGTGGTCTCGAAGATCGCCGTGGCCTGCTCCTCGAACAGCAGATGGTAGCTGCGGAAGTGCGGGCCGCTGACGTGCCAGTGGAAGTTCTTGGTCTTGAGATAGAGCGCGAAACTGTCGGCCAGGATGCCGTTCAGCGCCTTGGAAATCTCGGTGACCGCCTTGTAATCGAGGTCGGTCGGGGTGTCGAGGTCGGGCGCGGGACGGCCGCGCTTGATCGGGGTCACTTTGCTCACGGGAATGCCTCGTGGTGCTTGGGGAGGCGCCTTGGCGGCGCATCAGCACAATGCGCGACCCCGGGGGCCGGGTTCCATGACGGGCATCATTGTATTGGGTTCGTTCTGCCAAACACATCCTCGATTCGCATAAGACATATTATGGAATATTTTATGCGAGGTTCAAGATACTGAAATCGCTCCAAATTGAGCGAAATGCCTCAGGCCTCGATCCGCATCCCGTCATAGGCCGGCTCGACATGCGGCGGCAGGCTCGAGCGCAAAACCTCGTAGTCGAGGTCGGTGTGCATGTTGGTCAGCACCGCGCGCTTCGGCTTGATGCGCTCGATCCAGGCGA
>Ga0207701_10005489_pt1 | contig 12744 bp, 12 predicted proteins | sample KBSSwiSSwithPhiX_FD_184294 | JGI IMG/M metagenome (GOLD analysis project Ga0207701, IMG submission 184294) | Switchgrass rhizosphere bulk soil microbial communities from Kellogg Biological Station, Michigan, USA, with PhiX - S5 (SPAdes) (version 2) | ecosystem: Environmental > Terrestrial >...
GGCCAAGCTGTCGTCGACGAACCTCGCGAAGATCAAAGCGTGGATCGACGCGGGCGCGCTGAATAATTGATCAGTCCGCCGTACCGGGCAGGTACTTGAGGACCTGAACGCGCTCGAGCGTCACCAGCCCTTCGCCGACCATCTCGTCGAGGATCGGCTTCAGCCGCTCGACGTGCTCCGGGGTGTCGACCACCTCGACGATCATCGGCAGGTCCTCGGACAGCCGCAGGATCTGCGCCGTATGAATCACGCTGCGCGCGCCGAAGCCCGCCACCGCGCGCGTCACCGTCGCGCCCGCGAACCCTTCGCTGCGCAGCCGCTCGAGCAACGCCATGTGCAGCGGGCGGTGATGCCACTGGTCCGATTCGCCGATGAAGATCCGCACCAGCACCTGCTCCCCCTCGATCGATCGCATCGGGACCTCCTCAGCCGATCGCGCGGCACACGAGAACGCCGAGGCCGCCCGCCAGCAAGCAGGCGACGACCGTCGTCAGGATGTTGAGCGCGCCCAGCCCCAGCGAACCGTCCTGCATCAGTCGGATCGTCTCGTAGTTGAACGTCGAGTACGTCGTGAAGCCGCCCATGACGCCGGTCGTGAGCACGAGTCGCGCCGACGGCGAGAGCAGCCCGCGCTGCAGACCGAGGTACATGATGATGACGATGCAGAACGAACCCAGCGCATTGATGATCAGCGTGCCCCAGGGAAACGTGGCGCCGAGATTGCGCTGCGCCCAGCCCCCCAGCAGGTAACGCGCGCCGGTCCCGAAGGCGCCGCCCAGGCAGATCATTAAAAAGCGTGCCATCGCGGTGATTTATCGCGCGCGGATGCCGGCCGCGCCAGATCGGAGTTACCATCCGGGGCCGGAGGCGATTCATGCAGCGCCAGCGCCAGCCAGGAACGTATCCGTGTGGAACGCCGCGTCCGGCCAGTCCGCAAGTCGGTCCGACGCGCCGTCAGTTCGTGCAGGGAATGCTCGTCGGCGCAGCGGGCGCCGCCGTTGCGGGCTGCGCCAGCAAGACGCCGATGATGACCGGCCCCATCGACGCCGCGTCCGGGCTGAACAAGACCGCCGTCGATCGCGTGACGCTGGGCGCGACCGGCATCGTGACGTCGCGCCTCGCGCTGGGCAGCGGCACGCACGGCTTCAACGGCGCGTCCGATCAGACGCGCCTGGGGATGACCACGTTCGTCAACCAGCTGACCTACGGCTACGGCAAGGGCCTGACGTTCTTCGAGACCGCCGCCGACTACGGCGCCCACCCGTTCATCGCCGAGGCGGTGCGCCAGGTCGGCCGCCAGAACGTCGTCGTGCTGACGAAGACCGAGGCGCAGACGGCCGCCGACATGCAGGCCGACCTGGACAAGTTCCGGCGCGACCTCGGCATCGACATGATCGACATCGTGCTGCTGCACAACAAGCAGAGCGCGACCTGGACCACCGAGTGCGCCGGCGCGATGGACGTGCTATCGCAGGCGAAGGAGAGCGGCGTCATCCGCGCCCACGGCGTCTCGTGCCACACGCTCGCGGCGCTGCAGCTGGCCGCCGCCACGCCCTGGGTCGAGATCGATCAGGCGCGGGTGAACCCCGACGGGATTCTCATGGACGCCGATCCGGCGACCGTCATCGGCGTCCTCAAACAGATGAAGGCGTCCGGCAAGGGCGTCATCGGCATGAAGATCCTCGGCGAAGGTCAGCTTTCGAACCAGGTCGACCGCGCGATCACGCACGCCGTCGGGCTGGACTGCATCGACGCGTTCACGATCGGCTTCACCAGCACCGGACAGCTGGATGAAGTGATGCAGAAGATCGCCGCCGTTTAGGCCATCAACTCCGCCCACGCGATTCGGCCTTATCCTTCCGGGCGCCATGGCGCCCGATCACAAGCACACGAACCGGCTGATCCACGAGACCAGCCCCTACCTCCTGCAGCACGCGCACAACCCGGTGGACTGGCGGCCGTGGGGCGACGAGGCGTTCGCGGAGGCGCGCCGTCTGGGCAAGCCGGTCTTTCTTTCGATCGGCTACTCGACCTGCCACTGGTGCCACGTGATGGAGGAGGAGTCGTTCGAGGACGAGGAGATCGCGTCCGTGATGAACGACCTCTACGTGAGCATCAAGGTCGATCGCGAGGAGCGCCCCGACGTCGACGCCATCTACATGGCGGCCGTGCAGGCGCTGACGGGCTCGGGGGGCTGGCCGATGAGCGTGTGGCTGACGCCCGACCGCGAGCCGTTCTTCGGCGGCACCTACTTCCCGCCGCGCGACGGCGCCCGCGGCGCGAGCCACGGGTTCATCACCATCCTGCGCGACATCCACGACACGTACAAAGCCGACCCGGCGCGCGTCCAGCGCGCGACCGCGGCGCTGGTCAACGCGGTCCGCTCGCGCATCGAGGCGGGTGAAGCCGCTGCCGCCGCCGCCGCCGGACGGCCCGCCCCGTCGCTGATCGGCGACACGATCACCGTCTTCAAGCGCCTGTTCGACGATCGCGACGGCGGCCTGCGCCGGGCGCCGAAGTTTCCGTCGAACATCCCGAATCGCGTGCTGCTGCGCGCGCACGCCCGCAACGGCGACGGCGTCGCGCTGCTGATGGCGGCGCTGACGCTGGAGAAGATGGCGGCGGGCGGCATGTACGATCAGCTCGCGGGCGGCTTCCACCGCTACTCGACCGACGCGCGCTGGCTGGTGCCGCACTTCGAGAAGATGCTCTACGACAACGCGCTGCTGATCCCCGCCTACGCCGAGGCGCACCTGGTGACGGGCCGCGCCGACTTCGCGCGCGTCGCGCGCGACACGCTGGACTACCTGCTGCGCGAGATGGTCGCGCCCGAGGGCGGCTTCTACTCCGCGACCGACGCCGATTCGAAACGCCCCGACGGCAAGTCCGAGGAGGGCGCGTTCTTCGTCTGGTCCGAGGCGGAGATCCGGCAGGTGCTGGGCGCCGGCCCCGAGACCGATCGCTTCATCAAGTACTACGGCGTCACCGCGGCGGGAAACTTCGAGGGCTCGAACATCCTGGCCGTCGGCGCGCCCGACGAGGCGACGCAGGCCGCGCTGGCGCCCCAGCGCGCGGCGCTCTACGCGGCCCGCGCGCTGCGTTCGCCGCCCTTCCGCGACGACAAGATCCTCGCGTCGTGGAACGGGCTGGCGATCTCGGCGGCGGCCGTCGCCGGGCGGTTGTTCGACGAGCGCCGCTACGTCGACGCCGCGGTCCGCGCCGCGACGCACCTGCTGGACAAGATGCGCCCGGGCGGACGCCTGGCCCGCAGCGCCAAGGACGGCCGCGTCGGCGGCGCCGGCTTCCTCGACGACTACGCGTTCGCGTGCGCCGGCCTCATCGATCTGTTCGAGGCGACGTTCGAACCGCGCTGGCTGCGCGAGGCGATCGCGCTCGCCGACGACACCGAACGCCTGTTCGCCGATCCGGCGGGCGGCTGGTTCATGACCGCCGCCGATCACGAGAAGCTGATCGCGCGCGAGAAGCCGACCTACGACGGCGCCGAGCCGTCGGGGACGTCGGTGGCGCTGCTCAATGCCCTGCGCCTGGCGACGTTCACGTCCGACGATCGCTGGCGCGCGATCGCCGATCGCGCGTTCGCCGCGATCGCGCCGACGCTGACCGAGAATCCCCTCGCGCTGACCGAGGCGCTGGTGGCGCTGGACTACGCCAGCGACGAAGCCAAGGAGATCGCGATCGTCTGGCCGCGAGACGCGGGCCCCGACGCCGCGCGACCGCTGCTGGACGTCGTGCGACGCACGTTCGTCCCGAACCACGCGCTCGCCGCCGCGTCCGAGGCCGACGCGCCCGCGCTCGGCCAGCTGATCCCCTTCATCGCCGACAAGACCGCGGCCGGCGGCCGCGCGACCGCCTACGTCTGCGTCCGCGGCCGCTGCGAGCTGCCCGTCCAGGAACCCGACGCGCTCGCGAAGCTCCTCGAGCGCCGCCTCCCCTACCCGCCTACCTGATCGTCAGCGGCGGGTGAAGACCGAGACGTCGGTGTTGCCGGTCGTCGCGTCAACCGCGAAGAGCGTGAGCGTGGTGCTGGCCGCCGTGTAGGACTTCATCCTCATGTCCGGTGTCACGACCGCGCCATCGGTGTCGACGTGCACGCAGGTCTGCGTGAACGAGATCGCGTTCCCTTGTGTCGTGATCCGGACGGACGCCGTCGCCGGCAGGATCCCGCCGCTCACGACCTGGATGCAGTCGCCCGCGACCGCGAGCGTTTCAGAGAACGAAAACGGGCTGGTGCAAGACGAGCCGTACTTGTCCTGCGACGTCAGCACGTACGTCCCGTCGACGAGCGTACCTCCGGTGCCGGATGGCGCCGTGCCGGTCACGCACGTTGGCGTGACGAGATCCCCCACGTTCGCCAGCGTGTTGCATTCCTGCCCCGCAGGCACGTCGGCGCTGCACATGCCGGGCGGCGCACCGTCGGGAGCCAGCGTGCCGCTGCCGCACGCGGGAACCAGCAACAGGAACGCCAATCCCAGCGGAACTCCCACACCCAGTCTCATCGTCACGCGCGGCAGTCTATCGGATCCGGGCGCCTCGACGCCGCGGTGGCCGTCACAGCTTGTAGGGCGACGGCCGGCGCAGAGGAAACAGCGTCTCCGCGATGGTCGCGGCGTCGACGCCGAACCGGGCGCCCAGCGCGCGCAGCACCATCACGTTCAAACGTCCGTCGGGCGGGTCGACCGCCTCGCCGCGCGCCCGCGCCCCCAGCGCGTCGCTCATCAGCTCGTGGTAGGCGGCGATCCAGTCCATCCACGGCTCCTGCGCGCCGCCCGCCGCCGCGGCCGCGGCCGCCGTCCCGCGCCGCGCCAGCTCGTCGCCGCCCAGCGTGTCCAGCTCGCGGAGGCAGCCCGGGAACCGCGCCGCCAGGGCGCGAAGCTCGTCGCGCGTCGCCGGGGCGCCGCCCGCGTCCCGCCGGCCGCGCAGCGCCAGCAGCGCCCGGTACTTGCCCGCCAGCGCCTCGAGGGCCTCCCGGGTCAGGGCGGCCAAGGGTCCTGCCGATGTGCTTCGGACGGTCTTGGAGTCTGCGGAGTCGCCATCGTCTCGCGCCGGCCGCCAAATGGCGCGCCGCCCCGCAGACGTTACAATGGCCGGACGCGGGATGCCCGTTCGCCGAGTCTCCGTCGGTAGCCTTGCCCTTGTATCGACGCTGGCGATCCTGGCGGCGAGCGAACCTGCGGCCTGGGCGCGGCGCCACCACTCGCGGGGCAGCGGCACGAAGCCGGACGCTGGCACGAAGGACGGGGGAAAATCAGCCCCGACGAAGGCCAACGAGCCGCCAAAGGACGAAGCGCCCGCCGTCGAAGAGGACGCCGCGCCCGAGCCCGAAGCGAAGCCGGAGCCCAAGGCCGAATCGAGGCCCGAACCCAAGGCCGAACCGAAGGCAGCACCCAGGCTGGACGCCCCGGCACCTCTGCCGTCGGCGAAGGCCGACGCGCAGGTCGAAGCGCGCGTCGTGCCCGGCGGGGCGGCCGCCGCGGTCGACGTCGAGCGGTCCGAAGCCGACAACGTCGTCGGCTTCTCGGACCGGCTCTACGTGCGATCGCCCGGCGGCGAGGTGATCGTCTTCCCGGGCGGGCTCGTGCAGGTCGACGCCGCCGCATTCCCGCGCCAGACGCCGAAGAGCGGCGCGTACATCCGCCGCGCCCGCGTCGAGCTGACCGGCTGGCTGGGGCGGATCTTCTACTTCGACGTGTCGGCCGACTTCGCGCCGCAGGCACCGTCGGGCGAGAACGTGCCCCCCAGCGTCATCCCGGCGGCGAACAACTACGTGTCGCTCGCGCCGGTCGGCGACCGCTTCATCCTCCAGGTGGGGGAATTCGACGCGCCCTTCACGCTCGATAACCGGACCGCTGACGCGTACACCGACTTCATCGAGCGATCGATGGTCGCGCGTTCGGTGGGCGTCCCGCGCAACAAGGAGGTCGGCGCGATGGTCGCCGGTCTGGTCGGGGGGGGCGTCTTCTACTACTCGGGCGGCGTGTTCAACGGCAACGGGCCGGACTTCCGCAACGTCGACAACCAGCCGGACTTCATCGGGCGCATGACCGTGTCGCCGTTCGCGGGGGGTGAGGGGGCGTTTCGCCGCCTGACGCTGGGCGGGTCGGGCTGGTACGGCCGCCACGTCCTGGGACCGGCGTTTCCGGTGCAGGCGACGCCGGGCGGCGTGCCCTTCGTGGTCCCGCAGTGGACGGTCGGCCAGGGGGTGCTCGGGCAGCCGTACGAGCTGCGCGAGCACGGCATCGTCACGGCCGTGGCGGGCGAGCTGTCGCTGCCATTCGGGAGCCGGTTCGGCCTGCGCGGCGAGTTCGTCTACAAGCAGCAGCGGCTCGCCGAGACCGAGGCGCCGCCGCTGACCGGACCGCTGTATGCGATGAGCACGCCGCAGCTGAACGCGATGGCCGGCTACGGCGAGGTATGGCTGTGGTTGGCGGGCGACGATCGCATGCTGCCGGTGCCGGGGTTGCAGCTCCCCCACCGGATCGAGGGGCACTACAAGCGCGCCTTCGAGGACGGGCTGATGCTCGCCGTCCGCGGCGAGTTCGTGAAGGAGGACCTCGTCAATACGCTGACGTCCCTGGCGGATCCGACGCGCGCGACGACCCGCGTCGTATCGGGGACGGCGGGCGTCAACTACTGGCGCGGCCACTTCGCGCGCATCTCGCTCAACTACGTGCTGAACATGTGGAGCGGCACGTCGGAGACGATCAAGACGCTGGCCGCCCAGGGCCAGTTCGAGCACGAGGTGCTTCTTCGCTTCGCCTCCTCGCTCTGATATACAGGCGCCCGATGAGGCTGCTGCCCCACGACGCATCCTTTTTCGCGCACTTCGAACACCAGGGTAAGAAGACGGTCGAAGGCTGCCGCGCGTTCCTCGAAATGGTCGAGCAGCCGAGCGACCTGGAGCGGCGCGCCGAGCGGGTCAAGCAGATCGAGCACGAGTGCGATGAGATCACGCACGCCGTCGTCGAAGCGCTGCACAAGACCTTCATCACGCCCATCGATCGCAACGACATCTACACGCTGATCACGAAGATGGACGACATCATGGACTTCGTGGAGGCGGCGGCCGATCGGCTCGCGCTCTACGAGATCCCGACGATGACCAAGGAGGTCGCCGAGCTGGCGCGCTGCCTGGTCGAGAGCGCCGAGCACGTCCTGAGCGCGGTGTCGGGCATCCGCGACCTGGGAAAGCCCAACGGGATCCTCCAGCACTGCATCGAGATCAACCGCCTGGAGAACGTCGCCGACGGAATCCTGCGGGGCGCGCTGGCGCGGCTCTTCCGCCAGGAGAAGGACCCGATCGCGGTCATCAAGTGGAAAGAGATCTACGAGACGCTCGAGTCCGCCACGGACCGCTGCGAGGACGTCGCCAACATCATCGAGGGCGTCGTCCTCGAGAACAGCTGAGCGGCAGCCAGCCATGGTGACGATCGTCGCGATCGTGGTGATCGCGTTAGCCTTCGATTACATCAACGGCTTCCACGACGCCGCGAACTCGATCGCGACCGTCGTATCGACCCGCGTGCTCACGCCGCGCGCCGCCGTCGCGTGGGCGGCTTTCTTCAATTTCATCGCGTTCGTCGTCTTCCCCCTGCACGTCGCCCACACGATCGGCAAGGGGATCATCGACCCGAAGATCATCGACGACGCGGTGCTGTTCGGCGCGCTGGGCGGCGCGATCGCCTGGAACCTCATCACGTGGTTCTACGGGCTGCCGTCGAGCTCGTCGCACGCGCTGGTCGGCGGCCTGATCGGCGCGGGCTTCTGCAAGGGCGGCGCGTCGGTGATCCAGTCGGGGGTCCTCAAGACGGCGCTCTTCATCGTGATCTCGCCGGTGCTGGGGATGTTGCTGGGCGGCGGGATCATGGTTCTCGTCGCGTGGCTCTTCAGGCGCAAGCAACCCGGCAAGATCGATCGCTGGTTTCGGCGGCTGCAGCTGCTGTCATCGGCGCTGTTCAGCCTGGGCCACGGGGCGAATGACGCGCAGAAGACGATGGGCATCATCATGGCGATGCTGATCGCCAAGGGTTACCTCGGGGAGAAGGCGCCCCTGCCGGTCTGGGTCATCATCTCGTGCCAGCTGGCCATGGGCCTGGGCACGCTGTCGGGCGGCTGGCGCATCGTGAAGACGATGGGCATGCGCCTCACGAAGCTGAAGCCGTTCGGCGGATTCTGCGCCGAGACGGGCGCGGCCGCGATGCTGTTCCTGGCCAGCGCGCTGGGCGTGCCGGTGTCGACCACGCACACCATCACGGGCGGCATCGTCGGCGTCGGCTACGTGACGCGCCCGGGGAGCGTGCGCTGGCGGGTCGCCTTCCGGATCGTCTGGGCGTGGCTGTTCACGATCCAGTCGGCGGCCCTGATCGCGGCCGGGATCTATGCCGCCCTGCGCGCGCTCGGGATGAAATAGAAGGCCGGCCTAGGGGGCGGCGGCCGGCAGGTGGAACAGGCGCGCGACGAACGCGCGCATCGCGGTCCGGTCGCCCGCCCGGATCGCCCGCAGGTTGTCCGGCGTGAACGACGCCAGCGCCCGGTTGCCCGGCAACGTCGCGGCCGGGCGGTTCGCCAGCAACGCGCCGCTGGCGGCGGACGTGCCCAGGCCGTAGGTCGTCGCGACGATCGTCAGCTGCGCGTCGTCCAGGCTGTTCGTGCAGTCGTCGAAGCCGGGGCTGACGCTCGGGTACATGAGGTTTCGCGCGACCATCGAGTGAACCAGCGCGCCCGAGTGGCCGAACTCGTGCGCGGTCACGAGATCATCCAGCACGGGATCGACGATGCGCGCCTGGCGAAGCACGTTGTCGCCCAGCACCACCATCGGCGTGAAGTTCGGCGGCAGGTTCACGCCCTGCCAGATTGCCGCGTCGTCGGACATCGTGAGCGCGAATTGCGCCAGCAGCGCGGGCGAGATCGACAGGCCCGCCAGAGACGTTCCCGGCGCGCTGATCGGATCGCCGCCCGGACGTTCCAGGTTCGAGACCAGGATCAGGTTCGTCACGGCGTTGCCCATGTCGCTGTGCGTGCTCGCGAAGTCGACCATCGGCTTCAGCAAGAAGTTCGCGACGAACGTGACGACCTGGTTGTAGGTCGCCGGATCCGACGCCATCAACGCCGCCTCGTCGCTGAGGTCGACCCCCGGAAACGCGGCGACCAGCGCGCGGTCCAGCGACGTCGTATCGGTGTCCAGCGCGTACGCCATCGTCGTCGATGCGGGCGCCACGTCCGTCGAGAACGTCAGCGAATGGCGCGCGTAGTAGTTGGCGAGGCCCTGCGTCGCCGGCGGCAGCACCACGTTGCCGTTCGTGTACAGCCGCATCGGCCGCAGTCCGGCCAGCCGCTGATCGACCGCGTTGCAGGCCGGGTTCGTGTACGGCGTGGCCTTGAAGTAGACGGTCAGATCGGGCGGGCCGTCCGAGCCGCCGCAACCGACGACGCCGCCACCAACGATCGCGACCGCAATTAAGCAACGATTCAGGTATCCCATTGGCAAATCGTATCCCCCAAGGCGGGGCGGCTCAAATGGCGCCGGTCACGGCGCGCGCCGCCCGAACGTAACTACGACTTCACCACGCGCAACGCCGCCCGTACGGGGTGACCCCGGCGCGGGTTGCTCGCGCGCGCGGGCGCGTCAGACTTCGCCGGCTCCGGGCGGCGCGGGCGCTCGTCGCGCTCGCGCTCGCGAACCTGATCGACCGCGAAGCGTAGCTTCCGGTCGGCCAGCTCCTCGAACAGGTCGCCCTTGCGCCGGGCCGCCCAGATCTCCAGCTCGGGATCACCGTCGGCGTCGATGCGCACGTCGACGGTCTTCGGCGACACCGAGCAGCGCACCGCGCGCACCAGCCGCGCGTGCGTGCGATCCAGCGCGTCGGCGATGCGCAGGATCGCGGCCAGGTAGCGGACGCGCCGGCGATCGCCCTTCGACAGCAGGCGCATCAGGCCGCGACCGCGCTTCGGTTCGACCTTGCGGTGGTGCCGCGCGGCCAGCGCGATGATGCGAACCTCCGCGCGCGAGAACCCCGTCATCGCGTGGTTCAGGATCAGGTAGGCGCTGTGCCGGTGGTGGCGGTGCGGCGAGATGTAGAAGCCGATGTCGTGCAGGAGCGCCGCGTACTCCAGCAGCTCGCCGTCGCCGGTCGACAGCTTGTGCAGCCCGCGGGTCTGGTCGAAGATCGACAGCGCCAGCCGCGCGACGTGCGTGCCGTGGTCCTCCCGGAACTGACAGCGTCGCGCCAGCTCCATCACCGTTCGCCGCCGCAGGTCGGGGAACTCGTCGACCAGCAGCATGCCGGGACGGTTGCTGACGACGTAGTCGGCGATGATGCCCTCGCGCAGGGCGGTCTCGCACAGGGTCGCCTGCTCGGCGCCGGCGAGCTCGAGCGCGGTCCGCAGCACCACCGCGCCCGCGTAGATCGTGTCGGCGCGCCGCGCGTCGAGGCCCGTCAGCCGCGCCCGCGCCGCGATCGACATCGTGCCCAGCCGCTGCTCCAGCGCCTGCAGATCCTTGAGGCCGATCGTCGACTTGTTGCCGCCGCCCGCGTCCTTGTCGGCGCGCAGCAAGCTGGCCAGCGCCGACGCCGTCCCCGACGCGAACGCGACGAAGTCGAAGCCCATCGCGCGCACGCGCGTCACTACCGGGTCCAGCATCGAGCGCGCGCGCTCGGCCAGCTGGGCGCGCTCGCGCGACGTCGGCGGATCCGAGCAGGGGCAGGTCTCGGCCAGACGGATGACGCCCAGCTTCAGCGACGCCGTGTAGTACAGCTCTTGCGCGTCGGCGAGGATGACCTCCAGCGACCCGCCGCCGAGGTCCAGCAGCATCGCCCGCTGCTTGCCCAGGTCCAGCGAGCCGCGCGCGCCCAGATAGATGAGGCGCGCCTCCTCGTCGCCGCGGATCACCTTGATGTCGATGCCCGCCTCGTCGCGCGCCGCGCGCACGAACTCGCCGCCGTTCTGCGCCTCGCGCACCGCGCTGGTTGCGACCGCGATCAGCGCGTCGACGGTGTGGCGATCGGCGATGCGGCGGAGCGAGCGCAGCGCGTCCAGGCCGCGCCGGAACACCTCGGGCGGGATGACGCCCTGGTGCAAGGTCGAGTCGCCGAGGCGCACCATCTCCTTGGCGCGGTCGAGCACGTTGATGTGCCCGCCGGTGCCGACGTCAGCGACGATCAGGTGAAACGAGTTCGAGCCGACGTCGAGCGCGGCGATCCGCATCGACTTCTACGGTAATCCGTTCGCCGGCCGCGAGCGAGCAACATCTGCATCAATGTTGACGTGTTTCCGGCGCGCGTAGAGCAGCAGCGCCGGAAGCCCGAGCGCCACCGCGAACCACAGCGTCGCCGCGCGGGTGACGAACGTGGCAGCCGCCGCGGTTCCCTTCTGGATGCCGGCCAGCCGGCCCAGCAACGCGAGCATGCCCGCCTCTGTCACGCCCAGGCCGCCGGGCAGGAACGACAGCGCGCCCGCCACCGTCGTCGCGGCGTAGACGAACGTCGCGCCCTGCAGGCCGATGTGCGCGCCCGGAAATCCGCGCACGACCACCCAGAACGCGAGGCACTCGAAGAACCACGAAGTCGTCGCCAGCGCGGTCGCGATCAGCAGCGGCACCGGCGCGATCAGGATCGCCGTGTGAGCGTGAAAGTCGTCGAAGCGGTGGGCGAACCGCTTCAGCACCGGCAGCCGGCCCGCGAACCGGATCGCAGCCTTCGCGACCGGATCGACGGAAACAACGACCAGCCCGGCGACGACCAGGATGGCGCCCGCGATCAGGAAGCGCGGATCGACGTCGTAGCTGAAGACGCCCACCAGCGCGAGCAGCAACAGCGCGACCAGATCGGTGATGCGCTCGGCGATGACGATCGGCGCGGTCTTCGCCATCGGGATCGAATGCGAGGCGCGGAGCAGCACGGCCTTCACCGCCTCGCCCAGCTTCCCGGGGGTGATCGTCAGCGCGAAGCCGGCCAGGAACACCTGCAGGCTGTCGCGCGCGCTCACGTTCGTGACGCCGACCTTGCGCAGGTAGAACTGCCAGCGCACGAAGCGGATCCCGTAGTTCGCGGCCGCCAGGAGGCAGGCGAGCAGCGCGTACCGCCACTGGAACGAGCGCAGCGCCTCGCCCACCCGGCCGACGTCGGCGTAGATCGAGAAGCCGACGTACACCGCAACGCCGACGACGAGGCCTGCGACCAGGCGGGAGACGAGGCGCTTCATGCTCGGGCCCCCTCACCTAACACGATTTGGCCCGTCTCCGCACCGGGTTAGGCACCCTCCGCATCGCGCTTCGCGCGATGCCCACTGCGGGTGCCAGACTTCCGGGGTCGCAGCTTCGCTGCGACGATCCGTTCAGTTGCGCAACCGCCGTAACTGTCGAATGTTCGCGTCGCCGCGACAGGCATGTCGCGCCTGCGCTCTCGCTTGACTGAATTTCTCGCTTCCGTCGCCATGGACCCGGATTTGCTTTGCAAGCGCCGTACATGCGTCGCCGCTTCGACCTGACGCCGCTCGGGCACCCGGCCTGGTGGGTCGCCCTCGCGCTGCTGCTGATCAACGACAACCTGTTCAAGGGTCGCGGCGTGGTCCCGACGTGGCTGGCCGGGAAGCTGAGCGACTTCGCCTTCCTGATCGTCGCGCCGGTCCTGTTCGCGGCGATGATCCCCCGGCGCGTCCCGGGCCGTCGGACGTTCGCGGTCGCGTCGGTGGTGGCCGTCTACGTCGCCGCGGACCTGTCCCGGGCGG
>Ga0207701_10005493_pt1 | contig 12740 bp, 10 predicted proteins | sample KBSSwiSSwithPhiX_FD_184294 | JGI IMG/M metagenome (GOLD analysis project Ga0207701, IMG submission 184294) | Switchgrass rhizosphere bulk soil microbial communities from Kellogg Biological Station, Michigan, USA, with PhiX - S5 (SPAdes) (version 2) | ecosystem: Environmental > Terrestrial >...
CGATGTAGTGGCTGTCGTGCACGAGCGTCGGCACCCACTGGTTCGTCTTGCCGCCGATGAACCCGTAGAAGCGCTCGAAGCCGCGCGACAGCGGCCAGCGTGCCTTCGAGGCCCCCGAAGCGTATTCGCTGGCGAGCGTGAGGTGCCACTTGCCGATGCCGAGCGTCGCATAGCCTTCTGCGAGGAGCATCTCGGAAAGGAATCCGTTCTCGCGCGGCACCATCCCGTTGTAGCCGGGATAGCCCGTGGCCATCTCCTGGATGATGCCCACGCCGTTGCTGTGATGGTTGCGTCCGGTGAGCAGGCACGCGCGCGTCGGCGAGCAGATGGCGGTGGTATGGAAGTCGCGGTATCGCAACCCGTTCGCGGCCAGCCGGTCGAACGTCGGCGTGCGGATGTCGGAGCCGAAGCAGCCGAGCTGCGCGAAGCCCACGTCGTCCAGCAGCAGGACGAGGACGTTGGGAGCTCCCTCGCGTGCGCGCGGCGGTTGCGGCCACGCGGGCTCCGACGTGGTCGACGTGCGGCCGATGCGGCCCGTGAAGGCCGTGCCTTCGCGATAGAACTTGAGATCCTGCACGTGCGCCTCCGGAGCAGCCCAGCGCCGGCCGCGGCCGGCGGTCTGTTTTTCAGACCACTGTATCCGCGCATGCGGCATTCGTCAAACGAAAGGCACGTGCCGTCATTGACCCCCGGCCGTGCGCTCGGCAGACTGCTCGCCGTGCGGATCAAGCCCATCGCGGAGCCTCGCCTCTACCAGCGCATCGCAGGCGAGCTCGCGCGCCTCATCGACGACGGGACGTTCGCTGCCGGTGCGCGGTTGCCTGCCGAACGCGCGCTCGCCAAGTCGCTGCGGGTATCGCGCAGCTCGTTGCGCGAGGCGCTGTCCATGCTCGAGCTCGACAAGCGCATCGAGATCCGCGTCGGGTCCGGCGCATACGTCGCCGCGAAAGCGAGGCGCTCCGCGGGAAAGCGTGGCTCGATCGCCGAAACTTCGCCGCTCGAGGTGATGCGCGTGCGGCGGATCGTGGAGAGCGAGGCCGCTGCATTGGCGGCGCGGCATGCGACGCCGGCGCAGGTCGCGCAGCTCGTCGCGGCGTACAACCGCCTCGCCGCGCAGATGCGCGCCAATCGGATGCGGCCCGCAGCCGATCGCGAATTTCACCTGTGCATCGCGTACGCGAGCGCGAACACGGCGCTGGCGCAGGTGATCGAGCGCTTGTGGCAGGAAGGCGAGCGCCCCCTCAGCCTGCGCATGGAGAAGCTGTTCGTCTCGCGCGGCCGCCGGCGGGACAACATCGCCGAGCACGCGGCGATCCTCGATGCGATCCAAAGGCGCGATGCCCCCGCCGCGCGACGCGCCATGCGAGTGCACCTGGCCAACGCGGAGCGCCAGCGGCTCGTGCTGCTGCGCGAAGGCGAGCCCGAAGACTAGCCAGCGCCCGTTGGCGTATGCCCATAGGGAGTGCCGGGGTCGTCGGCCTCGCCCTCGGGCGGCTGCCACGGTCGCCACAGCAGCGCGACTCCGAGGCAGGCGGCAACGATCGACGCGGCGAACACCGCGATCTTCGCCGCCGCGAAGTCGTTCGCGGTGGGCATCGCCTGCCCCGCGATGAAGAGCGACATCGTGAAGCCGATGCCCGCGAGCGTGCCCGCGCCGAGCAGTTGCCGCCACGAATAGCCCGCCGGCTTGACTGCAATGCCGGCCCACACCGCAAGTGCGGGGGCGACGATGAATCCGACGGGCTTGCCGACAACGAGTCCGACGACGATCGCCTCGATCAGCGGCTCGTGGCCGGCGAACACGCCGAGCGACAGGGCGACGCCGGCATTGCACAACGCGAACACCGGCAGCACGACGAAGCTCGACCACGGCTCGATCGCCCGTAGCGTGCGCTGCGCAGGGGATTCGAGCCGATCGTGGATTGCGTCGAGTGCGCGCAGGGCGGGCTCCGACGGGCCGTGCCGCAACACGTCCTGGCCGCGGGCCGTCTCGGCGGTGAGCACGGCGTTCGCCTGCGCCGTCAGCGCATTCAGATTCGGCGGCGGCCGCGTCGGGATGAAGAGTGCAAGGAGCACGCCGGCGAGCGTCGCGTGCAGGCCGCCCGCGTGCACGCATGCCCAGAGCGCGATGCCGAGAAGGGCATACGGCATGGCGCGATACACGCCCCAGCGGTTGAGGAGCGCGAGCGCAAAGACGATCCCCACCGCCGCCGCGAGATAGCCCCACTGCAGCGTCCCCGAGTAGAACAACGCGACGACGACGATCGCGCCGATGTCGTCGACGATCGACGCCGCCGTCAGGAACACGCGCAGCTCCACGGGAACGCGCGTGCCGAGCATGACGATGAGCGCGATTGCAAAAGCGGTGTCGGTGGCCATCGGGATGCCCCAGCCGTGCGCCCATGCGCCTGCCGGTATCACGAGGGCGTACAGCGCCGCGGGCACCGCCATGCCGCCGAGCGCAGCCGCGATGGGAAAGGCGGCGAGGCGCCGGTTGGCGAGCCGGCCGACGGTGAACTCGCGCTTGATCTCGAGACCGACCAGGAGGAAGAAGATCGTGAGAAGGCCGTCGTTCACCCAATGCGCGAGCGGCATGCGAAAGCGCGCGTCCGCGAACTCGATGCCGAGAGGCGCTTCCCAGAACGCCGAGAACGCGGGTCCGAGCGGCGAATTGACGATCAGCACCGCCAGGATGGACATCGCAAGCAGCATCACGCCGGTCGACGGCGCCCAGCTCGCGAAGTCGACGGCAGCCGAGTGCACCCGGTGGCCGAGCGAGCCCAGCAGCGCTTCGGACAGCGACACCGTGTCCCACGGACCGTCGTAGCGCCGGCCGTTGATGAAGAACGTCGGCGTCACGTGCACGCCGCTCGCGCGTGCGCTCGCAATGTCGGCGTCGACGCGCGCGCGGCCCGGCGCCTGGCCGGTGTCCTCGTCGACGCCGAACTTGCCGGCGACGCTCGCGAGGTCGTCCTCGGTGAGCGTCGCCGAGCGCGTCATGAGCTTCACGTGCGCGTCCCAGAACGAGGCGCTGTCCGGCGCCGATTCCGCGATGTCGGCTGCGCGTCGCGCGATGTCGCTGCCCGTGATCGGGCGTTGCCGGAACACGTAGCGCAAGCGGTCGCCGAAGCGGTCGCGCAGCCGGGCGATCTCCTCGTTGGCCGCGCGACAGTACGGACACGCGTAGCTGCCGTATTCGACCAGCGTGATGTCGCTCGCGGCCGGGCCAAGGACGTGGTCGAAGGCGGGATCGACGTCCCGGTCGAGCCGATGCGATTGCGGGGCCTCGGACATCGCGAAAGGTTAGCATCCGCACACACGCGTCATTGCAAGGACCGCCACCGTGCTCGTGCTCATTGCCATCTTCCTGCTCACCGCCGTCGTCGTCGTGCCGCTGTTCCGCAGGCTCAGGCTCGGGAGCGTGCTGGGATACATTGCCGCCGGCGTGCTGATCGGACCGTGGTGCCTCGGCGTGGTGCCGCAGAGCGACGGCACGCAGCACGCGGCCGAGCTCGGCGTCGTGCTGCTCCTGTTCCTCGTGGGACTCGAGCTCGAGCCCTCACGGCTGTGGGCGCTGCGCCGCTCGGTGTTCGGGCTCGGCAGCGCGCAGGTCGCCGCGTGCGGCGTCGTGCTCGCCGTCGTCGCGCACGGCCTTGGCGTCGCGTGGCAGCCGGCGATCGTCGTGGGCTTCGGCCTCGCGATGTCGTCGACCGCCATCGTGCTCGCTTGGCTTGGCGAGCGCGAGCAGCTCTCCTCGCCTGCGGGGCGCAAGACGTTCGCGATCCTGTTGTTCCAGGACCTCGCGGTGATACCGCTCATCGCGGTGCTGCCGATCCTCGCGCACGACGGACAGGCAACGGACAGCGGATGGCTGCTCGCCGCCAAGGGCTTCGGCGCGATCGCGGTGGTCGTCGTGGGCAGCCGCCTCCTGCTGCGGCCCGCGCTCAAGTTCATCGCACAGTACGGGGGACGCGAGGTGTTCACCGCCGCCGCGCTGCTCGTCGTCATCGTAGCGGCGCTCGTCATGGAAGCGATCGGCCTGTCCATGTCGCTCGGCGCGTTCCTCGCAGGCGTGCTGCTCGCCGACTCGGAATTCCGGCACGAGCTCGAAGCCGACGTCGAGCCGTTCAAGGGCTTGCTGCTCGGCCTCTTCTTCATCGCCGTGGGCATGAGCGCGAACCTCACGCTGCTCGCGTCGATGCCGCTTGCCGTCCTCGGCGCGGCGCTCGGCATCATCCTCGTGAAAGCGGTGCTCATCTACGGCATCGCGCGCGCAAGCGGGAGTGCCAATCCCGATGCGCAACGGCTCGCCGTGTGGCTTGCGCAGGGTGGCGAGTTCGCGTTCGTCCTGTTCACCGCTGCGCAGTCGCGCGCCATCCTCGACGCGCCCACCGCGCAGTTCCTCGTCCTCGCGGTGACGCTCTCGATGCTGATCGCGCCGCTCGCGTTCCTCGCGCACGAGCGAATGCTCGAGCGGTGGAAGGAGCGTCAGGGCGAGCCCGAGTTCGACACCATCGACGGACCGGGCAACCCGGTGATCATCGCGGGCTACGGGCGCTACGGACAGGTGGTATCGCGCGTGCTGCGCATGGCGGGCGTCTCGTTCACCGCCATCGAAAAGGACTACCAGCAGGTGGACTTCGTGCGCCGGTTCGGCAACAAGGTGTACTACGGCGACGCGACGCGGCTCGAGCTCCTCGAATCGGCGCGCGCCCGCGACGCGAAGCTCTTCGTGCTCGCGATCGACGACGTCGAGGCGTCGATCAGGACCGCGGCGCTCGTGCGCAAGCACTTCCCCAACCTGCCGATCCTCGCCCGCGCGCGCAATCGCGTGCACCTGTTCCGCCTCCGCGACCTCGACATCGACGCCATCGAGCGCGAGACGTTCCTGTCGAGCCTCGACACCGCGCGACAGGCGCTCGTGCAGGTCGGACTGAGCGACCTGCAGGCGGAGCGCGCGGTCGGGATCTTTCGCGAGCACGACCTCAAGCTCCTCGAGCAGCAGTACGCCGTGCGGCAGGACGAGCAGCAGTTCATCCAGACGTCGGCGCAGGCGGCGGCACAGCTCCAGGAGCTGTTCGAGGCCGACGCGAGGGACAACGAGGTGCGCGAGGCCGCGGCCTAGCGGGCGGGCGCGACGGTCGCGCCTTCGATGCGGTGCCGCTTCAACGATTCGGCGACGAAGCCGCTCGCCTTCACGTCCTCGACGAACTGCGCGACGTATCGGGCGGAGGCCGGACGGCCCTGCGGCACGCCGACGGCCTGGTTGATCACCATGAAGCGACCGGGCAGCAGGCGCACGTTCGAAACGCGGCGCGCGTCGGCCTCGAGCTGCTGCTTCACCCCGGCGGCGACGTCGAGGTTCTGCGCGACCATCACGTCCACGACGGCGGGCGACGTCGGGGCGCGCACGAGCGTGGCCGCCTTGATCTCGCGGGAGAGATAAAGATCGTAGGCGCTGCCTGCGCCGACGACCACGCGCGTGCCCGCACGATCGACGTCGTCGTTCGACTTGATAGGAGAATTTGCGGGAACGAGATAGGCGCCTTCGATCATGACGTACGGCGCGGTGAACGCGATGTCGGTCGCGCGCGCGGGATCGACGGCGAGGAACGCGATGTCCCACTGCGCCACCGACGAAGACACTTTCCCTGCGGAATCAAAGGTGACGAGCTCGACGGGCACGCCGATGCGCGCGCCGAGCGCACGCGCGAGATCCACCGACAGCCCCTGCGGCTGCCCGCTCGCATCCTTGCTGGCGAGGATCGGATTGCCGTAGTTGATGGCCGCGCGCAGCGTGCCCGTCGGCGCGATCTCGGTGACGGGCTGCGCCGATGCAAGCGCGCAGGCGAAGAGTGCGGCAAGGGCAACGAGGCGAATCATGGCGGCATCATAGCGGCTGTCTCGCATTGTCGCTGCGCTTGTCACGCGGTAGAGTGCGATCCTCTTTGGAGGAGAGTGTGGAAAAGAGCGCATGAACGACACGGCGCCGGTTCACAAGCAGGACGTCGAGGCCGCATTCGGCAGCGACGCGCTCGCGCAGATCCTGCGCGAGCTTCACATTCCGTACATCGCGCTCACACCGGGCGCGAGCTTCCGGGGCTTGCACGACAGCCTCGTCAACTTCCTCGGGAACACGCGGCCCGAGCTGCTCCTCTGCATCCACGAGGAGAACGCGGTGTCGCTCGCGCACGGCTATGCGCGCGTGACGAACAAGCCGCTCGCAGTGGCGCTGCACGCGAACGTCGGGCTCATGCACGCGACGATGGCGATCTTCAATGCGTGGTGCGATCGCATACCGATCGTCATGGTCGGCGGCGTCGGCCCGCTCGACGCGGTGAAGCGCCGGCCATGGGTGGACTGGATCCACACGTCGCGCGACCTCGGCGCGATCATCCGCGACTACACCAAGTGGGACGACCTGCCGGGTTCGGTCGCGGCGGCGCTCGAGTCGATCGTGCGCGCGCATCGCATCGCGATGACGTACCCGCGCGGGCCGACGTTCGTGGCGCTCGATGCCGGCATGCAGGAGGAGACGCTCTCCTCACCCGTGCCCATGCCGCCGCTCGACCGGTTTCCGTTGCCGCAGCAAGCGTCGCCTTCGCCGCAGGCGCTTCGCGATTCCGTCGAATTGTTGCGAGGTGCGCAGCGGCCGCTCGTCATGATCGGCCGCGTGTCGAACGACATCAGCGACTGGAACGCGCGCATGGCGCTCGCCGAGCGCATCGGCGCGATCGTGCTGACCGACATCAAGACCGGCGCCAGCTTTCCCACCGCACATCCGCGTCACCCGTTTCCGCCGAGCCTCTACGTCAACGGACCGGCCACGCGCGCGATCCGCGACGCCGACGTGATCCTGAGCCTCGACTGGATCGATCTCGGCGGCACCGTGCGCCAGGCGTGCGAAGGCACGTTCCCGACCGCGCGCGTGATCTCGTGCTCGCTCGACGAGTACATCCACAACGGCTGGAACATGGATTACCAGGCGCTGCCGCCGGCCGACGTCGCGATGCTCGCCTCACCCGACGCGTGCGTGCTCGCACTCCTGGAAGCGCTCGGTCCTCGCGACACGGCGTTGCCCGTGCCTTGGCTCGAACGGCCCGCGCCCGAACCGGCCGAGCCATCGGCCGCGAGCGATTGCATGCCGCTCGCGGACATGGCGCGCGTCACGACGGAAGCGCTCGCCGCGCACCATCCTTCGTACATCCGCCTGCCGCTCGGATGGCCCGGCGAGCTGTGCCGCTTCGCGCATCCGATGGACTACATCGGCTTCGACGGCGGCGGCGGCATCGGCTCGGGACCGGGCATGGCCGTGGGCGCCGCGCTTGCGATGCGCGGCGGCGATCGTCTTCCGGTTGCGGTGCTCGGCGACGGCGACTACCTCATGGGATTGACCGCACTGTGGACCGGCGTGCACTACGGGATTCCGCTGCTGGTCGTCATCGCCAACAACCAGTCGTTCTTCAACGACGAGCTGCACCAGGAGCGCGTCGCGCGGCTGCGCGGGCGACCGGTCGAGAACAAGCACATCGGACTGCGCATGACCGACCCGGAGTTCGACCTCGCGGGGCTTGCGCGCAACCAGGGCGCACAGGGCAGCGGGCCCGTGCGCAATGCAGCGGACCTCGCATCCGCGCTTGCCGACGGCATCGCCGCGGTGCAGGCAGGACACGTGTTCGTGATCGACGCGCGCGTCGCGCCGGAATACGCGCGCGCACAGGCCGGTTCGCTGATGCGACACATTCCCCAACGCTGATGAGCGACAAGCTTCCGAAGCATCGCGCGCTCTATTACGGCGGGCGCTGGCACGAATCGAAAGCGCAGAAATCGATTCCCGTCATCGCCCCCGCGACCGGAGAATCCATCGGCAGCGTGATCGACGCCTCGGCCGACGACGTCGACCACGCAGTCGCGGCCGCGCGCGAAGCGTTCCGCATGTGGCGCGACACGCCCGCGCAGGAGCGCGCGAAGGCAGTGCGCCGCGCCGCGCAGATCCTCCTCGACAACGCCGACGACCTCGCGTGGCTCGAGGCGCTCGACACCGGCAATCCCTTCCAGGCGATGCGCTACGACGTGCAGATCAGCGCCGGCTACATGGACTACTTCGCCGGGCTCGTCACCGAGATCAAGGGCGACACGATTCCGATCGGCCCGTCGACGCTCAACTACACGCTGCGCGAGCCGCTCGGCGTCGTCGGCCGCATCGGCGCGTTCAACCATCCGCTGCTGTTCACCGCCGGCAAGTGCGGCGCGCCTCTCGTGACCGGCAACACGCTCGTCGTGAAGCCGGCGGACCAGACGCCGCTGTCGTCGCTGCGCATCGCCGAGCTGTGGCACGACGTCTTTCCGCCCGGCGTCTTCAACGTGGTGACCGGCGGGCGTGACGCAGGCGTCGCGCTCGTCGCGCATCCGAAGGTTGCGAAGATCGGCTTCATCGGCAGCGTGCCGGCGGGCCGCGCCGTGATGGCCGGTGCGAGTGCGACGCTGAAGGCGCTCACGCTCGAGCTGGGCGGCAAGAACGCCCTCATCGCCTGCGAGGACGCCACACCGGAGGAGGTCGGCGACGGCGTCGTGCGCGGCATGAACTTCCGCTACGTCACCGGCCAGTCGTGCAATTCCACGAGCCGCGTGTTCCTGCACGACGCCATCTACGACGACGCGCTGGCCGAGATCGTGAAGAAGGTGTCGCGGATCAAGGTCGGGCTGCCGACCGAGCGCGACACCGAGATGTCGTGCCTCACGAGCGCGGCGCAGTTCGACAAGACGATGAGCTACATCAAGCTCGGCATCGAGGGCGGGGCGCGCCTCGCGTACGGCGGCAAGCGGCCGTCGGACCCGGCGCTGGCCAAGGGCTACTTCGTCGAGCCCACCGTGTTCGCCGGCGTGACCGACGACATGCGCATCGCGCGCGAGGAGATCTTCGGCCCGGTCGTCAGCATCCTGCGCTGGAAGGACGAGGACGACGTCGTGGCTCGCGCCAATGCGCTCGACGTCGGCCTCACGTGCTCGATCTGGACGCACGATCTCGACCGTGCGCTGCGGCTCGCGTCGCGCGTGGAAGCCGGCTACGTCTGGATCAACGGCGCCTCGACGCACCACGTCGGCGTGCCGTTCGGCGGTTACAAGCAGTCGGGCATCGGCCGCGAAGAGTCGATCGAGGAGCTGCTGGCCTGTACCGAGATCAAGAACGTCAACGTCACGTTGAGGAGTAACACATGAAACGATGGATCGTCGCGGCGCTCGTGGCCGCATCCGCGACCGCGGGCGCGGAGGAGCTCGCGGTCGGCAATTACGGCGTGTCGGCCAACGGCATGCCGTTCGGCGTCGCGATGCACAAGGGGTACTTCAAGGAGGAAGGCCTCAACATCACCGGCCTCATCACGTCGGCCGGCGGCGGCACGTCGCTTCGCAACATGCTCGCGGGCGGCGGCGTGCCCTATGGCGAAGTCAATCCGGGCGTCGTCGTGTCGGCGATTCTCGCAGGCGCGGATCTTCGGATCATCAGCGACAACGTGCTCACGGTGGCGGAGTTCGTGTGGGCCGTGCGTCCGGATTCGCCGATCAAGTCGATCAAGGACTTCAAGGGCAAGAAGATCGGGTACACGAATCCGCGATCGACCAGCCAGGCGCTCGCGCGCATGCTGCTGCAGCAGGGCGGTTACACGGAATCGGATGCCGAGCTCGTGAAGACCGGCGGCTTCGGCGAAGGCATCGCAGCGCTCGAGTCGGGGCAGATCGACGTGGCGCCCATCACCGAGCCCTTGTGGTCGAAGGTCAAGGGCAAGTTCCGCGCGGTGGTGGTCGCGAGCGAGGCGCTGCCGCCGCTCGACAACGTGGTCGGCGTGACCACGGTCGAGATGGCCGAGAAGAAAGGCGACTTCCTTCGCGCGGTGATCCGCGCGCGGCGCAAGGCGGTGAAGTTCATGGTCGAGCACCCCGACGAAGCTGCGGAGATCGTCGCCAAGGAATACAAGATCACGCTCGACGAGGCCAAGAGCTCGGTGCGCAACCTCGTGACGAGCAAGACGCAGGGCGTTCCCTACTGGGGCGAGGGCCAGATCTACATGGCCGGGTTGAAGCGGATGATCGAGGCGCAGAAGGCGGTGGGCGCGATCACGGGCGACGTCGACTACAGCAAGATCATCGACACGCGCTTCCTGCCCCCGGACTTGCAGGCCATAAAGCAATAGTGGTGGCTGCGCCGCAAGTCCGCCTCACCAACGTCGGCAAGACCTTCATGACGGGGCGCCCGCCGGCGCCCCTGCATGCGGCCGGCCCGATCGACCTCGACATCCGCCAGGGCGAGTTCTTCGCCGTCGTCGGGCCGTCGGGTTGCGGCAAGTCGACGCTGCTCGAATTGATCGCCGGGCTCACGCCCCCGACCGAGGGCACGATCGAGTTCGAGGGCACCCCCATCAAGGGCGAGGCGCCCGACGGCATCGGCGTCGTGTTCCAGGAGGACGCGTCGCTCGCATGGCTCGACGTGCGGCGCAACGTCGCGTTCGGACTGCGGCGCTCGTCGATCGGCGCCGCCGAGAAGGACAAGCGCGTGACCGATGCGCTGAAGCTCGTGGGCTTGTCGGACTTCGCGTCGGCGTATCCCGCGCAGCTCTCGGGCGGGATGCGCCAGCGCGTGTGCATCGCGCGCACGCTCGTCATGCAGCCGCGCCTCATCCTGCTCGACGAGCCGTTCGGCGCGCTCGACCAGCAGACCCGCCTCCTGATGGGCGACGAGCTGCTGCGGCTGTGGCGCGAGACTTCCGCGACCGTGTTCCTCATCACGCACGCGCTCGACGAGGCCACGATGCTCGCCGATCGCATCGGCGTCATGTCCGCGAGGCCGGGACGCATCATCGACGTCGTCGAGACCGGATGGCCCCGCGATCGCGATAGCCGCATCGTCGAGCGGCCGGAGTTCGGCAGCATCACCGCGCGGCTGTGGCACACGCTGCGCGACGAGTCGATGAAGTCCATCAAATCCTGATGGGTGAACCAAGGTGACCCGCGTCGGCTGGTACCGCACGCTTGTCATCGGCGGCATCATCGCGCTGCTGGAAGTGCTGTGCCTCCAGGGCGTCATCGACAAGATCACCATGCCTGCGCCGCACCTCATCGTCCGCGACCTGTGGCGCATGCTCGTCTCCGGACGCATGAACGCGGCGATCGCCAAGACGCTCTCGAACACGCTGCTGGCGCTCGTGCTGTCGCTGGGCGTGGGCATCGTCGCCGCGGCGCTGCTCCATCGCGCCCGTGCGTTGCGCGACACGCTCGACCCGCTGTTCGCGACCTATTACGCGGTGCCGGTGTTCGCGTTCTATCCGTTCTTCATCGTGGTGTTCGGGCTCGGTGACCTGCCCCAGGTCCTCATCGCGTTCATGCTGGGCGTCGTTGCCGTGATCGTGAACACGCTGAACGGCCTAGACCGCGTGCCCAGCGTGCTCAACAAGACGGCGCGCATCCTGCGCATGTCGGCGGCCGACACGGCGATGCACATGACGCTGCCGTACGCGGGCCCCTACATCCTCACCGGCATCAAGCTCGCGGTCGCGTACGCGTTCATTGGCGTGATCGGGTCGGAATTCATCATGTCGCGCGGCGGCATCGGCTACGAGATCAGCTTCGCTTATGCGAACTTCGACAACGCGACGATGTACCCGCTCATCCTGCTGATCCTGCTCGCCTCGGTTGCCGTCAACGGCGTGCTCACCGTATGGGAGCAGCGGCTCCTCGCTCGGCGGGGCATGCGATGAACACGAGATTTGCGAGCGTGCGCAACGGGCTCACGCTGATCGTGGGCCTGCTGCTCCTGTGGCAGCTGCTCTATCTATGGACCGGCGACGTGGCGCTCGCGTCGCCGCTTCAGACGTTCCGCTACACCGCCAGGCTCTTCGCCGAGGATGCGTTCGACCTGCAGGTGTACGAGACGCTGCGCGCCTTCGCCATTGCGTACGCGCTGTCCGTCGTGATCGGCCTCGCCGTCGGTTTCTGGCTCGGCTTCGACCGGCTGTCGGGCGACGCGCTCGAGCCGATGATCGTGTCCGTGTACGCGGTGCCGAAGCTCACCCTGTACCCGATCCTCCTGCTGGCCTTCGGCCTTTCGCTCTCGGCCAAGGTCGCGTTCGGCGTCATCCACGGCGTGATCCCCATCATCCTGTTCACGCTGTCGGCGGTGCACAATACGAAGCCGATCCTCATCAAGACGGGACGCGTGATGAAGCTCACGCGATGGCAGATGGTGCGATGGATCCTCTTTCCCGCCGCGATACCCGAGATCTTCACGGGACTGCGCGTGGGCTTCGCGCTGACGCTGATCGGGTCGCTGCTGGCCGAGATGTTCGCCTCGCAGCGCGGCCTGGGCTATCTCCTGATGAATGGCATCGGCCTGCACAACGTCGAGCTCATCATGTCGGTCACGCTCATCATCGTCGTGTTCGCGGCCGCGGTCAGCGTTATCCTCCTGCACATCGACCACAGGCTGCACAGGCGGAGCTAGATCATGACCGACGGCAGGAAGCCGCAAACGCTCGCGGCGCAGGCACTCGGCTGGATCGACGACGACACGAAAGCCATCGTCGCGCCGATCCATTTGTCCACGACGTACGTTCGAGATCCCGACAACCAGTACCGCAACGGGCGCATCTACGCACGCGCCGACAACCCGACGTTCGACCAGGCGGAGGCGACGCTCGCTGCACTCGAGCGCGGGCACGACGCGCTCGTCTTCGCTTCCGGCATGGCGG
>Ga0207701_10005494_pt1 | contig 12738 bp, 12 predicted proteins | sample KBSSwiSSwithPhiX_FD_184294 | JGI IMG/M metagenome (GOLD analysis project Ga0207701, IMG submission 184294) | Switchgrass rhizosphere bulk soil microbial communities from Kellogg Biological Station, Michigan, USA, with PhiX - S5 (SPAdes) (version 2) | ecosystem: Environmental > Terrestrial >...
CGGAATCGGTTGTGCGCGTGGATTTGCCGTGCTCGCCGTGCAATTACCGTCGCCTGAGCCAATGCCCTTTCGATCACGCCTGCATGAAGCAGGTCACGCCCGCCATGGTCGTGGAGCGCGCACGGAAAATTCTCGCGGCGAGCAAATGAATTTGTTGTCGCGTGCCTTGGTGTTAAACCATTAAATCAGGTGAACAGGCGTTCGCCGCGGCGAACGCCTCTACAATTCATACTCGCCGCGATGAGCAAAACAAAAGCGATACTCACCGGGTTGCTTGCCGGATTCGTGGCCGCAATCGTGATGACGACCGCGATGTTATTGCTCTCGACACTCGGCATAGCCACACCTCTAGTCATTATCGGCGATCGGCTTTCGGTGTTCATTCCACCGGGGCCGTTTCTTTCGCTGATGGGGAAGGTGGGAGGTTACAATCACCTCAAGCAACTTGGCGTTGGATCGACAATTGGCGGTCAACTGGTGGTCGGCGCGATCGGCGGAGCAATTTTCGGATTGTTCGCGCGACGTGCTCCCGGTCATGTCCCGGCGATTTGGACGATATTGATCTTCGTTCTGCTACCGATCGTGGTATTCGCGATCGCACTTTGGCCCGTGTTAGGCACCAGCTACATCGGTCTGCCGATTCAAGTCGCGCGGTTCGTCACACTCATCGGCTTCGCGTTGTGCGTCCTTTTGTTCGAACGAACGCTAATGGCAGGCGTCGGATTTCTGACCGCGGACAAAACAGGCAAACAGGATTATGAGTTCACTCCGGCCATAGGACGCCGTGCATTCGTGCTGGGTACAATTGGCGCCGCGGCGGTCGGTGGCGGAGTGGCTCTGGCGCGAAAACTGTATCATGCCGCAACATTCAGCTACGACGGCACGGAGTACAAAGGCAGCACCGTTCAGCCGATTACGCCTAACGACTTGTTCTATTGCGTCACCAAGAACGTCATCGATCCGAAGGTGAACATCGATCTATGGCATCTTGAAATCGGCGGGCTGGTGCAGAACCCGGCAACATGGCGGTTCCAGGATCTTGTCGGATTCGAACCGACCACACAGGAAACAACGCTCATGTGCATCAGTAATGGTTTGGATGCGGGCCTGATCAGCAATGCCGTCTGGAAAGGTCTTCCCCTGCGCGATTTGCTCGATCAGGCCGGCGTACTGTCCGGCGCCGCGAGAGTCCGCCTGCAAGGCGTCGACAATTACGCCGACACGATCCCGCTGGAGAAAGCGATGGAACCAACGACGTTGCTCGCTTATGAGATGAACGGCATGCCCTTGCCGGATCGGCATGGCTACCCGTTGCGCATGATTGTTCCCGGCTACTTCGGCGAGAAAAACGTGAAATGGCTAACGAGAGTTGAGGTGACCGACGCGAACGCGAAAGGATTTTACGAGGCGCAAGGATGGGGTCCAGATTTCATCGTGCCAACACGATCGAGAATCGATGTGCCTGACAATTGGTCGTCGTTTTCGTTAGGTAAACTAAGCGGCCCCATTGAAGTGAAAGGTATCGCGTACGGCGGTGACCGTGGCGTCTCGCGCGTCGAACTCAGTTTCGACGGGCAGACCTGGAATGACGCGGAAATTTACTACTCCGGCGGCAAATTGGGATGGTCACTGTGGAAGGCCCAATGGACTCCCGCCGCGGCGGGTGACTACATGGTCGTTGTACGTGCTACCGACGGCGAGGGGCACGTGCAAGAATGGAAATCTGATCGCGGTCCATTCTCCGGGGTTGCCGGGCTCCATTACATTACTGTGCAAATTGCGGTGTAGAATTGCGCGGCCAGCCTACTTAGCCGTGGCACGATTTCGGCGCTCACAGAGCTGCACTAGAGTAGTTCGCGCCCTGTGCAACTTGCGCGGTGTGCTAGATTTTATCGATGGAGAAAGTGATTATTGTCGGGAGCGGCTGTGCGGGCTTGACCGCCGCGATTTACGCTGCGCGGGCGAACCTCCAGCCACTGGTCCTGGAGGGCCGCCAGCCTGGTGGGCAACTCTCCACGACAACGCTCGTTGAGAATTATCCCGGTTTTCCCGACGGAATCGATGGACCGGAACTGATTCTGAACATGCATAGACAGGCCGAAAAATTTGGCGCCCGCTTTTCGTACGCGGAAGTGACCGATTTCGATCCGAGCAACGAGCACATCCGGATCGAAGCCGACGATGAATGGCTGGATACGCGGGCGCTTATTATCGCCAGCGGGGCTGCGGCCCGATATCTCGGACTGGAGGGGGAAGAGAAATTGGTCGGCCATGGCTTAACGAGTTGTGCCACATGCGATGGCGCATTCTACAAAAACGTGCCGGTCTGCGTCGTGGGCGGCGGCGATTCCGCGGCGGAAGAATCAACGTTTCTCACCCGGTTCGCCTCAAAGGTCTATCTCATTCATCGCCGCGACAAAATGCGAGCGTCGAAGATCATGCAGGAACGCGTATTCGCGAACAAGAAGATCGAACCGATCTGGAACACGGTCGTGACACAATACATTGCGGATGAAAAAGGGGAGATGCGCGCCGTCCGTTTGCGCAATGTGAAGACAAACGAAGAACGCGAACTGGAGGTCGCGTGCGTTTTCGTCGCGATTGGACATGATCCCAACACAAAAGCCTATCGAGGCAAACTCGATATGGATTCTGAGAGCTATCTGCTCCCGAGAAACGGCGTCGAAAGTAAAGTTCCCGGCGTTTTCATCGCCGGCGACGTGGCCGACCGCGTTTACAAGCAGGCCATCACGGCTGCCGGACTGGGTTGCGCGGCGGCACTGCAGGCGGAGAAGTATCTCAGCGAGCTGCAGGGGCACTGATTTGCGAGTTGCGAATTGCGATTGATCAATGACTGAACGCGAACTTCTTGAACGAACAAAGCAGTTCGCACTGCGGATTTTCAAACTTGTTGGTGCGCTGCCTCAACCGATCCAGGGAAGAGCAGTGGCTGCGCAACTGATAAGAAGCGGCACATCAGTGGCAGCAAATTATCGAGCTGCATGCAGAGCCCGCTCGAAGCCGGAATTCGTTGCCAAGCTTGGGGTTGTCGAAGAGGAAGCAGATGAAACTGCGTTTTGGCTTGAGTTAATAATTGAAAACGGAACTGCTGCCTGCAGCGAAAGTGAAGTCTTTGCTGACTAAGGCAAGCGAGATCGTCGCTATCATGGCATCGTCGAAAAAAACGGCGGCGAAATTGCAAATTGCAAATCGCAAATCGACAATTCGATGAAGATTTGCGACCTCACCCAGTTCTATTCGCCCGTAAGCGGTGGCGTAAAACGTTATCTTCATGAAAAGATCGACTACATCCATAGGCATGCGTCGCGCTACGAACATGTTCTCATTGTTCCTGGCCCTAAGACGAAGCTGAAAGCAAATGGACGCTCGCGTGTTTACACGATTCGTTCTCCTGTTGTGTCGCGAACGGCGCAATACCGCGTGTTACTGAACCTTCGCGCCGTGGAAGAAATTTTGGATCGGGAACGCCCGGACGTCATCGAGTCAGCCGATCCGTATCAGCTGGGCTGGAAAGCATTGAGGGTTGGTCGCGCTCTACGCGTACCTGTCGTCGGATTTTATCACTCGCATTTTCCAGAAGCGTACGTGCGAAAGAGCGCAACACTCCTTGGGAAAACGGCGACACATCGCGTGATGAAGCTTTCGCGTGCGTACGTTCGCAAACTCTACAATCAGCACGCTGCCACGGTGGTCGCATCAGACGCGCTGGGCCGCGTTCTACGTGACTGGGGCGTACAAAACGTGCGTGTGCTAAGGCTCGGTGTTAACGCGGAGATCTTCCACCCGCGCGGATCCGGAACCGAAGCAGTACGGCGCTCGCTCGGCGTTAGTTCAGATCGAAACCTCCTGCTTTATGTAGGCCGGCTGGCGAAAGAGAAGAACACAGCGACGTTGCTTCGAGCGTTCAAAACGTTGCAACGACGCAGGCCGAATGATTTTCATTTGCTCGTCATTGGCGATGGCCCCGACCGAACGCAACTTCGCAAGCTGCAATTGCGAACCGACAATCTTTCATGGATTCGCTACTGCGCAGATCCTTGCGAGCTGGCTGGTTTTTATCGTGCAGCTGATCTTTTCGTTCATCCCGGTGTTCAGGAAACCTTTGGCCTTGCAGCCTTGGAGTGCCAGGCATGTGGCACGCCGGTAGTGGGAATTCGCGGTAGCTACATGGATAACGTGATTTGCCATGATCAAGAATCGTGGGCGCTGGAAAACAGCGTCGACGCGCTGGTGAACGCGATCGAAGACTGTAGCGACAGGAAATTATCTGTTATGGGCAGAAACGCTGCACGCGTTGCTCGAAGTCTGTACACCTGGCCGCGTGTGTTTGACGAACTGTTTTGCATTTATCGCGAGCTTCGCTCAAAATAGCGCCGATTTTAAATGCTGAACGATGACCACCAGCCGTTCCTCATCCGTGGATATCGCAGATCAGATCGCGAGACGGTAAGAAAACTCTGCTGCGATACCGGTTTCCTCGGCGAGCCGATCGATCCGGTTTACGAGGACCGTGAATTGTTCGCCGATTTTTTGACCACTTATTACACCGATCACGAACCGGAATCCTGTTTTCTGCTGGAAGTAGACGGCGAAATTTCCGGATACCTGCTGGGGTCGCGCAAGCCGCTGCAAAATCAGCTTTATGCACTTTATCAAAACGTCTGGCTATTTTTCCGGGCGCTGACGCGTTATTTCCGGTATAACCAGCGCTCGCGTCGTTTCATTCGGTGGTTGCTGATGTATGGCTGGCGCGAGGTTCCCGCTCGGCCGCGGCGCGTACCCCATTTTCATATCAATCTGCTCCCGGAGGCGCGAAAAGTTTCGACCACGCGCGCGCTCATGAGTGCTTATCTAAGCTACCTCTATCGTTCCGGCGAAAAACGCGTCTGCGGTCAGATAATTACCTTCGAGAGCCGCCGCGGCGAAAAAATGTTCGAACGCTACGGCTTCAAGGTTCTGAACCGAGCGGAGATCACCAAATACAAAGCGTTATATCCCGAATCGGTCTATCTCAGCACGGTTATCAAGAATTTGGAGACTGCCGATCCGCTTTCCGCTTACTCACGCGCCCGCGAGTAACGCGAAATCTCCTAGGGAATAGATCCGGTGTGCATCACCGGTTCAACGGCTGAGTAAAAAAATTCTTCCATTCTTTGGAAGCGTTCGTCACAATCGAAGCCTGCGAACTACGGTTGCGTTAAGGCGCCGGTTTCGAGGAAGCCAATGCACATTCAATTGTTGAGCGGTGCGCTGTTGATTGCGGACGTGGTCAAGGTGTTCAACCCGCAGTCGCCGCAGGCGCGCGCGATTTTCCATCTCGCGATTGTCGTCATTGTCGTGATGGTGGTCATCTTCGCAGTGGTTGTGGGCATCGTCATGTATGCGCTGCTGCGTTTCCCGCGCTGGCGCGAAGGTGAAGGGGATCCTGAACAAGGCGAGGGCAACAAAACGATCGAAATCGTGTGGACGGCGATACCGCTTGCCATCGTCATAATGCTATTCGTGCTCTCAGCGCGAACCATGGGAATCTCGGACCCGCCGCCACCGCCCAAGCCCGACATCGTGGTGATTGGTCATCAATGGTGGTGGGAAGCGCGCTACACGAACTCGGGCGCTGTCGTGGCGAATGAAATTCATATTCCGGTCGGCAAACCAGTCGCGCTCAGATTGGATGCCGTGGATGTACTGCACGAGTTTTGGGTGCCGGAGCTGGGGCGAAAACTTACGACAGTGCCAGGGCACCCGAATCATCTCTGGATCCAAGCGGATAAACCCGCAACCTATCTCGGCTTTTGCACAGAGTTTTGCGGGACTCAGCACGCCTGGATGCACTTTCTGCTTGTCGCCGAGCCAGAGGAGGAATTCCAGAGATGGCAACAAGCGCAACTTCTTCCTGCTCCCCCACCGTCGAGTGAGAGCGCGCAGAAAGGCCTCGCTCTTTTCCAGCAAATGAGTTGCGTAAACTGCCACACCATCAAGGGCACAATCGCCTCCGCAACTTTCGGGCCAGACCTGACCCATTTTGCCAGCCGCAAACAACTTGGCGCAGGAATCGTGAACAACACGCCGGAAAATTTGCGCCGATGGTTGCACGATCCACAACAGGTCAAGGTCGGGGCCAAGATGCCCAACTTCAAATTTACGGATGAACAAGTCACGCAGCTCGCTGATTACATAGAGACGCTGAAATGAACGGGAAGACGTCGATTACCGCTACAGTCGCGCACCTGCTGACGCCCGCGGAGCGACAGCATTGGAAGCTGGCGTGGCTTTCGACCGTCGATCACAAACGCATCGGCGTTCTGTACATGCTGACCGGCCTCGTGTTCTTCGTGGTCGCCGGCGTTGAATCGCTCGTTATCCGGCTGCAGTTAGCCGTGCCTAACAACAACTTGGTGAGCCCAGATACTTACAACTGGATGTTCACCATGCACGGCACGACGATGATTTTTCTCGTCGCGATGCCAGTGCTCTTCGGCATTATGAACTATATTTTGCCGCTGCAAATCGGAGCGCGTGATATGGCGTTCCCGCGGCTGAACGCGCTGGGAGTGTGGCTCGTGCCGTTCGGCGGCATCCTGTTGCATTTCAGCTTTCTCGCAGGCGGTCCGCCGGCGGTGGGCTGGTTCGCCTACACACCGCTAAGCGAGGCGCCGTATTCATCACAACTTGGCGTGGATTACTGGGCGATATCACTGCTGGTGCTCGGCATCGGCTCGGTCAGCGCGGGGATCAATTTCATCGTCACCGTTTTAACGCAGCGCGCGCCGAGCATGACGCTGCGTCGGCTTCCCTTGTTCACCTGGATGATTTTCATGAACTCGTTCCTGGTGATTCTGGCACTGCCAATTCTGAACGCCGGGCTGGTGATGTTACTGATCGATCGACTGCTAAATGGGCGATTCTTTCTCCCGTTCGGCGGCGGTTCAGCCATCATGTGGCAACACATTTTCTGGGCGTTCGGACACCCGGAAGTTTATATCGTCGCGATCCCGGCGTTTGCGATCCTGTCGGAAGTGATCCCGGTTTTCTCGCGCAAACCGATTTTTGGCCACGAGTTCGTCGCCGCTTCGACGGTGGTGATTGTTTTTTTGAGCCTGTTGGTCTGGGCGCACCATATGTTTACCGTGGGTCTCGGACGCGCAGTCGATCTGTTCTTTGTCGCAGCCAGTGTGCTGATCGCCGTGCCAACCGGTGTGAAGCTGTTCAACTGGAGCGCCACGATGGTGGGCGGCCGTGTGCGATTTACCACGGCCATGCTTTTCTGCGTGACAGCGCTGCTGCAGTTTCTTATCGGCGGACTCACCGGCATCAGTCACGCAACCGCACCGCTCGATTGGCAAACCAAAAACAGTTATTATCTGGTCGCACATTTTCATAACATTTTTGTCGGTCTAATCGTCTTCGCAATTCTGGGCGCAATTTATTATTGGTTTCCGAAAATGAGCGGCCGAATGCTTTCGGAGCGGCTCGGCAAATGGGTGTTTTGGCTGATGACGATCGGGTTCAATCTGACCTTCATGATCCAGCACGTGCTCGGATTGGCCGGCATGCCACGGCGGACGTTTACGTATCCGGATTTACCAGGCTGGACTTGGATGAATATGGTCTCAACGATCGGCGCGTTCTTCATGGCAGCCGGGTCCATTGTGTTCGTGTGGGATTTGGTCTCGAGTCTCTTCCGTGGAAAACCGGCAGGGGATAATCCGTGGAACGCGTGGACGCTGGAATGGGCGACAACTTCGCCGCCGCCGCATGAAAATTTCGATGCGCTCCCACCGATTCGAAGCCGACGCCCGCTGTGGGATTACATGAACCCGGATCGTCCGGATCCAGCGGTACCCGTGGGGGGAGCGATCGATACATTTCGTCCCGATAAAAACCAAGCGGGTGTGATGACGTTCATCATTTCGGAATTGGGTTTCTTCGGCGTACTGATTCTTGCCTATCTTTTTTACAACGCGACGTCGCAAAGCGGACCGGGAGCTCGAGAATTGGACGTGCTGAAGACGACGATCTTCAGCGTCTGCTTGTTTGCGAGCAGCTTTACCATTTGGCGCTCCGAAGTGGGACTACACGCAAATAAGCGCGGAAAAATGAAAGCGTGGCTCGCAGCGACCATTCTGCTCGGCGGAATTTTCATCGTCGGGCAGGGATTGGAATACTGGAGTCTGTATCAGAGTGGTGTGACGGTCGGCCTCGATCTTTTCGCCACTACATTTTTCACGCTCACCGGGTTCCACGGACTGCACGTCAGCTTCGGATTGCTCGCTTTATTGGTCGTGCTCGGTGTAGCTTTTACCGGCTATTCCAAGAATGGTCATTTGCCTGCGCTCGGTGCAGTCGGCTATTACTGGCACTTTGTCGATATCGTCTGGGTGTTCGTCTTTTCCATCGTTTATCTTTGGCCTTTAATCCGATGACAACGCAACAATTCCTTACATCTGCGTGGACATGGAATCTCGCCGCGTTGGTCTCAAGCGGCGTTGCGCTTACTGCGTATTTGTGGGGATTCGGAATAAATCGGCGGATCGCATATTTATTAGCCGGACTCGGCGTATTTGTTTTCACTCTAAGCTCGCCGCTCAACGCGCTGGCTGCGGGTTATCTTTTCAGCGCGCACATGTTGCAACACATTTTGTTGCTGCTCATTGTCCCTGCGCTGCTGTTGATGAGTCTCCCGCGCTGGGTTTCCCTCGGATCGCGCTCATGCTTTGTCGCTAATCCTTTTATCGGATGGATTTCTGGCGTCGGCGCGATGTGGTTGTGGCATGCACGACCTCTTTGCAACGCCGCTGTCTCATCGCAGCTCGTTAACGCTCTGCAAATTGCTTCGCTGCTTTTGCTCGGCGCGATTTTCTGGCGACAAATTCTTGCACCCCGCGAGGAGGAGCGGATGTCGCCGCCGGCCGCAGCGCTTTACCTTTTCAGCGCCTGCGTCGCGTGCAGCATCCTTGGAATTCTTATCACATTCTCGCCGGTGAGCGTGTGTCCAATTTACGCGCAATCACCTTCTGATCCCCTGGGCATTCTGTATTTGGTTCAATCGAACTGGGGTATCACTCCGGACAAAGACCAGCAAATCGGCGGGTTGCTGATGTGGGTGCCGATGTGCTTCGTCTATCTGAGCGCGATTATTGCGCAACTCGCGCGCTGGTTCTCGGATCCTGTCGCGAGCGCACCAGTGACGGACAAGCCTTTATGACAGACGAAAGACACACGAACGTGCCACCAGGCTGGGAGCGATTGCCGCACAAAAGGCTACCACGTCCGAACTTTTTCCCTGCCGGTTTGGCCATGGGAATCACTTTCACTTTGTGGGGCCTGATCACCTCGTGGGTAATCCTCGCGGTGGGCATCGGTCTTTTCGCGGCATCCTTTGCCGGATGGATCTACGAAATTCTCCGTGAACGAAATCACCACTAATCACCCATCGCCAGAACGGCCGCTGACGCCGGAGGAAATAACTCGCCGGCGGTTCCTAGAAAAACTTTGCGTTGGGCTCAGCGGTGTATGCGCGGTTATCCTTGGCATTCCGCTCGTCGGCTTTGTCGTCGCACCAATTTTCCGCAGAACAACAGGCAAATGGATTTCTGTCGGCAAGATCATCGACTACGAAATTGGCAAAACGGTCAGCGTTACCATCACAGATCCGTCATCACTTCCCTGGGCGGGCATTACGGCAAAGAACGCGCTGTGGTTGCGCCGCGTGAACGAGGGCGAATTCATCGCGTTCTCAGTGAACTGCACACATCTAGGCTGTCCCGTCCGCTGGCTTCAAGACGCTGACCTGTTCATGTGTCCATGTCACGGCGGAGTTTATTACAAGGATGGCACGGTCGCGGCCGGTCCCCCGCCAAAGCCGTTAATTCGGTATGACGTAAGGACTGCAAACGGCGAGGTCGAGATCAAAACGATGGCCATTCCGATCACGACCACGTTATGAAACGGCTGATCGTCGGCACATGGCGGTGGCTCGATGACCGTCTCGGGATCTCTGCGTTGATCGGCCCCAGCTTGAACCACCTCGTGCCGCACGACGCGCGGTGGTGGTACGTCTTCGGCAGCGCCACGCTGGTCGCGTTTATCGTTCAAGTGGTCACAGGCGTGGCCCTGGCTTTTTCCTACGCCTCATCCTCGTCGCAAGCTTACGAGACGCTGCAATTCATCACTAACCAGGCGCCTTTCGGCAGGTTCCTTCGAGGGATGCATTACTTTGGCGCGTCGGCCATGGTGCTGATGGTAGGCGCGCACATGGCGCAGACATTTTTGTTTGGCTCCTACAAGTATCCGCGCGAGATGAACTGGACCACCGGCGTGCTGCTCCTCGCATTCACGATCGTGATGGGATTCACCGGCCAACTGTTGCGCTGGGACCAAACCGCCGCGTGGTCTGTCGTCGTAGCCGCTGAACAGGCCGGCCGCGTTCCGTTCATCGGCGATTTTCTAGCGCAATTTATTCTGGGTGGAACAACGATCGGTGGCGCAACGTTGAGTCGCTTCTTCGCCATCCACGTTTTCATCATGCCCGCGCTCGTATTCCTTTTCATCGGGATACATTTGATGCTGGTGTTGCGTCACGGCATCGCGGAGCCGCCGGTTGCCGGTATGGTTGTCGATCCGGCCACCTATCGCGCCGAGTATGAACAACGGATGCAAAAGACGGGTCACCCCTTCTGGCCAGACGGCGCATGGCGCGATTTCGTCTTCGGCACGGGGCTACTCGTGGTCATCGCGTTGCTCGCGTACTTTGTCGGGCCGCCAAAACTCGACGATCCACCTGATCCGAGCATTCTCAACGCTGATCCGCGGCCGGACTGGTATTTGCTTTGGGCCTTCGCGCTGCTCGCGTTGATCCCGCCGCAGGTCGAAGGCTACGTGATGATTCTCGCACCGGTGATCATCGGCATTGTTTTGCTGGCGGCGCCGATACTGAACAACAGAGGTGAGCGCGCGCCATCGCGTCGGCCGTGGTCGATCGCTGTGGTGCTGCTAAGTGTGATTATGATTGGTTCGCTCTGGATCGCGGGTGCGAACTCGCCGTGGTCGCCAAACTTCGATCCAGCACCGCTGACGGAAAAAGTCATTGGTGCGACAAGCGGACCTGTATTCGAGGGTGCAAAAGTATTTCAGACCAAAGGATGTCTTAACTGCCATCTCATCAGCGGCGACGGCGGCCGTCGCGGTCCAGATCTCACCTACATCGGCGACACGCTTTCCGAGGGCGACATCATTATCCGCATCGTCAACGGCGGCGTGAACATGCCTGCATTCGGCAACTCAATTAAGCCGGAGGAGTTGGCGCAGCTCACTGCTTTCCTTCAATCGCGTAAGCGTCCGATGCCCGTGGGATTGGAAACGACCCACCGCTGAGAAGCGAATTGCAGAATACAGCTAGCGCCTGCCGTTGTTCGTCAAGGTCGTCGGCGGGCAGCGAAACAGGCACGTGCATACGGTTTAAGAAAAAATGCAGCGAGCACTTTATTGCGACCAAGTCTTGCCAAACTTGGTATGGATACTGATAATAGAAAGCTGAAGTGAGTGTACCCAAGAACAATGCGCCTGCCGGAGACTCAGGTATTCAAAGGCGTAAGCACAGAGAAGATAAATTGATCCGTCCGGATGACCTGATTACAAAGCAGGGCGTCACGGGTGCGCATCAATTGCTGCTCGGCGCCACTAAGCAACACAGACAACAAACAACTAAAAGGTAATATGCAAGACAAAACAAAGAAAAATAAAGAAGAGGGCAAAGTCAAAGCCCGTGACCTCAAGCCAGCAAAAGACGCCAAAGGCGGCGGCACGGGCGGCACCCGCGGCCCGGGCGGCACCCGCGGCCCCATGGGCCAGCCAACGGCAGGGTCCATCGGTAACAAATGAGGTTTAAAGAGGCGCACCATGGTTCAATCCCGCGGTGCGGCTTTTTGAGAAAAGAAGGGATCAACCCAACAAAGGAAAGCTAGTTACTGCAGAAAAAAGAAAAAACAAAAAAGACATCAAGCTCCGTGACCGTGACTTGAAGCCTCCGAAAAATGCAAAAGGCGGCGTAGGTCGGGCAGCCAAGCTAGCAAATCCACTGAGGTCGCAGGCCGATCTAATGGCTCCCGAAGAACATGCCGAGAGAACAAAAACTTTCGGTTTCAGCTGCGGGACAAGAATTCCTGACGGCATCGCGTTGCCTTATTTGTTCGCCGCTGTCGGCACGGTTGAAGCGAGCTTCTGGAAGCGAGGATCATTTCGAAGCGGATCGAACATCGGATCCAGCCTGAGCAGTGCAGGAGTGAGCGGGCTTTGAGGCAGTGCGCCGTTGCCCGGTATCGAGAGTAGTTTCTGTAAAGCAGCGATGGCGCGGTCGGGCTCCCCCATTTGCGCCGCCACTCGAGCGAGGATCTCGATCGGAGCGGGACCAGTCACCGCGTCTTTCTCGATTGGATTCGTGGCGATAGCCCGTTCCGACAGAGCTAACGCGGCGGCCTTGTCACCAAGGCCCATATTAATCAGCGCGAGATCGTAAATAAGGTTATAATTTTCCGGCTGTTCTTTGAGGAAAGGTTCCAGTTCGCTGCGCGCCTGCCGCCAACTTTCCTGAGCACCGGCATGGTCGCCGGCGACTTCCTCCGCCCAGCCTAACCAAAAGCGCAGTTCGCCGTTCCAAAAGCCCAATGCTGGATCAGGCTTGGCAAGTATTTCCTTTAGCTGAAGTATAATTTGTGCGGG
>Ga0207701_10005498_pt1 | contig 12733 bp, 12 predicted proteins | sample KBSSwiSSwithPhiX_FD_184294 | JGI IMG/M metagenome (GOLD analysis project Ga0207701, IMG submission 184294) | Switchgrass rhizosphere bulk soil microbial communities from Kellogg Biological Station, Michigan, USA, with PhiX - S5 (SPAdes) (version 2) | ecosystem: Environmental > Terrestrial >...
GCACACCGGGATTCGATTGGTGCGTCATCCGGCTCGGTTTGCCCGGAATGATTCGCGGCGTGGTCGTCGATACTGCCCACTTCAAAGGCAATTACCCCGAGCAATGTTCGTTGGAAGCCTGCGCGATCGACGGACTGCCCACCACCGAGCAGCTGCTTGATGCATCACAGCAATGGATTGAAATTCTGCCTAAGTCGAATCTGAACGGCGATTCGGAAAATCCCTTCTTAGTTGCAAGCGATGAGCGTTGGACGCATCTGCGTTTCAAAATCTACCCAGACGGCGGCGTCGCGCGGTTGCGAGCGTACGGAGAAGTCGCAGCTCCCTGGAATCGGCTACGGCAAATCGGCGGCGACATCGATCTTGCCGCAGTCGAAAACGGCGGACGGGTACTCTCATGCAGCGATATGTTCTTTGGCCATCGGCACAACCTAATCATGCCGGGACGCGCGGCGAACATGAGCGATGGTTGGGAAACCAAAAGGCGTCGCGGACCGGGACACGATTGGACGATTATTCGACTGGGAGCGGCCGGCCGCGTGCGGCGCTTGGAGGTTGATACGTCGTGGTTCAAAGGAAATTTTCCGGAGAGCTGTTCGCTTGAGAGTTGCCACGCGCCGGACGTGCCGCTGCAGACGCTCGAGGATCCACAATTTACCTGGAAACCCGTGCTCGCACGCACGAAGCTGCAGGCACACACACGTCATTATTTCGACGAGGTAATGGATACGGGTTTGGCGTCGCACGTCCGCTTCAACATTTTCCCGGACGGCGGAGTGAGTCGGTTGCGTGTTTACGGGGCACTGGGAGACTAACCACAAAGACACAAAGGCACTAAGATTCTTAAAGACTGAGTCATATCTTTGTGTCTTCGTGGTTTTGTGATGAACCGCGCGTGGATACCGAACTCGATCGCCTAAATTCGCTTTCCCCGACGGACGCTCAGGCCGAATTCCTTAAGTGTTGTGGCGCAACGCGCTGGGCAAAGCGAATGAGCGAAGCGCGGCCCTTCGTGGATCTCGAGGAAGTTTCGTCGAAAGCGGATGCGATTTGGTGGTCGCTAAACAAAGAGGATTGGCTGGAAGCGTTTCGCGCGCATCCGAAAATAGGTGAGCGCAAAGCCGCTGCGACGCAATCGCACCAGGCCGTAAATTGGTCGGCGCAGGAACAGTCTCAGGCACAACAAGCGGCGGACGAGATAAAGGCAGCAGTTGCCGAAGGAAATTACGTATACGAAGATCGGTTCGGTTTCATCTTCATCATCTGTGCCAGCGGCAAATCTGCCAGCGAGATTTTGACGGCGCTTAGGCAGCGTTTGGCGAACGATGCGGAAACCGAACTGCGTGTCGCTGCTGAAGAACAACGAAAGATCACGCTGCTGCGACTGGAGAAGCTTCTCCAGGTAGACTAAGTCGTAATTACCATGACTCCAAAACGTGCGATCGCGGCCTCGGCGCTGTCACTTTTGCCGTTGATTCTCTTGACTTCGCTCGCACAGTCCAAACCAAAAATCGAAAAGCAGTCCTTCACATCGAATAACAAAAAGCGGACGTTCTATTTGGTCGTGCCCGAGCCGCTGAAATCCGAAGCGAAACTGCCACTGCTGCTCGTATTTCACGGCTCCGGTCGTAACGGACTGTCGATCGTCGAAACGTGGCAGGACATTGCCGCGAAAGAGAACCTGATCGTCGCCGGACTGGATTCCCTGGACTCATCCACTTGGTCAACGACGAAAGACAGTCCGAGCGTGATACGCGATCTGGTGCAAACGCTTGAATCGAAATATCCCATCAATCCACGGCGCGTCTATTTGTTTGGGCATTCAGGCGGTGCGGTTTTCGCAATCGACGTCGCTATGATCGAATCGGAGTATTTTGCTGCGGCCGCAGTCCATGCAGGTTCGTGGCGCGAAAAAGACGAGTTCGAAGTCATGCGCAGCGCACGGCGCAAGATACCGCTTGCCATTTGGGTAGGCGACCGCGACCCGTTCTTCTCGATTGCGTCGGTGCGGGCGACGCGCGATGCCCTCACCACCAGCGGCTTCCACGTTGAAGTCACGGAAATGCCGGGACATGACCACTGGTACTATGACTTGGCCCCAAAAATTAACGAAGCCGCATGGGAATTCCTCAGGCAATATGAATTGTCCAGTGAGCCGCGCTATGCCGAGTCTGTCGAAGCAGCCGACGCGTCAGATGCAAACAAGCTAATTGCTGAGATTAACAAGTCGCAGTCCCACCTGCTGGAACTTGTGAAGCAAGCGAATCTGCTGGAAACGTCTATTGATGGCAAGGATTTGGCGCGAGACCGCAGCGAACTGCAAAAACTTGCCACCCAGCAAGTTGATTTGCTGAAGCAGGCGGTAGCGATCGCGCAAACGGCGGCCGACAAAGCGCAGCACGTCGCGGGCATGAAAATCGGCGAGAAAAATCAAGCTTATTTTCAGGCGACTACGCAGTATTATCTAAAATTCGTAGAGTTACTGGTCGCGAAATCCTCCGAAGCCGAAGTTTTGCTGACATCCGATTCAGCGGATGTCATCGCCGGAAGAAGGGATCAGGCACGGAAAAAGACCGAGTCACTACAGCAGGAACTAAATACTCTTCGCACAGAAGTAGAAAAAGCTACTCCTTAATACCCATGAGCACGATCTCGACGCATGTTCTGGATACGTCACGCGGCCGGCCGGCAGGCGGCGTCAGTGTCGCTCTCGAAGTTCTCAACGCCGGGGAAGGTTGGACTCGACTCGCTGACGCTGAAACCGATGCTAATGGAAGGGCGGCGCAGTTCGGTGTGACTGATTCTCAACTGGTTCCCGGCACCTATCGCCTAGTCTTTGCGGTTGGGAAATACTTCGAATCGCTCCAACAACAGAGTTTTTATCCCGACGTGGTGGTGACGTTTTTGGTCGAGGCCGCCACCGAGCATTATCACGTGCCGCTTTTGATTAGTCCGTTTGGTTATTCAACTTATCGCGGCAGCTGAATTTGGAGTGCGGTGGCAAGCGTAAGCGCGACACCGCTTTGGATTACTCACTTAATATCTTTTTCGGTATAAGGAAAAGCGCCGTCGCCGTTTCGCTCTGCCGGCGCACTCCAAAAATGAATCCAGTCATCAGTGAATGGCTAAACTTCATCGCCCGTTGGGTGCACGTGTTCGCGGGCATCATGTGGGTCGGCACGACTTACTATTTCACCTGGCTGGATGCGCGCCTGACCGAAGAAGAAAAGGCGATGGCCAACGTCGGGAAGTCAGCACAAATTTGGATGGTGCACAGCGGCGGATTTTATCTCGTCGAGAAACGCAAAGTCCCAGATGAGCTCTCGCGCAAACTGCACTGGTTCAAATGGGAGGCCGGGACAACGTGGTTGAGCGGGTTCGCGCTGCTAATTGTCGTTTACTACATTGGCGGCGGCGCGCTAATTGACCGCGATATCGCGGATATCAGCGTCCGGGCGGCGGTTGGGATAGGAATCGGCACTTTGATTGTTGGTTGGCTCATATACGATCTGCTGATGATTTCGCCACTCGGCCGCAACGAAAAGGTCTTTGCGGTGATTGCTTATATCTTGATCGTGGCGACGGCTTACGGCCTGACGCGCATTTTGAGTGGCCGCGGCGCCTACATTCATATTGGCGCGCTGTTCGGCACGATCATGGCCGCGAATGTGTGGATGCGTATTTTGCCGGCGCAGCGCAAGATGATTAATGCGATCAAGTCAGGCCAAAAGCCGGACGAAAAACTCTCAGCGCAAGCAAAGCTGCGCTCAAAACAGAACACGTTTATGGCTGTTCCGGTGGTTTTCCTGATGATCAGTAACCATTTCGGCGGCGTTACTACCGGCGGCTACGATTGGATTCACCTCGCGATTCTGGTTCCGGTGGGCTGGCTGGCGGCGAAGTTCATCAGGCGAGCCTAGGGCAAGCAAGCGGCTCACTTCTTCCCACTCATCTTCAGAATCTCTTCGAAGTCTTCGTTTGACACCGGCATCACCGACAGTCGTGACTGGCGAACAAGCAGTAAATTGTGCAACCTGGCGTTCGCGCGAATGTCGGCCAGCGAGACCGGTTTTCCCAGAGGCTTAACCGGCTTGATATCAACAGCGATCCACGAATCATCGTCGGCCGTCGGATCGCGATAGGCGGCTTTCGCGACTTCCGCAATTCCAACCACGCTCTTCTCTTTGCCCGAGTGATAGAACAAAACCGCGTCACCCACTTTCATGTTGCGCAAATTGTTGCGCGCCTGAAAGTTCCGCACGCCTGTCCACGCTGTCTTTTGGTCGCGCACCAAATCGTCCCAGGAATAATCTTCGGGTTCCTGTTTCACCAACCAACTGTTTCCCTTCGAAGCCATCTTCAAATCCTTCCCCGGTTTTGATTTTTGTTTACGTCCGATAGAATTCTACCTCTAAACTTCAAGCAAAGGATCGCGACAAGTCATGGCAAAACTCAAAGAAGGTGATAAGGCACCGGATTTCGCTGTGCCGGATGCGAACGGAAAAACCGTGCGGTTGAAAGACCTGCGCGGCAAGAAGGTCGTGCTCTATTTCTATCCGAAGGATGACACGCCAGGCTGCACCAAAGAAGCGTGCGCCTTCCGCGATTCGTTCTCGAAATTCAAGCGGCGCGGGATCGAAGTGCTCGGCGTGTCACTCGACAGCGAAAAATCACATCAGAAATTCGCGCAAAAATACGATTTGCCCTTTGGACTATTGGCCGACACCGACAAGAAAGTGTCAGAGGCTTACGGCACCTACGGTGAAAAGAAATTCATGGGTCGCAAGTACATGGGAAACCATCGCATGACTTTCCTGATTGACGAGAAAGGCAAGATTAGGAAAATCTTCGAGAAGGTAAAGCCTGACGAGCACGCGGAAGAAGTCCTCGCTGCTTTTGAGCAGTAGCTCGTCGATTTTTCAGCAGTTGAAGGGTGGCAGCCTCACCCGGTTTTGGCTTTCAAGGTGACCATCCTGGCCGTGCGCTTCTTTCCTTTGGCCGACGGCTTGCGGCCCGGCATGAGGACTCCGACCGAGCTAAACGATGATGTCAGGCCGCGGTTTGGCTTGTTTTCCGCAGCTTTTTGCAGTTCCTGCATCGCCTCGTTCACGAAGTACATGCGCTGGTGATTGACGATTTGAGTGCGAATTTCCCGCGTCCAGAGGAGCAAATTCGCGAGCGCGTCACAAACCTCGTCCTTCGGCAGACGAGTTACGTGGGCGATTTCTTTTTGGGTGCGCGCGCCGCAACGAATTGCCTCGCGCACGCGGTCGGCAGGCGAGAGTTTCCGCAGCATTCTCGCAATGCGACGGGGCGAGAAGCCGGCTTTGGCATCCAAAGTGATGCGGGTCTTCGTCGCATTGCTGGCGTGTTTATTACGCGCCGATTTGTATTCACGCAGCGCCTGACGGCTGAGCGCAATTTTCTGTCTGATGCAGCGTTTGCAGTAAAGATTCAAACCATCCTTCCGCGCGCGACAAACGCCGTACTCCGAGAGTGGCAGAGACTCTTCGCAGCGAGGACATCGCTTCAACTCGAGTGCTGTTGCTTCTGCTGATGTCGTCATCTTCAACGTTCCCGACTGTAACTTGGCGAAACCTTTCCCACAGAACCTCCAGCGGACAAGCCGCTTGCGCCCTGGTTCGAACCCGTCCCGATTGGAAAGTGACGATGAGCCCTCGGTGAGCTAAATCGTTTTCCGCGACTGCCGCATCTGGAGAATCGAACGCGGCGGAAGCCCCACTCACTGCATCGCGTTCAAGAGCAACGCGTGAGGGTTAGGTCGCGAAATGGCTGACGGTAACGTGCGAGGTAAAAAATAAGTGCTGCTTAACTGCTAATCACTCTCGTCAACTCGATCGCCGGAGCGCCCATCTCAAAACCAGCAAGGGACTGGAATTATATTGAGTAAGATTTTTTTTGCAACTTCTAAAGTGAACGATCGCGATCATTCAGTTTAATCAAAGATTTCGACAAAAAATTTTGAAGCAAAACACGACAATACGTCGCAACATCTGTGTTCCTGAAAGTTAGAAACCCTGGTTTAGATCGCGACTTGTTTTTGCGCAGCTTTCTTTCGCGAAGTTTCGATCACTACATGCAGCTAAACGTCCAACAAAATCGAACGTCAATCGCTTTACATAAATCGTTCGCCTCATGTTTCGCGCAACCGCTTCGATCAATTCATGCGTGGGCCTACTATTAGTGGCTGTCGCTGTTGCGGCTGCTGTAGCGTACATGTTGGGTACGTGATCAAATCGCGAATCAGCTCGTGATTTCAAATGCGTGCTCCCGTGTGTCAGCCGCGGATGTCAGCGACTTCTGTTTCGCAAGTGCTTGCGTGACTTCGCAACGCGAGCTACTGCGGACTCGACGTTATCTCTGCCAATAAACTGCTGTCGAAGCGTGGGCGGACGGTCGCTTTGGAGAGAGCGGCAACGCCGCCTGCAACCGCGCTTCCTGTGAATGCTGCTTTGTTGTGCAAATCGCCACAAACTACTGAAGACTTTCGGGTTGTTCGTCATCCAAGTGAGATGTCCACACGTTATTCACAGAGGCTGTGGATGTCTGTGGAGACTTCGAAATGCGCGGGAATAGCTTATTTCATTGGCCGGTCCTTGAGCCGAAACACAAATTTGAGCCCCGACCAGACATCATCGACGGCGCAAACTTTTACATCGACCATTCCTTTTGCAAGACCGATGTCACGGACAATATTCTCGTTGAGACTGCTAGGTACTCCGGAAGTCTTTTTCGGCCAGGAGACCCAGAGCATTCCTGCGGGATTGAGTTGTGCGGAGTAGCGCGAGAAGTCCTTCTCAAGTTCGTGCTGGCTCTTGGTAAAGAACAAAACGAAGTCGTATGGCCTCCTGGCTTTGACACTTACCGTTACGCCTTCGGGCAGGTCCAACTGCGCGTCAAAATCCTTTGGAGCGTGGACGATGAGAATGTTGAAGCCTTCCTTGATTCCGAGTTTTTTGACGAGGGGAGTTCCTGAATAGCCAGCCATTGGTTTTGTTGAATGTAATAAACCAGGTTTATCGAACGCAACCGTGACGACAAACAAGTTGTTTTCTGAGTGTCGTACTATTCAGCGATCTCTATTGTCGTAGCAGTTGCAGGTGACGCGAAATCTATTCCATGTCGCTCACGCCCAATCGCAGCAGCAATCGCGCTTAGCACAAACACCGTCGCCGCGGTTGACGCCATCGCGACCGAATAGGACATATGCTCAGCGAAAAGGGCTTCCAGGTAAGCGACGGAGCCAGCCAAAAGAACGCCGCATTGGTAAGCGAATCCTGGCAAGAAACCGCGCACAGAATCCGGCGACAATTCTGAAAGGTGCGCCGGGATGATCCCCCAGGCACCCTGAACCATGAACTGCATTAGGAAAGCACCGCTGATCAATAACGCGAGTGAGGGAGCGAAAGCCCACAACGGCACCACCAGAACCGCAAACACCAACGCCAGAATCATCGAGTAGCGTCGGCCAATTCGATCAGAGACCAACCCAAAGATGATCCCTCCTATGATTGCGCCAACCATCGAAATAATAGTGACGATGGCGCGTTGGCTGGGATTGAAACCCCAGTAGCGCTCCAGGAATGTTGGGTACATGTCTTGTGTACCGTGTGAAACGAAGTTCATCAGCGTCATCAGCACAATCAGGTAAAGAAATAGCCGCCAGTGTGACGCTATACCGCGAAACAGTGTCTGCCAGGTTTCATGACGCGTTCGTTGCCAGACTTCGGACTCCTTCACTCTAAAGTGAACAAAGAAGGCTAAAAGGGCCGGCAAGCTGCCAACAAAGAACAGCGGCCGCCAACCCCACTTGGGAAGGACGGCGAGCGAACACAAAGCCGCTAACAGATATCCGGTTGCGTAGCCTTCCTGCAATAGGCCTGAAAGAACTCCACGTCGCTTGGCCGGTACTTTTTCCATCGTCAGCGATGCGCCCACTCCCCATTGCGCGCCCATCCCGATTCCAAAAAGCGCACGCAGCACCATGAAGCTCGTGTAATTCGGGGCCAATCCAGTCAGGAGCTCAATAACTGAGTAATAAACAAGATTGACCATGAGAGGTAAGCGTCGCCCGTAACGATCCGACAGCAACCCGAAGATAAGTGCACCGACGGGCCGAAAACCGAGCGTAAGCGCTATCGATAATGCTATTTCCTTGTCGGTGCGATGAAACTCCTTCGCGATGGTCGTTAGCGATACGACCACAAGGAAAAAGTCGAACGCGACGAAAGTCCAGCCCAGAAAACCGGCGACAAGCGCGGCTCGATGACCTTCCGCGGCGACGGGTTTGGTCGATTCCTGCATCTAAAGCCTTGCGAAGTTAGAGTATGCAGAGCCGCGGCATAGTAATCGTTGCGGGTGGTTCATACAAGCCGATTCTTCGCTTACAATTTGATCGAGATTTCCGATACCAGGTATTACTTCATGTTGGTAAAATCCGACTGACGGGTGCCGATTTGTGGGTCGGCCTTAATCGAACCTCATGAACGACGAAAAGCGAGCGACTGATCGGGTTGCTACCAATCTTCCCGCCAGATGGCATGGTATTTCCGGCGAGCATGAGGGCCGGATCGAAGACTTGAGCCGGACTGGCTGTTTCGTGAACACGACGCGCACAGTCGACGTCGGCGAAATGGTGAGTCTCTTGATTCAACTTCCATCAGGCGCGTGGTTACCGTTGCGCGGAAAAGTCGTGTTCTTTCACCAGATGACCGGCTTCAGCATAGCTTTCGCTCCCCATGATGAGAAGACGCGCGAACGGTTGGATGAACTGATTGCGGCGCAAGATCACACGCGATAGGTTGCATGCTTGATCCCACCAAACGCTTCTCGAATCGCGTCGACAATTACCTCAAGTACCGTCCGCGATATCCGCCGGAAATTATCCCAATGTTGAACAAAGAGTGCGGCCTTACGACGGATTCGCTCATCGCCGATATCGGTTCGGGCACAGGTTTTCTTACTGAACTGTTTTTACGAAACGGTAATCGAGTCCTGGCCGTTGAGCCGAACGCTGAGATGCGCGCGGCGGGCGAGCAAATGCTCGCGCAATATGCAAATTTCACCAGCCTCGAAGCGACTGCTGAGAATACCTCGCTCCCCGACGGTTCAGTCGATTTCGTTACCGCCGGCCAGGCATTCCATTGGTTCAATCGCGCAAAGGCTCGATCGGAATTCGCGCGTATCCTCAAGCCGAACGGTTGGGTGGTAATTGTTTGGAACGGCTACAACCCTGAGCGGACGCCGCTGCTCAAGGGCTATCACGAAGCGCTCTTACGTTATGGCACCGACTATCGCGAAGTGCGCCGCGAAATCGAGGACACTCAAATCGATAAGTTTTTCACTTCCAAAGCATACAAAGTCGCCAGATTTTCGTTCCAACAGTCCTTTGACTTTGAAGCATTCAAAGGGCGGACGTTGTCGGCGTCGTACGCACCGCAGGTCGGCGAGCTGAATTACGACCCCATGATCAATCAACTTCGAGAAGTGTTTGAAGCAAACCAGACGAATGGAAAAGTCGCATTTGATTACGATACTGAAGTTTATTACGGGCGTTTGCAGTGAGATTACTGGAGTGGCATACCGGCGAGTTGCGACATCGCATGAGCCAAATCGAGCCGCGTGAAGGCCCCGGAAGGATTGAAAGCCGCGCCATTCGCCTTGATCAGCCCATTCTGCACAGCGATCGCGACGTAGCCGCGCAGGGAAGCCGGAATCGACAGCGCGTCGGTATAGGTCAGCGCATAGGTTCCGGATTCTGCCTGCTGCCTAAGTCCCGCCGCCCGCACCAGCGCAACCACCGCGGTTAGTCGATCCACAGTTGCATCGGGCTGGAAGTTTGAGCCCGCCGCGATTGAAGGGAACAACGCGCCACTCGGTGACGCTTGCGCGCTTTCGACAAACAGCATGGTCGCTTTGTCGCGAACATCGGAATAGCTCGATGACGCAGGCGAATACTGTGGCACACGCCCACCCAGGACCATTGCCTTCGCCAGGTCGGCGCGTGTAACAGCAAAACCTGGCCGGAAGCGTGTTCCAATTGGTGCCATTACCAGTGAGCGGAAGGTCTGGTTCACTTCATTTACGGATGAAGGATCGAGCGAACTTAGGTCACTCAACACCCCATATCGAGCCGCCACGGTTTGGACCACACCGTAAAAGACCTGCGTGCCTGTGCCGCCGGTCGTCATGTTTACGCCGCCGGCGATAGCACTGTCACCGACTGTCGTGGAAGTTGTCCCAATCACATTGGTTACGCGCGCTGTCCATGTCCCAGCGGTGGGCACATCAAGCGACATCCGTTGTCGCCGACCCGTAAGCCCCGGGGCCGGTGCCGCGTTCACAATCGCTTGCTGCACGCCATTTGGATCGAGCGCCGCCAGACTCAATCGATTCACTGAGGTCAGTCCACCCCAGGCAATTTGCAAAGACGCGCGCACAGTGTTTGCCGGCAACGCGAGCGCTGAATCTGTCGAGACTCCGGGAGCCGCCGATCCGATGAATGTTTGCGGCGAGCTCGGCGTGAACTGAACCTGGTTTTGAAACGCGACGCCACGCCACGAGCCAAAATGTCTTTGCGGAAAGGCTGCCTCCAGTACCGCGGCATGCGCATTCAACATGCCGGCGCCCACTTCGTAGAGATAGTACGCCGATAGAGGTGTGGCCGTCCGTTGCAGAATGTCCCGCACCTGCGCGGGCGTGAGTTGCGGGTTCGCTTCGAGCATTAAAGCGATTACACCGGCGACTTCCGGCGCCGAGAAGCTAGTGCCGCTGCCGGTCGTGTAGTAAGGCAGCTCACTCGCACTTAATTGCGCGGCATCGGTCGCCAGGCCGCTCGCCGCCGTGACGGAAACGAGCGTGGAAGGCCTCAAGCTCACGGTGTTCACTCCGGGCGCAACCACGGTCGGATGAAACAGCGGGCTTCCGAACTCGCCACGCGAAGAAAAATCAGCCAGATGTCCGACGTTGTCGGTGGCGCCCACGCTAATCACCCACGGCGCAACCGAATAAGGATTAAGCGAGTCGGCGCCCGATCCGTTGTTACCTGCCGAGAACACCACGTTCACACCCACGTCAGTCAGCATCTTCGTCGCGATATTCACCGGATCGTTGACGTCGAAGACGGTATTGGCCGAAAAGCTGCAATTCACGACACGCACGTTAAATGCTTGCGCATTTGTCAACAAATAATCTAAGCCGGAAAGGATAAATAGAAGCGTCGCGTCACCGGCGCTCAACCCGAGGAGGTTTGCGCCCGAAGCCACGCCCGCGTATTTGCCCGCTGATTGCTGACCATTGCCCGCGATAACGCCGGCAACAAAAGTGCCGTGACCATATGCCTGATCCGTGTTCGGAAGATTTGGCGAGACGACTGGATAGTTAAAGCCGATTCCCAGACTTTGCGTATCGGCTAGCTTCACGTTTTGGACGACGCGGCCGGAAATGTCGCCATGCGTTCCGTCGACGCCCGTGTCGAGCACGGCCACGGTAATGCCACGCCCGGTCACTGGAGTTCCGTGGTTAGCGCTGGTCAGTTCGCTGCTACGCCGGACGCGATCCGACCCGATCGTATTACGCGTTGCCACTTCGACATTCCATTGCAACGTGCGATTGCCGTAAATCGACCGCACGTTCGGCAGATGCGAAATCGCCATCAGTTTTGTCTTGCTGGTAGTGACGGAAATCATCGGTAATGAATGGTAGCGTGTGCCTCCGAGCACGCCGATTTGCTGCAAATCAGCAATGTCGCCGTCAGTCGGCATTGCTCGATAAGTGATTACCGCGTCCACGCTGCTGTCGTCAGTTGCGTCGTTCAGAAATACGGCGAGCTCAGGATCAACGTTCGCAATACCGGTGTTGATTGCCACGCCGTTCAACGCCGAGGTCAACGCCGCCACGCCCGTCAGCACAAAGTTGTCGGCGCCACTGATCGTGATTCCATCCGCGCCGCTGGCGGTGATGCCGTTTATTCCAGAGATCGTTACTGCGCTCGGCGTCACTGAAAAGACGACACCACTAGCATTCGTTGCCGTGATGCCGCTCGCCCCGTTGATAGTGACAATGCTGTCTGCGCCGCTCGCGGTAATTCCGTCGGCGCCACTTGCAGTAATACCGTCAGCATGAGCGATGTTCCGTGTGTCTGCGCCACTGGCGGTGATTCCGTTCGTACCCGTCGCGATTACGTTGTCAGCGCCACTCGCAGTGATGCCCGTTGGGTTTCGCACAACAATCGAGTCTGCTTGATACGTGTGGCCGTCTGCGCCACTGATGGTAATTCCGTTTGGTCCCGAGGCTGCGGTGAGTGAATCGGCGCGTGTGATTGTCGTCGAATCCGCGCCTGATGCGGTGATGCCGTCCGCACCGCTCGCCGTGATGCCGTCGGCGCCGCTCGCGGTGATTCCGTCTGCTCCAGATGCCGTGATGCCATTCGGCGAAAAAGCCAGCACGCTATCGGCGCCGCTCGCCGTGATTCCCGACGTGTTCCAGAAATTGATGCCGTCCGCGCCCGACGCAGTGATGCCGTTTGAGCCGACTATCGTCAGCCCCGCAAGCGCCGGCACCGAACTCATCAATATGACGAGCACCAACGCGATCGGAACATGAACTTTTTTGACTAAATGATTCGCCATCGGGTACAAGCCATCGCCACGGTCGGGTCAAGACAGTGGCTTGTTTCGTTTACAACGTTGCGAGGCACAACCGTTCAAAGAAA
>Ga0207701_10005499_pt1 | contig 12731 bp, 10 predicted proteins | sample KBSSwiSSwithPhiX_FD_184294 | JGI IMG/M metagenome (GOLD analysis project Ga0207701, IMG submission 184294) | Switchgrass rhizosphere bulk soil microbial communities from Kellogg Biological Station, Michigan, USA, with PhiX - S5 (SPAdes) (version 2) | ecosystem: Environmental > Terrestrial >...
CGCGGGCGTGCTCTCGCACGGCCACGTCCGGCCACCCACGCAACCACCCGACGCGCGCGAGCTCGACGCGCTGCGTGCGGCCGTCGCGCACGCCGGCCGGCTGGCGCGCTGAAACGATGACATCGTCGAAACAATTCGCCACCAGGAGGACACCATGAAACGCCCTGCATTCCTGAGTCTCGTACTCGCGGTGATGGCGTTATTCACGATGAGCAGCGCGATCAGCCAGGTTTATCCCAACCGGCCGGTGCGGATGGTGATTCCGTTTCCGCCGGGAGGCACGCTGGACGCGCTCGGCCGCGCGCTCGCCCAGAAGATCGGCGACCAGATGGGCCAACCGTTCGTCGTCGAGAACCGTCCCGGCGGTAACGGCATCATCGGCGGCGACGCTGTCGCGAAGGCGGCGCCCGATGGATATACGCTGCTCTTCAATGCCTCCACCTTCGTCACGGCCCCGATGACGATGAAAGAGGTGCCCTACGGCGTCGAGAAGGACTTCCTGCCGATCTCGCTCGTGGCCAAGGCGCCGCTGTCGGTCGCGATCGCGAAGGACCTGCCGGTCACCGACATCAAGTCGCTGATCGCATACGCAAAATCGAGGGGTGACAAAACGACGTTCGCCGTGGGCTCGATCGGGTCGGCCGGCCATCTCGCCACCGAGTTGCTCGCGCGCGCGGGGGGCTTCAGTTACACGGTCGTCCCGTACAAAGGCACTGCGCCTGCGTTCCAGGATCTTCTCGGCGGCCGCATCGACGGCTTCATCGACCCGATCCTCGGCTCGCTGCAGTATCACAAGGCGGGCCAACTTCGCGTCATCGCCGTCACGTCCGCCACACGGGCGCCGAACCTCCCCGACGTAGCGACCGTCGCGGAAACGATTTCCGGCTACGAGTTCTATAGCTGGTACGGGTTGTGGGGCCCGGCGAAACTGCCGGACGAGATCCGCACGCGGCTGAACGGTGAAGTGAACAAGGCGCTCGCGTCCGCCGACATTCGTGACAAGTTCGCCCCGCAGGGTCTCGTGCTCACGCCCGGGAGCAGCAATGACTTCGCGAGCTTCCAGCGAGACGACATGGCGCGAGCACAAAAGATCATCACCGAAGCCAACATACGTGTCGAGTGAGGTACTCGCCCGGGGGGCGCTCGCCGGGCTGCGCGTCGTCGTCACCGGCAGCAGCGGCGGGATCGGTCGCGCGATCGCCGCGCGGCTCCTTGCGCTCGACGCTGTCGTGTACGGATTCGACTGCGCGGCGCCCACACTGGTGGACGATGGTCGCTTCCACCCGGTGACCGTCGATCTGGCCGACGGCGCACAGACGACCGCCGCCGCGCGCGCGCTCACGAACATCTTTGGGCTCGTCCATGCGGCCGGCGTGATGCGCACGGGACGAGTCGGTGCGCTGGATCATGGCGAAGGCGACACGATGTGGCGGATCCACGTCGAGGCGGCGACGCGGCTCGCCGATGTGCTTGTGCCTTCCATGGTCGAGCGTGGCCGCGGCCGTGTCGTCTTCGTGGGGAGCCGCGTCGCGCATGGCATGCCCGGGCGGGCGCAATACGCAGCGACCAAGGTCGCCCTCGTGGCCCTCGCGCGAAGCTGGGCGAGCGAGGTCGTGGCGAAGGGCGTCACGATCAACGTCGTCGCGCCGGCGGCAGCCGGAACCCCGATGCTCGAGGATCCCGCGCGCGCCGCGAGTGCCCCCCGCGTGCCGCCGCTTGGCCGCCTGCTCGATCCGGCGGAAATCGCGGAGCTCGTCGCGTACCTTCTTTCACCCGCCGCGGCGGCGATCACCGGCCAGGAGCTGACAATCTGCGGTGGCGCCTCGCTGGCATTTTGACGTTTCACTTCTTCCTCCCTCGTTCCATGAAAATCGTCAACATCCTCGAATCGACGCGTCCGATCCGCTCGGACATCCGCAACGCGTACATCGATTTCTCGAAGATGACGCTTAGCGTCGTCGCGGTGGTCACCGATGTCATCCGCGAGGGCCGGCCGGTGATCGGCTACGGCTTCAATTCCAACGGTCGCTACGGTCAAGGTGGACTGATCCGCGAGCGCTTCGCGCCACGGCTCCTCGAAGCCGATCCGCAGTCACTTGTCGACGATGCTGGTGAGAACCTGGACCCGCATCGTATCTGGGCACGAATGATGACGAACGAGAAGCCAGGCGGCCACGGCGAGCGTTCGGTCGCGGTAGGGACAATAGACATGGCCGTATGGGACGCGGTTGCGAAGATTGCCGACCGGCCGCTGTTCCGGCTGCTCGCTGACCGCTACGGCCAAGGCACCCCGAATCCTCGCGTGTTCGTGTATGCCGCGGGAGGCTACTACCACCCCGGCAAGGGCATTGACGAATTGGCACGCGAGATGACGGGTTATCTCGAGCGCGGCTACACCGTCGTCAAGATGAAGATAGGCAGTGCTTCGCTCGCCGACGACTGCGCCCGCATCGAGGCAGTGCTAAAACTTCTGGGCCCCGGACGGCATCTCGCCGTTGATGCGAACGGCCGCTTCGACGTCGAGACGGCAATCGCCTATGCGCGCGCGCTATCGCAATACCCGCTGTTCTGGTACGAGGAGCCCGGCGATCCACTGGATTACGAGTTGCAGGCGGAGCTCGCGAAACATTACGCGAACAGCATGGCCACCGGGGAAAACCTGTTCTCGATGCAGGATGCGCGCAACCTCATTCGGTATGGCGGCATGCGTCCGGACCGCGATTGGCTGCAATTCGACTGCGCATTGAGCTACGGACTGGTGGAGTACCTGCGCACGCTCGACATGCTGCGGCAACATGGCTGGTCCGCATCGCGGTGCGTCCCGCACGGCGGGCATCAGATGTCGCTCGCCATTGCCGCCGGCCTCGCACTCGGCGGCAACGAATCGTATCCTGACTTGTTCCAGCCGTATGGCGGATTCCCCGATGGCGTCCGGGTGAAAAACGGGTACGTCACGCTGCCTGACCTGCCCGGCATCGGGTTCGAGGGCAAGGCGGATCTAATCGACGAGATGCGCGCGCTCGCGCATTGAATCTGTTGGCCCTCCCGGAGCGCACGCGGGCACGGCCGCCCAACCCGGCGGCCTTAACGCCGAACCAGTGTATGTGGGCGACACTGGAATTCGAGGCGGTCCCGAGCGGGGCCGCGTCAGGACTGCGCGAGGTCTCGCTTCGAGGCGCCTCCGCGTTGGTCAGATCCGAAGATGGAGCGCAAATAGGGTGCGGTTTTGCTCGTCGTCGATTGGGTCACTAAACGTGGCGGTCCCTCGGCGACGACTTGACCCCCCTTTTCTCCTGCACCAGGCCCCATGTCGATCACCCAATCGCAAACGGCGATCACGTTTACGTCGTGCTCGACGACGACCACGGTGTTGCCGGCGTCGACAAGCGCTTGGAGTTGCACGAGCAGCCTGTCGACGTCTGCCGGATGTAAACCCGTTGTTGGCTCGTCCAAGACGTACAGCGCATTACCGCGACCTGCGCGCTGAAGTTCCGTTGCGAGCTTGATGCGTTGCGCCTCGCCGCCCGAAAGCTCCGTGGCCGGTTGTCCGAGGCGAAGGTAGCCGAGTCCCACCTCGCGCAATGCGGTCAGCGACCGAAGCACCGCGGGCGCGCCGACAAAGAACTCGAAGGCGCCGTCGACCGTCATCGCGAGGACGTCCGCGACATTCTTTCCACGATAGGTAATCTCCAGCGTCTTGGCGTTGTACCGCGTGCCACGACACGTGGGGCATGGCGAATACACGCTCGGCATGAAAAGCAACTCGACCATCACGAACCCTTCACCCTCGCAATGATGGCATCGGCCCTTCGCCACATTGAACGAAAACCGGCCCGCATCGTAATGTCGAGTCCGCGCTGCGCGGGTCGCGGCGAAGAGGTCGCGGACGTGGTCGAACAGACCCGTGTAGGTCGCCAGATTTGAGCGCGGTGTACGCCCGATTGGTTTTTGATCGACGAGGATGAGGCGCTTGATCGACTCCATACCGCCGGCGATGCGGCCCTCGAGTACCGGCAGGGTTGCGCGCTCCAGGGGATCGACCTGGTCTGCGTCACTCTCGATCTCGTCCCCAAGCTCTCGACTGACGAGTTCCACCAACGCCTGGCTGACCAGGGTGGACTTCCCCGACCCAGAAATGCCAGTGACCGTACTCAACACGCCGAGCGGAAACGCGACATCGAGGTTACACAGATTGTTTCGCGTCACGCCGGTGAGACGCATCCAGCCGACCGGCCTGCGAACCGCTCGGACCGCCGGCGTCGCCGTGCGGAAGAGGTGGCGCGCGGTGCGCGACGCCGGTACGTCGGCGAGGCCCGCTGGGGGACCGCTGTACAAAATCTCCCCTCCGTTCGTGCCAGCCTCGGGCCCAACGTCGACGATCCAGTCGGCATGGCGCATGACTTCGAGCTCGTGTTCGATGACAAACAGCGAGTTGCCTTGGCCCTTGAGTCGCTCGAGTATGCGCAGAAGCGCTTCGGTGTCCGCCGGATGAAGTCCCGCAGACGGCTCATCCAGCACGTAGACGACTCCGAAGAGGTTAGAGTGAACTTGGGTGGCAAGCCGCAGACGTTGCAGCTCGCCAGGAGAGAGCGTGGGCGTGCTGCGCTCGAGCGTCAGGTACCCCAACCCGAGTTCGAGCACGTTGGTGAGCCGACTGCACAGGTCCTCGCAGATACGCCGGGTGACTTCAGCCTTCTCGGGGTGGCCGCGTCCAATGTCGGCCAGCGCCGACGGGTTGCCCGACGCATATGGATGCAAGATCTTGCCCAGTTGTTCAAGCGGAACCCGGCCCATCTCGGCGATATCGAGCCCCGCGAACTTTACCGATAACGCTTCGCGGCGCAAGCGCTTGCCTTTGCAAAGTGGACACCGGGCTCCGGTCATGTACTGAGCGACGCGACGCTTCATCATCGCACTTTGCGTCGTGGCGAACGACTTCAATACATGGCGACGGGCGCCGATGAAGGTGCCCATGTAGCTCGGTTCCTCCTTGCGACGCAGCGCTCGCTTCGCCTCTTCGAGGTCGAAGCCCGCATAGACCGGAACGCGCGGTTGTTCGTCGGTGAACAGGATCCAGTCCCGCGTTTTCTTCGGGAGCTCGCGCCACGGCACGTCCACGTCAATCCCAAGCGTCGTCAAGATGTCGCGCAGGTTCTGGCCTTGCCAAGCCAACGGCCATGCAGCGACGGCCCGCTCGCGGATCGTGCGGGACGGATCTGGCACCATCGATTTTTCGGTTACGTCGTAGACACTTCCGAGCCCGTGGCACTTGGAGCACGCGCCCTCGGGCGTGTTCGCGGAGAACGACTCGGCGTAGAGCATGGGCTGCCCCCGGGGATAGTCGCCGGCGCGCGAATAGAGCATGCGCAGCAGGTTCGAGAGCGTGGTGACGCTTCCCACGGAGGAGCGAGTGGTTGGCGAGCCACGCTGCTGTTGCAAAGCGACAGCAGGCGGCAGCCCCTCGATCTCGTCGAACTCGGGTGCGCCTATCTGGTGAAAGAGGCGGCGGGCATAAGGCGCGACGGATTCAAGGTATCGGCGTTGCGCTTCGGCGTATAACGTGCCGAAGGCGAGTGAGGACTTGCCGGATCCCGAAACGCCTGTGAAGACGACGAGGGCGTCGCGTGGGATTTCGACAGTAACGTCTTTGAGGTTGTGCTCGCGCGCGCCACGCACTCGGACGAAGCCGTCAAAGCTAGCAGCCTTCTCGGCGATTCGACTGGACATTGTGGAGCGAGGTCCGCGTGGTCAGGGGAGGCTGAGGGTAACGAGCCCACACCTTGCGCAGCGAGGAGAGCCATCGCCGAATGCGTACGAAATAAAGCCCTTGGCGGCCACTTTCACCGATGCTGTCGCACAAACATGCAATGATGACCGGAAGGGTACTCCCAGCATCCGCCACCATACGGCGCCCAGGTAGCTACTCTGTTGCGGACTTTAGGCTGGGAATTCGATCGCGTATGTGCGCTGCCGTACGCCGAGTCGACCGTAGGGAGTTCGTCGATGGTGGCGCATCGGCGCTATAGCCCGATGCGCAGGGGCTCCTGGTTTCGAGTTACGCTCTCGCTCTGCGATGCAATCCCTGAATCACGCGATTGCGGCAGCCGTTCGATAAGCTTGTCGAGAGTGATCGGATAGTCGCGGACTCGCACGCCCGTGGCGTTGTAGACCGCGTTCGCCACCGCCGCCGCGACTCCGCAAATGCCGAGCTCCGCGACGCCCTTGGCCTTCAGCGGCGACGATATCGGGTCGGTCTCGTCGAGGAAGATCACCTCCTGGTGCGGGATGTCGGCGTGGACGGGCACCTCGTACGTGGCAAGGTCGTGGTTCACAAAACAGCCCCGGCGTGTGTCGACGACGAGCTCCTCCATGAGCGCCGCGCCCACGCCCATCGTCAGCGCCCCAATCACCTGGCTGCGCGCCGTCTTGGGATTGAGAATGCGGCCGGCAGCGCACACCGCGAGCATGCGTCGCACGCGTGTCTCGCCGGTGTCGGCATCGACCGCCACCTCGACGAAATGCGCGCCGAACGTCGACTGGTGGTAGCGCTTGTCGAGGTCGCCGTACTCGATGTGATCCTCGCCCACCAGCGGCGCTTCGAGCACGGCCTGCACCAGCGGCACGGACTTGCCGCCTGCGCGCACGTGGCCCTCGGCGAACATCACGTCGCCGCCCATGCCGAGCCGTTGGATGACCGCTTCACGCAGCTTCAGGCACGCGGCATAGACGCCCGAGCAGGAATTGTTCCCGCCCCATTGCCCGCCGGAGCCGCAGGACACCGGAAAGCTCGAGTCGCCGAGCCGTACGTCGACGCGCTCGATCGGCACCCCCATCATTTCCGCCGCGGTTTGCGCGATGACGGTGTAACTGCCGGTGCCGATGTCGGTCATGTCGGTCTCGACGGTGATGCTGCCGTTGCGCTCGAGCCGCACGCGCGCCGCGGACTTGGTCAGCAGGTTATCGCGGAACGCCGCCGCCACACCCATGCCCGCGAGCCAGCGGCCGTCACGTACCTGTGCGGGCTTCGCGTTGCGCTTCTCCCAACCGAATCGCTTGGCCCCGAGGCGGAAGCATTCCACCAACTGCCGCTCGGAAAACGGCGGGTGCGGAGGCTTGGGGTGCTGAGACTCTGCCTTCTTCGATTGCGGGTCGGTCGAATCGCCCTTCGCAGGCGGCGGCGAATCGGGCACGATTTGCGTGTCGTTCATCACGCGGAACTCGATCGGATCGACGCCCAGCCGCTCCGCCATCTCATCCATGGCGATCTCGAGCGCCATCATGCCCGGCGCCTCGCCCGGAGCGCGCATGGCGTTGCCTTCGGGCAGATCGAGCGCCGCAAGGCGATTGGCCGTCATGCGATGCTCGCCTGCGTAGAGGGCGCGGGTTTGCATGGCGCCCAGTTCCGCACTACCGCCCGGCAGGTCGCCCGACCAGCACTCGTGAGCGATTGCGGTGATCCGTCCTTGCGTGGTCGCACCGATGCGAACACGCTGGATCGTCGCCGGACGGTGCGTGGTGTTGTTCATCATCAACGCGCGCTGCAACGCCACCTTCACCGGGCGCTTCGCGGCACGCGCGCCGAGGGCAGCCATGAGCACATCCGAGCGCAAGAAGAGCTTGCCGCCGAAGCCGCCACCGATATAGGGTGACAGCACGCGGACCTTCTCCCGTGCAATGCCCAGTGTCTTTGCCAGATCCTGCGCGGCCCAGTCGATCATCTGGTTGGACGTCCACACCGTGAGCCGATCGCCCTCCCACAAGGCGATAGTCGCGTGCGGTTCCATCATTGCGTGCGACTCGTCGGGCGTTGTGTACGTCGCATCGAGCTTTACGGGCGCTTGCGCGAACGCCGTGTCGAAGTCGCCTACCTTCGACGCGCCGGGACCGCTGAACGTCTTCTCCGGAACTTTCGTCTTTTCCCTCATGGCCGCGAGCTCGAACGAGCCTTTCGCCGGGGCATAGTGCACCCGCACGAGCTGCGCCGCGGCGCGCGCCTGCTCGAACGTCTCCGCAACGACAACCGCCACTGCCTGGTGATAGTGCTGGATCTCCGGCCCGCCTAGGAGCTTCGCCGTGTTGCGTGGGCCCTTGGCGAGCTTGCCGGCATTCTCGGCGGTGACGATGGCGATGACGCCGGGCGCCGCGCGGGCGGCGGCGAGATCCATCGACGCTATGCGTCCTTTGCCGATCGCCGCACCGACGATGTAGCCGTAGGCAGGGTTTGCCACGACGTCATGCCTGTCGTACGCGTACGGGGCCGTGCCCGTCGTTTTCAACGGACCATCGATCCGGTCGAGCGGCTGGCTCACGACCTTCAACTGGTCGATGGGATTGGTGGTTGCGGGCGTATCGAATTTCATGCCTCATGCCCTCGCTTCGGCGAGCACAGCGGCGATCGTTCGCTCGACAAGCGGCACCTTGAACGCGTTGTGCTCGGTGGTACGCGCACCGGCGAGCAGGCCCGCGGCGACGGCTTTCGCACCTTGCGGCAGATCGCGCTCCGCCACCTCGACGCGCCACGGCTTATGCGCCACGCCGCCGAGCGCGATGCGCCCGCTGCCATCCGGCTGCACGATTGCCGCGACCGACACCAGCGCGAAGGCATAGGACGCGCGATCGCGCACCTTGCGATAGAGATGCCGGCCGCCCAGCGGCTTGGGCAGCGTCACCGCCGTGATGAGCTCACCCCGCTCAAGCGCGTTCTCGATATGCGGCGTGTTACCGGGCAGCCCATGAAAGTCGGCAATGGGAATCACGCGCTTGCTGCCGTTGCCGCGCACCGTTTCCACGCTCGCGTCGAGTGCGCGCATCGCGACCGCCATGTCGCTCGGGTGCGTTGCGATGCAGGCCTCGCTCGTTCCCACTATGGCGTGATGCCGGGTGAAGCCGCCCATTGCGCTGCAGCCGCTGCCCGGCTTGCGCTTATTGCACGGCATGTTGGTGTCGTAGAAGTACGGGCAGCGCGTGCGCTGCAGCAGGTTGCCTGCGGTCGTCGCCTGGTTGCGAAGCTGCGGCGAAGCGCCGGCGAGCAGCGCACGCGAAAGGACACCGTAATCGCGGCGAACCCGCGGGTCGGCGGCGAGATCGGTATTGCGGACCAGCGCCCCGATGCGCAGTCCGCCTTCGGAGGTCGCCTCGACACGATCGAGGCCTAGGCGATTCACATCGATGAGGTGCCCGGGCGTTTCGATCTGCAGTTTCATGAGGTCGAGCAGGTTCGTGCCACCGGCGACGAACTTCGCGCCCTCGATGCGCACCGCGGCCGCCGCGGCTTCGGAGGCCGAAGCTGCCCGTTCGTAGGTGAACGATTTCATCGGCGGCCTCCCGCAACTTCGGTGATGGCCTCCTGGATGTTGGAGTACGCGCCGCACCTGCAGATATTGCCGCTCATGCGCTCGCGCATCTCGGCATCGGTCAGTTCCGCCGCCCGCGTGAGGTCCGCGGTGACATGGCTCGGGATGCCGGCCTTCACTTCCTCGAGCATTGCCACTGCCGAGCAAATTTGACCGGGCGTGCAGAAACCGCACTGATAGCCGTCGTGCTTCACAAACGCCGCCTGCATCGGATGCAGGTTCCGCGGCGTGCCGAGCCCCTCGATCGTCGTCACCTCATGCCCCTCGTGCATCACCGCGAGCGTGAGGCACGAGGTAACGCGCCGCCCGTCGACGATCACGGTGCAGGCACCGCATTGGCCCTGGTCGCAGCCCTTTTTGGGGCCGGTGAGGTGCAGGCGCTCGCGCAGCGCATCGAGCAGGGTGATGCGCGGATCGATCATCAGGTGATGATCCGAACCGTTCACGCGTAGCCGTACTTCGTATTGGGGGATCTTGCCGGCCTCTTCCATCCTCGATTGCGAAGTCGCGGCGGCGACCGGCATGACCTGCCCCGAAACGAACGCACCGCCGGTGGCCGCAGTCGCCTGCAAAAAGTGGCGTCTCGTCGCGTCGAAATCGCTCATTCGGAGACTCCCGAGATGGTCAGTGTAGTTCGCGTACGATTAGGTCTCGGTCACCGGCGCACCCGCCGGTGGCACGAACCGCAGTCTCCGGGATTGTGGGGAGTGACCCGCATTCCACACTGTGCGCGGGCACACACTTGCCAGCACCCGGGCGCCATTGAAGCTGGAATCGGTACCCGCCACAGCGTTCTTGCAAGGCGTGTCTCAGTATGGAGAAGACGCAGGAACGACTCGCAGCCCCCGGGCGCCGCAGCGGACATCGTGGCAACGCTACAAGCGCTTGGTCATGGAACCCTGAAGGAGCGCTCGCATGCCTACGACGCGCGCTAGAGCGATGCTCCAAGAGATGTTCGGCGAAATTCTGAAACGTACGGCTATGGCTGTACCGTTGCGATATCCCCTTCCGAGAGCGCTCCAGGGCTGGCAGTCGCGGGCCGAGCAGCCGCTTCTACCTTTGCGCCTGTTCGACAGCCGCGAACGGGCACGGTCATGCTGTGCTGGCGCTGGTGCTCGTGCTCGCCTTCATCGCCTGCGGACGTTCGGAGGTCGCCGCGATTAACTGAACCGATCATGGAGATCCTAAACCTAGCGGAGGCCGGGACCAGAGTAGCGGACTTGTGCCGCAAGCACGGGATTAGCCAATGGAAGCTTTACCCGTGGCGTAACAAGTGCGCGGGGATGCGTGTGAACGAGGCGAAGCGGCTCAAAGAACTGGAAGAACAGAACGGACGCTTGAAGAAGATCGTCGCCGACCGGGCTCTTGATGTGTCAGCGCTAAAAGAGGCCCGCCACCGAAAGTGGTGACGCCAGAAGGGAAGCGAGCGGCGGTGCGCTTCTGGCGGCGTCTCGCTACCAACTGAGGCTGGTATGTGGTCTTCGCGGCTACCGATGCCGCGCCTTCAGATAATGCGGTTCTAATAATGGAGGCCGCACCCATCCAACAAAGCGGTGGGTGTAACGCGCCGCAGTAGCAGCGAGCACCTCGACTCTATAGGCAGCAGTGCTACAAACTACGATGTGGCCGCCCCCACACAAAGTGCGAGCCGCGGCGGCCAAAATGCGAACTGTGAGGTGGGACGGATTCGCTGCGACTTGCCGCTTACCGCGAATGAAATGAAACGACCTTTTTCATCGCCTCGACGCGAGCCGTCGCCTGTTGTTGCTGTTGCTTCCGCAGCTCGCGCCGGATTCTGGCAAACGTTTTCCGCAAATCGGTTTCCAAACTCTTCGTATAGCGGAATGAAGGATCCAGAATGGACTTCATTTGACCTCCACAAGTTGTGCGATGAACGCATCACCACACTCATCCATAGGAGGTGCAAGATGTATTCCATCAATCGCCTAAACTGCGACTGTTCAACCACTTGTGGCCGGTATCTCTAGTGTTGACACGCGTGTTCTCCGTCTGAACGAATCAGTAATGTAAAAATGATCGACACAGTTTTGCCCGTTCCCGAGGTGCGCTCAGTTCCAGCGATCCGCACGCGCTGCTTCGTGGATCGGGCCGATCGCAACGGCGTAGAACGCGTCAGGCACAGACGCTACATCTTGCGCAGAGGGAAATAGCCGGCGCGCTCCGAGCGCGGCCCGCGCGACCGTTGCCTCTGGTCTGGTCTAGGGGCTTAGTCACCTCTCCGGGCAACTGGGTCGCCGACAAATCGTGCTCCTGCGCAAGGCGCCGCAGGCCGCCCGCAGCCTCCTCGCGGTCTAGATATAGGCGGAGTGAGCTCGTCCGCGTCATTGATGAACTTAGCGCGCATGGCATCTGCTACACGCAAAACTACACCAACCAGCGGGCCGAGTGCGGGCCCGCCGAATACTCTGGCAGTCCCCTCTAGCCCTAAATCTTCGTGTCACGGGCGATCTGCTTTCGTGTGTGGCGTTCGATACCCTCAAGTATTCGGCGAGCGATGGTTGACCCCGTTTCCCGAAACCCCAACACTTTCAATTCGTGCAAGTGAATCGCCGTTGGGAGACGCACCGTTGAACATCCCTAAACAAGCGCTCGTGGTCGTAGGCGATGGTGAGAAAGCACTCTTTCTGCGGAACGTGGGGACCGTCCGAAAGCTCGAGCTCGAGGTCGAGAACGTTTTGGCCCACGGCAATCCGTCGACGCACGAGCAGGGCACGGATAAGCCCGGTCGCACGTCCGCCCGCGTGGGCACTGCTCGCAGCGCGATAGAAGAGAGCGATTCGCATCAGTTGGGCGAAGAGCGGTTCGCCAGCGAGATCGCAGCCATACTTTATCGGCTTGCCCACGCCAACCAGTTTGAAGCGCTCGTCGTTGCCGCCCCGCCGAAGGTGCTCGGCAATCTGCGCAAAGCGTTTCACAAAGAGGTCGTTGATCGGATCATTTTACAAGTTCCCAAGGAACTGACCTCGCACACCGTTCTGGATATCGAAAGACTGCTCGCCGCGTAAAGCTCGGTCAGTTTTTGCTGGAACGAATCGCATAGATTGCAGGCGCGATCTCCGCCCTAACCTATCGCGACACTCCGAAAGGCGACGCCCTCGATCTCCGCGCCGGTCGCTGTATGTAACGATCGGACGCGATGCCCGTGCGGCCATCGTCATCGCTCAAGGTTCTATCCGCCCATATCGTTGCTAGCCATCATCTGCTCTGTCATAGGGAGTGCCCATGCAAGGAAATAAAGGCCTTACTGTTTCCACCGCAGTGCCTTCCGCGGTGCCGATGGCGAGCGAGTTCGGCCGTCCCTCGGGCGCCTGGCGAGGTCGCCTGCACGACATTATCTTCGAGTCGGACACTCGCGCC
>Ga0207701_10005505_pt1 | contig 12728 bp, 9 predicted proteins | sample KBSSwiSSwithPhiX_FD_184294 | JGI IMG/M metagenome (GOLD analysis project Ga0207701, IMG submission 184294) | Switchgrass rhizosphere bulk soil microbial communities from Kellogg Biological Station, Michigan, USA, with PhiX - S5 (SPAdes) (version 2) | ecosystem: Environmental > Terrestrial > Soil...
GGCCCGGCGAAATATGGCTTGCCGTGACCAAGCACGACGGGGTGCAGGTAGATTCGATACTCATCGATCAGGCCAAGTTCGGTCAGGCTTTGCGCCAAGTCCGGGCCAGCAACTTCGATCTCCCCGTCGCGCTCGGCCTTCAGCTCGCGGATCGCGCCCTCAAGATCATCCTCAACAAGCCTGGCGTTGGGGCCGACCGACTTCAACGAGCGCGAGACGACCCATTTCGGCTGGTTCCGCCACGCCGCCGCGAAGGCGTGTTCCTCTGCATCCCATTCAGGATGATCGTCGTCCCAGTAACGCATGACCTCATACATGTGGCGACCGTAGACACTGCCCGCCTGCCCCTGAGCCTCCTCGATGAAGTGGCGGAAGAGCGTAGGGCTTGGCGCAAACGCCATATGGTCGACGTAGCCGTCCAGGGACTGGTTCATTCCGAACACGAGCCTAGCCATACACTTCCTTCCTCACGCAGCACATCCGCGCGGTCCTGATTGCGTTATGCAATCGGTTGTAGGAGACGGGCAACTGTCTGCTCGCTTGAGGCGACAACATTGTGACCGTCGTCACGAAAATGCAACGGACCAATTCCCGTTCGAGAGGTGGCGCCGTACGACCGATATGAAAGGCAGGACCACGTTCCGCGTAGCTCTGACGACTGATGATCAAGCTGCACATTTTGGTCTTCGCGGTCGCCTTCAGCGCTGGCGCTGCGGCGCAGAGCCGCACCCCGTCGCGGGCGATTGCGCACGTACGCGGCGACGTATACACGGCGACTGAGGACGGTCACACGACCGTCTTTGTCGTCACCAACGACGGCATCGTCGTCGTCGATCCGCTCAACGCATCGTTCGGGCGTTGGCTCGCAGCAGAACTCAAGACACAGTTTCCGGATCGGCCCATCAAGTACATCGTATATTCGCGATTCGATTTCGATCGGATCGGTGGTGCCGGTGTTCTCGCTGCCCGGTCTGAAATCATTGCGCATCGCACAATCGACGCGCGGCTGTCGCAAGGAGCGCGACATACCTTGCCGCGACGCTATGCCGCCGTTGACTTCAACCAGAACGGAATGCTGGAACAGGACGAAGTCGATGCCGTAGAAGAACCAGACCTGATACCGCGGCTCGATCACAACCGCGATGGCCATGTCTCAGCCGAAGAATCCTGGAGCGAGACACCGGGCCCACGGCGGACGTTCACGACGCGATACACCATCGATTCGGGCGGAAAGATCATCGTCGTGGACGCGCCTCACGCTCGCGATATGCGTCTGTTGTAGTGGCACAGGTCTCATCACCAGGCGCAAGCGAGTCCGTTGGCGCTCAAGTCATCACTCAATCGGTCAGCGGGTAGAGGTGTCGTGTATTGAACAGCGCCTCATTGACGTAGAACGGTGCGAGGTGATGCTCGCCGCGAGTGCGTGCGCCGTGGATTGCGTTCGCGACGAGCTGCGCCGCGCCGATTTGCGCACGCTTCAAGTCCTCGTCATTGGTGACGAGCGGCACGCGACCCTGAAACAGCGTCAACAGCAGATCCTTGGAATCGTCGAGAGGCATGTCCTCGCGCGTAGCGATCTGCTGCGCGGCCTCCCACATCGCCAGCACGCGCCGGCGCACTTCGAGCGGTAAGATCTCGATGCCGTCGCTGCCAATCTCCGCAGCGGCAGACTCGTCCGGCTCGCGCTCGACGGCGCACGTATCCGGCAGGCTCGCCCATCCTTTCAGCGGGGTCACCGTGTAATGACCGCGATCGGTCGACGAGACCGCCCGAATGGCCAGCGGGAGTTTGCGCCCGCCGGCAGGCGAAGGCACAGCTGCGGGATCGGGTTTCAGCGCGTCAATGTCCTCCTGGAGGATCGGCAGCCGCGCACCCATCGCCTTGCGCATCATCCAGCGGAGTGTCACGTCATTGAGACCCTGGTTCTTGTTGCCGCCGCCAATATCGGAGTGAGCGCCGCGGAACCAGACCTCGCACGCCCCCTCGACACGGATCGGGAGGAAGGATGGCCGGCGCTCGTCGAGCGCCAGCGCGTGGAAGCAGTACTGCAGGTTCGACTTCGGCAGCGAGAGATGATGCCCGATGTTCAGCGCGGTGTTGCCGAGATTGGCAAGCCCGAACGACGCCACAACGTCCCAGACGCCAAGGAACCGAATCTTCGGTGAGGACTCGACGACTTGATCGCTGCCGGGCTTGCGGATGCCCCGCTCCTGAATGCAGTGGCAGAAGTCGAGCGTCGTCGCCGCGCCGCGGCTGAAGCCGACGATGTCGATGTCTCGCTCACCCTCGTCCCACGCCTTGCACAGCGCCTCGTAGGCTTCGTTGATGCGCGGCAGCTCGCCGAGGCCGAAGACGCCGCCAAGTATGCGGCCGATCGCTTTGAAGCGCGTGCCAACTCCCGGGACGTAGAAATCGAGATCCGGCCGCTTCGAGTGCCGCTTGTACGCGTCATAGAAGCGGAACACGTTGGTGTTGGTGTAGGCCGGATCATCGCCATCCTTCGCCTCGTTCCAGGTGCCGTCGAATGCGTACACAGACATGCGACTCTCTCCCGCGTGTGGAAATGCATTATCAGCTTCATGGCGCGGACCGGGTTCAGCATCGCCAGGCTGGCCAGTGTAACCGTGAGGTGCACGTAACTTCTCCACAAAAGACAGTTACCATCACGGTTCCAACCGATGGACCAGTGTCTTCGGGATCGCATGCTCGTCTACTACAACGAGCGAGCCTCCGAGTACGAAGAGGCTTACACGGATGGTACCGGGACAGCCTCCATCACGGACCCCACGGTATTCACGACGGAAATCGGCGTGCTCGAACGCCTCGTTCGCGGTTTCGGTCGTGGACATCTACTCGACCTGGCATGCGGCACCGGGTATTGGCTCCCGCTCTACATCGGGAATTGCTCCCGCGTCACGCTGTTCGACCAATCAGAGCGGATGTTATCGGAATGCGAACGAAAGGTGCGTCGTCAGGCTGTTGCTGATCGATGCTCGCTTGTTCGCGGCGACGTCTTCGATTATGACTTCGCGCGGCGGGCATACGACTGCGCGTTGATTGGGTTCCTTTTGAGTCACACATCGGAGGCTCAGGAACATCTCGTCATGCAGGTGCTCCGCAATTCACTTCGCCCCGGCGCTGGTTTCTTGATACTGGAATCGGCTTGGACCGACGTTCGCGCGAGGTTCAACCAGAAAGTGGAGCAGCAGACCCGCCGCTTGAACGACGGCACAGAGTTTCAAATTTACAAGCGGTATATCGGTCGAGAAGACATCGGTGCTTGGGACCGCAAGTATGGGCTGAGGACAACAATCGAGCACTTCGGTGAAGCGTTGTGTGCGGTATCCGCAACGTTCATGGAGATTCCCGGAGAGTAGTCTGGTCCGCAGATACCACAAACTAGAGTTGGCTGATTGCTAGACGCCAACCAACCGTCCAGTATTGTGCCTGCAGCCTGTCACTCCACTGAATCGCGCCTGTCCAGTCGTCGCAATAACGCGCGCCGATTGGCCGGCCGTTCACGAACCACACGACTCGGGGCCTGCCTTCTACGGTGTCGATCAGCGCGTGTGCGCTGGAACCGTTCGCGCGTTGCATTCGCCACATGACTGTCGGCTCATTGTAGGTAGACGGCAGGATCATCTCAGACATGGCGTTTGCCACGTGGGGCAAGGCTGGTACCATCCTCCAGACCGTCATGGGCCACTTAAGGCGACGCGCCGAACGTCACAGAGTCCGTGGTTGGGAAGACTAAACGCCTCCGCGGCCGCCGCTTCCTTAGTCAACGTCCAGTTTCAGAATCCCTCTACTTCACCTTCGCCTGCGCCTTCCGACGTTCTGCCCAGTAGCGCTTCATGCGCGCTGACACTGCCTTCCGCGCCTCCGCCGACATCGCACGAGTACGTGTTCGAGCCTCTTTGTATGCTTTTCGCAGCGCACGCCGGCCCGCAGGTAATCGCAGTTCAGGAAACGCGCGTTCAATCGCGATGATTTCCGCGCGCAATTGGTTGAGAGTCACTTCGGCGCCGGTGCGCGCGAGTTCACGTAGGCGATCAGCGGTCAAGTTCGGCATCTTTGCCATTTGCACCTCGTGTGAGCGAGCGGCACACAAGTCTAGTCGCGGCCATGTGCCGAAATTCGAGGCCGACCACTTGAAAGAGCACGATGACCAGAACAAGCCCGACGAGCCCCAATGCTCCGCCGGTCATCGTTGGTTGCCTCCGATGAAACTTTGGGTGCTGCTCACGGTTTGACCTTGAATGTCTCTCCGCAATCGGCGCACCGCCACGCTGTCTCCTTCGTTATCTGTTTCGCGAGCGTGCCTACGCGCGAAGATCCACAGAACGGACAGATGGGTCGTGTCAAGAGTTCGCCTGACATGAAAGCCTCGGTTTCCGTTTTCAATACTGATCCGCAAATCATGCAGTTCGCCGAAGACGCAGCATACGATCAATCGGAATGGCGTCCAATACCGCAAGGAGGCTCGTCGAATGTCGTTTGCCCCTGTCACCGTCAGTCAGATCTCCGCAACCATTCTTCTCGTTCTGGTTGGACTCGGCGTCAGTTCGGCGCGTGCCGAACAAGCGGACCCGAAACACATCAATGCGGCGGTGCCGACGCCGCCACCGAAGTTGATCATCCGAGCTGAAGATCTCTTTCCGCCGCAGCGTCCCCCACGCCTGGGAATGTTCACATTGGTCCCACCGGAAGCGAATGGCGAAGTGGTCCGCGTATCCATTCCTATAGGTGAACTCGTCTCGAGCGCTGCTCGCGCAATTTCCGATGCGAATCATCGACGCGCTGAGCGAAAGGCCGATGCGCGTGTCCGGAAGGACCTCGGGAGATTCCTTGCGTCCGCCTCTGGACGGGACGGCGCACCGCTGCAGCGATGATGATGAAGATCAATTGGACTGGCCTGATCGTCTTCGCGGGATTTTGCGTGGCGGTGTGGGCGGCCGTCTCGCGGCCAGCATGGATGCGCTGGCCGAAGGCGTTGCGACCGTGCTGATTCTGCTCGGCCTCGCGGGATTCCTTTTGCCGATAATCAGGAAGAACCGTGGCGCGTAGGCGAACGATCTTCGTCGTCCCGTCGCCTCCGCGGACCAACCGCGGTCGCTACTGCTCAGCTCTCGAGAAAGGATCTACGGTGTCGCGCGCTTCCTTCTGAACCCCGCAAGGCATACCCAAAACCCAGTCCAGTAGCATTCCCAATCCGAGTAAACCATTGGACGAACCGCTCGAACGGGCTTAAGTATTGGTCAATCGATGTGCCCTGCGTGACGACGTATGTGGCGGAAGAATTGCCAGTCAGAGCGCGGAGGTTCAGCCGATGCGTCACCGATCCATAGCCCTCGCCTTTGTCTTGACCTCAGCTTCAGCATTTGCTCAGGTGGCGCCCAACCCAACGCAGCATTCCCTGGCTTCGCCGCAGGAGCCGGTCACGCTGTACCGCGTGACAGTGGTGAGTCGTACAACGCCGGCGATCAATTACCGTCCCAGGCACGACGACACGCCGCTCGACTTCGCCGGTACCTCGCTCCTGCCGAGAGCCGAGGGACACGCCGACATCAGTGGCGAAAAAGGGTACATCCGGATCGACGCCAAGTTCGACGACCTTGAACCGGCGACACGGTTCGGCCCCGAGTACCTGACGTACGTGATGTGGGCGATTACGCCAGAAGGCCGTGCGACCAATCTTGGCGAGCTGCAGGTGAAGGGCGACGACGGCCGCTTGAAGGTCACGACCGAGCTGCAGGCGTTTGCGCTCATCGTCACTGCCGAACCGTATTTTGCTGTCACGCAGCCGAGCGACGTGGTGGTCATGGAGAACGTTGTTCGCAAGGGCCTGTGGGACAACACCAACGGTCGTGTCGAGCCGCTGCAGGCGAAGTACGAGCTTCTGAAGCGCGGCTCGTATCTGATCAACAGCGATGTTGGTTCCGTCAAATGGCCGGCGGCGGCCCCCGGCGTGCCCCTCGATCTGGCGCAGGCACGCAACGCCGTGGAGATCTCTCGTGCGGCCCGAGCCGACCAGTACGCCGCGGACACATATCGCAAGGCGGCGATGCTGCTCGCCGAAGCGGAAGAAGCCCAGTCCCGCCACAAGGACAGAAATAAGATCATGATGCCTGCGCGGCAGGCGGCACAGACCGCCGAGGACGCGCGGATCATTGCGCTGCAACGGCAGGAACAGATCGATCAGGAGCAACAGCGGGCGGCAGCGCTCCAGCGCGAAAACGAAGCACGCGACCGGGCACGAACGGAGCAAGAGGCACGCTTGCAGGCCGAGCAGCAGCGTCTCATCGCCGAGCAGCAGCGCCTCGACGCCGATCGGCAGCGCCGAGAGGCGGAGGAGCAACGTCAGCGCGCCGAGCAGCAGCGTCAGTTGGCCGAGCAGCAACGCCTGCTTGCCGATCAGCGCGCCGAGCAGGAGAAAGCCGCCGCAGATGCGGCTCGTGCCGCGGCGGAGCAGGATCGGCTCGAGGCCGAACGCCAGCGTGCTGATGTGGAACGTCAGCGTGCCGAGGCGGATCGCGTGCGCGCGGAGGCGGAGCGGGCGCGTCTGGATGCCGAGGCGGCGCGTGCCGCTGCCGAAGCGCAGGCGCAGCAGGCACGGACCCTCGCGGAGCAATCCGAGCGTGAGAAGGCGCAGCTCCGCGAGCAACTGCGCGTGCAGCTGAACACGATTCTCGACACGCGCGAAACGGCGCGCGGCCTCGTCGTCAACGTCTCCGACGTGTTGTTCGATTTCGACAGTGCCAATCTCAAGCCCGGCGCGCGCGAGAAGATCGCCCACGTCGCCAGTATTCTCAAGTCCCACTCGGATCTGAAGATCCAGGTCGAGGGCCACACCGACAGCGTCGGATCAGACGGCTATAACGTGCGGTTGTCGGAGCGCCGCGCCGAGTCGGTGCGCGCCGGCATGTTGCAACAGGGAGTCAACCGCGATGTCGTGGGCACGGCGGGCTTCGGCGAGAGTAAGCCGGTCGCGACCAATGGCACGGCCGAAGGACGTCAGCAGAACCGACGTGTGGAGATCGTGGTGTCCGGCGAATCGATCGGCACGACGGCGCTGCGGTAGAACGCCGGCCAAAATGGCCATCCGTGTGTGACATATCGGCGGGAGCATTAATATGCTCCCGCTGTGTGGCGCGTCTTCCTGTTCGGAAACCTTTGCCTCGTATTGCTCTGGGCGGCGCCGGCGGTCGCGGACCCTCAAGGACCAGGGAACGCCGCGGCCGGCGATGCGCCGCCATCGCCCATCGCGCCCGCCGTCATCACTCGCGATGACAAAGGCGGCGCGACCATCCGCGCCGTCCGCATCGACACGCCGTTGAAGGTCGACGGGCAACTGGACGAAGAGGTGTACCGCACCGTGCCTGCCGCCGGCGACTTCATCATGCAGGAGCCGCGCGAAGGCGATAAGGCCACAGAGCAGACCGATACCTGGATCTTTTTCGACAACGACAACCTCTACATCGCCGCGCGGTGCTGGGACGACCATCCGGAGCGTTGGGTGCTCACCGAATTGCGCCACGACAACAACAACATCATCGACAACGAAAACCTTTCGGTCTCGCTCGACACGTTCCACGACCGTCGCAATGGGTTCATGTTTCAGACCAACCCGCTCAGCGCGCTGCGCGAGCAGGCATTCACCGACGAAGTCAACATCAACTCGAACTGGAATACGGTCTGGCAGGTGAAGAGCGGGCGATTCGAAGGGGGCTGGACGGTCGAAATGGCCATTCCGTTCAAGTCGCTTCGCTATCGAGGCTCGGGTCCGCAGGTGTGGGGCATCAACTTCCGACGAATCGTACGATGGAAAAATGAGACGTCGTTCCTGACACGGGTGCCGCGGGCGTACGGGCGAAACGGCCTCTTCAGGGTGTCATCGGCAGGTACGCTCGTCGGATTGGAAACGCCCGCGCAATCGATCAACCTCGAACTGAAACCGTACGTCGTGTCCTCCGTGACGACGGACCACGCCGCCACGGCGCCTTTTGACAACCGCTTCTCGCCGAACGCCGGTTTCGACTTCAAGTACGGATTGACCCGCGGTCTCATTGCCGACGCTACGATCAACACCGACTTTGCGCAGGTTGAGGAAGACGTCCAGCAGGTCAACCTCACGAGGTTCTCCCTCCAGTTTCCGGAGAAGCGGGATTTCTTCCTGGAAGGGCAAGGCGTATTCAACTTCGGCGGCAACCGCGGCAACAACGGCAACGACATCCCGATCCTGTTTTTCAGCCGGCGGATCGGTTTGAGTCAGGGGCAATCGGTCCCCGTCGTCGCTGGCGGCCGAGTCACCGGTACCGTCGGTAAGTTCGGTGTCGGGGCGCTGAACATTCAGACGAACGACAAGCTGTCGGCCGGTGCGGTCGCCACGAATTTTTCCGTTGTTCGACTGAAGCGCGACATTCTGCGGCGCAGCAATATCGGCCTCATCGCCACACGGCGGACGCCGGCGGTCAGTCAGTCATCCGCGAACGCGGTCGTTGGCGCGGATGCGAACCTCGCGTTTTTCAGGAATCTGTCGATCAACGGCTACTACGCCCGCTCCGAGACGTCGAGTGCCGGCGGGGACCAATCGAGTTACCGCGGACGGTTCGATTACGCCGGCGATCGGTACGGATTTCAGGTCGAACACCTGCTGGTCGGCGACAAGTTCAATCCGGAGATCGGGTTCATGCGCCGCACCGATTTCCGCCGCAGCAGCATCGGTGCACGGTTCAGCCCGCGGCCGAAATCCAACCGGCTGATTCGCAGATTGGATTGGGAAGCCGGCTACGACTACATCACCGACAGCCGACGTACGCGGATCGAAAATCGGCAGGCCTCGGGTACGTTCCAGGTCGACTTCGAGAACAGCGACCAATGGACACTGGATTACACGCACGATTTCGAATATCTGCCACGCAGCTTCCAGATCGCACCGGCCGTCATCGTTCCTATCGGCGGGTATGACTACGACACGGTCCGGATGACGTACGAACTCGGGCAGCAGCGCCTCCTCGCCGGCCGCCTGTCGGTCGCCACCGGCACCTTTTACGACGGACACAAGAAAGAGGCGAATTTCACCAGCGGCCGCATCGCGGTTTCCGCGCGTCTGAACATCGAGCCGGGAGTGACGATGAACTGGATCGATCTGCCGCAGGGCACCTTCACAAACCGGCTGCTGACCGCGAGAGGAATATTCACGCCGTCGCCTCGAATGCTGATCAGCAGCCTGGTGCAGTACAACGCGAGCGAGCGAACGGTGAGTTCCAGCGTGCGTCTGCGCTGGGAGTACATTGCTGGCAGCGAACTCTTCGCCGTGTACAGCGACGGACGGAACACGCCGGACGCTCCGGTGCCCGGACTTGTGAACCGTTCGGTCGCCATCAAGCTGACGCGACTGCTTCGCTTCTAACCACTTTCACTCTCCTTGACAACCCAGCAGTGGGCGCGCACTATGGCGGCCCCGCGGATTCACTGGTCATAACGCGTCCACATTTTTTGGCGGAGCGTACCAATGACTCTTCTCAGATCGATATTCTTCGTGGTCTCCGGGCTCCTCTTCCTGCCAACCGCGCTCTGGGCGCAAGCGGCTACCGGTAACATCGGTGGCACCGTCAGGGACACGTCCGGTGCGTTCCTGCCGGGTGTCACCGTCGAGGCTGCCAGCCCGGCCCTCATCGAGAAGGTGCGTACGGTCGTCACGGACGGCGCCGGGGCGTACCGGATCGTCGACCTGAGGCCCGGCACCTACACCGTGACGTTCAGCCTTGCTGGTTTCAGTAGCGTGAGGCGCGAGGGCGTCGAGCTGACGACTTCGTTCACCGCGGCGGTGAACGCCGTATTGACGGTCGGCAACGTCGCGGAGACGATTACCGTCACCGGGGAGAGCCCGGTGGTCGACCTCTCCAGCGCCCGTCAGCAGACGACCGTCTCACGCGAAGTGCTCGACGCGATCCCTACGACCAAGCGTCTCGGTCAGTACGCATCATTCATCCCAGGCGCCACCTACTCCAACCCGACCTTCCAGGATTCGGGCGGCACGGCGGGAGAAGGCGGCCAGTTCGGGGTCCATGGTCAGCGGGCGGCCGACGAAGTCGTCAACATGGACGGGTTGAACCAGAACATGTTTGGCCTCGACGTCTACAGCTACAACTCGCAGACGATTCAGGAAGTGGTCGTCGAAACCGGTGGGACCTCCGCGGAAGCGATGACCGGAGGGGTCCAGCTCAATATCATTCCGAAGGACGGCGGCAACAACTGGTCGGCAAGCTTCAACAGCTCCGTTACCGGGCCGTCGCTGCAGAGCGACAACCTCAATGACGACTTGCGCGCGCGCGGCCTTCAGACAGGCGCGTCGATCAAGCAATTCAAGGACAACGGCGGTGCGTTTGGTGGCCCCATCGCGCGCGACCGGCTCTGGTTCTACACTGCACACCGGTACTGGGGCTCGCAGAAGTACATCCAGGGCACCTACTACAACAAGAGTCCGAACAAGCTGTTTTACGTCCCGGATCTCGATCGCGTCGCTTTTACGAACTGGTATTACCACGACAACGACCTGCGACTGACGTGGCAGGCGACCGCGAAGAACAAGATCTCGGCCTTCTACTCCCATCAAGATTCATGCAACTGTCCGGTCGGTTTGAGCGGGATCGGTGGCGCGAACGCGATCAAGGGAACGCCGGAGTCTCGTCCCAAACACTTGTTCAATCCGCTGCAGAATGCGGTGGTCAGCTGGACCGCTCCTGCGAACAACAAACTTCTGCTCGAGGGAGCGGCATCGTTCCAGGGGCTGAAGGTGCAGGCCGAGCCGCTCGAAGGCGCATCGTCGACCATCGGGATCACCGACGTGGGACTGGGGCTCGAGTACGGCGGACTGGCAGGCGGCGGGCTGCCGACGGGCAATACGTTCTACGGAACCAGACAGCGCCGGTACGTCAAGAGGTACACCGGTCGCGTCTCCGCGTCGTATGTGACCGGATCGCACACGTTGAAAACCGGTTTCACAATGCTTCGGTACAATCTCGGCAGCGAAGGCATCTACAACGACTCCGACGCGATCGAGGGCGGTCGCGCGTACGTCTTCCGCAACCAGGTGCCGATTCAGGTCCGGCTGTGGGCGCTGCCGTTCGAGTTCGTGGAGCACACGACGACCACCGGGATCTACGCTCAAGATCAGTGGGTTGTCAGAAAGCTCACGCTGAACCTGGGGCTGCGGTACGACAGCCTGCTGGGAACGGCCCCGGCTCACCACCTGCCGGCGGGCTACTTCGTGCCGGCGCGCGACTTCCCGGCCGCCAACAACATCCCGAACTACAAGAACCTCAATCCACGGGTGAGCGCGACATACGACGTGTTTGGCAACGGCAAGACCGCAGTCAAAGCATCGCTCGGCCGGTACGTGCCGTGGTTGGTCGGCACGGTCGGCAACCCGCAGAGCGGGCAGCCTGCGTTTGCCACCGTGAACTGGAACGACTCGTTCTTCGGTCCGGGCGATCCGCGCACGGGAAACTTCGTCCCCGACTGCGATTTGAAGAACGTGAATGGCGGCGGCGAGTGCGGACCATGGAACGACCGCGGGTTCGGACAGGTCAGGGCCGGGACGCGCTTTGCGAAGGATGCCACCGAAGGGTTCAACAAGCAGCAGTACAACTGGCAGACGTCGGTGTCGCTGCAGCACGAGCTTCGGCCGGGGATGGCGCTCAATGTCGGATACTTCCGTACGTGGTTCGGCAACTTCCTCATTACCGACAACGCGGCAACGACGGCGGCGGACTACGATTCGTTCTGCGTGGCGCTGCCAACGACCGACCCTCGCCTGCCTGACGCCGGCCAGCAGCGCTGCGGCTTTTTCGATATCAAGCCGAGCTTATTCGGCGTCGTCGACAATCTCCGAACGCTCGGATCCAACTACGGCCGCCGCACCGAGGTCTTTAACGGCGTGGACGTGACGCTGACGGCGCGGCTGCCTCAAGGTGCGCAGTTCTCGGGCGGGCTCAGCACGGGCCGCACAGTTACTGACGCCTGCGAGCTCGCGAAGAAAGTGCCCGAAGCGCTGTTCGGTGTCGACGGTACGGTGAACGGAGCCAACAACGGTCTTGCCGCGCTGACGTCGGGCGTGGCCGGCTCGTGGACCTCCGTGCTGGCCTGCAAGGTGACTCCACCGTGGTCGGCAGGAACCCAGGTGAAATTCCTGTTCGTGTACCCGTTGCCGTGGGACCTTCAGCTCAGCGCGATCTATCAGAATTTTCCTGGCGTGCCGATGACGGCCACCTATGCGATCAACAACGCCATCGTTGCACCGTCGCTCGGCCGCAATATCGCCGCGTGCGGCGCAAACTGCGCTCCCACGAGCAGCTTCGGTAACATTGAGTTGATGTCTCCAGGTGCCGCCTACGAGAATCGCCAGCAGCAAGTGGATCTGCGATTCGCGCGACGCTTCAGGGCGGGACGGGCGAGTCTGCGGCCAAGCCTGGATCTGTCGAACCTTCTAAACGCCGGCAGCATCTACGCGGCCAACACGGGGTTCGGGTCACAGTGGCTCGTCCCGTATGAGATCCAGGGCGGGCGCCTGGCACGGATCAACGTTCAGATAGAGTTCTAATGGTGCACACACTGCGATGTGCTGCATGAAGACGCCAAAGGAGGGCACGCCAAAGAAGGGACTGGTCATCGCGATCGGCGTGGCGGTCGCGTGCCTGTTGGCTTCTCCAGCTCTGGCGCAGTGG
>Ga0207701_10005506_pt1 | contig 12725 bp, 14 predicted proteins | sample KBSSwiSSwithPhiX_FD_184294 | JGI IMG/M metagenome (GOLD analysis project Ga0207701, IMG submission 184294) | Switchgrass rhizosphere bulk soil microbial communities from Kellogg Biological Station, Michigan, USA, with PhiX - S5 (SPAdes) (version 2) | ecosystem: Environmental > Terrestrial >...
GAATACCAGGCCGGCCGAACGCCGAACCCGTGCGTGATGTGCAACGAAAAACTCAAGTTCGGCAATCTCTGGAACAAAGCCATGGCACTCGGGTGCGATTACATCGCCACCGGCCACTACGCGATCATTGAGCACCACCCTGATCGCGCCGTGTTGCGCAAAGGTGTCGATCCGCGCAAGGATCAATCGTATTTCCTTTTCAGTCTGCGTCAGCCGCAATTGCTGCGCGCGCTTACACCACTGGGCACGATGAACAAGCCGCAAATTCGGGAAATCGCCCACTCGTTAGGCCTGAAGGTCGCAGACAAGATCGACAGCCAGGAAATTTGTTTTGTTCCCGGCAACGATTACAAGGTGTTTTTGCGTTCGCATTTGGGCGAAGACGAATTTCACCGTGGCGAAATTTACGACGTTGCTGGAAATTTCCTCGGTCAACATGAGGGCATCGAGCTGTTCACGATCGGGCAGCGCAAAGGGTTGCCCGGCGGTTCGCCGCGTCCGCGTTATGTCGTCGATCTCGATCCGGCAACAAATCGGGTCATCGTTGGCGACGCTGACGACCTGGTCTGCGAGGAATTCGAAATCGATCGTGTGAATTGGATTTACACAAGTGTTTCGCCGATCGAGGGAGGGGCGAACTTCCGCGAGCCCGGCGTCGCAGGAGTTCCGCCCTCCAGTTGCTTGGAAGCGATGGTCAAGATCCGATACAATCATCCCGGAACGGTCGCAACGGTGACGCCATTGGATAACGATTGCGCTCACGTGCGACTGCATGACACTCAGCGCGCAGTTACGCCCGGACAAGCTGCGGTTGTTTACCACGGTGACGTTGTGCTTGGCGGCGGCTGGATTTGCCGGCGCGAAGCGCTGGAGCCGGCGTAACACATGGCTGAAAAAATCCTGCTCGCGCTGAGTACATTTCCAGACACGGAAATCGCGCGCCGAATTTCGAACCAGTTGGTGAGCGAACGCTTTGCCGCCTGCGCGAATATTTTCTCGTCGGTCGAATCGATTTACCGCTGGAAAGGGAATATCGAATCGGGAAACGAAATCCTGGTCTTCTTCAAAGTCAGTGAAGACCGGCAATTAGCGTTTCAAGACAAGCTGCGCTCGCTTCATCCGTACGATGTTCCGGAGATCATTTTCGTTCCAGTGGCGAATGGCCTGCCGGAATACCTGAAGTGGGTTAACGAGAATTGCGGTTAGGCGTGCTGACGTCTCTTGCCAGCGAGGAAAATTGACACGCCAATCGCGTTCGCGATTGCTGTCACCGCAACGACTTTCACCGCGAAGCTCAACGGGTTTGGGACGTCGATAATTGGGTGGATGGTGAAAAAAATCGCGGAGAGCGATACGAGCGCACCGCAAATCGCGGCGAAGCGCAACCAGATGGGCGCGCCGGATCGAATGGCGCGCGCCCCGAAGATCGGTATCACGAACATCGTGAAGTAAACGATGCCGTAGAAAACGTTCGAAGCATTATCGACGAGTTGAAATGCTTCCTGAATGCCCGCGCCGATTTGGCTCGCGATGGCAATGGTAAGCGTGAGCACGCTGACGAAGATCACCGAATTGATCGGCGTTTTAAACCTCGGATGCAGTCGTGAGAACCAGCTCGGCAGCAATCGATCCCAGCCGGCGACCATCGGCAACCGCGAGCCGCCGGTGACGTGCACGCTCGTGGACGCAATCGTTTTCACCGTCATCAAGATAATGGCGATGGACGCGATGGCGCTGGCGATCGGAAAAAACTGTAAACCGAGGTGCAGCGTTTGCGGCACCGGGCCGATGAGATCGATCGGTTTGTCGCCGATAAATGCGAGCACAGAGCTGGTACCAAGGATGAACGCGATCGCAATCACCGGCGACGCAATCACGACGGAGCGACCAATATCGCGCGCCGGCGATCGCGTTTCGCCAGCCAGGATAGCGACATATTCGAACCCGCTCAGCGCGCCGACGGAGAGTTTGGTGAAAACGTTGATGCAGTAGAACATCGACATTGCCGGCGCGGCGAGGACGAGCGGATGATACTCCTTCAGGTCTCCGCGAAGCAGCGCGATGAACGGCAGCGCGATAAGCGCAGCGTAAACGGCGAGCATGGTAAAGCCGCCGATGTTATGGACCCATTTGCCTAACGATAGGCCGCGTACGGCAACCAAGGCGAGACCGGTAACCATCGCGCAGCTCACCAGGGAGACGCACCATTTGCTCTGTGGCATCCAGGAGGCGCTGTCGCCGATCGCGTACGAAATGTTTATGGTTACAAACATTCCGCCCATCGCTATCACCATGATAGACAGCAACCACAAATTCCATGCCACCATGAAGCCGGCGAATTCGTTAAACGCGAGTTTGGCCCATTGGTAGATGCCGCCTTCGAGCGGCATTACGCGGCTCAGGTAAATGACAACAACGGCTTGCGGGATGTAGAAGAGCACGATCGCCAGCAGCCAGAAGAAGAGGTGGGCCTGACCAAGCTTCGCTGCGGTGCCGACCCAGCTCGAGCCCACCACGAAAAGAATTTGCGTCAAGACCAGATCGCGCAACCCCAGCGGCTTTTTGAGCGCGGCGCTTTGTTGTTCAACGTCGCGTTCTGCTCGATCGAGTTCGCTGATCACGCGCCAAATTGTAGGGCATGCGCTTCGCTTGCCCACCGAAAATTGGGAGGCGAAGCGCCTGCCCTACACCTTCGCAATGACTAACCCTCTTGCGATTTTAACGGTGGCGCTGGTTCGTTGCGAAATTCGCGGTGACGGACTTTGCCGCCGGCATACGCGATGTAGCAGCCAGAGCCCAACGCGACCGCCCCGAGCAACACGACTGAGATAGCGAGCAGGGCTGACGATTTCGGCCAGCGTAACGGAATGAGAATCCCGGCGACGCTTAAAGCGGCGAGTGCATAGAAAATGTAAATAACTTTCTCAGCGCGCTCTTCGTGATCATCGAGCCAGGCATGACCGTCGTCGTCGGTCATTGCCAGAACGCGATCGTATCCTTGTTTGCCGAATTCATAGACCGGCCATGCGGAAATCGATGTCATGAATAGAAGAAGCAACGTGACAATCTGTGCTCGTCGGCTTTTTGAAATCAGAGCGGCAACAAGAGCGATCCAGCTGACAAGCAGCCCATAAACGGGCAGCGGGTTGAGCAACACATGAACGTATTCCGGCTGGCGCAAACCGCGAAGAAAGCCGTCGATCATAATTTACCGTTCCACTGAGTTCCCTGCACGTGCGCAGATTGCCGTGCTTCTTCCGGCAAGAATTTTTTCCAGTCGGCGATCGTAAAATGCCACCATTCGGTGCGCATTCCCCAAAACCCGGCGCGATGCATCGCCCATTGCAGCAAACGCACATGACCCAGGATTTCGAAAGATTGACCCGTGTAACGCCACATCGCGGCAGGCGTAAAATCATCAAAGTCGCTCGGCATGCTCACGGGGCGGTTCCATGAGTCCACCAAGGTAGCGTCGACGGCGACTCCCCAGCTGTGCAGTGAGCCGACGCCAACTTCAGGATTCGCAACATAATCACTGTTTCGAGACGCTTCCCACAGCTTTGTTTGTACGCTTACCGGCCGATAAGCGTCCCAGATCTTCAATCCATATTGGAACTGGCGCAGAGTGGTTTGTGCTTCGCTCAGAGCTGCGGCGACCTCAGGACGAGCACGAGCGCGCATGCCCTGAGGGTAAAGCGGATGTTTGAGCAAATTGTTATTTCCGGCATACCGCAGTTCTACGACGATCGTCGGATCGACCGATTGAATATCAACGAGAGTAGGTTCAGCATTTGCGTTGACCGGCATGAGGACTGCCGCTAACGCAACAAACAACAAAGTCACAAGCTCGTTGTAAGTTCCGTGCATCGTTGACTAATACTCTGCCACGGCTCCTTCGGGATCATCTGTTCCCGCCAGCCGTTCGAGCAGAAGGCGTGCGCTGTCTTCTGGCATTGTGAAACGCAGTTCGAGATTGGAAGTGCCTTGTGTTTGGATCTCCGGCGGCTGCGCGTAAAGCAATAGCGGCGAATCAGGCAGGCGGAGCCATTGCTCTGCATTGCTGCGCAAATCGCGCGCGACGTCGGCGGCGTTTTTCGGAGGATTCACCTTGATCAGAATTCTGGCTTTTACTGGATTTTGCAGGTTCACTGCAAGGCCGATCAGTTGTGAGGCATCGATTAATTCGCGCGAAAAAATCGGATGAAAAATGCGAGACAAATCCGGTGGGTCGCGTGATATGAGCCGCAGCGCGCTCTCGTGATCGAGAGCCTGGAAACGATCGAATAGCTGCCCGGTGATTTTCAGATCGGGTTTCATTCCCAGACGCACCAGTACCAGCTCATCGACCTCTTCCGGCGCGCCAACGGCCAATGTTGCCGGTCCAACGCGAGCCACCGCAAAATCCGGCTTGTCGGATGTATCCCCCGGCGCACCGGCGCTTTGCGAAGGCAGCGCGGCGGAACTGGGCCGTCGTTCCCAAACGGGCAAACCGTTGATCGGTTTAGGACGCCTTCGGAAATTCTTATCGTCAGCGACGGTGCGAATCACCTTCGCAAGGCCGCGACGGCTTTGGACGAGATTAAACTCTTTAGTCCTGCCGCTTTCGTCCGTAGTGAGCGCGCGGGTGATGCGCGCTGTATCCCGCGATGGATTTAATCCAGGAACGGAAGCGGCGGGGCCGATCAATCCGGGCCAAAGCTTAGGCTTCACATCGCGCCAGCGCTTTTCCAAATTTGCCCGTTCAAATTGATCCGCGTTAATCGACAGGATGGTGTCGGTTTCCTGCGGCAGCCATTCGCGTCCGCGTGGGGATTGGAAAACGACCAGCAACGTGATCGCCAGCAGAACCAGTACCGAAAACGCGCTGAAATAAAACTTCCGCAGTTCCTGTTTATCGATCTGGCCGGAGAGCTGGGCCAGCTCTGCTTGATGTTTTAACTGCAGATCTACGGCTCCTCTGCGACGATGCGCCTCCTCCAGCAGGTGCGGGGCATTCGGCGGGGCGACGCCTTTTTCAGCCAAATGCCGGCCGATGCTCAAGTATGCCGGATTCTTTCGTTCTTCGACGGTTTGGTGCCGGGTGCGCGCTTCACGCGCCGCTAATTGTTGGGTCCGAATACTCTCAGCCAGCTTGCGGTCGCGCGCTTCAAACTCGCTTCGCGTGCGCGCTATGTTTTTTTCTACGGCAGCAAGTTCCGACTCAGCAGAGTTCAAGTTTTCCTTGGCCGTGCGTACAGCGTCAGTGCTCCCCATGCGTGCCCGCACAAGTTCTGCGCGTTCGTCTGGAAGGCGCGCCCGTTTTGCCATAATCCCGGCAGAAAGCGCCTCGAGATCGGGAGGAGCGGGATCGAGCGCATGCAGATCAGAAAGTTGTTTCAAAAGATCGCGATCGGCAGATTCGCTTTCCTGAATGCGCCGCTCCACGCTGGCAAGCTCTCGTTCGCACACCTCCGCGGTCCTCTTCGCCTGGAGGCACCGCTGAAGGAGCGGCTTTTTCTCCGCTTCCAGTTTCGCAATTGTGTTCCCCTGTTCACGCGCGATTTGCTGGCGTTCTTCTTCGATTCGTTTTATCCCTTCGTCGATCCGTGCGATCCGTAGTGCGACTTCTTTTTGCTCCTGCTCCAGTTTTTTTAGTGCAACGATCTCGTTGCGGAGCTCGGGAAAATTTGCCGCCTGCGTTGTGCCTTCGCGTCCGAGAGCAATTTCGCTTCTTTGCAGGAGACGCCGGTCGTGCCGCAGCGCTATACGAGTTTTCTGGCGCTTGAGCTTTAAGGTTACTTCCCGAAAACCTGTGCGAATGAAGCTCACGAGAAAAGGCTATACGAAGCCGGAATGGGAAAAAGATTTTTCATGTATGCTCGGGGTTGCATGAGACAGCTGTGGGTTATTCCTCAGATGTTGCCAGCTTTGCCAGCACACTGAAGTCTTCCAGCGTAGTCGTGTCCCCGGTAACCTTTGCGCCGCTAGCAATCTCCTTAAGGAGCCGTCGCATGATTTTGCCACTGCGCGTTTTCGGAAGCGCTTCGGCAAAACGCACCTCATCGGGTTTTGCAATTGCGCCAATGTGCTTGCTGACGTGATCGCGTAGTTCCTCTTTCAGTGCGCGACTGACCTCAATACCGCTCTTCACTGTCACAAACGCAACGACCCCTTGACCTTTCAACTCATCCGGTCTGCCGACCACTGCCGCCTCTGCGACACGCGGGTGACTGACAAGCGCACTCTCGATTTCCGATGTCCCGAGTCTGTGACCAGCCACATTCAGGACGTCATCAATGCGACCAACGATCCAAAAATAACCGTCTTCATCGCGGCGGGCGCCGTCGCCGGTGAGATAATTGCCTTCGAATTCGCTCCAGTATTGCTTTCGGTAGCGCGCATTGTCGCCGTAGATCGTGCGCAACATGGCAGGCCATGGCCGGCGAATAATCAATTTGCCGCCGATATTTGGACCGACTTCCTGCCCCTTTGCGTCGACGATGGCGGGGTCGACGCCAAAAAACGGAAGCGTGGCGCTACCCGGTTTGGTCGATATCGCACCCGGAAGAGGAGTGATCATGATCGATCCAGTCTCGGTTTGCCACCACGTATCGACGATGGGGCAACGACCGCCGCCGATTATTTTGTGATACCACATCCAGGCTTCCGGATTGATCGGTTCGCCGACTGTGCCTAACAACCGTAACGATGAAAGATCGTGTTTTTTGACCCAATCGTCGCCCCAACGGATGAATGCGCGAATCGCCGTCGGCGCAGTATAGAGAATATTGACCCGATACTCTTCGATGATTCTCCAAAACCGGTCGGGCTCCGGCCAGTTAGGTGCGCCCTCGTACATCACAACCGTTGCGCCATTCGCCAGCGGGCCATAGACGATGTAGCTGTGCCCGGTGACCCAGCCCACGTCGGCTGTGCACCAATAGATATCCTCATCGCGGATGTCGAAGACGTATTTGCTGGTGCAATAAACGTCCAGCAGGTAACCGGCGGTGGTATGCAAGATCCCTTTTGGCTTGCCGGTCGATCCGCTCGTGTAGAGAAGGTAAAGCGGATGCTCGCTGTCGAGTGGCGCGGGCGGGCAGTTTGCGTCGACGTATTCCAGTTCTCGATGCCACCAAACATCGCGACCTTCCTCCATGTGGATGTCGTTTCCTGCGCGGCGAAAAACGATTACGCGCCGGACCGATGTCCCATTCCGGAGCGCGTCATCCACATTTTTCTTTAGCGGCACAATCCCGCCGCGACGATACGCGCCATCGGCGGTGATTAGTGCAATCGCGCCGCTGTCGTTGATCCGGTCGCGAATGCTGTCGGCGCTGAATCCCCCGAAGACCACTGAATGCACTGCGCCGATTCGTGCGCAGGCCAGCATCGCAATCGCGGCCTCGGGAATGTTCGGCAGATAAATAATGACGCGATCGCCTTTTTTTATGTTGTTCCGTTTCAGAACATTCGCGAAGCGGCAGACATCGCGATGTAATTGCTGGTAAGTGAGCGTCCGCTTGTCGCCGGGTTCGCCTTCCCAAATTATTGCCGCCTTATTCCGGCGCGATCCGGCGAGATGGCGGTCCAGACAATTTTCCGAAACGTTCAGTTTGCCGCCGACGAACCATTTCGCGAATGGAGGTTTCCATTCGACAACTCTTTTCCATGGCGCGCGCCAGACCAACTCCTTCGCTTCACGCGCCCAGAACTTCGCCGGCTGTCGAATCGATTCTCGATACATTCGTCGATATTGACCCAGGCTCTTTATCCGAGCCCTGCTGCTAAAATCCGGTCGTGGCTTAAAGACGCGTTTTTCGACCAGATGTGATTCAATGTCGTCGTGCATGGCCAGTCCCTAATATGCCGAGGAATATTTTTCGGCAAGCCGTAGCGCGCTGTAGCCACCGCCCTGCGGGGCAGTCTAGTTCGCAACCAGCTTCCAAGTTATAAATTGGACGGCCCACAGGGCCGTGGCTACAACGTTACCATGCTCGAACCGTTGCCCGACGAGTATTTCATGCGGGAAGCATTGCGTCAGGCACAGAAAGCGTTCGCAACAGACGAAGTGCCGGTTGGGGCGATAATCGTCCGCGAGGGCAAAATCATCGGGCGTGCTCATAATCAGGTCGAGTTGCTAAAGGACGCGACCGCGCACGCCGAAATGCTGGCGTTAACGCAGGCTGAAGCGGCCGTTGGTGATTGGCGTCTGACTGACTGCGATCTTTATGTGACCAAAGAACCGTGCCCCATGTGCGCAGGTGCGCTTGTGCACACGCGAATTCGCCGCGTAATTTTCGGCTGCGCAGATCTCTCCGCGGGAGCAGCCGGAAGCGTGATCAACCTCCTGCAGATGCCGACGTTGAATCACCGATGTGAAATTACGTCCGGTGTTTTGCAAAAAGAATGCGCCGCAATTTTGCAGGATTTCTTTCGCAGACGCCGCAGCAGCTAGCCGGAATTTTTCGGGCAAAAAATAAGCTGACCCAGAATTGCTCCAGGCCAGCTTATTAACCTCACACAAACTCGTGCGTTTTAGTAGCGGTAGTAATAGCGCTTGTGATGCTTTTTGTAATACCGATGACCGTAGTAAGGCTGCCCAGAGTAGTTATACGTTCGGTTATACGGATAGCCGCCGTAGTAGTTGTAATAGCTGCGTGGATAATACCCATTATATCCCGGATACCCGTAATAGCCGTACCGGTATGCAGGGTAACCGAACCCGACTCCGACCGGTCCGACCCCGATTGAAACCTGAGCCTCAGCTTGTTTTGCCGGAATCAGAGCCAGTCCGATTGCTACCAACGGAAGTAAAAGAAGTTTTTTCATAGGTCCCTCCTATGTTTTATTGTTTGTTTGTTTTCGAGGGATCGACTCCTGGCACGGAGCACTTGGCGTGTATGAAAATCGCGCCTCTTCCCTTTGTATATGTATCGGATATGAACCGTCTCGCGGTTGCCGGCCAGATCAAAAAAGCGGGATTTCAGCCCGTTGATTTAGGACCCTACGTCGTTCAATGGCGCTCATAATAATGATAATTGCGATGTTTACGTTGGTGGGTCCGATGGCGGTGTACCTGTAACTTGGAAACGCGGAATAATACTCATGATTTCCCAAGCTGAGAGAAGGTGCTCCCAAAGGTAACAACGCTGTTACTTTTCGGATGTGGCCCCCTGCGTTGACGATAACGAATCGCGGGGTGTAGATAGTCGGTTACTATGAAACCGAGAATTTTCATTTCCGCTGTGATGATCGCAGTTGCGGTCTCAATTCTTGCCGGGTTGCATGCGGTTGCCGACTCGCGAACGAACAATTTTAGAGCTGATCTGGATGGTTATCACGAAGCACCGCTATCCATTTCCACAAACGGAACCGGAAGTTTTCAGGCCTCGTTAAATCCGGCAGGCACCGAGCTCACATACGAGCTTCGGTACTCGGGATTGGAAGGGGGGAACACACTATTCGCGCACGTTCACATCGGACAGATGGGGACTACGGGAGGAGTGATGTTCTTCCTGTGCGGTGGAGGCGGTAAACCTGCATGCCCAAATATCTCGGGAACGGTGACAGGAACTGTGACTGCTGCCGACGTCATTGGGCCAACCGGTCAAGGTGTTGCCCCCGGCCAGTTCGAGGAGGCTATTAGCGCGATGCGGGGCGGGTCCGCTTATGCAAATGTCCATACTGCTGTGTATCAGCCGGGCGAAATTCGAGGACAGATCAATCCAAACGCTTTTTAGCCATCCGGCTCACGAATTCGAAGCTTTCGATTTTTCAGGAAAACCGTTCTGCACCGACAAGATTCGCGGTTAGTTTCGTCGAAGCGCGGGCACGCTGAAGGCGGCGGATCTGCGAAATCGCGTGTAGTGGGTTTCGCACTTCCAACCGTTGCCAGGTCACAGCGTGATGCTTTCGCGCGGGGATCATCACCTTCCTGCAAAAGAAGCCCTGACGCGAACGCAGACAAAAGCCGAAGAAAATCGGAGTTTGGGTTTTGGGAAAAATTTGCTGCTAAAGAGCAGGCCTAATGGCGGCAACGCTGCCGCGAGAGTACGAGTTCAGTCACAAGTGGAAAATGATCGGAAGCCATCCGCGCGAGAGGCGAGCGATGGACGATGACGTTTAGTGGTTGGAGCGCCTCATTCACGAAAACATGGTCAACAGTGAGTGTGGGAAATCGTGTTGGAAAAGTACTCATGCGTCCCGTCGCTTGAATCAGTGTGCGCACATCGCGCAGATGGCGGTTAAGTGTGCGATATGGTCGTGAACCCCGCAGACTGTTGAAGTCGCCGAGCAAAATAAGTGGCGTGTCGGCGGCGATTACTGAACGCCACTCTGCACTGGCAAAGAGTTGGACTTGCAACATCCGCTCACGCCAGCCGAGACCGAGATGCGTGTTGATGATGTGGACAGGGCCGACGTTGGTTTCAATATCCACTCCAAGCGCAGCCCGATTCTCGCGGCAAAAAAACGGTGGCACGCCTGGCAGTTCGATAGCACGACGAAAAACAAGCGGATATCGACTAAGGATTGCGTTGCCATAGCGCTCATCGTCTCGTTCCATGGCAGGATGAAAATGGCTGTGCCAGCCAAGTTGATCGGCAATCATCCGAGTCTGATCCACGCCGGCGGATCGCCGCCGGCCCAGATCAAGTTCTTGCAGGCCGATGATATCCACCGACGACTCAGCGATAACCTCGGCGATGCGAGCTTCGGAACGGCGTCGATCCATTCCAACACAGCCATGTACGTTATAGGTAGCGACACGAAGCTTCTGTACAGGCGCCGGAATCATTGTTACCTCCGCGTGTCACGTTGCCGATTGCTTACATCTGTGATCGGAATATCGACATCGCCCGGCCCTTGATTCTTTCATCCCATGGCCGATTGCGCCAATCTTTGAGCGTGACTTCACGCGAATGGCTCTTGTCCTCCTCGAAGACTTTTGCGTACGACCTAACGAATTCCCGGTCGAGCACGTTGAGGTTTGCCTCTTCATTTAATGACATCGAACGATTATCGAGATTGGCCGATCCGAACGAGGCCCAGCAGTCATCGACAAGGAGATATTTGCAGTGGAATCGCGCCGGTTGATACTCGTAAAAACGCGCGCCGGCTTTGAGCAAAGGTTCCCAGCGTGCTTTTCCCACGGCACGGACAGTTTTCGCGTCAATGTCAGGTCCCGGCGTAATGATTTCTATCTTCACGCCTCTATGCAGTGCTTCGAGTAAGGTTCGCATCGTGAGATTATCCGGAATGAAATAGGCGTTCGCGATTCGGATGTGATGGCGAGCCGCCGCAATTGATACCAGCAACATCAAACGTCCGCTATCGGAGCCTTCACCCGCTGAGCTCTTGAAGATCTGGCAAATCTGCTCTCCGGCGCGTTCTTGCTTGGGAAAATATGGATCGCCGTGCAGCAACTCGGCGCGTGTCTCCAGCCAATTATCCATGAAAGCCTGTTGCAATTGTGCAACTGCGGGGCCTCGCACTTCGTAATGAGAATCACGCCACAACCCATGGGCTCGGCCGTTTCCTTTCCAATCATCGGCTATTCCTACGCCGCCGATAAATCCAAGAGTTCCGTCGACCACCAGAATTTTTCGATGCGTCCGGAAATTAATGCGCGAGAAATGGACGAAGCGGAAAATCTCCACTGCGACACCGGCGCGTTTCATCAGTTTGATGGCGCGCCCGTGTACTGCGTCGCATCCGAGCGCGTCCTGAAGAAAATGCACTCTCACACCGTTGCGCGCGCGTTCCGCGAGAGCTTGAGCGAAAGCGTCAGAGACTTCGCCCTCCCGGAACAGGAAATTTTCAAATGTAATTGTGCGCTGCGCCGAACGAATACCGTTCAGCATTGCCGGAAAGATGTGATCGCCATTCTCCAGCGGCGTAACTTGGTTCCCGTCTACCAGAGGCGGTCCGAGCAGGTGGCCCATGGTGCGAACGAAAGTATCGTCGCCGACGTTGTAGTCGGCTCTGATGGGATGGCGGACCTTTTTTTCCGCCGGGAAGAAATTCCGAACGATGAATAAAGTAGCCAAACTGCTCACGGCAGCAGTGCCAATCAGCTTCCGCCACTGCGGTGAGTCACAACGAGTACGAAAATTCACTGCATCTGTAATCGCAGCGACGGCTCGTTTAGGCTCCCGATTCGGAAAAGTTTGCCTGACTGCTTGAGCGGCAAATGTAACTACGTTACGCGCCACCAGCGGTCGAAATGCGAAACTATATTAGGGAATTAACAACACTTCGCGGGTTTCTGAAAAGCAAAGACCAGCGGAGACAAGCATGCGCAATGCTATGTTGATTTGTCTGTGACGCCCGCACCAGAGGCGTGTTAGCACTACGATCAAAAGGAGTAAAATAACGGATGAAACAACATGAAGTTACCGTTCCTCAAATCGGTCTCATCGCCGGCACGCGTGCAATGCTCGGTGCTGGAATCGCGCTGTTGCTTTCTGAAAAGCTGAGCGACGAGCAGAGACGGGCAATTGGCTGGACGTTGGTTGCTGTCGGCGCGTTAACGACGATCCCTCTCGCCCTGCAATTGTTGGGTGGTGAAGACGATTGAATGCTTCCTGACGCGCGACGAACCCAATCGTTTAGGTGGCTGCCTCGCTAGGATTCGAACCTAGACAGAGAGATTCAGAGTCTCTAGTGCTACCATTACACTACGAGGCAACGAGCGAGCAAAATAAAGATCGATGCGCCTCGCTGCAAGTCGCGCAGTTGCCGTC
>Ga0207701_10005507_pt1 | contig 12724 bp, 8 predicted proteins | sample KBSSwiSSwithPhiX_FD_184294 | JGI IMG/M metagenome (GOLD analysis project Ga0207701, IMG submission 184294) | Switchgrass rhizosphere bulk soil microbial communities from Kellogg Biological Station, Michigan, USA, with PhiX - S5 (SPAdes) (version 2) | ecosystem: Environmental > Terrestrial > Soil...
GATCAGTTTCGCTACCTGCACGAAGTCGGGCTCATCGGCGCGCATTTCGCGCAGAAGCCTCGTGAGAATCATGGGGCATGACGGAAGCCGGATCTTCTTGACCGCTTCTTCCGCCTTGCGTTGCTTTGCAGCCGTCTGGGGCATAGCAGTTCCGCGCATGTGATGAAGTTGCAGTGCGTTCCGGAGCTGAACGCAGGAACGCTGCGTTCTCGTTATCGGCTGCGGAGTCACGGACTTGAGTGCAGGCCCGTTACGATTCAATCCGCGCAGGGCCAGCGTCACTGATTGCGCAGTTCGCGCGCGTCGCTGGATTTTGATGTGAGTCGCCCGAACTGGACTTCGATCGCCGTGTCTAACTAAAATCAGGGACTTACGGTCATTGGTGGCGGAGCGTAATCCGCCGCAGCGAGAAGGGCGAACGGCGGTTCGCCCTTTTTCGTATCGTCCCGAATCTGGGCCCGGCGCTGGCGCCGCGCACGACACGCTCGATTAAACATTCTTCGCATCTGACGGCGGCGGGTTCTCATATGTTCGACCTCGTACAGCGCAACAAAAAGATCATCCAGATCGTCCTGGCCATCGTCCTCCTGCCGTTCGCCTTCTTCGGCGTGGACTCGTACTTCCGCGATTCCGCTACCGGCGCGACGATAGCGAAGGTTGCCGGCTCGGAGATCTCGGAGCAGGAGTTCCAGCAGGCGCTGCGAGACCGGCAGGAGCAACTTCGGAGCATGTCGGGCGGCCGCGTCGATCCAGCGCTGCTCGACAGCCCGGAAATGCGATTTTCCGTGCTCGAAAGCCTCGTGCGGCAGCGACTGCTGATTCGCCAGGGGGTGAAGAACGGCGTCACCGTTACGCCCGAGCAGCTTCGTGCGTATATCAGCGAGGCCCCGATATTTCAGGGCGACGACGGCAAGTTCTCGATGGCCCGCTACGAACAGTTTCTCAAGGGGCAGAACACGAACGCGGCGATCTTCGAGAATCGTGTGCGCCAGGATCTCATCCTGACCCAGATGTCCGATCCGTACCAGCAGTCGAGCTTCATACCGCGCTCCGTAGCCGAGCGCCTTCATCGAATCACCGAACAGCAGCGGGAGGTCAGCCGTTCTCTGATAGCGCCCGAGAAGTTCGTCTCCTCTGTGAAGCTCGAGCCCGACGCGCCGCAGAAGTACTACGAAGGTCACCAGGATGAGTTTCGCATTGCAGAGCAGGTGCGCGCGGAGTATGTCGTTCTGTCGCTCGACTCGCTTCTGCCTCAGATCCAGGTCGAACCTGCGGAACTGAAGAAGTACTACGACGAGCATCAGCGCGAGTTCGGCGTCCCGGAGACACGCCAGGCGAGTCATATCCTGATCGCAGTGGACAAGAGCGCGGACGCTGCGGCAAGACAGAAAGCAAAGGCGAAAGCGGACGAGGTCGCCGCGGAGCTGAAGAAGAACCCGAACAGCTTTGCCGAGCTCGCCAAGAAGTATTCCCAGGACCCGGGTTCGGCCGCGAAGGGCGGCGATCTCGGCACGTTCAGCCGCGGATCGATGGTCAAGGGCTTCGATGATGCCGTATTCAGCATGAAAGTCGGCGAGATATCCGCGCCGGTCGAGACGGAGTACGGCTATCACATCATTCGCGTGACGGCCATCAATGCAGGCAGCATCAAGAGTTTCGATCAGGTACGTCCCGAGATCGAGCGGGAGCTGAAGAAGCAGCACGCAGGCCGGCGGCTCGCTGAGCTTGCGGAGCAGTTCAACAACATCGTGTTCGAACAGTCCGACACCCTCAAGCCGGCTGCGGAGCTCGTCAAACAGGCGCCGCAAACGAGCGGCTGGATCACGCGCAGCCATGCGGACGACCCGCGCCTGAATCATCCGAAATTGCTGCAGGCACTTTTTTCCGAGGACGTTCTCGTCAACAAGCGCAATACCGAGGCGATCGAGGTCGCTCCCGGAACGATCGTGGCAGCGCGCCTGGCCGATCACAAGCCAGCCCGCGTACAGGCCTTCGAAGACGTGAAGGCCGCGATCGAAAAGAAATTACTTCAGACCCGTGCGAGCCAGCTTGCCGCGGAGGATGGCCGCAAACAACTGGACCAGTTGCGCGAGGGTAAGGCAGCGGAGCTCAAGTGGAGCACGCCGGAGCTTGTCAGCCGCGCCGACCCCAAAGGCTTCACGGAACCCGTGCTGCGCCAGGTCTTCAAGGCCGATGCGGACAAGCTGCCCGCTTACGCGGGAGTAGAAGCGCCGGAGGGCGGTTACATGCTGCTCAAGGTGACGCGCCTCGTAGAGCCGCAGAAGATCGACTCGGCGCAGCAGAAACAGTTGAGCGAAGCGCTCGCGCAGATGGTGGGCGAGGAGCAGTTCACGGCTTATCTTGCGAGTCTGAAATCCAGGGCCAAGATTTCGCTCAACAAGGATGCGTTCGAGAAGAAGGAGCGCTGATCGCTCGATGCGGCCCATGCGAGCACAATGCGTGAAGCGCTCCCCTCGGAGCCGGGCGTTCCTCGGGCATTGAGCCCAGTCAGGCGGTCAAACGCCGAAGACGACGCTGTGAAAGCCTGCGTCCACGTACGTGATCTCGCCGGTGATGCCGCCGGCAAGATCGCTCATGAGAAACGCCGCCGCGTTGCCGACGTCCTCGATCGTCACGTTGCGGCGCAATGGCGAATTTTCCTCGACGGTCTTCAGGATGCGTCCGAAACCGCTGATGCCGGCTGCCGCAAGTGTCTTGATGGGCCCGGCTGAAATGGCGTTGACGCGGACGCCCTGCGGTCCGAGGTCCTGCGCGAGGTAACGCACCGACGCCTCGAGACTCGCTTTTGCGAGGCCCATCACGTTGTAGTTCGGTACCGCGCGCTGCGCGCCGAGGTAGCTCAGCGTGAGGAGCGCCGCGTTCCGGTTCTGCATCATCGGGGCACCTGCCTTCGCGAGTGCCGCGAAGCTGTACGCGCTGACGTCATGAGCCACATGGAAAGCCTCTCGCGTGAGACTCTCGATGAAGCCGCCCTTGAGGGCTTCGCGCGGCGCGAAGGCGATGGAGTGGACTATTCCGTCGAGACCATCCCAATGCTGCCGCAGAGACGTGAACAGGTTCTCGATCTGAGCGTCGTCGGATACGTCGCACGGCAGCACGGGCGCTGAACCGAACCCGGCTGCGAGCTTCTCGACACGCTCTTTCAATTCTTCGTTCTGATAGGTGAAGGCGAGCGTTGCGCCCTCCCGGCTCATCGCTTGTGCAATCCCATAGGCGATCGAGCGGCTCGACAGCAGCCCGGTCACGAGAATATGTTTGCCTTGCAGGAAACCCATTTCGACGCGCGCCTTTTGTCTGCTGTTGTCGCGTGATTATCGGGCAAAGCACGACTGCAGGGGGACGCGCACGTAACGACCGTGCCAATGCGGAAGAATGCCCGCTTCCGCACCAGCAATGAGATAGCGCTGCAGCCTCGGCGCGCCGTTTTGTATCGTGGTAAACGACGGCGTCGGCGGCCCTACGCGTAACCGGCGGCGACCAGTTTCCGCGTGTATTCCGATTGCGAGTCGTTGAGGACGCGGTCGATCGGCCCGCTCTCGACGACTTCGCTGTCTTTCATGACGATGACGCGGTGCGCCATCGCACGCACGACGTCGATGTCGTGTGTCACGAGCACGTAGCTCAGGCGGTATTTACGCTGGAGCTCACCGAGGAGTTGCAGGACCTGTTTCTGGATGGTCACGTCGAGGGCGCTCGTGGGCTCGTCGAGAACCACCACCTTCGGTTTGACGATCAGCGCGCGTGCGATCGCGATGCGCTGACGCTGACCGCCGGAAAACTCGTGCGGATAGCGATAGAGCAGCGCCTCCGCCGAACCGCCATGAGTGACTCCCACGTCGAGCAACGCTTCGATGACGCGCTGCCGTCGTTCCGCGATGCCGAGTTTGGGTTCGTGAATCTCGAGGCCTTCGCCCACGATCGAGCCGATGGTCTGACGCGGCGACAGCGACGACAGCGGGTCCTGAAACACGACCTGAATTTCACGTCGGAGCGCGCGCCGCGCCGCGGCGTCGCTTTCTTGCCAGGAGACGCCATCGATACGTATGTCCCCCTGTGCCGTTACGAGATTGAGAAGCGCGAGCGCGAGCGTCGTCTTGCCCGACCCCGACTCGCCGATCACGCCGAGCGTTTCGCCGGGCGCCAGATCGAAGTCGGCGCGTGCGACAGCCGTGAAATGTCCGCTCACAAACCAGCCCCGCACGCCAGGCAGGGGTGTCGGATACTCGACGTGAACGCCGCGTGCCGTAACGAGACGTCCCTCTCCCGGAGGGCCTACAGCGCGCTCGGGTCTGCTGTTCACGAGCTTCTGTGTGTAGGAATGACGGGGTTGCGCCATCACGTCTGCAGTCGCGCCCTGTTCGACGATCACGCCGTGTTCCATCACGGCGACCCGTTCGGCGAAATGCCGCACGATGTTCAGGTCGTGCGTGATGAGCAGCAGGCTCATGCCGCCCTCCGCGCGCAGGCGGTCGAGAAGCTCGAGGATCTGAAGACGGATCGTGGCGTCGAGCGCCGTCGTCGGCTCGTCGGCGATCAGCAGTTTCGGGTTGCAGGCGAGCGCCATCGCGATCATTGCGCGCTGTCGCTGGCCTCCCGAGAGCTGATGGGGGTAACTGCGGGCACGGCGCTCGGGCTCGTCGATACCCACGCGGTGCATCGCATCGACCGCGCCTCGCCGGGCCTGATCCAGGTCGAGCGCCTGGTGCAGCTGCAGCGACTCGGCAATCTGATCGCCGACCGTCATCACCGGGTTCAGCGCCGTCATGGGCTCCTGGAAAATGACGGCGATGTCCCGGCCGCGCAGATGGTGCAGCTCATCTTCGTTCATCGCGAGCACGTCGCGGCCTTCGAACCTGATGTCACCGCCCACACGCGCGGCTTCGACGAGCCGCAGCAGGGAAAGTGCCGTCACGGTCTTGCCCGACCCCGATTCGCCGACCAACGCGAGTCTCTCGCCGGCGTCGATGTCGAACGAGATGCCGTGGACGACACGGTGCGAGCCGAAATCCAACGTAAGACCATGCACCTCGAGGCGCTTCACTCGATGTCGCCCTTCAGGACCTTGCGCGGATCGAGTGCGTCGCGCAACGCGTCGCCGATCAGAATCAGCAGCAGCAGCATGACGACCAGAACACCGAACGTGGAGAAAGTGATCCACCAGGCGTAAAGGTTTTCTTTGCCCTGGCTCAGCAATTCCCCGAGGCTTGGTGTACTGGGCGGCACTCCAAGGCCGAGAAAGTCGAGACTCGTGAGAGCGCCGATCGCGGACGCGAGCTCGAACGGGATGAGCGTGACGACCGGGGTCAGGCTGTTGGGCAGAATATGGCGCCGCATGATCACGGCGTTGCTCTGTCCGAGCGCGCGCGCCGCGCGAACGTAGTCGAGCGTGCGGTTCTTCAGGAACTCCGCGCGCACGTAAGCCGCGATGCCGAGCCAGCCGAAAAGCGACAGCAGCAGGACGAGCAGCCAGAAGCTCGGCGAGAACATCGACGACAGGATGATCAGCATGTAGAGCGTCGGCATCGCGCTCCAGATTTCGTTGAAGCGCTCCATCGTGATGTCGGTCCAGCCGGCGAAGTAACCCTGAATCGAACCGTACAGCACGCCGAACAGGCTACAGATACCGGCCACGAGAATCGCGAACACGACGGACACGCGGAAACCGTACAGAAGCCGGGCGAGAAGATCGCGCCCCCGATCGTCGGTGCCGAAAATGTTCTCCGCCGAGGGCGGCGCCGGGTTCGGCTCCCTGGAGAAGTAGTTGATCGTGCTGTAGTGGTAGGGATTCAGCGGGAAAAGAGCGAAGTTGTCTCCCTTGGAGAGGTTCTCCCGGATCAGCGGATCCAGATAGTCGGTCGGTGTCGGGAAATCGCCGCCGAACGTCGTCTCCGGTAGCGTTTGCACCAGGGGAAAGTACCAGTGTCCTTCGTACCGCACGACGAGCGGCTTGTCATTCGACACGACCTCCGCGAGGAGACTGATTCCGAACAGCACGGCGAAAACGACGAGGCTCACGTAACCCAGGCGGTTGCTGCGGAAACGGCGCCACGCGCGGCGCCCCGGGCTCTGGGCGCGCGTTCGGGAGAGCGGCGCACCGGAGGCGGCTGACACAGCAGCGGCTGCGTGATCGCTCATCGCGCGTTCACCCGAAGAACTTCACGCGCGGATCGACCCAGATGTAGGACAGGTCCCGCAACAGCGTGGTGAAAAGGCCGATCAGCGTGAAGAGGAACAGACTTCCGAGCACAACGGGGTAATCGCGTCGGATGACGGATTCGTACGAAAGCAGCCCAAGACCGTCGAGTGAGAACAGCGTCTCGATCAGGATGGAGCCGCTGAAGAACGCGCCGACGAATGCGGCCGGGAAGCCGGTCATGATCGGGATCAGCGCGTTACGGAAGACGTGCTTCCAGAGAACCTTGCGCTCGTCGAGGCCCTTTGCGCGCGCGGTTAGAACGTACTGCTTGCGGATCTCTTCCAGGACCGAGTTCTTGGTCAGGATCGTGATCACGGCGAATCCCCCGAGCACCATGGACGCAACCGGCAGCGTGATGTGCCAGAAATAATCGGTGATCTTGCCGAGGAGACTGAGATCGTCCCAATTGAGCGACGTGATCCCGCGCAGCGGAAACAACTGAACAAACGACCCGCCCGCGAACAGGACCAGCAGCACGACGCCCATCACGAAGCTCGGAATGGCATAGCCCAGCAGCACGACGAACGTCGTGATCGTGTCGAAACGCGTGCCCGCCCGCACCGCCTTTGCAATGCCGAGCGGCAGTGAAATAAGGTACACGAGCAGGAACGTCCAGAGGCCGAGGCTGATCGACACCGGCAGCTTCTCGAGAATGAGCTGGCCGACGTCTTTGTTGTGGAAGAAGCTCTTGCCGAGATCGAACCGCGCGAACTGCCCGAGCATGTGGACGAAGCGTTCGCGCGGTGGCTTATCGAAGCCGTAGAGCTTCCTGATCTCCTCGATGCGCTTCGCATCCACGCCCTGACGCCCGCGGTAGCCGCTTCCTGCGGACGCGGCACCTTCGCCTGTGCCGGCATCCCGGCCCTGAAGCTGCGCGACAATCTGCTCTACCGGTCCGCCGGGTACGAATTGAGTGATGACGAACGTGATCAGCAGAATCCCGAAGAGCGTCGGGATCATCAGGAGCATGCGTTTTACAATATATGACCACATAAACCCTACTCAGCTCCTTCGGCGTTGCAGCCAGGCTGCGTCGCCTACGGGCGCAACAACACCGCCTAGGCGCCTCGCGGCGCTACTTTGTATCTTTTCTCCACCAGGTCGAGATCACCCAGTCTTCCGGCCGATAGTACAGGGGTGCCACACTCGGGGCCTCGAACTTGCCGGCGCCATACGCAACCCGGTACGTGCTCGCAAACCATTGCGGCACGGCGTAATGGCCCCACCGCAGGACACGATCGAGCGCACGCAGGCTCGCAATCAGCCGGGGGCGCGTCGTTGCCTGCACGGCGATGTTGACGAGCGCGTCCACGACCGGATCGCGCACTCCGATCAGATTGTTCGAGCCTTCGGTGTCGGCGGACTGCGATCCGAAGCGGTCCAGCAGCTCGCTTCCCGGAGACTCGCTGCCGGGAATGCGCACTGTAAACAGATCGAAGTCGAAGACGTCCAGACGCTTCTGGATGAGCGCGAAATCGGCGCGTCGGTAGATTCCCTCGATGCCCAGCTTCGCCAGTGCCTGGAAATAGGGAGTCGCCGTGCGCTCGCCACCGGCGCTGTCCAAGTATTCGACCGTGAAGGCTTCCCCTTTCGCATTTCTCAATGCGCCGTCGCGATAAGTCCAGCCGGCTTCTTCGAGCAGTGCCCGAGCTTTCTTCAGGTTGTTGCGCAAGCTGCCGGGCGGGTTGGTCGAAGCGGGAAGCGGTACTTCTTCGGTGAAGACTTTCGGCGGAAGCTTTGCGCGCAGCGGCTCGAGCAGCGCGAGTTCGTCAGGGCCGGGCAGTCCCTTCGCCTCGAAGTCGCTGTTGTTGAAGAAGCCGCGCACGCGTTCGTACGAGTTGAACATCAACTGGCGGTTCATCCATTCGAAATCGAACGCAAGCCCCAGCGCCTCGCGCACCCGCGGATCCTTGAACTTGTCGCGGCGCGTATTGATCAGGTAGCCCTGGAAATCTCCGGCATTGTGCGACGTGAGCTCGGCCTTGATGAGCGCGCCGGAATCGAACTTCTTGCCGGTATAGACCCGCGCCCAGTCACGGGCCGAGAACACCTGAATGTAATCGAACTCGCCGGCCTTGAACGCCTCGGTCTGTGCGGTGTTGTCCTTGTAGATGCGATAGGTGACGCGATCGAAGTTGAACATGCCGCGGCGCACGTTCAGATCGCGTGCCCAGTAATTCGGGTCGCGGTTGTACGTGATGTCGCGCCCGAAATTGATACGTCCGATGCGGTAGGGTCCGCTCGCGATCGGAAGATCCATGACCACTTCGTCGAAAGGCTTGCCCGCGCCCCATTCACGGCCGAATACCGGAAGCCCACCGCCGACAAGCAGCGGCAACTCCGCACTCGTGCTCTTGAACTCGAACCGAATCGTATCGGGTGCTGTGACAACGGCGCGCGCGACTTCATTGAAGACCACGCGATACTGCGGCGCGGCCTGCTTGCTCATCAGCGTATCGAAGCTGTGCTTCACGTCCGCCGCGGTTACAGGCTTTCCGTTGTGAAAACGAGCGGCGGAATTGATGTGGAAGGTCACCGCAAGGCGATCCGGAGCGACCTGGATGTCGTCCGCGAGGAGACCGTACGAGGTTGTCGGCTCGTCCAGTGTTCCGGTCAGCAGCGTTTCGAACACGAGGCCGTTCAGGCCCGGCGGCGCCGTGCCTTTGAGCGTGAACGGGTTGTACTTGTCGAAGTTCGTGATTCGCAGCGGCGGCACGAGATCGAGGTCACCGCCTTTCGGTGCGTTCGGATTCACCCACTCGAAATGCGAGAAGCCGGCGGGATACTTGATATCGCCGAATTGCGCGTAGGCGTGTGCGGCGAGGGCGTGAGCAGCCGACGAACACAAAACGACGAACGCGATGTCAGCCAGCACGAGGGCCGCAGTGCTTCGCAATGCCCGCGCAAGCGGCAATCGCCGCATTCCTGCAACGCACCTCAGTGCCACACGCGCCTCTGGGCATGTTCTCCCGGGATGGATGCGATCAGACTTTCGGTGTAGGGATGCTTGGGATTTGCGTAGATCTCGTCGGAGCTGCCGGTTTCAACGATTTCGCCCTGGTTCATCACGATCAGCTCGTCGGCCATGTACTTGACGACGGCGAGATCGTGCGAAATGAACAGATAACTCATCCGGTACTGGTCCTGGAGGTCCTGCAGGAGGTTGAGAAGCTGGGCCTGGATCGAGACGTCCAGCGCCGAGACCGCCTCGTCGCAGATCAGAATGTCGGGTTTGATCGCGAGGCAGCGCGCAATCGCGATGCGCTGGCGCTGTCCGCCGGAGAATTCGTGAGGATACTTGAAGAACGCATCCCGAGTCAGCCCCACGCGATCGAGCATTCCGTAGGCGAGCGCGCGACGGTCGCGATCGTTCGTGCCCAGGCCGTGGATCCGCAGCGGTTCCATCAGGATCTCGCCCGCGGTGAAGCGCGGGTTCAGGGACGCGTACGGATTCTGGAACACGATCTGAATTCGTCGTTTGAGGTCGAGGTTCTGGCGTGCTTCGGGTACAAGGACGTTCCTTCCTTCGAACAGAATCTGCCCCGAGGTCGCCTGCTGGAGCCGCACGAGCATGAGCGCGAGCGTCGTCTTACCGGAGCCGGACTCGCCGACGAGGCCAAGCGTTCTTCCACGCACGATCCGGAACGAGGCGTCCTTCACTGCCGGGATGGCTTTGCGCCGCATCAACCCTTCCCTGAGATAGAACGTCTTGGACAGTGCGCGTGCTTCGAGGACGACCGGCTCGTCACCGGTGAGCCCGCGGGTCCGCTCGGGCATTTCATCAGCTGCGCTCCTGCCCTCGAGAAAGTCTTCGATGACCGGCAACTTCATCGGGCGACGGTTTAGCCGTGGGCGACATGCAAGGAGTGCCTTCGTGTACGCGTCCTGCGGCGCGTTGTATACGCTCGAAACCGGCCCTTCTTCTTTGACGTGCCCACTGCGCATGACGACCACTCGATCGGCGATTTCGCTGACGAGACCAAGGTCGTGCGTTATGAAGAGCACCGACATCCGGTGCTTGCTTTGCAGGCGCGCAAGGAGCTCGAGAATCTGCTTCTGAATCGTCACATCGAGCGCAGTGGTCGGTTCATCCGCGATGAGTAGGCCCGGCTCGCAGGCAAGCGCCATCGCGATCATCACCCGCTGCTGCTGGCCGCCGGAGAGCTGATGGGGATAGGCGTCCACACGCGCTTGCGGCTCCGGTATGTCAACCTCTCGCAGCAGTTCGATCGCGCGGCCCCGCGCCTGGCGGCGCGAAAGCGCGGCGTGTCGCGTAAGCACTTCGACGAGCTGAAAACCGATGCTGAACACCGGATTGAGCGAGCTCATCGGCTCCTGAAAAATCATCGAGATGTCGCGTCCGCGTAACGTCTGCAACTCGCGAGCGTGGAGCTTCAGCAGGTCACGGCCGTTCCAGCCGATACTGCCGGCGTCGATCACCGCGTTCTCAGGCAGGAGGCCGATGATCGACAGCGCTGTCACAGACTTACCGCTTCCGGACTCGCCCACGAGGCCGACCGTCGAGTTCACCGGCACGTCGAAGCTCACGTGGTTGGTGGCGCGGACAGTCGTGTCCGGCCCGCTCCGGAAGTCGATGGTGAGATTGCGCACGGCAAGAAGCGCCGGCTGGTCGTTGCGCGTCATCGGAGGCGCGGATCGAGTGCGTCGCGAAGTGCGTCGGTGAAAAGGCTGAATGCGGTAACGAGCAACGCCATTGCTGCCGTTGCCGCCGCAAGCTGCCACCACGTGCCGATCAGGAGCTCGTTCTGTGCTTCGTTCAGCATGCTGCCCCACGAAACGGTTTCGACGCCGACACCGAATCCGAGAAAGCTCAGAATCACTTCGGACTTGATGAACAGAACGACGTGAAGCGAGAGTTGCACCAGAACGACGTGACTTACGTTCGGCAGGATGTGGACGAACATGCGGCGGTGATCCGATGCGCCGATGGCGTCCGCGGCGAGCACGTATTCACGGCCTTTGTGTCTGAGGTATTCCGCGCGGACGAGCCTGAAGATACCGGTCCAGCCGGTGAGTCCGAGTATCAGCACGACCGTCAGCGCGCCCTTCTTATTGAGAACGGCCGCGATGGCGAGGATCAACAGAAGGTAAGGAATCGACGTCAATACGCTGTAGAGCCAGTTGAAGAAATCGTCGATGCGTCCACCGAAATAGCCGGCCTGTGCCCCGAACATCGTGCCGAGCACGGTGGCAAGCAGCGCCGCGGCGAGACCGACGAGAAGCGAAGTCTCGGTGCCCTTGATCACCTTCTTGAGGACGTCGCGTCCCCATTTGTCGGCGCCGAGCGGCAGGCTCGTGCGTTTCGGTTCGGGCGCCGCGGAGGCCGCGAGCCGTTGCACGATTTCGGCAAGCTCCTGCCGCAGCGGATCCTCTATTCCCGGAACCGCGGACCCGGATGCGGGGGCGTTAGCGGCCGGCTCCTGCCATGAACCGGTCAGCGCGATGTCCTCGGTCGTGGCAAGGAACGATGGCGGCGCATAACTCAATGCGATCTCGCTGCTCCAGTCGGCAGCCACCAGGCGCAGCGCGGATGCGCAAGCAAGCGCAACGAAACCGATGACGATCGCGAAGCAGACAACGCCGACCTTGTCGCGTGCAAGGCGGCGTGATGCGAGTGCCCACAGGCCGCCCGACTCGGAGCGAGGGACATTCCCCAAGGTGCTCGCGTCCGCCGTCATTTGAGCTCGACGCGCGGGTCGAGTGCCTTGTAGATCAAGTCGGCCGCCAGATTGAACGCCATTGCAGCGATTGCTACATACACGGTCACCGCCTTGATGACCGGGAAGTCGCTCCGTTCGACAGCGAGGATGACCTCGCGTCCGATGCCGGGAATCGAGAAGAAGCGTTCGATCAGAAAGGCGCCTGCAAGCAGGCCCGGCAACTGGATCATGACGTTCGTGACGATCGGAATCGCAGCGTTGCGCAGGACGTGCACCGTCATGACGCGTCCTTCGGGCATGCCCTTCGCGCGCGCCGTCCGAACATAATCCTGATTGATCTCGTCGAGAAAGAAGCTGCGATAAAGACGGATGTCCGGCGCGAGCGAAACGACGACACCGACGATCACCGGCAGCGCGCTGTAGCGGAGCAGGTTGACGGTGAAGTCATGACCCCAGCCCTGCACGGGAAACCATCCGAGCTTGTAGCCCAGCACATACTGCAGAACGATGATATAGACCAGGATGCTGATCGACTGCCCGACGGTGCAGCCGATCATGATCACGCGGTCGGTGACGCTGCCGCGAAGATATGCGACCAGCATCGCCGCCGCCATCGCAAGCGCGGTGCTGATGACGAGCATCGGTACCAGCACCGTCAGTGACGGTACGAGGCGGGTTGCGAGAATCGCGGAGACCTTCTCGTTCGTAGCCCAGCTCGCACCGAAATCACCCGTGGCGATCTGTTGGAGGAAAATCCAGAGCTGAACGTAGTAGGGGCGATCGATACCGAGCTGCCGGCGGATGTTCTCGCTTTGTTCGGGGTTGG
>Ga0207701_10005508_pt1 | contig 12722 bp, 9 predicted proteins | sample KBSSwiSSwithPhiX_FD_184294 | JGI IMG/M metagenome (GOLD analysis project Ga0207701, IMG submission 184294) | Switchgrass rhizosphere bulk soil microbial communities from Kellogg Biological Station, Michigan, USA, with PhiX - S5 (SPAdes) (version 2) | ecosystem: Environmental > Terrestrial > Soil...
CAGGCGTCGGGCCCGTCGGAGCCGCCGCATTCGCCCCGCGCCCGGGACCGCCGCCGCGCCCCTGCGGCATCTGGGCGCCGAGGTGCGTGGCGTACCACTGCATCGCACAGGCCGGATGCTCGTGATACATGTGCACGTGATTGAAGCGTTCCTCGTTGCCGGACTGCGCGTTCTCGATCATCACGCCGTCCGGACCCCGCAGGTAGCCGAAGCCGCCAGGCGTAACGGCGGGGTCAACCTTGGCACCCTTCGCGCGAAGTTCGAGCACCTGTTCCTGGGTCGGGAACCCATTGGGACCATTCGGCACGTCGCCTGACAGGTCAACAAGTTTCGCGTCGGCGTCCGAGCCATTCCACATCTGCGCGATGGTGAGGCCCATCTTGCGGAAGTTCGCGTTGTACTCGCGCGAGTTCGGCGTGTTCCAGCCGAAGTGCCAGACCGAGGTCTGAGGGCCGGTCAGTTCGTTGGTCGGCGGCGTCGACACCTTGTTGAACAGGATGTAGATGTTGCCGGTCTTCACCGCCGGACCGCCGTTGAAAGTGGTCTTCGTGGCAGTCTTCGCAAACGGCTTCGGGTAATAGGCCGCGGCCGCTTCCGGATCGACCGAGTTGAGGTGCACGTGATGGAAGTGCAGCGGCTCAATTGCCGCCGCCGGCGCCTGCCCCTGGGCCAGCATCGACGCACTGCCGCTCAGCAGGACCGCCGCACCGGCCGCAAATGCCGACGCTGCTGCAGCTCGAACAATCAGCTTCATAGATAACTCCGAAAGAAACGATGTGCGTACACGTCGAACTCGACTGTCGCGCAGCATGATAGGCCGGTCAGCGCTTGAACACCACACCTACGATCAGCGCGATGTCGTTCTTCTCGAAAGTAGCTGCGCCCTAAAGGCGGAGGACCTGGGCGGATAGTGGACGGTGCGCGATGTGGCCGAGCGATGGACACCGTGTCGCGCATCGGCTACAACTGTCCGCCATGGGCCATTCACTTCGACTCGCCTTTCTATGGTCGGTCCTCTTTGCGCTGACAGGTCCGTTCGCGGGCCGGGCGTTCGCGCAGCCGGGGACGGACCACCAGTACACGACGGCGGACATCGAGGCCGGCTCTCGGCTGTATGTGAACCAGTGCTCGCTCTGTCACGGCCCCAACGGCGACGGCGTCAACGGCGTGGACCTTCGCCGCGGCCTGTTCCGGCGCAGCGTTTCCGACGAGGATCTCGTCCGCGTCATCACCAGCGGGATTTCCGCGGCGGGCATGCCGGGCTTCAAATTCCAGCCCGCCGAATTGACCGCGGTGCTCGCCTACATCCGCGCAGGTTTCGATCCGAGAGGAACGGCTGTCAAGGTGGGCGATCCGGCACGAGGGCGAACGCTCTTTTCCGGCAAAGCAGGATGCCCCACGTGCCACCGCGTCGAAGGCGTCGGACCGCGCACGGCGCCTGACCTGAGCGATATCGGTGCCGTGCGCAACCCGGCAGCACTCCAGCGTACTCTCGTCGATCCGACCAGTGCCATGCTGCCAATCAACCGGCCCGTGCGGGTGGTCACGAAGGACGGCAAGACGATTCGAGGGCGCCGCTTGAACGAGGATACCTACACCGTGCAGATGATCGACGACCAGGAACGGCTCGTCTCACTCATCAAGGCAGACCTCCGCGAGTACGAAATCGGCAAGACGTCGCCGATGCCGCCGGCTGGACGAACGCTGTCTCCTGACGAGATCGCCGATGTCGTGGCCTATCTCCTCACGCTCAAGGGAGGCTTGTGATGGCGCTGCCAGGAATGTTTCGTGTCGCCGTGCCGCTGGCGCTGATTGCGGCTGCATCGCTGCAGCTCGACGCGCAGGTTTCGTCCGACCGCATCCTCAAGGCTGCCGCCGAACCGCAGAACTGGCTCACCTACAACGGCACCTACAACAGCCAGCGTTACAGCACGCTTGCCCGCATCACACCGGACAACGTCGAGAAGCTCGAATCGAAATGGGTGCTGCAGAACCAGGTGTTCGGCGCCTGGCAATCGAACCCCATTGTTGTCGACGGCGTGATGTACCTGACGGAGCGGCCGAACGACGTGATGGCGGTCGACGCCAGGACCGGGCGCATGTACTGGCTCTATCGATGGACGCCCTCGCCGGATGCCCGCGTGTGCTGCGGCGCGAACAATCGAGGCGTCGCGATCCTCGGCGACACGCTCTTCACCGGCACCCTCGACGGTCATCTCATCGCCCTGGATGCGAAGAACGGCAAGCCGCTCTGGAACGTCACGGTGGCCGACGTGAAGCTCGCCTACTCGATTACCCTCGCGCCGCTGGTGATCAAGGACAAGGTCATTGTCGGCGTAGGCGGCGGCGAGTTCGGCATTCGCGGCTTCATCGCGGCATTCGATCCGAAGACCGGCAAGGAACTGTGGCGGTTCCACGCGATTCCCGAGCCCGGCGAAAAGGGGCACGACAGCTGGAGCGGCGACGCCTGGAAGTCCGGCGGCGGGTCGGTGTGGGTGACCGGCTCGTACGATCCCGACCTGAACCTGACCTATTGGGGCATCGGAAATCCGGGGCCCGACTGGAACCCGTTCCAGCGTCCTGGCGACAACCTCTTCACCGACTCGGTCGTCGCCCTCGATGCCGACACCGGCGAGTTGAAGTGGCACTTCCAGTTCACCCCGAACGACGGGTACGACTACGACTCGGTGCAGGTGCCCGTGCTCGCCGACATCAACTGGAAGGGCACGCCCACCAAGGCGATGATGTGGGCGAACCGGAACGGCTTCTTCTACGTGCTCGATCGGCGCACCGGCAAATTCCTGCTCGGTGAACCCTTTGTGAAGGTGAATTGGGCGAGCGGACTCGACGCGAACGGCCGGCCCATTCAGACACGCCAGCCTGACGGCATGCCGACCTATCCGGGAAACCAGGGCGGGACGAACTGGTATCCACCTTCGTTCAGCCCGCGAACAGGGCTGTTCTACTTCTCCGCCTGGGAGAACTACGGAACCATTTACCGTCCGGAAGAAGCGGCCTACCAGCCAGGGCGCAATTTCGCGGGCGGCGGCTTCACGGTGGCCGCGCCTGTCCCCGGAGCACCCACGATCGGCATCGGCCGGCGAGGACCCATCAACAACTGGACTGACGAGGTCGGCAACGGGGCGGTCATCGCCATGGATCCGCAGACCGGCAAGGCGAAGTGGAAGGCGACACAGTTCGATGTGACGGACGGCGGGATGCTGACGACCGCCTCGGACCTGCTGTTCACTGGCGGGCGCGAAGGCTACTTCCATGCGCTCGACGCGCGGACAGGCAAACTGCTCTGGAAGACGAACCTCGGAGGCCAGATCGTCATGGCCCCGGTCACCTTCGAGGTGGACGGCAAGCAGTACGTGTCCGTCATCTCCGGAAGCGCGCTGTTCACCTTTGCGCTGCGGGACAACTGACCCTTCGGCGTGAACCTGCTGCTGGTTGAATCGTCAGAGGTGGACGAGCACGGGACCGTCACGATCAGCGATGGTCGCGCGCGTCACCTGCTCGACGTCCTGAAGGTCGCGCCCGGGCAGGCGGTGCGCGTCGGCCTCGTCGACGGAGGAATCGGCAGCGGCCGCGTCGTGTCGGCTGCGCCTGGCACGGTCACGCTTTCGTGCGCTTTCGACGTGGCGCCCGAGCGGCCACCCGTGGATCTCCTGCTGGCCCTCCCCCGCCCGAAGGTCCTGCGGCGGCTGTGGGCGCAGATCGCCGCGCTCGGCGTGCGGCGGATCATCCTGACGAACGCTTCGCGCGTCGAGCGCGATTACTTCGACACACACCTCCTCGACCCGGCTGTCTATCGCCCGTTGCTGCTCGAAGGTCTTCAGCAGGCGCGCGACACCCTCCTTCCTGAGGTCAGCATTCACCGCAGGTTCCGCATCCTGGTCGAGGACGAACTCGATGGCCTCGGCGGCCACGCGCAGCGCCTGGTGGCAGACCCGGCCAGCGAGGGGACGATGCACGGCGCGGTTGTCGAAACCGCGGGGACGCGCGTGTTGCTCGCTGTCGGGCCCGAGGGCGGCTGGAACGCGTTCGAGCTCGAGCTGCTCCACTCGCAAGGCTTTCGCTCAGTTGGCCTTGGGCCGCGGACGCTCCGATCCGACACGGCCGTGATCGCACTTCTCGCGCTGGCGCACGACGCGCTTCGCGCGTCTAACCCGAAACAGTGACGGGCTCTGCGGCGCCTCAAATTCCTCGCTCCGCCCCGTGCGAACCGGATATCCTGCGCGCGGAAGAAGCGGAAGAGGAGGAGTAGCGATGGGCGACTCGAATCGAAGGTCTGGCAGAGCATCGCGACGGAGCTTCCTCAAGGCAGCGGCCGGCGTGACCGCCGGAACGGTGCTGACGCCCCGAGCGTTGTGGTCGCAGGAAGGCCAGGCGGCGCGCGCGGCGCTGACCCAAATCAACCGGCAGTACATGCTCACGCCGCAGCAGGCGCTCGACTGGCACCTGTTCAAGGCGCAGTGCGGTCCTACTTACGCCGGCAGCAACGGGTGGAAGAAATTTACCGACTTCCTCACGTCGAAGATGCCCGAGTTCGGCGCGGTCGATCTCGACTCGGTCGACATCCCATACGACCACTACATCGTCGACGACTGGCCCAATCGGCGGACGCACGAGCACGCGTCTGGCGTGGCCGTGGAGAAGCTGATCACCGACGGTACGCCGGTGCCAGTGGTCGCCTCGTACGGCATGACGTCAGGGTCCACGCCGCCCGAGGGTATTACCGCGAAGCTGCTGTTCTACGACACCTCGCGGCCGCCGACCGAAGGCGAGATGGCCGGACGAATCGTCGTGTTCCAGACCGCGCCGTACCCGGAGCCGCCGTACTCGAACTCCTTTCTCGACAACTACACGGTCACCGATCACGAGTGGCGCTCGCCGGGCGCCTGGCCCGAGATGTACAAGACCGTCCCTGCATCGGTCGGCACGTCATTCCACGGACGATGGGTCTGGAGCCAGCTGCCCGGGTTCGCGGCGACGGCTATCAAGGGCAAAGCCGCTGGAATGGTCGTGGTCTACGACCTCTCGCCCGGCATGGCCTTCGGTCTCGCGCAGCGCAGCGTCTACACCCCTGACGGCAAGGCGGGCCTCGGGGCGAAATACATCAACTGCCCGACGCTGACGCTTGATCGCGTCAACGGGTCGAAGGTCATCGCCGACGCGAAGGCCGGCCGGACAGCCACGCTGACGCTGACCGCGCGGTTCCAGCGCGACACCGGCAAGGCATTCATCGCGTCGCTCCCCGGCCGCGACTACGGAACCCCGCGCGACCGGCAGGTGCTGATCGCGACGCATACCGACGCCATGTCGCTCATCGAAGAGAACGGCGGCCTCGGTCTGCTCGGCATGATGTCGTATTTCAACCGTCTGCCGCGCGCATCACGAGAACGCACGCTGGTGTTCTACTTCGACTGCCGGCACTTCATGCCGGGCGGCGAGGCGAGCTGGCCCGAGTACGACTACTACACGATCCATCCCGAGCGGCTGAAGTCGATCGTCGCCACGATAGGCGTCGAACACATGGGCGGGCGCCAGACGATCGAGACCGGCGACGGCGGCAACCGCTACGCGTACTCGGCCGAACGTCCGGAAAACGGCGGCGTCATTACCAGCCTTATGGACGTCTACAACAACAACGTCTGGCTCGTTGAAGCCATCGCCCGCGCCGCCACGGACAATCACTGGCCGCGTGTCGACGTGAAGGCCGGTAACGTCGCCCCAGGGGCGAACGGCGGATTCCAGGGCACCGTGAAGAGTCCGATGAACAAGGGACGTGGCTACAAGATTCCCGGCGTTGGCCTGGCGGGCGACTGGCCGGGCGCGTGGACCCAGACCTATGCGCAGGTCGACACCGAGGCGGGCCCCGCCGGGTTCGACAAGGATTACTTCCTCCAGCAAGTAGCCGGCCTGTCGCAGATCGCCGGCGATCTCATGCGCGTGGATCCGAAGGTCATCGACCTGGGCTGGGGTCAGTTGAAGTCCGCCATCCTGAACCTGAAGGACACGGCATTCATCACCGCCGCGGAGGCTCCCACGCAGAGGCAGATGCTGATGACGCATTACGTTGCGGCGTTCAGAAGCGTCGAGAAAGGCAGCGTGGAGAAGGGTGCGGCAAGCCTGAAGGAACTGTCCGCGGCGATCGCGGCTCACGTCGTGCCCGAACGGAGGGCGGAACTCGATCCGCTTGTGTCGGCGCAGAGGTCGGTAGTGGCCTGAGGATGGCCCTGGTGCCGCCTTAGCGGCGAGGAACTTCAAGCGTCCACACCGAGCAGCAGGTGTCGCACTTGAAGAAGACGCGGTGAGGGAGACGAATCGTCACCCGCGCCTGTTCGATATCGGGCTGGCATCGAGGGCAGCGAGGATCGGGCTGGCGGCTGCGGGCTCGCCGATCCTGCCCGGCGTAGCCCAGGGGCGTCGGGGCAACCGCCGTCTTGAACCTGTCAACGCGGGGAACCCAGCGGCCGCACGCCCTGCAGCGCACTGCCCCGCCCATCGACTCCGCCCTGGCGCACACCGAACACGTTGCCGGTGCGAGTTCTTCTGCGACGACGCTCACTGACCCCAGTGTAGGGCGACGACCGATGCTCCTCAACTGTTTCTCGAGAGACGACCCAGTCGGAGCGACGGACTGTGAATTGAACGGACAGTTTGGACGCGCGGCCGTCTGATCTGACGTAGCCGCGGACCTAATTCAGGTCCGCCAGATGGAGCCGACCTGAAGGTCGGCAGCTACTCCAGTCCAGGAGCCCGCACTGACACACCGGTCTATGGCGTCGGGCCGGCGTTCGGATTCTGGGCGAGGCTGTAAATGCGCCGCGTGACCGCGGCGTCAACGCCCACCCCGCGAATCTGCGGAAACATCGCCGCGTGCTTCGTGAGGTCGACCTTCAGCGCAGCATCCTCGGCCGACAGTCCCTGCCGCTTGAGCGCGTTGGTCTGCACGATGACATCGCGCAGGTACTCCTGGAAGGCCGTGATGCGCTCCTTGCCTTTGAACGGCACGCCGTGTCCCGGCAGCACGGTGTCGAAGTCCAGCGCCTTCAGCTTCTCGAGTGTCGCGATCCAGTCTTCGGGGTACGAGTCGCCCATGTAGGAAATGACCGACTCCATCAGGTCGCCCGTGGCGACGATGCGCTCTGCTGGAAGATAGGTGACGACGTCGGTATCCGTGTGACCGCGCCCAAGGTACATCAGGCGCAGTTCGCGTCCGCCTCGATAGATCGTCATCGTATCGTCGAACGTCAGGTTCGGCGGCGTCTGTCGAACCTCCTTCACGGCCTCCTGGTACGAGAGCGCATTTTTCACCTGCTGTTCGAGCGCCGCTTTCTGCTGGGGGTCCTTTTCGTCGGCGATGCGCTTGCGCAGCGACTCGAGCCGCGCGGGAATCGGCTTGACGCTGTTGAGGAAGGTGAACTGCTCCATCGTGTTCACCTTCAGCCGTTCGCGGGTGTGATCGTGCCCGACGATCTGCACGTCGGGGCCGAACACCTGGTTGCCGAACAGGTGATCGTAGTGATAGTGCGTATCGATGACGTACTTCACCGGCTTGCTGGTGACCGCCTTCACGTCCTGCACGAGTGCTCGACCCGCGGCCGGCGAGGTGCCGGAGTCGATGATGATCGCTTCCCCGTCGGACTCGATCACCGGCGAGTTGGCACCAACCTGCATCGTCCCTGACGCGGTGGCGTAGTAGATACCGTTGGCGATCTTTTCGAACCGGTGCGCGCCGCTGACCAGCGGCCCGCCAGACTGCGCGCGGGCATCCAGCCAGAGCCACCCGGAGATGAACACCGCGAATACCACTGCTAATCGGCTGCGCATTGGCTCCTCCCGCGGAAGAGTCTACAGCACGAGCACTTCCTTACCGTTTCAGGCGTTGGCAGCCCTCGTGCGAGACAACCAACCGTGAAACTTACGCGCCAGGCCCGTCGTCGAGCCCGGTGGCCGTCGACCGCTCATGGCGCTCAGTTCGGGCAGGTTTCGGCCTGTTTTGCGCCCAAATGGCGACCGCCCAGGGTGATGGTATGCGCGTTGCTAAACAGCTGGGGTGTGCGGCCGATGCCGCCAAAGGAGAAGCCTGACATGCCAGCCTGGTCGATGAGTCGATGGATGATTGCCGCGTCGCTGGTCCTCGCCGCAACTACCGCAGCCTGCGATGGAAGCGGTTCGCCTACCGCACCGGGAACGGAGACAGCCGGTGGAAGTTCGTCCAGTTCGTCCGGCAACACCGGAGGGTCTGGTGCTGCACAGGGCGGCAATGGGTCGCTCGCGATTCACCTGACCGACAGCCCCTTCAGCGACGCGAAGGCACTGCTCGTCACCTTTACCGGGGTCAGCGTGCACCGCGCCGATGGCGACTCCTGGCAGACCATCATGTTCACCTCCGGCAGTCAGCGCACATGCGATCTGAAGAAGCTGAATGGACCGGTCGATGTGCTCGGCGTGGGCTCGCTGCCGGCAGGCAAGTACACGCAGGTTCGCCTGGTCGTGTCGAGCGCGAATATCTACTTCGACAACCCGTCAGCAGGCTCCGCGTGCGCGTCGTCGATTGCGCCGCCGGCTGGCGCCAGCGCCCCGGTCGACATTCCCTCGGGTGAAGTGAAGTTGAACCACGAGTTCACGCTCACGACCGCCGGCTCCACGATGCTGCTGGACTTCGACGGCGACCAGTCCGTTCATCAGACTGGCTCCGGCAATGGAAACAGCAATGGCAACGGAAAGGGCAAGGGCGCTTCCAACACCAAGTACATGATGTCGCCCGTCATCCGTGTCGTCAGCGTGCGATAGCGAACGGCCAACAGAGCGGATCCCGGCGGGAGACGCGCGATCAATCCCAGTTCGCGAACGCCACCGCCATGATCAGGAGCATGCCGCCGACCAGCGATGCGGCACCGATCACGACCTTCGTGCCGGGGTTCATGCCTTGCTTCGTCCGCTCGATCGACGCGACGTCGTCGAAACGGATGTCACGAGGTGACACTGGTATGCGCGTTTTCGGCACAAGGGTCATCGACGACGAGTCGACGCCCAGGACTATCCCTCGAGTGCGCGAGCCGTCCTTCAACCGCACGGTAATCATCGTGGCCGGTTCGAGCCGCGCCGCGAGGTCGTGCCAGCGTTCGGCCTCTCCTGCCATCGCGACCTGGGCATGGGCTGCCCCCGGGCTCAGCGTCGCGAGGACGAGGAGCATGGCTATGAAGCGTCTGCAGTGCATCACTGTGTCCCTCCTCAGAAGTCGACCCCGAACACGAGCCGCGCGCCGAACTGGCTGAGCCCCTGGCCGTTGAACGCCAGCACCATCTCCGGACGGACGAACGACCGCTCGTTGAAGTACGACTTGCTCCCTACCGCGCCAAACGGCCTGACGCGAGCCCGCAACGCGTGCCGTTCGAGCGGCTCGATCGGCGTGGGGCGATAGACGCTTCCTGGAAAAGACGGCAGGTACGACTGCCGGCTGGAATCGATCTGGAGCAGGCCGATCCGGGCGCCGCCAGACACATACAGATGGGCGAACGTGTTTTCGAAGAACTGCCACGTTGCCGCCGCCGTCACCTGGACCTGGCGGATCTCGTTCCTCGTGAAGATGTAGCCATGCTGGCCGCCGGCCAGCAGCACATCCTGGCTCGATGCGGTCTCGTAGCGCTGCAGGAAGCTGAGGCCGCCTTCCGTCTTCAGGTGGCTGTTCCAGAAATGGCCGACGTCGATTGAGGTCGTCCACGATGGGTTCCAGTTGTCCGACGCGTACCCTTCGTCACCCAGGTCCGAGTCGGCCGACGTCAGGCTGAGAAACCCGACGCCTGCATCGATGTCCCACGCGCGATAAGGCACCCCTTTCGCGTCGACCCGCTGGGCAAGAGCCGGGGCGGCGGCGAGCAGTAAAGCACCGAGCGCAATCCCAATGCACCGCATGTGCGTCCTCCTGTACCCGGGAATGCGCAAACGGTCCGGCCGGCGGCTCACGGCCTGGCCCGTGGACCTGACGGGCACGTGAAAGCGTTCGAATTTCCTCTGCCGTGACCCGTCCCGTGGCAAGATCGGCAGCCATGACCACGAGATCCGTCGCACGGTTTGCCGCCCTGCTGGCCCTGGCTGCCAGCGTTCCCGCGCTTCTGGCGCAGCAGTCGCCGCAGGGCGTCATCTCCGGCCCGGTCGGACCGAGCCCGTACGACATCGTGCGGTTCTGGCACAAGCCGTTTGCGAAGCCGGGCTTCGCGTTCGGGGGGAATTCAGGTGTGTTTGCCGAGTCGCCCGATCGGATCTTCGTGGCGCAGCGGGGCGAGTTCAAGATGCCCGACCCGGTGCCGCCAGGCTTCGTCGGCTTCGCGGGCTCCATCGGCGTCAACGTGCTCACCGCCGTCGATCGCCGCGTGTGGCAGAACTGCCTCTACACGCTGGACGCGAACGGGAAGGTCAAGGAGCTCTGGACGCAGTGGGACAAGCTGTGCGAGGGGTCGTCCGGCCCGGGCCCGCATCGCCTGAGAATCAGCCCGTACGATCCGGAGCACCGCGTCTGGGTCGTGAACGAAACCTTCAACACGATCTACATCTTCTCGAATGATGGCAGCAAGCTGCTTCGCACGCTCGGCGAGAAGGACGTCCCCGGCAAGGACGGCTCGCACTTCGGCAAGCCTCAGGACGTGGCGTTCCTGCCGGACGGCCGCGTGCTCATCGCGGATGGCCTCGACAACCATCGCGTCATGATCATGGACAAGAACCTGAACTATCTCGGCGAGTTCGGTGGACTCGGCAAGGGCCCCGGCCAGTTCAATGGCGTGCACGCGCTCGGCGTCGGCCCCGAAGGCCGCATCTTCGCGCTCGATCGCTCGGGCGGCCGCATCAACGTCTTCCGGACCACGGCCGACCCGAAGAAGGTGGAATACGTCACTGAGTTCCCGGGCTTTTCCCTGCCGCTGGACATCATCGTCAACGACGACGCGATCTGGGTGACCGACCTGAATCCGCTGCGCTTCACCAAGCTCGACTTCCAGGGCAATCATCTCTACACCTGGATGGTGCCGAAGGATCTGCCCGACGGGTATCTCGAGGTCCATACCTTCACGGTGGACTCGACCGGCATCCTGTATGGCGGCGACAACCAGTACGGCCGCACGCAGAAGTTCGTGCCGAAGGCTGGTGCCGACCCGAAGCAGTTGATCAAGGCGCCGTGGAGGCAGAATTAGAACGTCTTCCTGCTCTCCAGGTTCGCCTCCACGTCCTTCCGATCGCGCCAGATGGGACGCATCACCTTGCGCGAAAGCAGGCGCATCTGGTCTTCGACGTGGGGCGACCCTTTCTTCGACCAGTTGCCGTAGCTGAGTAGCCCTTCTGCGTGCACCGGCGTGGAGAACTCGATCACGGCGAAGTAGGTGTCGCCGGCGATGCCCTGGACCTTTCCGTCGACGAACGGGCTCGCGTTGACCGTCCGGATGGCACCGAGCGCGGACGGCGCACCGTTGCCGGGGACATCGAGATTCCCGCGGCGGAAGCGCATCACCTCTCCCCACGGGACACGCAGGGACCCGTACTCCTTCTCCACGTCTCCGGCTATCTTGTCGAGGGCTGCAACCGCGCGGGCCGGGTCCGCAAATCCCCGCGGCGTCGTCAGCGGCTTACGGTCGTCAGTCGGAACGGCGAAGCCGCCGATGCCGCCGAAATCGGCCTTCGCCTCGAGCATGAACTTGTAGAACAGGAGCATGCCGTCGCTGTCGTTGTTCGCCTGGCGATCCCACTTCTCCAGGACGTCTGCAGCGCGTTTCGCCCGCTCCGTGCCCTGCTTTCGCGCGGCGGCCACCAGGTCGTCGACGAACTGGTCCGCCGTTTCGAGACGCGTCGAAAGCTTCCCTGCCTTGACGTCGGCGAACGTCATCTTCTTGCCGGTGAAGCCGCTCAGGATGCGGGTGCCGCGCTGCGCACGCTGCGTGATGCCCTGCGGCGCCGCAAAGCCCGGCGCGAAGTTCTTCGAGTCGAGCATCATCGGGTAGACCGACGTCCATGGCATGTCGTTCGAGTTCTGGACCCAGCCTGTCGGAGGGTCGATCACCTTCGGAACCTGGTCGTACGGGACGATGGTGGACGAGATGAGGTCGGACCGGTCGCCTGGGACGACACCCTGCCAGAAGCGGTAGTCGCCCGTTGGATGCACCGGCAGCGTGGCGTTGTAGACGTATGCGATGTGCCCGTCGCGATCGGCATAGGCCGTGTTGAAGAGCGGCAGTTGCTGCATGCGCATCGCCGCCTGCCATTCCTCCAGGTTGTGCGCGAGGCCCATGCGCCAGAACTGCTCGAACAGGCGAGGCCGGTCGATCGCGGCCACCCTCATGGCGATCGTCCTGCCCCTGGCGTCTGCGACGACCGGACCGTGCACGGTACGGCGGACCGTGATCGAGTCCTCGTGCAGTGTCCCGTCCGGCCCTTTCACCTTGATCACTTCCTTCGAGACGTCGAACTGCCGGACAGCGCCGTCGAGCACGTACCCGCCATCTTTCAACGTCAGGAGGTAGAGATCGGATTCGGCCGGATTGTTTGTCGTTTGCGTCCAGCCGAGGAAGTCGTTGAAGCACTGGCGCAGGACCGGGAAGCCGACCCACACCGCGCCGTAGGACGTAACGCCAGGGGCCGTGAGCTGCACTTCGAAGTAGGTGTGCATGTCGCCCCACTCGAGGTGAGAGTTGCTGAGGAGCATCGCGTGACCCGAGGCCGAATAC
>Ga0207701_10005510_pt1 | contig 12718 bp, 9 predicted proteins | sample KBSSwiSSwithPhiX_FD_184294 | JGI IMG/M metagenome (GOLD analysis project Ga0207701, IMG submission 184294) | Switchgrass rhizosphere bulk soil microbial communities from Kellogg Biological Station, Michigan, USA, with PhiX - S5 (SPAdes) (version 2) | ecosystem: Environmental > Terrestrial > Soil...
CGGACGTGATTTTCGTTTTTTTTGCGAGCGTTCGTAGACATCCTTGAGGTGTTCTACGGCAACTGAGCGGCAAAGTTTCCAAGAATTGAGACGCGAGCCATTCGCCGCCTAGCAACTGCTCCCATCAATCGCTCCCATTCGTCGAGGCTGCCGCGAAAACCAAGCTCGCAGGCAGTATTGAAACTCAATCGAGCGTTCAGCTCGCGGCGCTTCCCGCTTTTTGTATCGTTAGCGTTCCGGTAATTGCGGCGCGAAACAAAGATGTGCGACGCCAGCGGGTCTTGTCCGGATTTCATTGCCGCAAGCTCGGACTCAACGTCACGTATCGCCGCGGTCAGGCGCTCCAATGCGTTTTGAAGGCGAGCAAGCAGAAATGTTAAAAAAAGCTCGATTTACCTATGAAATAACAGTGCGACCCTAACGGGATTCGAACCCGTGTTACCGCCGTGAAAGGGCGGTGTCCTGGGCCTCTAGACGATAGGGTCACAAAAGCCGTGCAATATCAGAATTGCTGCTCTCTGACGCAAGGCAAATCGCCGAACTGTTTTCACTCTTTTCGTTTTGAGACGGCGCATCCGCCCATCGCCGCCGCAGCGGACTTCGGAGTGACACGTGGCGCCGTGACTAAAGACTGGGATTGAGTTCGTGAATCAACGCCGCTGCGCGTGCGGTTGCGCCTTGATGCTCGCTCAAGACTTCCCGCGCCCGTTGGACGAGCCGTTTGCGCGCTTCGCTATCGCGCAAAAGCTCGGCGATCGTCAGTTCAAGCGAATCCATATCGGAAACCTGGATCGCGCCTTTCTTCAATACTAGCGCTTTTGCCAGTGTCGCGAAATTCTCCATGTGCGGACCAAACACGACTGGTTTGCCGGCGATAATCGGCTCCACGGGATTTTGCCCGCCGTGGGCGGTCAGGCTTTTTCCCATGAACACAATCGTGGCGATAGCATACCAGCGATGAAGGTCACCTGTCGTATCCAGAACAATGCAATCCGCGTCTGATTCACGACTGATCGCCACTTCGCTTGCCAGCGCCATGCGTAATGGCAAAGCGTCGAATTGAGCGCGTATTTCGCGGAGCCGTTCGACGTGCCGCGGGGCAATGAATAACCGCAACGATGGAAATTGCTCGCGCAAGCGTAGAAAAATGCTTGCAAGAATTTCCTCTTCCCCGCGATGGGTGCTGCCGCCGAACAACACGAGGCTTTCTCGACCGGGATGAATGACGCTGGTTTGGTGCGCGCTTTCTTGCCCTTCCAAAGCTTGGTCACGGCCATCTGGATCGTATTTGATACTTCCAACCGCTCGAATCCGGTCACGCCCGACTCCGATCGCTACCCATCGATCGACATCATCCAACTCCTGTGCGCAGACCAGATCCAGCAGCCGAAATGTTGGCGCTACAAAAAATCGGAACCTTCGAAACCTGCTCTCCGATCTCGGCGACAAGCGCGCATTCACCAATATCGTTGGAATTCGGCGTTCGTGCGCGAGTGCGACAAGGTTTGGCCAAACTTCAGCTTCCACCAGCACGATCCGCGTCGGCCTGATCACCGAAAACGCACGTCGCATGATCGGCCAGTAATCGACCGGTGTATATAGGACGTCGACCCAGGGCGGTGCGTTCTTGTTTGCCAGTGCGAAACCAGTTGTGGTGGTCGTAGTCAGGACACAGCACAAATCTGATTCGAGCGTGCGCAATGCATGGGCCAGTTTCAATGCGATATTTACTTCCCCAACGCTTACAGCGTGCAGCCATGTCGATTCTCGCTTCGACAGGCGGACGCGTAGTTCATCATCATAAATTCCCAGGCGTTGTCCGAACTTTTCGCGGTAACCACCACGACGAATCATTTTCGCCAAATAACCCGGTAAAAAGAACAACAGTCCGATTGGCCAGAACAAATTGTAAACAAAACGAATCATTCAATTACGCGTTGGGAATTTTTGATTGCGGATTGCGGAAAGAAACAAGACCTCAGTGGCGCCATATGTTTTCTGACGAAACAGCCGCCACACCCTTGTTTCAGGGAAAGCTTCGGCTGGGCGCTTCTCCAGGACGAAAATTCCATCCCGGTCCAGTAGTTGAGACAACGCTTCGTTAGCCAGCAGTTTTTCGGTGAAACGTTCACCGGCCTCCGTTTTTTCGTACGGCGGATCCGCAAAGATAACGTCAAACATTTCTGCGCCGGAAGCGTGCCGAAGAAAATCGAAGACGTCCTGCTGTCGAACTCGTCCTTTCAACTTTGTCTTGGCGAGATTGCTTTCGATGATCTCCGCCGATTGTCGCTCTCCCTCAACAAAAACAACAGAGGATGCGCCGCGGCTGAGTGCTTCAATTCCGAGTGCGCCGCTGCCGGCGAAAAGGTCGAGGACGCGCGCGCCCACCATGGCGTCGCCCAAACTGGAAAAGATAGCAGCTTTAACACGATCCATCGTTGGTCGGACGCCCCGCTTCGGAACTGCCAACCGGATTCCGCCGGCGGTGCCGGCGATCACTCTCATGGCGACGCGGCGGGCGTTGGCGTCACGGTAGCCTCAGGCAGCGCCTCCTGGGGTGAAGCAGAGATGGTTGGCGCACCGGGCAACCCGTTGCCCGCATTGCCGGGCTCAGGCGTTGCGGGCGCGGCTTCTTCGATCTGTTTCTTTTTCTTCTTTGCCCGCTCCTTTTTTCCACCGCCAAAGAAGCTGTTTATCATACTGCTGATATTCCGGCCGACCAGCCTGTCCATTAAGTTTGTGCTTGGCCGCTCGATGGTGCCGCCAACCTGAAAGTCGATGGCAGAATAACCCGGTTCGTTGATCGGTTGAAAATTTTGGCGAATCGCTTTGAAAAGCTGGCCGCGAATTTTGTCGTTGATCGCGAGCCGCGAATCGAGCTTCACCTCGCCATTAAATGCCACTGTTCCCGACGCGGTGAGACGAATATTGGGAGAGCGCAAAATCAATTCGTCGATCGTGACCAAACCTGGACGGACATGATATTTCGCTTCCGCTTGCTCGAGATGAAGCTCTCTCAGTTCTTCAATCTGAAGAAGCTCCCCAAGTAGCACGAGCAAGCTGTATTGTTGGACGCGCCCATCGCGCAGGGAAATCTCACCCTTTCCAACGAACGCCTCCGGATCGGCCGTTTTGCCCGAAGCCTGGAAATTTCCCTCCAATTTGCCCTGCACTATCCCCTTGGGTCCGCCTGCGTTTGCGATAATCTGATCGGCCTGCACATTGCGAAACTTTACGCTCGTGGTAAAAGGAGAATCCTCCGCCTCCGGTTGCATCGCAAAATAACCGTTGATCTCACCGTTACCGGCGCGCGCGGAAATTTTGGAAAGCTCCAGCACGTCCGGCTCGTAACGCAGAGGGGAGCGCAGTTGCTCCAGAAAAAAACGGTCCTGCAAGGAAATTCTCGCCACTTTTGCATCCCCGTGAAGCGCCGAGGCGCTGCGGATGCTGGTGCGAAAGTTTACCCCATCAAAACCCGCGAGCAGCCTCCCGGTGTGATCGAGAAAACTGAAATTGCCATTCTTAATACTGACGCGTCGGACCTCTGGAGGCACCGCCAGTCTCGGTTCCTGCATCGGAGATGGATTGCCGACTATTGCCTGGGCCGGAGAAGGAAGATTCGCCGGAGAAATGGCAACATCAGGAGCGGTATGTCTTTGAGAGGTTTGAGCCGGTTGGTTTCGTACGTCCGGCTTGGGCACACTTGGACTTGGAGCTGCCGTCTTTGTTCCTCGTGATTTGGGTAATTTCCATTTTCCTTCCACGTCTTGCGGCCAAACTACATTTGGATTGATAAGTGAGACCTCTTTGATGACCAGGCGCCGCGAAAAAAGAGAGAGGAAACGAACGCGCAGTCGAAATGTTTTTGCTTCAAGGAAATGCCTCGAATCGACCGGCGAAGTTTGGGCAATTGTGATGCCGCTTAGCTCCAGTCCACCCCAGGGCGTCACACTCATGCTACGGATTCCGAGCGTGGTACCGAGACGTCGGCTCAATTCCTGTTGAATCTTCGCGTGCGTACCCTGCGATTGCACATACAGATTCACGCCGGCCAAAAGAATAGCGCCAAGCGCAACCACCACTCCGAGAGCGATCAATGGAAGCCGGCGCAATTTTTTCACCGTGAGACGTTACGCAGCCCGAGTTTGAAGAAAAGACGAAAGCCCTCTGCTACTTTTGCTTGTGACCGATACGATTGTCATTCTCAATCCAACCGCTGGCAGTCCTGAACACGTTCGGAGCTGGCAGGAGCGCGCCAAATCCCTCGCAGGCGACTGTCCCATCCGTGTTACATCACATTCTGGCGAAGCGGAAGCGCTGGCCCGGCGTGCAGTCGAGGAGGGATTTGCGCGGATCGTCGCTGCAGGCGGGGACGGAACAGTCAGCCAGGTAGCCAATGGACTTGCCGGCAGCAATGCCATATTGGGCGTGCTCCCAATGGGCAGTGTCAATGTTTTCGCGATGGAGCTTGGGTTGCCGTTGCACAATCTCCAGCGCTGCTGGGATATCATTGAAGACACAAACCTTCGCTTGGTCGATATGCCGAGCGCAAATAACAAATATTTCGTCCAGCTCGCCGGCGTGGGATTGGACGCGCAGGTGGTGAAAGAGACCAGCCTCGCGTTCAAACGCAGTTTCGGCCCACTGAGCTATCTCATCTCCGCAGCACAGATCGCGGCACGGCAACCGCCAAAACTGTTCATCGAGTCGGAGCATACTTCACTGGAAGAGGGATCGTTTGTGCTCGTCGGAAACGGGCGCCTTTACGGAGGGCCTTTCCCGTTTTTTAAACAAGCCGTCATCGATGATGGCCTCTTTGACGTCGTCGTCTTCAAGCGGCTCGGCTATCTCGAAATCATCAGATATCTCCAGGACGTTGTATTCAGCGCCGACATTAAGGTTCCGGAAATCGAATATTTTCAGACGCGGCAGTTGCGTATAACCAGCGAACAGGACGTCCCCGTGGAGCTGGATGGCGAGCTCGCGGGTAATTGCCCGGTTGATTTTCGAATTCGGAAGAGAGCGCTTCGCGTTTTGGCGCCTACGCCTTGAGACTGATCGGAGAGCTGGCCCTGACCAGCTGGCCTTCGCTGAAATCCGCGTGATGTTCTGCACCATGGCTGGCAGTGATCATTGGATTCGCAAAAAAGCGGCCGCTTCAATTAATCCGGCACAGGTCGAGACGGCCCTGATTCAGCTTAGCGAACACTGGCCGGAGACCGCGCGGCCCCTTGTCGATGTCGTCGAACAATTTCCGCTCGGCGAAGCGGCTCTGCTTCATCTTCTCGCTGTCTCCAGCATTTGCGCAGCGCGCCTCACGCACGATCCGGACAGCCTAATCTGGCTTTGTCAGCCGCAAATCTGTTCTGCGCCTCGCGGGTACGGTGAAATGCTGGGCTACCTGCAGAGATCAGCCGGCAACTCGATCGCAGATCAGGGTTTTTCTGCTCTACGTTTTTGGAAGGGCCGTGAGATGACCCGGATCGCCGTTCGCGAGCTTGCAAACGTTGCATCGCTCGAGGAAACCACCAGCGAGCTTTCGCAGGTGGCGGAGATTTGTATCCGCAATGTGTTCGAACATTGGAACACCGAATTGCGGCAACAATATGGTTCGCCCAACGCGGAGTTCGCCATTCTGGCACTGGGCAAGCTCGGCGGCGGCGAGCTAAATCACAGCTCGGACGTTGATCTTCTCTTTCTCTACAGTGGGGAAGGCCAGCTCACGGCCCACGTTTCCTATCACGAATTCTTTAATCGGCTGGGAAAGAGAATCCTCGAAACATTTTCGACCAGGCATCCAGTTGGCTCGCTTTTTCGCGTCGATTTGCGTCTGCGACCGGAGGGCTCGGCCGGGCCATTGGCCCGCTCGCTCGAGAGCATGGAAAATTATTATGCGGGATTCGGCGAAACCTGGGAACGTCTCGCGTTAATCAAGGCGCGCGGAATCGGCGGCAGTCGCGAGCTGGCTTACGAATTCCTGCGACAACATCAGCCGTTTATTTATCCCAGGAGCGCATCGCCCGATTTGCTGGATGAAATTGCCGGTATCAAGCGGCGCATCGAGCGCGACATAGTTGGTGCGGACAAGCTCGAACGCGACGTAAAACTTGGGCGCGGCGGTATTCGGGAGATCGAGTTCATCGTGCAGACCTTGCAGCTTATCCACGGAGCGCGGCATCCCTTCTTGCAGGAATCAAGTATGCTCAAGGCGCTGCGAGCGCTTCGTCAATTGGACCTTCTTCCGCGGGAGGATGTGCTGACTTGCGACAACACTTACCGGTTCCTCCGTCGTGTGGAGCATCGCTTGCAGATAGAGGCCGAACAGCAAACGCACATTGTTCCTCGAGACCCGGAAGCTTTGCAACGTCTTGCACTGAGCCTCCGGTTTTCATCGAGTGAAGATTTCACCGCGGCGCTGCAAGAAAGGATGCGCGCAGTGCGTCCAATTTTTCAACGGATCGTTTCAGGAACGTCTACATCAGCGGCGACAGTGCCCGAGGGGAACGATCTGGAAATTTTCAGCGACCAGAAACGTGCAACCAAGGCGCTATCGGACCTCGCGCAGGGGGCCGGAAGTTTCCATATCGCGCCACGAACCCGGCAGATCTTTCGCAAGCTGCGTCCGGCCTTGCTGGAATGGCTTTCCAAGACCGCGGACCCGGATACAACGCTTAACCAATTCGTTCGCCTCGTGGAGGGTTACGGCTTGCGGAGTTTGTTCTTTGAGCTTCTCGTCGCAAATCCTCGATTGCTGGAGCTGGTTGTGAAAACTTTCGATGCCAGCCGTTTCGCCAGCGAGATTTTGATTCGCCGTCCGCAGCTTCTGGAAGACATCACTCGAGATCCAACGTTTGGCGAACCGCGTTCGGTGGCAGAAAATCTGCGGCGCCTCGATTCGTTAGGCGCAGATGCAAACAATCTGGACCCAATACGCACGTACCGGCAAAGGCAACTGTTGCGTATTATCCTGCGCGACGTGCTGGGACTTATCCAACCAGCGGCGACTTTTGCCGAGCTTTCCGACGTCGCGGAAGCGTGTCTGGTTGTTGCGGCGAAGCTCCTCACAAGTGAGCAACTAACCGTCATCGCGCTGGGAAAATTTGGGGGACGCGAGATCAGCTACGGCGCGGACCTGGACGTTTTGTTCGTGGGCGAAGACATTCGCGCCGCGCAGCTTCTCATGACCGCCATTGCGCAGCCAACGGCTGAGGGAGATATCTGGGCGCTCGACGCAAGACTGCGCCCGGAAGGCGAGAAAGGTCCTGTTGTTTGCTCTCTTGAAACCTACGAATCGTACTATGCGAGCCGGGCGCAGCCTTGGGAATTGCAGGCTCTGACTCGCGCGCGCGGCATTAGCGGACCGTTGCAAAACGAATTCATGGAGATTGCAAAGCGCGCATGGCGTCGCACATGTCAGGATGCCGGCCTTTTCATAAAAATGGATGACATGCTGCAGCGCATTCGCCGCGAGCGCGGAAGCGGATCGGATTTTCTCGATTTAAAGACCGGAGCTGGCGGCATCATCGAAGCGGAGTTCCTCGTTCAAGCGTTGCAGATGCGCGCAAAGATCTGGGAACAGAACTGGGAAGGCGCTGTCGATCGATTGCGCGAGCACGGACATCTGGACAAGTCGGACGCCGCGAAGCTCAAGGACTCTTACGCGTTTCTGCGTCGCTGCGAACTTGTGTTGCGTCGATATGACAACAGAAGCATTTCAACGCTGCCGAGCGATCCAGACAAACAACGAAAGTTTGCCATCCGTTTTGGCTATCAGGAATTCGACGTTTTCCGTCGCGATTATCTCGATTCTCGGGAGGCGATTCACGCCCTCTACCAACAGCACGTTACGCCGGCTTAACCGCGGTAACGATCAATGTTCGCCCAAGCAGCAGGCCCGGCGAATTCATCGCTCGCACAGCCCAGTCATTCCGCTCGTCCAGCGTGCCGTAGGTACTCTTGTCGCGATGATAGACGATCCAGTTGGCGGCACGGAGAGGAACTATTAGAAACGGAAAAGCCAGAAGGGAGCGGCGTTGGTATTTGTCCACTGTCAGTTTCAAATCACGGAAACCAAAACTGAGAAGAGCGTGCGAAAGATAGAACCAACTCACCGGGTTGATGTGGCCGCGCGTGGTGTGAATATCGGATTCGTCAGGCGCCAGAGGACCGAACAAGTTGTAAAAGCCGGACGACAAATAGCGCAGCCGGGAGCGCAGATTCAAAATATTTGGGGTAGAAAATACCGCGACGCCCCCTGGTTGCAGAACACGATAGATTTCACGGATGACTTCCCGGTAGTTTTCCAAGTGCTCAATCGTCTCGATGCATGTGACAAGCGCGAACCGATTATCGGTGTACGGAAGCGGTTCGCGATTCAGATCGACAGTGTCGATTCTGGGACCCGGAACCGAGAGCAATTTATCCGTGTAATCGCAGCCGAACGAACGAAAGGGATAACGCGCTCGAACGAGCCGCAACAATTCCCCGGTCCCGCTGCCTACATCGAGGTGATCTCCGCTCGACGGCATGGTCGGTACAGCTGCGATCGCGCGCAGGACAGCTTGATGAATTCCCGAGGTACTTAGCTCGGAAATCTCGCCCCACCGCTTTTTCCCAAGGACTTTTCGGTAAAAAACCTTGGAAAGCTTTCGAGTCCGCACAGCGAATTGTGAACTGTGTCCGATCGCGTTGAGACCGGCAACCGCCTGCGAACCGATCAGCCCGGAATGCCCTTGAGCATCTCAACGTTGGTCGGGAACTTTTTTACAAACATCAACAGTCGCTGAATTGCTTCCTCTGGTTTGTGTCCGGCCAGGCCGCGCCGAATGAGATTAATTTTCTCCAGTTCCCACGGTTGCAGCAACAACTCTTCCCGACGTGTGCCGGAGAGAAAAATGTCCACGGCCGGATAGATCCGCTGGTCGCTGATTTTCCGATCGAGCACCATTTCCATGTTTCCGGTGCCTTTAAATTCCTGAAAGATCAGTTCGTCCATGCGGCTGCCGGTTTCGATCAGTGCCGTAGCAACAATCGTGAGAGAACCGGCTTCCTCGGTATTACGCGCAGCAGCAAAAATTTTCCGTGGAATTTCCATGGCGCGCGCATCGATACCGCCGCTCATGGTGCGGCCCCCGCCGCCCATTGCATTATTGAACGCGCGAGCAGTACGCGTGATGGAATCGAGGAGAATGAATACATGTTTTCCCGCTTCGACGAGGCGTTTCGCGCGCTCGATCGCCAATTGCGCAATGCGCGTGTGACTTTTGATGTCGGCATCGTTCGAGCTGGCCATCAATTCTGCCGTTGGATGCGAACGACGAAAATCGGTCACCTCTTCCGGGCGCTCATCGACAAGAAGAATAATCAGAATGACCTCCGGATGATTCTTTGCCACTGCCTCGGCGATGTGATGCAGCAGCGTTGTCTTGCCGGTCCGCGGCGGGGCGACAATCAGACCACGCTGCCCCATGCCGAGCGGCGTCATCAAATCCATGATCCGCGTTGTGTAACGGTCCGGCGCCGTCTCGAGCTTGATTCGTTTGTTCGGATTGATCGTAGTCAATTCTTCAAACGGCGTGAGACCCTGATATTTCGCCGGTTCCTCACCATTGGTCTTGAGCAGCTTGACCAATTGCGGACCGCGGCTGCCGCGCCGCGTTTCACCGTAGATCCACATCCCATCGCGCAAGGCGAAACGGCGAACAATCTCTGGAGTGACAAAAATATCCTGCGGCGTTTGCACGAAGTTGCGCTTCGAATCGCGCAGGAACCCGAAACCTTTGCCTGAGATCTCGATGATACCTTCGCCGAATTCCGGTTCAGCCTGAACTTGTTCGCCACCTTCGGCGCCAGCCTCCGCCCCCTCGCGCCCACTTGAACTGGGCCGGTCAATAGTTTCGACATCAGTAGCCGCTCCGGCAGGATCAGCATTCACGGAATTTGGCGAGGCCTCTGCGTCGTCGCGCCTGAATCGATCGCCTCGGTAACGTTTTCGCGGGAAACGGCGGCGCGGACGATGATGCCGTTGCTCCGGCGAGGCGGACTCAGTGGGCACAGGTTGGTTTTCGTTTTCTTCGTTCATAAGCTAAATTCTTCGCGGCGCGGCACCGCTTAAACACGTGGCAATAGTTTTTCAGGCCGGCAATTTGGCCAGCAATTCGTCGGGAATTTCTAGATTTGAATAGACGTTTTGCACGTCGTCGTCGTCCTCAAGCGCGTCACATAAGCGGAGCACCTGACGCACCGCGGCTTCGTCGGGCACCGCAACAGTCGTATCGGGAATGAATGTAAACTTTTGCCCATCGGTGGTTACGCCCGCATTCTTGAGAGCCTCAGCTACCGCGTATAGCTGATCGTGGGAAGTAATGATAACATACTGATCGTCGTCAGTTGTCAACTCTTCGGCCCCCGCCTCCAGGGCAATCTCAAGCAATCGATCCTCGTCGATGCTCGACCGCGGAACGGTGATTTGTCCTTTCCTGTGGAACATGTACGAAACGCTTCCGGTCGATGCCAGATTGCCACTGTGCTGGCTGAAAATGCTCCGGACTTCCGCCCCGGTGCGATTCTTATTGTCGGTTGCCGTTTCGACAATGATGGCCACGCCACCCGGCGCGTAGCCTTCGTAAACGATTTCATCGAATTGTTGTGCGTTCTTGCCCTCGCCGGTGCCGCGTTTGATCGCGCGCTCGATGTTATCGTTCGGCATGCTCTGCGTGCGCGCAGCCTGGATGGCGCTGCGCAGGCGCGGATTGGCACTGGGATCGCCGCCGCCGCGTTTTGCCGCGATGGTAATCTCCTTTGATAATTTGCTGAAGATCTTGCCGCGTTTCGCGTCGATCGCGCCTTTAAAACGCTTGACCTTCGACCACTTACTATGTCCCGCCATGGATGGGGATTGTTATGCAACTGCTGAATGAACGTGCAAATTTCCGAACAACACCTCACCGAGAGAATGGCTGGCGAGGAAGGAAACTAGCGCGCGATATTCAATCCCAACACGAGCCGTTTGTCAAGCAGGTTGGACGACTGAGCCTAGCCACTTCGCGAATTGTCCGTGTCGATATGCATGTCGATATGGACGGTCTGGTTTGACGCAATTGTGAACGGTTGCGGTTTCGCGCGCACATGTCTGCGTACACGCCCTTGCACATCGAGAATATAGTCGCCCGGGGGGAGCGCGACGCGATAGTTTCCATCCCTATCCGGCGTAACCCGCGCAATTTCTTTCTGTCCGTCCTGACTCAGGATGACCAGTGGATAGTCGGCATAGTTTTCGGCCGCCTCGGCGGCCATGTTTTCATCGGTCGGTTGGACAGGCTTGGGCGAAACGATCTTTAAATGTCCTTCCACAAAACCTGATGGCGCGGCGTCAATCGATGCTGTGTCGGCAAGCAGCAGGAAGACGCAGGCGAGAACCAGATACTGTGGAAACGACGACATGACCGCAAAAAAAATGGGCGGGATAGATTTTCACTATCCCGCCCAAAGCTTAATCCAAATTTATGGCAATGTCAGTTGCCACGCGCTTCGGCCGTGTGTTGCGGCATAAAGCTTCCGCGCACTTGGCACGATCGTGAGGCCGGCAACCTCGACCATGGGAAGGCCAGTGCCGGCAACTGCCCAGCTCGTCGCGCCGTTGGCCAATTTCATGACGCCGAAATCGTTGGAGACATAGAGATCGCCGTTTGAGTCGGCCGCGATACCTGTGGCGGGAAAGTCCGGAAAGTCATAGCTGATGTCCGTCCATGTTGCGTCGCCGCTCCCATCGTAGGTAACCGAGAACACGTGGCCAGGCTGGGACGGCGTGTTGAAGTTATATCCCGAGTACGAGATCCAAGCGTGGTTCGAGTTTGCCGGATCGACGTGGATCCCGCTAACGAACCGTCCGGGATCTGCGGTCGCTGACGGCAGTGTGTCGAGCCGCGTGTACGTGACTGACCCAGCTGCCGCGTCCGCGTTCTGCGAGATGAATACGCGGCCAGTGGTCGTCGCCGCCCACATCGTGCCGGTGTTGCTCGCGGTCCGCGCGATCGCCGCGACAAAGCCGCCGGCGCGGGTTGTGCCACCGTTGGTCGTCAGAGTCAGATCAGTATCCCCTGCAGGACCGATCTGGACGAAATCACCGCAGCCCGGCTGCGTCCCAGACGTGGTGAATTCTGGGCAGTTCGCCTCGAGAGTCGCCTGATCCCCGCCCCAGTCCTGGGTCCGCCAGACGCTCTGCGAGCCCTCGAAGATCGTCCCAGCATTGGAGGGATTCGGGTCAGCGATGATCGGCGCGTAGAAGTTCGAGCCTTCCGGGCTACCCGCGATTGGCGCGGAGATGATGACCCACTTCAACGGATCGCCATTCTGGAAGTTGGCGTCATGGTTCTGCCCGAAGAACGAATTGAACCGCCTGGACGAGTTCGTCACGCTAAAGCCCGACTGCCCGCCATCGCCGTATATGATCTGTGGCCAGACCACAGCCGAGCCATAGGTCTCAAACGTTCCGTTGTCCTGCGTGCCGCCCTGAAGATGCTTGGAATTATCCGCTGCCACAGACAGGCTTTGGAATTGCAGGGTGGAAAGTCCCTTATTGAGGCTATAGAGGAACGTCGGCACTGCGGAAAGCATCTGCTGGCAAAGCGCCAAGTCTGCGCCGCTGAGCCCGCGGTACGTGGTGCACTGGGATGAAATGTCCGCAAATGCTCCGCTCGAGCGCATGAGTCCGCCATCG
>Ga0207701_10005512_pt1 | contig 12717 bp, 9 predicted proteins | sample KBSSwiSSwithPhiX_FD_184294 | JGI IMG/M metagenome (GOLD analysis project Ga0207701, IMG submission 184294) | Switchgrass rhizosphere bulk soil microbial communities from Kellogg Biological Station, Michigan, USA, with PhiX - S5 (SPAdes) (version 2) | ecosystem: Environmental > Terrestrial > Soil...
GCGCGTCGGCCAGGTGGTCCACTTCGTCGCGGACGGGCGGAGGTTCGACGGCAGCGTCGCGCGCGTCAGCCCGACGATCGACCCGGCCACGCGCGCTGTGACAGTGTACGTGCAGGTGCCCAACCCCGGCAACACGCTCCGCGGCGGCACCTTCGCCACCGGACGCGTCGTGGCCCGGACGCTGACGAACGTGCTTGCCATCCCGACCGCCGCCCTGCGCCAGGGCCAGGAGGACGGCAAGCCCTTCGTCTACCGCATCGACGGCAAGACGCTGAACTCCGCGCCCGTGCAGCTCGGCGCCGTGGACGAGCAACAGGGTGTTGCTCAGGTCACCGAGGGGCTCCAGGCGGGCGACAAGATCGTCGTCGGCAACGTCGGAACGCTCGGCCGCGGCATGCAGGTCACGATCGCCGGCGCCGAGCGGCAGCAGGTCCGCCGGCCGTAGGCACGCGGGCGCCTCTTGCTCTGCGCCCGCCCATCCAGCACCAGGTCTTCCGATGATCCTCTCCGACGTCTCGATCAAGCGACCGGTGTTCGCCACCATGATGATGGTGGCGCTCGTCGTGCTCGGCGTCGTCAGCTACAAGCGGCTGGCCATCGACGAATATCCCGACATCACCTACCCGGTCGTCGTCGCGCAGACCACCTATCCGGGCGCGTCGCCCGAAGTGATGATGCGCGAGATCTCCAAGCCGATCGAGGAAGCGCTCAACACGGTTCAGGGGATCAAGGAGATCACCTCCACCTCGCTCGAGGGCGTCTCGATCGTCCGCCTGCAGTTCAACCTCGGCGTCGACGTCGCCGTCGCGCAGCAGGACGTGCAGGCCAAGGTGGCGCGCATCCGCCGCGCGCTCCCCGAGGACATCCAGGAGCCGATCATCCAGCACTTCGACCCCAACGAGCAGCCGATCATGTCGATCGCGCTCCGGTCGAACGAGCGGTCGATTCGCGAGATCACCGACCTCGCCATCGAGGTCGTGCAGACGCGCATCGAAGCCATCGAGGGAGTCGGCGGCGTCAACGTCGTCGGTGGCAACCCGCGGCAGATCCGCGTGCAGGTGGATCCCGTCGCACTCAACGCCTACGGGCTCTCCCCGGCGCAGCTCTCCACCGCGCTCCAGCGCGAGAATCAGGAAGTGCCTGCCGGCCGCATCGAGCGCGGAGCGACCGAGCGGCTCGTGCGCGTCACCGGACGCATCACCGACCCGGCCGCGTTCGCCGACATCCCGGTCGCGGTGCGCAACGGTACGCCGATTCGAATCGGCGACGTGGCGACGGTGGTGGACGGTGCCGCCGAGCGGCGGACGGCCGCCGAGATCAGCGATCCGTCGGGCTTCGCGTCGGCGGTGTCGCTCGAGATTTTGAAGATCTCGGGCTCCAACACCGTCGCCGTCGCCGACGCGGTGCGCAGCGCCGTCGGAGAGCTCGAGCGTCAGCTCCCGAACGACATCAAGATGACCGTCATCCGCGACGATTCGCGCCGCATCCGCGAATCGCTCGCCGACGTGCAGCTCTCGATCGTGCTGGGCGCCGCGCTCACGGTGATGATCATCTACCTGTTCCTGAACTCCTGGCGGTCGACCGTCATCACCGGCCTCACGCTGCCGGTGTCGATCATCAGCGCGTTCTTCATCATGTGGGTGTTCGACTTCACCGTGAACACCATGACGCTGCTCGCGCTGTCGCTCGCGATCGGGCTCCTGATCGACGATGCGATCGTCGTGCGCGAGAACATCGTGCGACATCTCGAGATGGGAAAAGCGCACGATCTCGCCGCGAAGGAGGGCACCGACGAGATCGGGCTCGCCGTCATGGCGACGACGTTCGCCGTCGTGGCCGTGTTCATCCCCGTCGCGTTCATGGGCGGCGTCATCGGCAAGATCTTCTTCCAGTTCGGCGTCACGGTCACCTTCGCCGTGCTCGTGTCGCTGTTCGTGAGCTTCACGCTCGACCCGATGCTGTCCAGCGTGTGGGCCGATCCCGAGATCGAGCACAGCGCTAACGACGGGGGCGAGCACCAGGCCGCACAGCGGAAGAAGGCGAACCCCATCCGCCGCGTCGCCTTCGCGTTCAACGACTGGTTCGAGCGCGTCGCCGACCGCTATCCGCGCGGGCTGGGCTGGGCCCTGTCGCATCGGCTCACCGTCCTCGCCGTCGCGGCCTCCACCATCGTGGCCAGCTTCCTGATCCTCCCGAAGCTCGGCTTCACCTGGCTCCCCGACGTCAACGGCGACGAGTTCACCGTGAGCTTCCGCACCCCGCCCGGGTCGAGGCTCGAGTACACGGTGGGGCGCGGGCGGGAGATCGCCGACTTCCTGCTCAAGCAGCCGGAGACCGATTTCACCTATCTCTCCGTCGGCGGTGGCTTCCGCGGCTCGCCGAACCAGGGGCAGGTCTTCGTCGCACTCAAGCACGACCGGAAGCGCGAGCTCGCCGAGATCCAGAACGACCTCCGCGGCAAGCTGCGCCAGATCCCCGGCGTGCGCCCCCAGATCCAGGGGCAGCGCTCGATCTTCGGCGGCTTCCGGCCGCCGATCCAGGTCAGCGTGCAGGGCCCTGAGCCGACGCGGCTCAAGATGGTCGCCGATCGCACCCTGCAGGCCGTCCGCAACGTGAGCGGCGTGGCCGAGCCCAACTCGAGCGAGGAGGGCGACATCCCGCAGCTCGACGTGCATGTCGACCGGCAGGAAGCCTGGCGCGCCGGGCTCGGCGTCGGCGCCGTGGCCTCGACGCTCCAGCCGCTGTTCAGCGGCTCCCGGGTCACCACGTGGGAGGATCCACAGGGCTTCTCGCACGACGTCGTCGTCCTCTTCCCGGACTCGCTGCGCACGTCGGCGGCGGACGTCTCGGGGCTGCCCGTCGCGTCCACCTTCAACGGCGCGAACGGGCTCCCGTCGATGGTGCCGCTCTCCCAGGTGGCCGACGTGCGCGCCGGCGTCGGCCCGCAGCAGATCGAGCGGCGTCAGCTCGAGCAGCAGGTGACCCTCTCCGCCGGCGTGCTCCCGGGCTTCGCCCTCGGCGACGTCGCGCGCGCCGTCCAGGAGACGATCGACGCGCTCGGCCTCCCGCCCGGCTACCACACGGAGTTCGGTGGCGACGTCCAGAGCCTCGAGGAGACGAAGGGCTACGTGCTCGAGGCCCTCATGCTCGCCGTCGTCTTCATCTACCTCATCCTCGCGTCGCTCTTCGGCTCGTTCCTCCAGCCGCTGGCGATCATGCTGGCGCTGCCGCTCAGCTTCATCGGCGTCGCGCTCGCGCTGCTTCTCACGCGTGGCAACCTGAACGTGATGACGATGATCGGCATCATCATGCTCATGGGGCTCGTGACGAAGAACGGCATCCTGCTCGTCGACTTCACCAATCAGCTTCGCGCGGATGGGAAGGAGCGCGCCGACGCGCTGCTGTCCGCCGGCCGGATCCGCCTCCGTCCGATCATCATGACCACCGTGGCCATGATCTTCGGCATGATCCCGCTGGCGCTGGCCATCGGCGCGGGTGCCGAGCAGCGAGCGCCGATGGCGCGCGCCGTGATCGGAGGGCTCATCACCTCCACCCTGCTCACGCTCTTCGTCGTGCCGGTGATGTACACCTTCCTCGACGATCTCGGCAGCTGGGTGACCTCGCGGCTCACCAGCGCCAAGGACCACGATGCGGCGGTCGCTACCCCCTCGCCGGTCCCGGGACACGCGCCGGCCCCAACCCCGACTGCCGGCGACTGACAGCGCGCCGTGCGCAGGCGCATCGCGCGCTGCGCGTCATCACGTCTCCCGCTCCCCCGCGCGCGGAATCCGCTTGACGGATTCCGCGCGCGGCCTTACAAGGGTGGTCATGCACGAAGTCGTCTGCGCGACACTCGAACATGGGTGACGTGCGGTGATGCCGGCGATCGTCCGGGACAAGGCATACGGTGTGCAGCGCGCGCCGCGCGGGTCGCACGTCCTGCACTCCGCACTGCCGGGACGATTTGTTTGGTCCGACTTTCCTATCTCCACAGGAGGCGGTGATGCCGCGCGGTGACGAGGTGAACGACGAGCTCCGATTCTCCGATCGCGACGACGACGTCGACGATCTTGGCTATGGCGGCGGAGGCGGGTCGTCCTACGACGACGACGACGAAGAGGATGGCGGCTGGACGACCCACAAGGACGACAGCGACGACCTCTGGGACAGCACCGACGACTCCGACGACGACGAGGAGGAGGGGCTCGGCACGCCGGTCGTCGAGGGCGATGAAGACGAGGAGGAGAGCCCCCTCGTCGTAGCCCGCGCTCCGCGCTCGGCGGGCCGCCCCGCCGGTGGGGGCGCCTCCGGAGCGGCCGGCCGCGGCGGAGCAGGAGCCGCCGGGAGCGCGGCCGCCAAGACGCCGGTGACGGCCTCAAAGCATCCCGCCACCGCCGAGCCGCCGAGCGGCAAGAGCGCCGTCGTCCGTGGCAACGTCTTCGAGGAGTCCGCCGGGGCCGGTGCGCGATCCGGCGGAGGTACCGCGAAGAAGGCCGCCTCCAAGTCCGGCGGTGGCGCCAAGCAGGCGCCGCCGGCGAAGAAGGCCACCGGGAAGAGCGCGGCCAAGAAGGGCGGTGCGAAGAAGAGTGCGCCGAAGAAGGCGACTGCGAAGAAGACGGCCAAGAAGTCTTCCGCCAGGAAGGCGGGGGGCGGCGCGAAGAAGGCCGTCAGGAAGAGCTCGGCCAAGAAGAGCTCGGCCGGGAAGACGGGCGCCAAGAAGAGCACCGCCAGGAAGGGCGGCGCGAAGAAGACGGCCAAGAAGAGCGCCGGCCGACGGCGCTGAGCGAGGCCCAGGGCGGCATCTCGTACCGGAGGGCGTGGCGAACCAGGCCGCGCCCTTCGGCGTTTTGCTTCCGTCCCTCGTCGCCGTCTCGTAACATTCCGCTCATGCCGCTCATGACGTCTCTCGAGCGCCAGGTGCTCGACGCCCTGCCGATGACCATCTACACGGTGGATCTGGACGGGCGCATCACGTTCATGAATCGCTCGTGGGCGCGGTTCGCCCAGAACAACGGCGCTCCGCAGCTCGGCGACGAGGACACGGTGATCGGCACCTCCATCTGGGAGGCGATCGCCGACGTGGCCACACGCGAGCAGATCGAGCAGGCCATGGCGACGCTGCGCGAGGGACGCGCGACGTCGATCGCCTGGGAGTTTCCCTGCAGCTCTCCCGTCGAGGAGCGGATCTTCCTCATGCAGGTGAGCGCGCTCGGTGAAGGGCACGCCGTCACCGGCTTCGCCTTCTCCACCGTCGACATCACGCCGAGTCATCGCTGGCGCGAGGTGCTCATCGACACCGGGATGGCGCTGGCGCGAACGATCAGCGTCGACCGCGTCGTGCACGAGGTGGTGCAGCAGCTGCGCCGCGCCATGGCCTGCGACGCGGTCGCCGTCGCGCTGGCCGACGGTGAGACCGCGGCGCTGCGTCTGGTCCATCACTCGGGCTTCGCGGACGACGAAGCATCCATCACCGCGCGCCTGACCCCCGGCTGGACGGACGCACTCCACGTCGGTCAGGTGGTGACGAACGCCTCGGGCGATGCCATCGAGATCACGGCACCGATGATGAGCGACGGCGGAGTGCTCGGCGCGATCACGCTCACGTCAGGTCCGCTCGCGCCGCATCGCGTCGAGGAGTCCCGCCGCGTGCTCGCCACGATCGCCGCCGAGACGGCCGCCGCCGTCGAGCGAGCGCGCCTCGTCGAGCGCGTCGGGCACAAGCGCCGCCTCGAGGCCATCGGCGAGGTGTCGGCTGGTGTCGCCCACGAGCTGCGCAATCCGCTGTTCGGCATCTCGTCCGCGGCACAGTTGCTCCGCTTCCGCGTCCGGGACGATCCCGTCGTCGAGAAGAACGTCGGTCGCATCCTGCGCGAGGTCGAACGGCTGAACAGCATGGTCACGTCGCTGCTCGAGTACGGGCGCCCCAGCCCGATCCGACTCCAGACGGGCGATCCCGACGACGTCTGGGACGAGGTGCTCGAGAACCAGCGCGGGCTCCTCGAGCGGCGCGCCATCCTGCTCGAGCGCACGCGCGCCGCGCACGCTCAGTGCGCGATCGACCCGCAGCAGCTCGCGCAGGTGTTCATCAACCTGCTCGTCAACGCCACCGACGCCGCGCCGGAAGCGAGCGACCTGACGCTCACGTCGAGCGTGCTCCCCACCGGCATGTGGCGCTGCCGCCTGCAGAACGGCGGCGCGGCCATTCCACCGGACGTGCTCTCGCGCGTGTTCGAGATCTTCTTCTCCACCAAGCCGGGTGGCACCGGGATCGGGCTCGCGCTCTGCCAGCGCATCGTCGAGGAGCACGGCGGCACGATCTCGCTCGAGAGCGCCCCCGAGTGCGGCACCACCGCCACCGTTCTGCTCCCACTCGTGAGCGCGTGATCGCGGCGCGCGTCCGCGTGTCGACCGTCGTTCGCACGCGCGCGCGATGACGTCCATCCTCGTCGTCGACGACGACCAGACGGTCCGCGAGACGCTCGCCGACTATTTCGACGCGCTCGGCTACGTCGTGCGCGTCGCCGCGACAGCGACTGCCGGGCGGCAGGCCGCCGCCGAGCACGCGCCCGACGTCGTCCTGGTCGATCTGCGCCTCCCCGACGCGAGTGGGCTCACACTGCTCGAGGCACTGCGCGCCGACGACCCGGGGCTCGGCGTCATCGTGCTCACCGGCCATGCCGACGTGCCCACCGCCGTGCGTGCCATGCAGCAGGGCGCGCTCGATTTCCTCGAGAAGCCGGTCGACCTCGACGCGCTCGCCGTCGCCGTGACACGGGCGGCCGAGCTGGTCGGCCTGCGCCGTGAGGTCTCGGTGCTGCGCGCCCGCCGCGGCGACGCGGATCCCGACGGCGATGTCGGCGCCGGCGGCCCTCCGTCGCTCGAGCGGCTGATCGAGCTCGCCGCGCGCAACGACGACGTGCCCGTGCTCATCGTCGGCGAGACGGGAACCGGCAAGGGATTCGTCGCGCGCCGCATCCACGAGCGCTCTGCACGCGCTACCCAACCCTTCGTCGAGGTCAACGGCGCGTCGCTCAGCGCCACCTTCCTCGAGAGTGAGCTGTTCGGCCACGAGCGCGGCGCGTTCACCGACGCGAAGCAGGCCAAGCGCGGGCTGTTCGAAGTCGCCGGTCGCGGCACGCTCTTCCTCGACGAGATCGGTGAGGTGGTCACCGAGGTGCAGCCCAAGCTCCTCAAGGTGCTCGAGGAGCGAACCTTCCGGCGGCTTGGCGGCACCTCGGAGCTGCGCAGCGACGCCCGCGTCGTTGCGGCCACCAACCAGCCGCTCGCCCAGCGCGTGCAGGAGGGAGCGTTCCGCGCCGATCTCTACTATCGATTGCAGGTGCTCACGCTGGCGCTGCCTCCACTCCGCGAGCGCCGTGACGAGCTCGCGGCGCTCGCGCGCGCCTTCGCGCCCGCCGGCAGTCGGCTCAGCCGCGCCGCGCTGCGCACGGTCGAGCAGTACGACTGGCCGGGCAACGTGCGTGAGCTGAAGAACACGCTTTGGCGTGCCGCGCTCCTGGCCGAAGGGGCCGAGATCCAGCCGCACCACCTCGCCCTTCCCGTCCCCAGGCTCGCCGGGCCCGGCGCCGAAGCGCGCGTCACCCTCGCCGACGCGGAGCGGGCCGCGATCGCCGACGCGCTCACCGCCACCGGCGGAAATCGCGTTCACGCGGCCCAGCGGCTCGGGATCGCGCGCTCCACTCTCCTCGAGAAGATCAAGCGCCTCGGGATCGAGGAGCCGCGCCCGGTGCGTGACTGACCGATATCCGGTCACTCGGTCTTCAGATCTGACCGGATATCGGCCAGGGAACACCGGCGATTCGCGCGGCTGATACCGCGTAAGCTGTAACCACGCAACAACTTGCGCTCGATGCGCCGGGTTGGCGCGAGGCTCGCCTTGGATTCCGGCATGACTCGATCTCAGCGCCGGGTCCTCATCGTCGAGGACGAGCAGTGCATCAGGGACGTCCTCGTCGAGCTGTTCGAGACGGAAGACGTGGAGGTCATCGCCGCCGCGTCGGTCGAATACGCCAAGTGGCTGCTCGGCTCTCGCACCTTCGATCTGGTGGTCACCGACATCCGGCTCGGCGGGCGCCGCGACGGCGGGCTCCACGTCATGGCGGCGGCGGGCATGCTCTCCCCCGAGGCGGCGATCATCGCCCTCACCGCCTTTCCGGACGACGCCAACCGCGGCGCGTCGATCCGCCTCGGCGCGACGCACTTCGTCGAGAAGCCCGTCCCGCTCGAGCGCCTCGCCGAGCTGGCTGCGCAGGCAGGTGTCCCGACGGCGTTCATGCCCAAGTCGCCGGCCCACGTGGCATGACGAGCGACTGAGCGGCGCCGGCGCGCCGAGCAACGGACCTGCTGGTACCGGACGCCGCATGGGTGGTGGCGTGATGGGTGGTGGTGGCGCGAGGACCAGCAGTGTCCGACTCGGCGCGTGAGCGCTGACAGGGAACGACGAGGGGCCGGTCGCGACGTGTTTGCGCGCCGGCCCTTCGTGCGTCAATGCTCCGAAAGGCACGTGTCCAAACGGCGCGTGACGGAGACACTTTCCGCGCGGTTGGTCGTACGTGGAGGCGCGCCGGTCGATGGCGCACGATCGTCGTGCACGGTGAAGGCGCAGGAGGCCAAGGCAATGCGGTGGCGGAAGACGGCGGTGGTCGGTGGTGCGGCGCTCGGTGCAGCCGCGTTGTACAACAGCGCGACGTCGGCTCGTGATCTGGGAGACGACGACATCCTCGGTGGCGAGCCGGACGAGTTCCGCTGGCGCGGTCACCGCATCGCCCTCACGCGGCATGGCGAAGGCAGGCCCGTGCTGCTCCTGCACGGCATCTATCCGGGCGCGTCGTCGTTCGAGTGGCGTCACGTCGTGCCCGCGCTGGCCGAACAACATCGCGTCATCGCCGTCGACCTGCTCGGCTTCGGTCGTTCCGATCGTCCCGCCGCGCGCTACACGCCCGGGCTGTATCAGGCGCTGCTCGGCGATGTCATCTCGCGCGTCGTCCGCGAACCCTGCGCCGTCGTGGCGAGCGGGCTCACCGCCGCGCAGCTCGTCGCGCTCGCCGGTCGCGATCCGCGTCACATCGCATCCATGGCGCTCGTCGCGCCGACGGGCGTCGCCTACAGGCGCGACCCCACGCCGTCGGCGAGCCGGACGAGGCGTCTGTTGCTCGGCGCGCCGCTCGTCGGGAACACGGTCTACAACGGGCTCACCTCGGCGGCGAAGATGCGCCGTCATCTCGAGAACATCTACGTCGACGATCGGATGGTCACGCCGGCGCTGGTGCAGCACTACCAGCGCATGGCGCGTCAACCGGGCGGCAAGCACGCCATCGCCGCGCTGTTGAGCGGGAAGCTCAACGTCGACGTACGCGCGTCGTTGCGTCGCGTCCGCCAACCGACGTTGTTGTTGTGGGGCGACCTCGCGCGGGAGAACTCGGTCGAACGCGCACACGCGTTCCGCGTCATCAAACACGATCTCGAGTGGTCGCTCGTGCAGGACGCTGGTGATCTGCCGCACGATGAGCGACCCGATGAGTTCAATGCGGCGCTGCGCTCGTTCCTCGAGCGGGCTCGGCGCTGGTCCGGCTCCGGTGGATCGCAGCTGGCGATGGCCTGACGCTTCCACGACCGGATCGCGACACCGACTCACGTCGGCTGAGGGCGTTCGTTATCTTCCGCCCCCTATGCCGGATTCCTCGATGACCCCCGTCGCGCTGTTGCGCGCACACTCGCGTCACGCCCCCTGGAACGCGCGCGGCCTCGCGGCCCACGTCACCGCGCTCGTCGACGCCGCGGGCATCCGACCGACGAACGCCTCCGCGCGCGTGGCGCCGAGTGCACGCTCGGTCCGGTTCTACGTCGCGAGCGGATTGCTGGATCGCCCCGAGGGTGCGGGGACCGCAGCGACGTACAACTACCGGCATCTGCTGCAGCTCCTCTCCATCAAGATCCGCCAGCGCGAGGGCGCGACGCTGGAGGGGATCAAGAAGGAGATGAAGGAAGTGACGGGTGACGCGCTCGAGCGCCGTGTCGCGGCTTCCCTCGCGCCCGCGCTCGGTGCCGGTGCCGATGTGGCCGTTCGCGACACGGACGAAGAGCGCTCCGCCAGCTGGCGCCGCGTGCCCGTCGCCGACGGCATCGAGATCCACGTCCGCGACGACGCGCCCGCCGCGCGCGACGAAGCACTCGTCGCGATGCGCGAGGCGGTCCGCGCGGCGCTCGGAAGAGCCGACATACGGTGAGTTTCAAAGCAGTCTGGAAAAAATCGCCGCCCCGTTCTCGATCACGCGATCGTACCACGGCCGGCGCTGGAACTCGGCCAGCACGATCTCCTTCGAGCGTGTCAGGTCGTCCATGAACGTCGAGTCCATCTGCGCACCGAGCGTCGGGTCGAGGAACGCGAGGTTCGACTCGTTGTTGAACGCGAGCGACCGGTTGTCGAAGTTCATCGAGCCGATCGAGCCCCACTGTCCGTCGACGATGAACGTCTTCGCGTGCATCATCGCCGGCTGATACTCGTAGACGCGAATTCCCGCCTTCAGCAGCTCCTCGTACCGTGAGCGCCCCGCCCACCACGTCGTCTTGACGTCCGTCTCCTTGCTGACCGTGAGGACGCGCACGTCCACGCCGCGTGCCCGCGCCAGCTTCAGCAGCTTCCGGAAATCGTCGTCCGGCACGAAGTACGAGTTGGTGACGTACAGCGACTTTCGCGCGCTGGCGATCGACAGCGCGATGAATCGTTCCGCGGGCGTGCTCCCCGTCGTCGGCGAGGAGAAGAACAGCCCCGCGGTCACGCCTCCCTCCGTCGGCGCGAACGCTTTCTTCGGAAAGAAGATGTCGCCCGAGATCAGCTCCCCGGTGCACTCGGCCCACGCCGCGGCGAACGCCGCCTGCAACCCCATCACCGCGGGCCCCTCGAAGCGCACGTTCGTCTCGCGCCACTGATCCTTCTCGCGCCCGTTCCCGAGCCAATAGTCCGCGAGCCCGAAGCCGCCCGTGTAGGCGATCGCGCCATCGACCACGACCACCCGCACGTGCGAGCGGTCGCTCGCGTTGTGGAGCGAGTACCAGTGGAGCTGGCGCAGCAGTGCGAGCTCGACGCCGGCGGCGCGCAGGCTGTCCGCCCATTCGCGCTTGAGGTTCTGCGAGCCGAACGCATCGAGCACGAACAGCACACGCACTCCGGCGCGCGCCCGTTCCTTCAGCACGGCGGCCATCGTGTCCGCGACCGCGCCGGGCTGTGAGTAGTACATCTGCACGGTGATCGTCCGTTTCGCGGCGCGCAGATCCTTCCAGAGCTGCGGATAGGTGCCGATGCCGTTCAGCATCTGCTGCACGGCGTTCCCGCGCGTCAGATGCAGGCCCGTGTACAGCTCCATCGACTGCGTGAACAACGAATCGGTGATCGCCGGCGGACCGGTGTGATCGCCGATCGCGACGACGGCCTTGACGGGTGTGCCGCGCGTGATGGAGAGGATGCCAATCAGCGACAGTACGCTGAGCAGCAGGATGCCCAGCACCACGCCCACTCGCTTGACTCGGAGAATCTTTCGCATTTGGCGGCTCTCTATCACATACTTCATGCCAAGAGGCCGAGTCCGGTAATTGTGTGACTCGCGTCGCGTGCACCGGCGTGGGAGGCAGCCATGGAGCTCTCGGGGCGAAGCGTCGTGCTGACGGGGGTCGGGCGCGAGGGACAGGTCGGCGAGGCGGTGGCGCGCGCCTTCGCCGAGCGGGGCGCTCGGGTCTACCTCGTCGATCGCATGGAGGACGAGGCCCGCGCGCGAAGCGACGCGCTCAACGCGGCCGGACTTCGCTCCGCCGCGCTCGCCGCCGACCTGAGCGACCCCGCCGCCGTCGACGCGCTCGCCGCTCGCCTGCGTGATGCGACGAGCGGCCGCGTGCACGCGCTGGTGCATCTCGCCGGAGGCTTCGCCTCGAGTGGCCCCGTCGCCGACAGCGATCCCGCCGCGTGGACCCGCCAGCTCACGATCAACTTCACCACGGCGTATCTCACGGCTCGCGCCTTCCTGCCACTCGTGCGCGCCACGAAGGGGGCGATGGTCTTCTTCGGCTCGGAGGCTGCCCTTCCGGGCGCGCGCGTCGCGGGAATCGCCGCCTATGCAGCGGCCAAGGGCGCCGTGCTCACCCTCGTCCAGGCCATCGCCCAGGAGGAGCGGGACAACGGCGTGCGCGCCAACGCGCTCGCCCCCGCGGCGATCCGAACCGCCGCGAACATCGCCGAGATGGGGGCGGATGCCGCGTACGTCACGCGTGAGGCCGTGGCCGACGTGGTGGTCTGGCTGTGCTCCGACGCCGCCCGCGCCGTCACCGGTCAGGTCGTCCGCGTGCGGTGACCGCTCCGAAGGTCGCCTTGCCGCCCACGGACCGGCGCTCCAGCTTGCCCACATGACAGTCGCGGCGCGCCGCCGGGCAGTGTCCCGGGCAGTTCGGCTCGACCGGTCGCTCGAGGCGCTTCCGCTCTTCCGCCTCAGCGACTCCGCCGACGACGGCGTGATCACCTACGCCGATGGCAGCGGCGGTCGGTGGCGCGTCATCCCAAGTCCCGGTGACCGGCTGCCGGGCACGTTCGATCAGGATGTCTATGTCGAGCTTCTGCGGCGCTTCCAGGAGGCGGGGGAGCCCGCGGACGGCGCGATCACCTTCACGTTGCACGCGTTCCTGCGCGCGATGGGTCGCCGCGTCGACGGA
>Ga0207701_10005515_pt1 | contig 12715 bp, 11 predicted proteins | sample KBSSwiSSwithPhiX_FD_184294 | JGI IMG/M metagenome (GOLD analysis project Ga0207701, IMG submission 184294) | Switchgrass rhizosphere bulk soil microbial communities from Kellogg Biological Station, Michigan, USA, with PhiX - S5 (SPAdes) (version 2) | ecosystem: Environmental > Terrestrial >...
AGCGACCAACACGCCGGTCGAGATGGCGCCGTAGCCGTCACCGGCGCGGCACGATCGTCGCCGCAGCACGCGAGGAAGTTAAAGCCCGCGTTTACAGCGCGGGCGTATCCCCGCAAAGCCGCGGCCGGAAACCGCACGGCCGGCGCCGCATCCAGGTCATTCAGATCAAATTTTCGCCCAGCCGGGTCCGAACAACTGCATTTCGCAGTTGTGGCCCAATCCCTGCCCCCGTTTTCCAAAATAGGACACAAACCGGCGCGGAACTTTCACCCAAGGTTAAGTCTGGCGGTCTAAGCATAAGGCTTACGAATGGTTCACGCGTTTGAATAGCTTTCGCCATGACCCTGACCTGTACGGCGCCCACTGACGCACCCGCCCGCACGCAGCGATCGGCCCCGACATTCCGGCGAGCCGCTTTCGCTGCCATTGCGGGATTCATTCTTCTCGGACCCGCGCCAGGCCAGTTGTTTGGCGTTCATTCGATGTTCTTGCGCGAATGGGTGATGTTCTCCGGCGCCGGCGTCGGCCTCGCCAAAGGACGCTTCACGCTCCATCGCGCAGACGGTGCCGTGACCATGTCGCCGCTGGAGGTCGTGGCTCTGCCGAGTTACCTGGCCCTGCCGCTGAACCGGCGCATTTACGAACCGGCGGACTTGAAAGCGTTCGCGGCGCGCATCTGCAACGACGCGCGGGAGACGGCGCGGCTGTCCTTTGAGGGCAGCGTCGGCACGTTTGCCGGCTGGCGCCCGATCGTCGCCCATGATGTCTGCAACAATCCCGCACAAGCCCACTACGGCGACGCGCTGCCATGAACCCGATTGCGATGGCGAGTGCTCGGATGGCGGACTTTTTGCGCTGGGGCGCCGACGCGCAGGGCTCGACGCGACCGCTCGGCCTCATGCGCATCGCCATCGCAACCATCGTGTTCGTGCGTTTCGCCAACGAAGTCTCTTTGTACCAGGGCGACTCTCTGTCGTTCGTGCTGCTCGGATTGGCGTTCTTCGGCCTTACGTCGATGATGCTCGTGGGCTTCAAGGCGCAGGCGGCCTGCACCGGCGTCGCGATCACGCTGATGACGATGCATTTCTATATGGGCAAGGTCCACGGCTATCCCGGCTGGTCCTCGCATCACATCTATATTCTGGTTGTGAGCGTCTGCCTGCTCGCGCTGTCGCCATGCGGCCGTTCGTTCTCGTGGGATCGCTATCGCGCGCTCGCGCAAGCTCGGGATGCACGTGATATTCCGCCTGAACATGGCGATCTGTGGCCGCAACGCCTGATCGCGCTGCAACTCGCGGCACTGTATTTCTGGGCCGCTGTCGACAAGACCAACTGGTCGTTTCTCTCAGGACAGCGCCTCGAGGAGGCTTTCATCTGGAGCTTTACCGGCCGGGCGCTGGAACCCCTGATATCGCTCGGCGCGATCCTGGCCGTGCTGTCGATCATCGTGGTTGTGGTGGAATATTTCCTGGCGTTCGCCATCTTCGTGCGCCGCTGGCAGGCGTTCGTCTTGCCGCTGGGTCTTGCGCTGCATGCGGCGTTCTACGTGCTGTTGCCGGTCAACACATACTCCGCCACGGTGATGGTGTTGTATCTTGCGCTGCTCGATCCCGACGCCGTGCATCGTTTTCTCGATCGGATGATCCAGAACCATGGCCAAGGCCACTCTCCACATCGTCTATGACGGCGATTGCCCGTTCTGCAGCGGCTATGTCGCGCTGTTGCGGCTGCGCGAGCAATACGACGTGCGCCTGGTGGATGCGCGCAAAGAGCCCGCGGTCGCCGCGCGATATGGGCTCGATCTCAATGAGGGCATGATCGTCGAGCTTGACGGGACCGTGCATCACGGCGCGCGCGCCATGTCGCTTCTCGCGCGGCTGTCCGGCACGCGCAGTCCGCTGCGCTCGGAGCGGGTCGCGAGCGCGGTCTATCCGTTCTTTCGCTTCGGCCGCAACGTCGCGCTGAAAGTGCTGGGTCGCAGCCAGATCTAGATGCATTTTATTTACTTCTGAAAACTCAGCTTATTGCTTTTGAAAACTGAGTTTGTCCGGCCGGCCCGGCCGCATGCCATATCGCCTCTTTGAGCCGCTGCCCCTTAGTCAGCGGTCCTTGGGGAATCTCGTCGATGTCCGAACCAGCGGCGAGATGATATTGAAGTTGGGTGATTGTTTTCGGGGCGTCGCATGGCGGATTCGACGGAATCCCAACAACGAACAGCTCGGCTCTGGTGGTTTCCGCCAGCCCGCTGGTTGGCTGAATACCGCGCAGTCTGGCTGCCCAGCGATATCGTCGCCGGGATAACCTTGGCGGCCTATGCGATTCCGGTCTCGCTTGCCTACGCGGGACTTGCAGGTCTGCCGCCACAAGTCGGCATCTATGGCTATCTGCTCGGCGGCCTGGGCTACGCCCTGCTCGGATCCTCGCGTCAGCTGGCCATCGGGCCCACATCCGCCATCTCCTTGATGATTGCCGGCACCGTGGGAGCGATGGCTGACGGCGATGCTCAACGGTACGCCGAGATTGCCAGTCTCACGGCCTTCACGGTCGCGGCGCTCTGCCTGTTCGCCTGGCTGCTGCGCTTGAGTGTGCTGGTGAAGCTGATCAGCGACAGCATTCTCGTGGGCTTCAAGGCCGGTGCTGGCCTGACCATCGCGACGACCCAGCTGCCCAGTCTCTTTGGAGTTGCTGGCGGGGGACATAATTTTTTTGACCGGGCTTGGTTGCTGGTTGGGCAGCTTGGCCAAACGCACTACGGCGTTCTCATCGTCGGTTTTGTCGCGATCGGGCTGATCGTGTTTGGCGAACGGCTGCTGCCCGGAAAACCTGTGGCGCTCGGAGTTGTCGCGCTGGCGATCATTGCCGCCACGGTACTGGGGCTTCCAGCGCTTGGGGTGCCGACGACGGGCGAAATCCCGGCGGGCTTACCTGGTTTGGCAGGCCCGTCTCTCAGGGTGCGCGATGTCGAGGGCATCATTCCGCTGGCGGGCGGCTGCCTGCTGCTGGCCTATATCGAGGGGGTGTCCGCGGCCCGGACCTTCGCCGCCAAGCACGGATACGCCCTTGACCCTCGACAGGAGCTTCTCGGCATCGGCGCTGCCAACCTCGCGGCGGCCATGGGACACGGCTATCCGGTGGCGGGAGGCCTCTCGCAATCGGCGGTGAATGACAAGGCCGGCGCGCGCACGCCGCTGGCGCTGGTCTTTGCATCGATAACGCTCGCGTTGTGCCTGCTCTTTCTGACCGGCCTCTTGGCGAACCTCCCGAAGGCGGTATTGGCCGCCGTCGTGTTGACCGCGATATACGGGCTGCTCGATTTCCCCGCGCTCATTCGCATGTGGCGGGTGAGCCGCCTGGATTTCTACGCCGCGGCGACGGCTCTCGGGGCCGTGCTGCTTCTTGGCATCCTTCAAGGCATTCTGCTCGCTGCATTGGCCTCCGTGCTGCTGTTGCTGGCGCGCGCGTCGCGGCCGCATGTTGCGTTTCTTGGCCGTGTCCCCGGCACCAATCATTATTCGGACTTAGACCGCCATCCCGAGAACGAGCCGCTGCCCGACGTGATCGCCTTCCGTCCTGAGGCGTCACTCATCTATATCAATGCCGAGTCCGTCCTGGAGTCGGTCTTGGTTCGCCTTCGTGCCGCCCCGGCAGTCCGCCTGGTCGTCTGCGATCTATCGGCCTCGCCGTATCTCGATCTCGCCGGCTCGCGCACGCTGCACGCCCTGCATGGCGAGCTTGTCAGCCGCGGCATTAAGTTGCGCATCGTCGGCGCTCACGGTTCAGTGCGCGATTTGTTGCGAGCCGATGGCATCGAGGACAAAGTCGTGGCGCTCGACCGTACTGTGACGCTCCACAGTTTGCTTCGTGGCAATGCCGAATAACGGCATCCGCGTCGAACTTTGGCAGAACTAATCAAGAAGTTCTGGCGCGCTTTTCATATGTCAAACGAAGGTCTGGGCACCGCAGCGCGTTGCCAATGGCCGGCCCGGTCTGTAAGATGGTGAAGATCGGTTCGGGGGGTTCGCGGCCGATGGTGTTGTTGCGTGATTTGCGTGTGGCCGGGCGCCGTGGCGCCCATGCGACTGCCATTGTCGCAGTCGCCGCCGTGCTGACAGGTTGCGCCGCACGGCCCGGCCCCGAGGTCCTGGTGCCGACCGCGGCGATGCCCGGCGCCAAGCTGCAGCGGATCTATGTGGCGACCACGCGGACGCGCGCGACGCCGTCCGGCAACGAGTTCACGGCGGACCGCGCCAGCGCGCTCAATTTTGCCAGCTTCAGAGTCGCCATCCCGCCGGGCCACACGTCGGGAAATATCGAGTGGCCGGAGGGAACACCGGATCCCCGCGTGAGCTTCGTGACGGTGGACCAGGCCGTGCTGTCCGATGCCGAATTCCGCGACCAGGTCGCGCCGGCCCGCCAGCGCGGCGCCAAGCGCAAGGTTCTCATCTTCATCCACGGCTTCAACAACAATTTCCAGGAGTCGCTGTATCGCCTCGCCCAGGTTCATGCCGACGCCGGCATGGACAGCGTTCCGATCCTGTTCGCCTGGCCGTCGCAGGGCCGGGTCGCGGCTTATGCCGAGGACAGGGATGCGGCGACAGCTTCGCGCGACGATCTCATGGCGTTGCTGAAGATGGTGGCTGGCAGCCCGCAGGTCGGCGACATCATGGTGCTGTCGCACAGCATGGGCGGCCTGGTCACCGCAGATGCCTTGCGTCAGCTCCGCATCGAACGCCAGGATCGCGTGATCGCGCGGCTGCGCCGCGTGATATTGGCGGCGCCCGATATCGACGTCGACGTGTTTCGCGCGCAATTGCAGACCATTGGCCCACTGTCGCCGCCGATGACGCTGCTGGTTTCGAAAGACGACAAGGCCCTGGAGTTCTCCAATTTGATCGGCGGTTCGCGGGCGCGCATCGGGGCACTGGACATCGAGAATCCGGCGGTGCGAGAGGCGGCTTTGAAGGCCAAGGTTCAGGTCGTCGACATCTCCACGTTGCAGTCGCGCGACCGAATGAACCACAGCAGGTTTACCGCTTTGGCCGAACTCTATCCGCGATTGCAGCGCCAGCCGGCGAGCCAGCGGGAACAGGCGGGCATCTTCGTCATCGATGCGAACAGCGCCACCGTCGCCAGGCCGTTCGAAGCCGGAAACCCGGCGGCCATCCACTAAAGCCCGATGCGTGGACCGCGCCGCCTTCAAGGCCGAAGATATCGGAAGACCACCCTGGTGATGCTTCGTCCCGGCACCATCGAGAGCCTCGCGCACCCAGTTCGCCGGCCGGTCCGCTGACCTAGATATTGGCCCAGCCGGCTGGCGGCTTCTTGCCGGGATGGAGGGCGCCGCATTTCTTGCAAGTGCGCTTCTTCTCGTCGGCGAAGAAGGCCTCGTAGATCGGCGGCAGGTCGCGCACCAGATGCGTCACCTTGACCTCGACGCGGTGGACCAGCGCGCCGCACTCAAAACAATACCATTCGAACGCATCGAGCTGCTCCGGCGTTCGTTGCGGCTCGACCACGAGCCCGATCGAGCCCGCCGGCCGTTGCGGCGCGTGCCGCACGTGCGGCGGCAGCAGGAACACCTCGCCCTCCCTGATCGGCACGTCGTAGAAATTGCCGTTGTCGCCGACCTTGAGCACCATGTTGCCCTTGAGCTGGTAGAAGAACTCCTCCACCGGGTCGTCGTGATAGTCGGCGCGCTCGTTCGGGCCGCCGACCACCTGCACGGTCATGTCGCCGTCCTCGAACACCTTTTTGTTGCCGACCGGCGGCTTGAGCAGATGCTCGTTCTCGTCGATCCACTTCTTGAAATTGAACGCCTGCAATCGTCCCATGGCCATGGTCTCTCGCTTAAGCCGCGGATGATTTCGTCGCCGCGCCCGGAAGCTTCAGCCCACAGGTCTCGAACGCGCGGCGGGTCGCTTCCTTCTCGGCGTCGGTCAATTCCAGCATCGGCGGCCGCACCCGGCCACCGACCTGCCCCAGCAGCTCCTGCCAGTATTTCGAATGCGACGGGGGCTTCTCGGCCGGCCGCGTACGGCGGAACGCCTCGCGCACCGGATTGAGGCTGTCGCGGATCACCTTGGCCTTCGCCACCTCGCCGTTGAAGGCCAGGTCGGTGTAGTCGCGCATGCGGCGGTCCACCTGGGTCTGGAACAGGTACGGCGGCGACGAGCAGAGATAAAGCCGCCAGCCGAGCTCGACGATATTGTCGAACCACTCGACCTCGGACGCCGTGCTGACCTGGATCTTGTCGCCGACCATCCGCGTCAGCCGCACGTACATTTCGCGCGGCACGCTATACTTGATGGCGACGATATTCGGCAGTTCGGCGATCCGCGCGCAGAGCTCCGGGCTCATCAGATAACCGGAATCCTCGTGGCTCCACATCGCGATGCCGATGTCGATCTGCTCGCTGATCGTCTTGTAATATTGATAGAGCGTCTCGTCTTGCTTGCCGAGAAAGTGCAGCACCGGCGCGTGCACGACGATATACGGCGCGCCGATCGCCTGGGCGTGCTTGGCGAGATCAATCACCACGTCCATGTTCTGGTCGGAACACGAGGCGATCACGCCTGACGTCTTGCCGATTTCGTCGACCACGATCTCCATCGAGCGCTTGCGTTCGGCAACCGACATAGAGAAGAACTCGCTCTGCTTGCCGGCAATGAACACACCGTCGATGCCAAGATCGTCGACCCAGTGCCGCAGGTTCTTCCGGAACCCCTTCTCGTCGATCGAAAGGTCCGGGGCGTAGGGCATCAGAGCGGCCGCCCAAATGCCTTTCATATGGGCGCGGGCGTGATCCTTGGCGTCCGAGCGGCGGTATTTCATGGCTTTTCCTGTCGGTACCGGGTGGCAACCATCATGCCCCAAATCGAACCAGCAGCGTACCGGGGAATTGTGGCCGCTGCCATGCGGCGCCACCGTTAACCACGTTTGCGTGTTCGCCCTGCAATGTCACAAAATGACGGGGAATTGCAGGAATTTTGAACTGGTGAATTCGTTAACGATAGGTAAATTGCCGGTGGGTGCGGGCGCTGTGGGTTGAGGGAGTTTGGGCGATGAAGCGCGCTGCGCTGGTGGCCGGGGTATCGTTTGCCGCGCTTGTGATGGCCGGATCCGCGAAGGTCCTGGCCGCGCAGAACCCCGGAATCTGGTGGAGCGGTTCCCGGGCGGTCACGGTATACGATCTACGCGCGCGGAGATCCGTCAAGGCGCGCTCCCGGGCATCCGAGAAGGCCGAGGGCAAGGCCGGACGCGCTGCCGACAAGGCGCCGCCGATCCCGTCCGGGCCGCTGCACGTCATCGTTTCCATCGACAAGCAGCGCGCGACGCTGTTCGCCGACGGCCAGCCGGTCGCCAGCACCGCGATTTCCTCCGGCACCCACGATCATCCGACGCCGATGGGTGTGTTCACGGTCATTCAGAAAGACCGCCACCACATCTCCAACCTTTATGACGCGTCGATGCCCTACATGCAGCGCATCACCTGGTCGGGCTCGGCGCTTCACCAAGGCCCTCTTCCCGGCTATCCGGCATCGCATGGCTGCGTCCGGCTGACCGAAAGCTTCGCGCAACTGCTGTGGAAGACCACCAAGATGGGCGCGCGGGTGATCGTCACCCGCCCGGAGGTCGCACCGCTCGAGTTCGCGCACGCCCGCCTGTTCGTGCCGAAGCCGAAGATGGTGGCGGCGCCGCCTGCTGCCGTCCCCGTCCCCGCCCCCGCCCCGGTTGTGGCGGCCGAGCCCGCGACAACGTCGTCAGTGACCAAGGTCAGGACCGCCGCGAACACCACTGCGGTGACGATCGCCTCCGTCGTCGGCGACGCCACCAAGGCGGTGACAACCGCTGTCGTGACGGAACCTGTGGCCAGCACAGCCGTCGAGCAGCCGACCAAGCAGTCCGACACCTACGGCGTCGGCAGCACGCGAGGGCCGACCGAGGTCAAAGCCGCGGAAGCGCACTCCGCCCAGGCAAAGCTTGTCGAGGCCACCGTCGTTGCAACCAAGCCGGTTGAGACCAAGCCCGCCGAGTTCCAACAAGTCGAAGCCAAGCCTGTCGAGGCCCGATCGATCCCGATCGCGGTGCCGGCGCCGGCGCCGAACATTGTCGACGAGCGCCCCAAAACGATGCCTGCAGCCACCGTTCAGGAAGCCAACGGCCGGCCGATCTCGGTGTTCGTCAGCCTCAAGGAAAACAAGCTCTACGTCCGCCAGGGCTGGAAGCCGCTGTTCGATGCGCCGGTGAGCTTCGAGCATCCCGAGCAGCCGATCGGCACCCACGTCTACACCGCCATGAGCGCCAAGGCTGAGGGCGGCTTGCGCTGGACCGTGGTTTCGATCCCGAGCAGCTTCCGGCGCGCGGCCGAGGCCAAGAACGCCGACAGCGGCCGCAAGGGGCGACGGGAGCACGCCGCGAAAGCGGTGGAGATCGTGGCACCGATACCAAACCCGAGCCCAAGCGCGGCGCTCGACCGCATCGTCATGCCGCCGGAACTGGTCGATCGGATTGCCGAGATGATCACACCCGGCTCGTCATTGATCGTGTCGGACAACAAGCTGTCCGATGAAACCGGCGAGTACACCGATTTCATCGTCCTGACGCGCTGATCTTCTAGACACCAGCGACCATGTGGGCCGCCACGAGCCGCGACGGCTTGCGCCGCGGCAAGGTCACCGAGCAATAGGGCGTCGGCACTGGCGTCTTGCTGAACGACGGTCCGTTGCCGCCCTCGGCGACGTCCACCCAGACCAGCCAGTTGGCGTCGTCGCGCAGGTCGTGATCCTCGCGGAAATGGCTCAGGCGGGACTCGGTGCGATAGAGCGAGGCGCCGAGAATAAAGCGCGCCGCAAGCAGCATCGCCTCGGTCTCCTTGAGCCGCACCAGCTCGTGGGTGTGCGGCGCGGCGATGGTCTTGAACTCCTCGGCCAGCGCCGTGACGCGATCGAAGGCCGCCTGCAACCGATCCTCGCGTTTCAGGATGCCGGTGTCATAGGCGAACATCACCGCCTGCAGATCGCGCAGGATGCGGTCGGATTCCGCACTGGAAGTGGCTTTCAGCGGCGCGTGGGTCTCGGCATGCAACGCGCGGACTTCGGCCCCATCGAGCGACGGCGCCGGCAGGCGGTCGAGATCCTCGATCGCGGATTTTCCCGCGATCCAGCCGTTGCCGACGCAAAGCCCGATATGGAAGCCGGCGAAATGGTTTGCGCAGCCGGCCTGCGCCAGCCCCGCCGAGAGCAATCCCGGGACGTCGGAGCGGCAGTCCGCTCCGGTGCGGATGCCCATCTTGGTCATCTGGTTGAGCGCGTAATACGGCGTCTTGCCGAACATGTCGGTCTTGGCCTCGTCGCCGAGCTTGCGGAAGAAATAGTCCATCCATTTCACCTTGCTCTGGATGAAATACTCCCGCAGGTGCTCGGGGATCGGCGACATGTCGAGATAGAGCGGCGTGTTGCCTTTGCGGTTCTCCATCGCCATCGCCTTGGCGATGCGCGGTACGTCGGCCTGGTCGCCCCATTCCGGCTCATACTCATCCATGAACGCCTCACCCTTGGCGTTCACCCAGCGCGCGCCCTCCTGGATCGCGAACGTGATGCCCTCGAAATAGAACTTCGGCGTGCCGGGACGCACGTAGGAAAATTCGGCGTTGCGCAGCGCGGCGCCGGCACGATAGGCGAGCAACGTTCCGGTCCCGGTGATGTCGCGCACGAAGCCCGACCGGAACGTGATGGCATTGGTGGCGACGATCGTGGCGCGGGCCTTGATGACGTTGAACTCGCCGGTGCGGCTGTTGATGCCGACCGCACCAGTGATGCGATCGGAGCCGCCGCGCATCAACCCGGTGATGAACAGCCGGTCGATCAGCTGCACGCCGTCGCGTTCGAGTGCGAGCCGGAGCTTCCAGGCGAATTCCAGCCCGCCGCCTTCCGGATACATCACGCGGGCGAGATCGAGGCCGCGGGTCGGGCGGCGCTTGTACGCCCCGGCCTCGTCGCGACCGAAGTGCATGCCCATTTTCTCGAAGTCTTTGATCCGGGCGTGGGAGTCGACCAGCGCTTGCCGCACCAGCACCTGATCGGCGATGCCGTCGTTGCCGGCGACGATCTCATGGAGGATGCCGTCAATGTCGTCGCCCGGCAGCGCGACGATGGTCCAGGCGTTGGAAAACGCGGTGTGGCCAGTGCGGCCGATCAGCCAGGAATCGACCAGCGTGACACGGGTGCCCGGTGGGCCGTTGCGCTTGGCCGAGAGCGCGGCCATGAGACCGCCTGCGCCTGCGCCGACCACCAGCACGTCGGTGTCGATCAGCACGCCGTCGAGCTTATCCATTCCGCTCACCACGGCCGCGGTCGGTTCTTGACCGACGGATGCACGTCGACGATGTGCTCCGGGCAGAAGATTTCGCAGCTGAAGCAGGTGATGCAGTGCTCGCGGAATTTGATGACCGGCAGGAGCCTGGCCTGGCGCAAGCCCGCGATCTCAATGGCGACGGGCTGCGGCTCCATGTGGATCACATCGGCCGGGCAGACCAGGTCGCAAATGCCGCAGCCGGTACATTTTTCGAGCTCGATGCTTTCGATCATGCCGTGTCATAGCAAATGCCGCCGGCTCTGACACGGGCCGTTACGCGATCGTCGCAACTTCAGGCTGCGCTGGGCGCCGCCGCGGCCCGCGCCGCTCTGCCGGCGCCGGATGGCGCTGCTCAGCCGCCCCGGTGCGCTCGAGCACAAGCTGGAGCGGGGCGACCTCGACGCGGTTTCGCCCGCGCTCCTTGGCGCAATACAGTGCCTCATCGGCCTGGGCCAGCAGCGCCGGAATGTCGAACAGGTTGGTCTCGGCGAGCGCCATGCCCATGCTGACGGTGCCGCCAATCGCGCGGCCGTTGACGTCGGCCGCGGCAGTCTCGAACGACATCCGGATGCGCTCGGCGATCGCAAGGCCTTTGTCGTGACCGGCGTCGTAAATCACCATGGCAAACTCCTCGCCGCCGAGCCGGCCCATCAAGTCGTCGGGCCCGAGCTTGGCGCCGGCGGCCGCGGCGAAAATCTTCAGCACATGGTCGCCGACGGCGTGGCCGAAGCGATCGTTGATCGACTTGAAGTGGTCGAGATCGGCGAGCAGAACCGCTGCCGAGCGGCCTTCCGTTTGCTGCCGCTTGCTCAATGCAAGGACCTCTTCGAGGAAGGCGCGGCGGTTGGCAATACCGGTCAGCGGATCGACCAGCGCCGCGGTCTTGTGGCGGAGCTCGGTGCGCTCCTTGGCCATCGCCAGCAGGATAAAGGCGATCGCGATGGTGAAAAGCAGCGCTTCGAAGCTCAGCACCGTCAGCCACACGCTGTCGAACACCTGGCTGGTCGGCGACCACGGCAGCACCTTCGCGAGCGGCGTGCGCAGCAGGAACAGCGCGCCATGCGCAAACAGCATGAAGATCGCGGGCCAGCGCGACACCAGCGGTTCGCTGCGGCCGCGCCAGAATTCATAGGCCGTGGCCCACGTGTAAGCGGTGATGATGCCGGAGGCGAACAGCACCTTGGCGTCGAGCGAGTCGATGAAGGACGAGGTGTGCGACACCAGAATCCACAGGATCGCGCCGCCGACGATATACATCGGCTCCGGCGCCCGGCCGTCGAACACGCGCGCGCCCGACCAGGTCAACGCGAAGGCGGTGAACAGCAGCGCGTTGGCAAGATCGATCGAGATCGCATCCGACACCGAGCCGTACATGCCGAACAGCGCGATGGAGCCGGCGCGCAGCAGATGCGCGCAACCCCACCAGGCGACGGCATGGATGCCGGAGTTCTGGACCCAGGCGAACAGCAGCAGCAGGCCGAGCATGGCCTCGACGTAGACCGTGATGAGAAACAGCGTGTTGACGTCGAGTCCCATCGGCCCCAGCCACTGAAGATGCGGCCGGCGCAGAAGCCGCCCGTCCCTGCTTTCATTCCTAGCGTTTGCATGGGAAACAACTGGTGAACGGACTTCGGAGCAGCCCGCCATTGCCGGGCTATGGTTTCTTTACCGTTTCCGGCCGCCGGACGGGTTTAACGACTGGCGATTGTCGCTGATCGGAGCATGATTTTCTTCAAAAGTGCGCGGTCTTGTCGCCGGACGGGTGCTCCACTACGTTTCGGGACCGCGAAACAGGCGAAAACCCATGCAAATCCGCGACGGTGTCGTTGAGGCGATCGGCCACACGCCGCTGATCAAGCTCGAACGGGTGTCGGCCGCGACCGGCTGCACCATCCTCGGCAAGGCGGAGTTCATGAACCCCGGCGGCTCGGTGAAGGACCGCCCCGGCCGCCAGATGATTCTGGAGGCCGAAAAACGCGGCGAGCTGAAGCCCGGCGGGCTCGTGGTCGAGGGCACCGCGGGCAACACCGGCATTGGCCTCGCTCTCGTCGCCAACGCCCGCGGCTATCGCACGCTGATCGTCATCCCGAACACCCAGAGCCAGGAAAAGAAGGACATGCTGCGGCTCTGCGGCGCCGAGCTCGTCGAGGTGCCGGCGCTGCCCTACAGCAATCCGGACAACTACCAGCATGTCGCGCGACGCCTCGCCGACAAGCTTCGCAAGACCGAGAAGAACGGCGTGCTGTTCGCCGATCAGTGGAACAACCGCGACAACCGCCTGGCGCATTACCTTTCGACCGGCCCGGAAATCTGGGAGGAGACCAACGGCACCATCGACGGCTTCGTCTGCTCGGTCGGCACC
>Ga0207701_10005516_pt1 | contig 12714 bp, 13 predicted proteins | sample KBSSwiSSwithPhiX_FD_184294 | JGI IMG/M metagenome (GOLD analysis project Ga0207701, IMG submission 184294) | Switchgrass rhizosphere bulk soil microbial communities from Kellogg Biological Station, Michigan, USA, with PhiX - S5 (SPAdes) (version 2) | ecosystem: Environmental > Terrestrial >...
TGTACTTGAGCAGCTGTTTGGTTTCGCCATCAAAAAATTTCCAGTAATTGGCAATGTTCGCATAGTCCGATGCAAGTTTCAACTTGATCGCGGGATCCTTTTTCATTTCATTGAACATGTATTTCAGGCGCATGTCGCGAAGCCCAACAAGCGTAGGGTTGCTGATATCTATTTTCTGCTTAACACCCAATGAAGTTTCGTAACGATTGGTACTTCCGGGGTAGCCATAGATCATGGCATAGTCGCCATCCTTGAACCCTTTTAAAGAAACGGGAAGAAAATGTTTTGGCTTAAGCGGTACATTGGCCACTGAGTATTTTGCCGGCTGTCCATCCTTGCCCATGTACGCACGGAATACAGAAAAGTCGCCCGTGTGACGCGGCCATTCCCAGTTGTCGGTGTCTCCTCCAAATTTTCCAACGCTTTCAGGAGGTGCACCAGCGAGCCTTACATCATCATATCGCTGGTAAACAAAAGCAAGGAACTGGTTGCCCTTAAATACCGGGCTGATCCTTGTCATAATACTCTTTGAGGGATCAGACATCTGCGCATTCAAAGCAGCCAATACCTGAGCTATCCTTTGTGCTCTTTCAACACCTGATATCCCGATAATAGAATCTTCTACTTTTTTAGTAACATCATCAATCCGTAAAAGAAATTCCGCATACACGCCCTGCGCCGGTATCTCTTCTTCTTTTGTACGTGCATAGAATCCGTCGCGGAGATAATTCTTTTCCACTGAGCTTGCCGAAGCAATAACATCATAACCGCAATGGTGATTGGTGAATATCAATCCCTGGCTACTTACAATTTCACCGGTACAAAATCCGCCAAAAATGATGATCGCATCTTTCAGCGATGCTTTGTTTACGCTGTATAATTGTTCCTTGCTGAGTTTCAATCCACGTTTTACCATGTCGTTGTACACCTGTTTCCCAAGGAGCATGGGAAGCCACATTCCTTCGTCGGCATATGTACGGAACAGTGATACAATGAGGATAAGCGATAAAAATATTTTTTTCATTTAATGATATTTTAGGGAAGACAAATATACATCCTTCCCTAAAACATCATTTTATGAAAATTACGTTATCAGATCACTTTCTTTACCGTTACCTCTTCAACTATGCGGGTATTGGTATTGATCTCGAATGATTCGGATTTAGTACCGGATTCGCTCTTTATGCTGAACGTTACCTTGCCGGAATCGGTTTTTGGAAGAACGAACCTTTTCTTGAAATCTCTGTCGTTATATACGCCGCGGTAGATAGTGGTCCCATTCTCATCCTTAACAAAAATGGTGAACCTTTCTCCCTCAGCGTTATCCACTTTTACATCGAATAATAATGATTCGTTGCCCCCTGAAACATAGGTAACAACAGCTTTGGCGGATCCATTACCATCGGTGATAATTGCTGATGCAGGTGTAACCTGTGCTTTAACTGTAGTAGCGGCTGTTAATACGAACACTACAATAGTGGTTTTAATGAATTTGCTGAGGTTTGCGTTTACAACGCCGATCAAATACTTTCTCATTTTAAAAGGTTTTAAGTGTTGAAAAAATAAAGTTTTGATGGCTGCAATGTTGAGCAAACAATATGTTATGGGCTAACAATCAGAATCAGGAGGCAATATTTTCGTCAGAAGAAATGAACTGCAGGCAAGCAGTTTCTATATCGATTAGAAGTAATGTAAATGTATAACCGAATTGCTGCATTTCCAAATGTGCAAGATAAATAAAATGTTATTTCTCATTTAACACTTTCCATAATAGATCTTTCAGATCAATTAATCCTTTGTTGATCACTGATGAAATAAAAATATGAGGAATGTTTTCCGGAAGTTCTTTTTCTATAGCAACTTTAAGTTCATCATCAAGCATGTCGCTCTTGCTGATCGCAATAATAAATTGTTTATGCAACAGCTCTTCATTGTATTCTTCGAGTTCTTTTAAAAGGATCTGGAATTCTTTTTTATGATCGCTGCTGTCTGCTGGTATCATGAATAATAAAACAGGATTACGCTCGATGTGTCTCAAAAATCTATGACCTAAGCCTTTTCCTTCCGCTGCCCCTTCGATAATACCCGGAAGATCTGCGATGCAAAAACTTTTCCCTTCACGGTATTCAACCATTCCAAGCTGGGGAGTAAGCGTAGTAAATGCATATGATGCGATCTTAGGCTTTGCAGCAGTGATCGTTGACAGCAAAGTTGATTTACCTGCGTTGGGAAAACCAACGAGTCCAACATCGGCAAGAACCTTAAGTTCCATTATTTTCCATCCTTCAATTCCCGGCTCTCCCGGCTGGGCATGTTCAGGTGCCTGGTTGGTTGCAGTTGCAAAACGTGCGTTGCCTAATCCTCCGCGTCCGCCTTTCATCAATACAAATTCCTGTCCGTCTTCCAGTATTTCTGCCTCAATTTTTCCGGATTCTTCATCGCGTGCAATAGTTCCGAGTGGAACTTCTATGATAACATCCTTGCCGCTTTTTCCGGAAGAATTATTCCCACTTCCACCTTCTCCGTTCTCTGCATGAACATTTTTATAATATCGCAGATGTAAAAGCGTCCAGAGATTTTTATTTCCCCTGAGAATGATATGTCCTCCACGGCCTCCGTCACCCCCATCAGGACCAGCCTGCGGATTGAATTTTGTGCGCATAAAATGCCGGCTTCCCGCCCCGCCATGACCGCTTCTGCAAAACACTCTTATATAATCAATAAAGTTCGTCTTCTCCATCAGGGCTGCAATTTACTCTCATTCCACGTGTTATAGCCTTTATCCTGCTTCTTTAAATTGCCGGGCAGTTCATGCAATGGTTCACATTCCTTCCAATATTCTTTCATTTCTGCGGGTAATGACTGATAAAGGGCCGTGCCCCGGCTTTTCCACCCGATCATTTCATCACTTACCTCTTTAATAATTTTACCGGGATTACCAGCAACAAGGGAACGGGGCGGAATTATAGTGTCTGCTTTAATAAAAGTTAGTGCGCCAACAATACATTTATCTCCTAACACAACATTATCCATGATCACACTGTTCATCCCTACAAGACAATTTTCTCCAATGGTTGCACCATGAATGATTGCACCGTGTCCAATGTGTGCGCTTTTATGTAACCTGACTGTTACTCCGGGAAACATATGAATGGTGCAGTTTTCCTGTACGTTGCAACCATCCCCTATGATGATCTGTCCCCAGTCGCCTCTTAATGCGGCACCGGGGCCTATATAAACATTTTCACCAATGATCACATTCCCCGTTACTGTGGCCTGGGGGTGCACGAAAGCGGAAGGATGAACAACCGGTTTGAATTCTTTATATGAATAGAACATACTATTACATTTTCTTCTTTTGCAGGAACGCAGCAATGCGTTCTGCAAATTCCTTTGTTCTGCACGCTGTAATCTGCAACTCTTCTTCTGCTTTCAGTTGTTCATCGAAACTATTGGTAACTGAACGGTTCAATGCATCTTTCGTTAATGCTAGCGCTTTCGCCGGCATCTGCGTAAGTGCCACCGCAATACTGAACGCTTCTTTTTCAAAAGTATCATCAGGAAAAACTTTATAGATCATACCCACCCGCTCTGCTTCTTCGCCACTCACTTTTTCGGCAAGCATCATGAACGCCGCGGCTTTCTGCCAGCCTATCAACCGGGGTAATATGTGGGTTGCACCACTGTCGGGTACGAGCCCTATCTTAGAAAATGCCTGTATAAAAGAAGCAGTAGATGAAGCCACAACAATATCACAACATAAAGCTAAACTTGCACCGGCTCCTGCTGCAACTCCTTTTACAGCAGCCACAATGGGTTTATTAAGCCTGCGAATCAATGAAACAAGTGGATTCAACTGCTCCGGTAAAATTTTTTGCATCATATTTATGTCGGAAGCTTCTGCAAGATCCTGGCCGGCGCAAAAAGATTTGCCGCTTCCTGTTAAATAAACAGCTTTCACATTTTCATCCAGTTCACATTCCTTAAAAACCTGTTGAAGCAGCAATGCCATTTCGCGGTTGATGGAGTTAATTTTATCCTCCCTGTTAAGCGTCACTACAGCCACTCCTTGTTTTATTTCTTTCAGTACCGCAGGCATAATCAATTTTTTATGTAAGGTATAGAAGTTATTAATGGCACTTAAAATGATCGAACGGTTCTCTGCAATCATTGCATTGATACAGTGCCTTGCATGCAGTTGACCCGAATTCGCTGATCATAGTTGTATTGTATGAATTGCATTGGGGGCACTGTACTTTTGCGGGCTCTGCAAATAACACAGAAGGATCATTAAGGCTTACTTTACCCGGAGGCGCAATGCCATATGCTTTCAATTTTTGTTTACCGTTCTCACTCATCCAGTCCGTAGTCCAGGCGGGCGCCAATACTTTTGTGATGATCACATCTTTGTATCCATTCTTTAACAATGTCATGCGGATATTCATAGAAATGACATCCATGGCGGGGCAACCCGAATAGGTTGGGGTGATCATGACCTCAACGCTCTTACCAGGGCTGATGATGTTGATATCCCTGATGATGCCAAGGTCGTTGATGGTAAGCACCGGCACTTCCGGATCGGGAATTGTTTTTAAAATATCAAATATGTGATCAATCTCTTTCATAAAAAACTCAGACAACCTCAACGAAGAGGCATTGAAGCAAACGGCAAACGCCAGACGGCAGAAAATACAAATGCTAATTAATTACCATTCTACACCAGGATAAGTCCGCTGCATAAATTGCATCTCTTCAAGCATTTTATATAAATGCTCTGAATGCTTTCCCTCCCTGCCCCCTGTGATCATCTGCAACTCTCCTGGAATTTCAAGGTTTGAATTGTTTAATATATTATCAACACGATGTTTCCATTTGTCTTTTACCTCATGCTCTGTATACATCAGCAGATCTTCAGTGAATGGCCACAATTCTTTTAACGCGTCCTGCATTTTATTGTGGCTTTCTTCAGTGCCGAGCGAAAGCCGTATCACCCATTCGCTGCTCCAGCGCAGGTGGTAGGTTACTTCCTTAAGCGATTTCTTTGCAATGGCCGATAACTTTTCATCGGGCTGTCCGGATAGGTGTTCATATAACGGGTACTGGTAAGCGCTGAACAAAAATTGCCGTAATATCGTTTTCCCCCAATGTCCGTTTGCCTGTTCAACTATCAGATTATTTTTATATTCTTCAGGTCCGCGGAGGTAAGCAAGCGAATCTTCTGTTGTTTCATTACCTATAAGTTCAGCAGCGTACTGGTATAAATTTCTCGACTGTCCTATCAGGTCGAGGGCGATATTCGAAAGGGCAATGTCCTGTTCGAGTATAGGTCCGTGACCCGTCCATTCACTGTTGCGGTGGCCAAGCACGAGGGCGTTATCTGCGAGATGTAATATGTAGTCGGACATAAACTATTTGCTCACATATGTTTCAATTCATCCGGCAATTCATAAAAGGTCGGATGGCGGTATACTTTATCATTCGCAGGCTCATATAATGATCCAGCCTCATCAGGATTGGAAGCATGAATGTTTTTACTTTCCACAACCCATATACTCACTCCTTCCTGCCGGCGTGTGTATACATCGCGTGCATTTTCTATTGCCATCTGCGCATCTGCCGCATGGAGGCTGCCTGCATGTTTGTGGTCGAGACCCTGCTTGCTCCTGATGAATACTTCCCATAATGGCCAGGTATTATTCATTTTAATTGATTTTATTATCATTTCCCGTTTAGCGATTGTCGCTTACCGAATTCCACCGCTGCCTCTCTCACCCACTCACCATCCTCATGGGCTTTTACCCGTGCGGCCAGTCTTTCCTTATTACAAGGACCATTTCCATTCACCACCTGCCAGAATTCTTCCCAGTTGATCTGGCCAAAATCATAATGCCCCTTTTCTTTATTCCATTTCAAATGCTCATCAGGAATACGCATGCCAAGGATCTTCACTTGTCCGGCGCATATATCAATAAACCGCTGCCGTAATTCATCATTAGTAAACCTCTTTACTTTCCATTTCAAACTCTGCGCTGTATGCGGCGATGCATCGTCATTCGGGCCAAACATCATCACCGACGGCCACCACCACCTGTTGATCGCATCCTGGCACATCGCTTTCTGTTCATCATTTCCTTTACTCAACACAAGAAGAATTTCAAAACCCTGCCGCTGATGGAAACTTTCTTCCTTGCATATCCTAACCATCGCGCGCGCATATGGACCATACGATGTTCTTGTTAGTGGAACCTGGTTCATGATCGCGGCACCATCCACAAGCCATCCTATCGCTCCGATATCTGCCCACGTCAGCGTTGGATAATTAAATATGGACGAATACTTTGCCTTTCCCGCATGTAGTTGATCGATCATTTCATCCCTTGTAATTCCCAATGTTTCTGCGGCTGAATACAAATACAACCCATGTCCGGCTTCATCCTGCACTTTCGCGATCAGTGTCGCCTTTCTTTTTAATGTTGGCGCCCTTGTGATCCAGTTTCCTTCCGGTAGCATTCCCACAATTTCTGAATGCGCATGCTGCGATATCTGCCTGATTAGTGTTTTTCTGTAATCATCAGGCATCCAGTCTTTAGGCTCTATCCTGATGTCCTGGTCAACTTTATCCTGAAAAATCGCTTCTTCCCCTGGCATGAATTTGTCTACTTTTATCGCCAAAGTTAAATATTTTGTTTATTAAAAACTAACAGTTGTTAGTCTCTGCTTTTTACATGAAATTTACGAATTACATTTCCGCCCTGGCATTTTTATGTGCGTTTTATAGCTGTAGCCATCAATCAAACACATCCGATCCAAATCCACCGCCACCAGACACACCCGACACCTCTTCATCCAAAATAGTTTACTGGCTTACCACGCCGGATGAATCTATATTACTGAAACGGCAGCCTGCAGTTGCCTGGTCAACCGCAGCAAATAATAATCCCGTTATTACAATCGATACCACTGAAACCTTTCAGCAGATGGATGGTTTCGGATATACGCTAACCAGTGGAAGCGCAACGCTTATAAATGCTATGAGCGCTGAGGCAAAGGCGACCCTCCTGAATGAACTTTTTGGTGACGACGAAAATTCAATACATGTAAGCTATTTGCGTATCAGCATCGGGGCATCTGACCTGAGTGTAAATGTTTATACTTACAATGATATGCCGGCAGGGCAAACTGATCCAAACCTTAATAATTTTTCTCTCGATCCCGATAAAACTGATCTCATTCCATTGCTTAAGGAAATCATTGCCATTAACCCGGAAATAAAAATCATCGCGACGCCATGGACCCCCCCTGTATGGATGAAAGACAATGAAAATTCAGTTGGTGGCAGCCTTAAGCCTGAATTCTACAGACCATATTCAAAATATTTTGCTAAGTATGTACTTGCGATGAAAGCAGAAGGCATTACTATCACGGCGGTCACTCCTCAAAATGAACCACTGCACGATGAAAACAACCCGAGCCTCAAAATGGAAGCGGCACAAGAAGCCGATTTCATCAAAAATCATCTTGGACCCGCATTTCAAACAGCCGCCATCACTACCAAAATAATTGTGTACGACCACAATGCCGACAAACCTGATTATCCGCTGGCTATATTAAATGATCCTGCCGCCAATGTTTTTATTGATGGCAGTGCATTTCATTTATACGCCGGCGACATCTCTGCACTATCGGAGGTACACAACGCCCATGCAGATAAAAATGTTTATTTCACTGAACAGTATACAGCAAGCACCGGGCAATTCGGTGGCGACCTGCAATGGCATGTAAAAAATCTTGTGATTGGTGCACCAAGAAACTGGAGCCGTACTGTATTTGAATGGAACCTGGCGAATGATGTTAATTTTGGGCCGCATACTACAGGCGGATGTACAACCTGCAAGGGTGCGCTCACCATCAACGGTTCTGCGGTAAAACGCAATGTTGCTTACTATATCATTGCTCATATTTCAAAGTTTGTTCCTGCAGGTTCTATCAGGGTTTCGAGTAACATTACAGGCAGTCTTCAGAATGTTGCGTTCAAAACTTTATCGGGACAGAAAATTTTAGTTGTATTGAATGAGAGCGCCACGGCATCAATGTTTAAGATCAGTTTTAATGGTAAATCTGCTCCTGTAACATTGCCTGCAGGTGCGGTTGGGACTTTTGTGGTGGAGTAGATTTCCGGCACTCTCTATTTCGCATCAAAATCAATATGCACCTCAGCAGATCGTGGATGCGACTGGCACGTTAAAATAAAACCAGCTGCCAGTTCATCTTCCTCAAGCGCATAGTTGGTATCCATTTCCACTTCTCCGAAAGTGAGTTTTGCCCTGCATGTTGCGCAAACACCACCCTTGCAGGCAAAAGGCAGATCGGCACCCTGCTGCATTGCACCATCAAGAATTGAAGGCCCTTCGTAAGGCAGATTGAATGGTAACGCAACACCATCGATTTTAATTGTGATCTTACTTGTTTCATCGGTATGCGAGGTTGCATGCTGTTGCCGGTTTTTTGTTTTTTCACCGGGGACAGTGAATAGTTCAAAATGAATTTTTTCTTTAGGAATATTTTTCTTCAGCAACCATTCTCGTGTCGAAAAGATCATCTCTTCTGGTCCGCACAAAAAAATATGGTCCATGTTGTTGATATCTACAAGATACTTTGCGAGCATCTCACATTTTTCACTGTCTATCCTTCCATGATTTACGGGTGCATCAGTTTGCTCCCTGCTTAATATATGATGGAGAACAAACCTGTCCATTTTTTTATTCTTGATCGCTTCGAGCTGTTCCCTGAATATTATGCTGCTCCTCGAACGATTACCATAAACCAATGTGAAGAAGCTGTCTGGTTCAGTGTCAAAAATTGTTTTGATGATTGATATTACAGGAGTGATCCCGCTACCTGCGGCAAAGGCCAGGTAATGTTTTGCATTGGTGCTGCTTAGTTTTGTATTGAACTTTCCGGTTGGAGGCAGCACACTGATCACATCGCCAATTTTCATTAGAGCGTTCGCGTGACCGGAAAACTTTCCTCCTGAAATTTGTTTAACCGCCACCCGAAGTTCATTTTCGTTGGGGCTGCTGCAAATGGAATATGAGCGCCTTATTTCTTCATCACCTAAATTTATTTTCAAAGTGATGTTTTGTCCGGGCTCGAACCTGTACTCATCTTTTAAATGTTCGGGAATATCGAAGACTATAGAAACGCATTCAGGCGTTTCCCTCCGGATTTCTTTTATGGTAAGCGGATGGAACTGGGTCACTGGGCAAGTAAGTTAAGAAGCAAACTTAATTAATTCTTCAACCCTTCAATAAGTATGAGTATCATATTCTGTTCGAGCAGTTCGCCGGAGATTTTTTGTCGGCTGCGGTGCCATGATTCAATGCCACTTACAGCATGCAGCAGAATCAGAACGGCCGTAGGCGCATCAATTTTTTTTATTTCACCCTTCCTTATGCCTTCTTCAATAATAGAAGCGATGCGCTGGCGGTGGATGCGACGTTGGTTTTTAAAATTCGACAGATAGGGGTCGGTGAGATGTTTCCATTCCCTGTCGCTCACATAAACTTCTTCAAAATTGTGGATCATCTGCCTGATGTGAAAACGAAGGACAGCCTCGATCCTGGCAATTGCTGTCTGATCAGACGCCATCAGTTCATCCATATGCTCTGTAAACTTGTTGGCAATTTTAAAACATATCTCCTGCAGCAGCTCTGCCTTTGAATTGATATGATTGTACAAACTTGCCGCCTCTACGCCTACATTTTCCGCCAGGTCGCGCATGGACGTAGCATTAAATCCGTTTTTTCTGAATAGATGTGCAGCCTTCTCGAGAATTACCTCCTTGCGGGGGCTATTTTTTTTGCCTTTGGTTGATGCCATATCGGTTGATGATCAAATATAAAATTTCCTTTAGGTTTGCACACCAAATAACATGATCTTTCACCTGAATTTTCTGATATGTCCCTTATTGTTGTAGGTAGCATGGCCTTTGATGCCATTGAAACACCTTTTGGTAAAATTGACAGGATTGTTGGGGGTTCCGCAACCTATGTAGCTTATACTGCATCCAATTTTGTTACCCCTGTTCAGCAGGTTTCTATTATAGGCGAGGATTTTCCGGAAGAAGAGCTTGCGGAGCTTGAAAGAAGAGGAGTTGACCTAAGCGGGGTGGAAAAAGTAAAAGGCAAAAAATCATTCTTCTGGAGCGGAAAGTATCATCTCGACATGAACAGCCGCGACACGCTTATTACTGATCTTAACGTGCTTGCCGATTTTAATCCTATTATTCCCGACAGCTACCAGGGTACTGAGTTCCTGATGCTTGGCAACCTCGACCCCGTTGTTCAGCTGAAAGTAATCGAACAACTGAAAGTAAGACCTAAGCTGATTGCAATGGACACGATGAACTTCTGGATGGAAATAGCCATGCCAAAGCTGCAGGAGGTATTGAAAAAAGTGGATGCTCTGTTAGTGAACGACAGCGAGGCCAGGCAACTCAGCGGAGAATTCTCACTTGTTAAAGCCGCGAAAAAAATTTTGAAGATGGGACCAAAATATCTCATCATTAAAAAAGGAGAACACGGAGCACTTTTATTTCATGAGAGCAATGTATTCTTTGCGCCTGCGCTCCCGCTTGAAGAGGTTTTTGATCCAACCGGTGCCGGCGACACCTTTGCCGGCGGATTCATCGGCCACATCGCCCGTACAAAAGACCATTCATTCAGCAATATGAAAACCGCTATCATAGTAGGATCTGCCATGGCATCATTCTGTGTTGAAAAGTTTGGTCCGGACAGACTAAAAACGCTCGACAGATCACAGATCGATGAACGCATCAGGCAGTTTGTTGATCTCGTTAATTTCGATATTCAACTCGTATGAAGTAATTTTACCACTTAAATTTTAAGAGTGATCGCAATAGACAATGTGCTTGTTAGTGATGCTGTAGCAGAGGCGCAGTTTGTTTGCGACCTGATGAAATGCAAGGGTGGTTGCTGTGAAGACGGAGACGCCGGAGCTCCACTCGAAAAAGATGAATTGCAGATCATCAACGACATCTACGAAACCGTGAAGCCTTATCTTACCGCAGAAGGCATTAAATGGATTGAAAAACACGGAAGATATCAGTACGATAAAGAATTTGGATGGGTAACACCTACCATAGAAGGAAAGATGTGCGTTTATGGGTTCAGGGATAAATATGGAATCATCAAATGTGGAATTGAACAGGCTTACCGTGATGGTAAGATCGACTTCAAAAAGCCTATCAGCTGTCATCTTTATCCTGTAATTGCCAACAAGGGAAAGAAGGGCGAATTCGATCGTGTGAACTACGAACCACGCGAAACGTTATGCAATCCCGCATGCGTACAGGGTAAGAAACTAAAAGTACCAGTATACCAGTTTTTGAAAGAGCCTCTCATCAGGAAATATGGCGAAGAATTTTATGCCGCCCTCGAAAAGATAGCAGAAGATCAGACTTCCGCAAAAAAGAATGCATTGGAACACAGATAAATCATTACCTGGATGAAAGAGACCGCGTCTTCATTTCTCGCAAAAAGTACTATAAAAGTTGCGGACCTAGACCATCGCGAAAAGGTCAATTTCAACATCAAACGTTACAATGACACTGTGCCTTTCGGCAAGGAGCAATTCCCTAACCTAAATCTTGCAAGGGAAAGAGCGAAGAACATCAAATGGCGTACGCTTGAATCACTAGATCAGTACCTGGAAGCATTTGAGGTAAATTTTTCTGCGAGAGGCGGAAAAGTGATCTGGGCGGAAACAGCGGAAGAAGCATTAAAACACATTCACAGGATCTGTGAAGAAAAGAATTGTAAGACGGTTGTGAAAAGTAAGAGCATGGTTACCGAAGAGATCCATCTCAATAAGTTTTTCGAAAAACATAATATCGAAAGTGTTGAAACAGATCTCGGTGAATATATTCAGCAGCTTGCCGGTGAACCACCATATCATATTGTTACTCCTGCCATGCACAAGAGCAAGGAAGATGTGGCTCAACTGTTTCATGAAAAATTAAACACTAAAGCCAACTTAACTCCCGAGCAACTTACGCTCGTAGCCCGGGAAAAGCTGCGCGATAAATATGTTCAGGCTGAAATCGGAATAACAGGGGCAAACTTTATCATCGCCGACACAGGCAGCATCGCGATTACCGAAAATGAAGGCAATGCAAGGCTCAGTGCTTCATTTCCAAAAACACATATTGCCATAGCGGGTATTGAAAAAGTTATTCCTTCGTTCACCGACCTCGGATTGTTCTGGCCGCTGCTTGCAACATATGGCACGGGACAAACCATTACCGTATACAATACGGTGATCAGTGGTCCAAGGCAAGTTGGCGAAACTGATGGGCCTGAAGAAATGTATGTGATATTGCTCGACAACGGCCGCACCAACATTCTTGAAAATGAGAAACAACGCGAAAGCCTTTATTGCATCCGTTGCGGTGCTTGTTTAAATGCCTGTCCTGTCTATAAAAATATAGGCGGTCATGCTTACTCCACTACGTACAGCGGCCCGATAGGTGCTGTGATCACTCCAAATATGCACAACATAAAAGAGTGGAAGCACCTCAGTTATGCGTCGTCATTATGCGGAAACTGTACTGAAGTGTGCGCGGTAAAGATCAACCTGCATGAACTGCTCCTGGAAAACCGCAGTGAAGCAGTCGAAAAAGGCGCTACAGGTTTC
>Ga0207701_10005517_pt1 | contig 12714 bp, 10 predicted proteins | sample KBSSwiSSwithPhiX_FD_184294 | JGI IMG/M metagenome (GOLD analysis project Ga0207701, IMG submission 184294) | Switchgrass rhizosphere bulk soil microbial communities from Kellogg Biological Station, Michigan, USA, with PhiX - S5 (SPAdes) (version 2) | ecosystem: Environmental > Terrestrial >...
AAACAGGGTCTGCCAGGGACCTTCCATTTGGATGACGTCAAAATCGACAACCCGCATGCGCCGGACGTTGTCATGGCATTCCGTTGGAACGATTCGAAAAATCAGTTTGGCACTCCGGGAATGATCGACGCTGATTGGCAACGCAAAGCAGGGGAAGGAACTCACGCTACGCTCAGCCGATTCGATATGCATAATACTCTGATCGCAGCAGGTCCCGATTTTCGTCGCGGTCAGACCGACGATTTGCCCACAGGCAATGTCGATGTTGCGCCGACAATTTTGCACATTCTTGGGATTAAAGCGCAGGAAATGGATGGCAGAGTTTTGTCCGAAGCAATGGTTAGCGTCGATCCAGTCTCCACTGGAAGAGAAACGGAAACGAAGACAATCGAAGCGAAGAAGGATTTCGCGGCGGGAACGTGGCGACAATCGATGAAGATCAGTCGTGTGGGTTCGACCACTTATCTTGATGAAGGCAACGGCGGTTTTGCTCCAAACGCCGGAACGAAAGAGTAATTGACACCAAAATTTGTGAAACCTAGCCTCGAAGTCGTGGTTCGACAGATCGCTCGCATTGCGACAATTGGCGCGCTTTGCTGCGCGATCGGCTTGCATTGGGTTGCCCTGCAGTCGTTCGCCTGGACGAGCATGCTTATCGAATATTCGAAGGGCGCGTCCCTATGTCAGGCAATCGCCCAGACATTCGATGGCGCCCATCCCTGTTCGCTTTGTCACGTCGTGGCTACAGGAAAGGCTTCGGAGAAAAAGACAGACGTACAATCACCCGTGCCAAAGATCGACATCATCTGCGTTGCACGTGTGATCCGATTGATATCACCTGTCGCTTTGTTCGATTATACGCTTTGCGATTTTTCCGTCTCTGAAATCGAGCATTCCCCGCCCGTTCCACCGCCACGCGTAATGGCAGGCTAGTTCGCCGGATTCGCTGCTCTGCTAACACTGTAGCCGCGTCTTTGTGAGACGCGCAGCGCGGGCATGGCAAAAACCTCGAGGCGCGCTTTGCGCAGCGAAGCGACTACAGCCAAGCCGCAGCTTGAGTCTGACGCACGGAACAAAATGAGAATTTTATCTGGAATTCTAGCTTTAGTTGTCGCCACTGGGCTGACAAGTGTTCGGGCTTGTGACCTTTGCGGCTGTTACACGCCGCAGTTGAACGCAATGCCCCAGATGAATTACTCACTTTTACCATGGACGATGGGATGGTACGGAGCGGTTGGGGAACAATTCACTCGATTTGGCACGTTGCAGCTGGACGGAGAAGAAGTTGCAAATCCAACGGGCCAGTACTTGAACAGCTCCATCACGCAGATCGTTGCCGGCTATGAGATTAGCAGCCGATTCGCATTGCAGATCAATTTGCCATTGATCTATCGCGAATTTAAGAGGCCAGAGGGGTTCGAGATCCAGCAAGGCACGGTTTCTGGTCTTGGTGATATGTCGCTTCTACTCAAAACGGTTGTTTTCCATTACGCTTCGCCAGCTCAAAGAAGCTTCGAGTTTTACGGCAGCAAAAATCCAGTCGCGGTCGAACACGAACCGGATTTTACTGCTTCGGCGGTCTTGCTAACCGGGATCAAGTTTCCGACTGGTGACAGCAGCCGCCTCAAAGAGGAATTTCACGAAGTTGAAATCCCAGGGGCTCCGGAAAGTGGCATCCACGGCCATGATCTGACCCTGGGCACGGGATCCTATGACGGTCTGTTCGGCGAGCAAAACGCGCTGCGTTACAAAAATTTCTTTTTCGAAACGAACGTGCAATTCACGTTGCGCGGCGATGGCACGCATCAATATCACTTTGCCAACGATTTCATCTGGGACGGTGGCCCGGGATATTACATCGTTCGTAATCGCGATACGATTTTTGGGATCCAATGCGTGGCTTCCGGCGAATACAAAGATGTCGATCGATTCCGGGGCAAACCAGCGGAAGACACCGGGATTACTTCGGTCTTTCTCGGTCCTCGTTTGATCGGATCGCACGGCCGTTGGAGCGCAGAACTCGCCGCGGACCTCCCGGTTTTCATCAATAACACGTCATTGCAGGCCGTTCCCGACTATCGCTTGCACGCTGGGATTTCCGTGCAGTTTTAGCCAGCAAGCTCCTCTCAAAATGTCATTCTGAGCCCAGCGAAGAATCTCAGATCTGCCTAGGACCAGGCGATCAGGCGAAGCTCGTGCATTTGCATCAAGCCGGGATGCGTGGGCACGACGCGCACGCTAAAGCCATATGTGCCGCTTTCAGACGCAGGGACTGCTCCCTGGTAAATGTAATTGCCGCCTCCGTCCGCGCGGCCGGTTTGATTAAGGAGCGTCGCCGAAGGATTCCGAAGGTCACCATTATCAACTTCGCCATGGTAGGCTTCCACTCGCACATGTTTTGGATCGACGGCGCCGAGATGAACTCGCGCTGTGATTTCCAGCGATTCACCGACGAAAATGCTTTGCCGATCTTTGTTCCCTATTTGAACGTCCGAAATTTTTACGCCCGGCCAATCCTTGCGTATTTGCGTTTTCCATTGGCTTAGATGGGTGGCAGCGCCGCAGCCGTCGCCGGAGAGATTCTCGTACGATTGCGCGGCCGGAATATAGAGTTGCTCGGTGTATTCCTTGACCATCCGCTGGGTGTTAAAGACCGGCGTGACGCTTCGGATTGATTCGCGCATCAGTTGCAGCCAGGCGAGAGGAAGTTTGCCATCCGGTTTCGCGTAATAGAGAGGAACGATTTGGTTTTCCAGTAATTGGTAAAGACTGCTCGCGTCCACTTCATTCTGAAATTCCGTGGTGCCATTGTCGATCTCCGCGCCAATGGCCCAGCCGTTGCTGCCGTTGTATCCCTCGCGCCACCAGCCGTCGAGAACGCTCAGATTGATTCCGCCATTGGGGGCGGCCTTCATTCCGCTGGTTCCGCTCGCCTCGAGAGGGCGCAATGGGTGGTTCAGCCAAAGATCGACACCCTGCACCAGGCGGCGGGCGATGTAGCTGTCGTAGTCCTCCAGAAAGACGATGCGGTTTTCCAGACCAGCTTCGCGGCTAAATCTGTAAACCTCCTGGATTAGCGCCTTGCCTGCTTCATCACGTGGGTGAGCTTTGCCTGCGAAAATGAATTGCACAGGACGCGTTGCGTCATTCAGCAATCGCTTTAAGCGTTCCTTGTCGCTGAACAAAAGCGTACCGCGCTTGTAAGTCGCGAACCGGCGCGCAAAGCCCACCGTCAAAATTTCCGGGTCAAGGATACGGTTGACCTTTCGGATTGACTCCGGGGATTCTCCTAGTCGCTCACGGCGGTGTCGTTCCCGATCGCGGATAAAGTTAATCAGGCGGAGTTTGAGTTGTTGATGCGTATCCCAGAGTTCCGTGTCGTGAATATCAATGACGCCGCGCCAAAATTCCGGTTCGGTAAGATGTTCCTCCCAGTCGCCGAGGTGCTTGCGATAAAGCGCCGCGAACTCCGGCGCCATCCAGGTTTTGGTATGGACGCCATTGGTGATGCTGGCAATGGGCACTTCATGGACTGGAACGCCAGACCAGACATCCTTCCAAAGCGATCGGCTGACCTCGCCGTGTAATTTGCTTACTCCATTGGCGTGCCGGCTGAGACGCAATGCGAGGATGGTCATGCTAAACGGATCATCTGGATTAAGGCGCGTGTGACCGAATGAGAACAGTTCGTCGAACGGAATGTTTAGTTCCTTGGCGAAATTGCCAAAATATTTACGCATCATCTCGCGCGGGAACGAATCATTGCCGGCGGGGACCGGAGTATGCGTGGTAAAAACATTGGCGGCTGCTACCAGTTGAAGTGCTGAATAAAAATCGAGCTTCTTCTCCACGACATTGAGACGAATGCGTTCCAGCGCCAGGAAGGCCGAATGTCCTTCGTTCATGTGAAACACGGCTGGCTGGATGCCGAGCGCGGCGAGCGCTTTGACGCCGCCGATTCCGAGCATCATCTCCTGGCGCATGCGCATCTCAAGGTCGCCGCCATAAAGCTCGGCAGTGATTAATCGGTCCTCGGCGCTGTTTTCCGGGATGTCTGTATCGAGGAGGTAGAGATTTACCCGGCCAACGCGCAATTCCCAAAGCCGGGCAAAAACTTCGCGTTCCAAAATTCGCACTGAAATGAGAAGTCTCGTGTCGCCGCGGTGCACCTCGCGGATCGGCAGGTGATAGAAATTTTGATTAAGGTTAATTGCCGCCTGAACGCCGTTTTTGTCGATCTGCTGCCGGAAATAGCCGTGCCGATAGAGCAGACCAATCGCAACGAAATTCAAATCAAGATCGCTCGCTGACTTGCAATGGTCGCCAGCGAGTATGCCAAGACCTCCGGAATAATTCGGGATCGATTCGTGAAAACCAAATTCAGCCGAGAAATAGGCGATGGGATTCTTGATCGCGCTTCCTGCACCCGTCTTTCCGTAAGTCTCGTGTCGGCCGAGATATTTTTCGAATTCCTCAAAAACCTGCTTGAGCTCGCGGAGAAAAGCTTTGTCCTGGGCAAGTTCTTCCAGTCTGGATTGCCGCGAAAGCTGGAGCATCCGGACGGGGTTATGGTTTGTTCGGTTCCAAAGCTCCGGATCCAGATGACGAAACAGCCGGCGCGCGGCAGGTTCCCACGTCCACCACAGGTTGAAGCTCATCTGGCGCAACGGCTCAAGCGCCGGCGGCAGGATGGGAGTGACGTTATAAGTTTGAAAAGTCGGCATGCGAGTTCCTCTAGCCGGGGACCGTGGCCCCAGTCACTGGCAAATTTTCACAGAAGGTAGCCAAGAAAAATGAAGATTCTATTACGAACGGCGTCGTCTCAAGCAGTGACACGTTGGCAGAAACATTTTGGACCTCAGTTTATATCGGGGTCGCCAATCGCAGCTGCGGTTCGCGGCGCGAGGATAAGCCCGAGAAAGAAACCTGCGACCAGTCCGCACAGGTGTGCCGCCATACTCACTTGTGGCGTCGAAAGATCAAATGCGACTTGAATCACGATGATCATTACGATGTTTCCCAGGCGTTGTCTCGCCTGCGGCGCGTGACGATGTCGTACTAGAAACCCTGCCCAGGTACCGACGATCCCCATGATACAACCCGACGCGCCAACGAGCTGCGAGACTTGTACGAAACCGAGTATCGTCAAACCCACAACGCCCGCGCTGGAAGCAAGCCCCGAAACCAGATAGGACACGGTAAATCGGAGTGTGCCTATGGACCGTTCCAACGGCGGGCCAAGAATATAAAGAGCGAAAACGTTGAAAAGCAGATGGGTAAAACCCCCGTGCAAGAATAGCGCGGTAAAAAGCCGCCAATATTCTCCCTGGACTACAACGGCATAAGGCTCAAGTGCTCCGACTCGATGTAGCACGTCCGGGTCATTCAGATCGCCAACGGAAATCTCAAACAGGAATGCGACGGTGTTAAGCACAATCAACGCGAGAACTGCCGGAGCGCTTCGGAGTTGACTGCGCCGAACTATTCGGCCGGCTTGTGAGGCGGGATCGGCGCGATGTGTCGGCCGGAGAATTCGAGCCGGACTACCGTTGCGGAGCGGCGTTCCTACCATCCCGCCCTGAAAGCTTGCCCCTTGAGATTCCAGGTGCCGAAACAATCGGACCTGATCGCGCAGCTCGGTGCTGGGATGCAGGATTTGAAGAATTTCGCCGAGTTTTGCAGCCGATTTGTAGTCTGCCTGCGCGGCGAGCTCTGTCATTTTGCGTAATCCAATCGCCGGAAGAAACAGAAGGGCGATCCAGGCCAACCCGCCAATGTAACCAGCCGCAGTGGGAACGAGAAACCACGCAATAGCGGTAATCGCCAGCACAACAAGGGCGGCGATACGCCAACCGTGATGTTGCGTCCCGGGACGCCACGTCCGTCCCAGCACCACCAGCGGAGAAATTACCGCGAGAAAAAGAAAAATATGGTTCAGGTCCACGGTCAGATGGAAAAGTTAAAGGTTAGAATGTTAAAACGGATTCACGATTTGCGAAGGGGCGAACAATGTAAGGATTCAGGGCTTCAACGTTCTCTTTTGTAACTTTTTCAACTCTTGTAACCTTTTAGCATGCAAATCACGGTCACCGATTATCTCGATGTTATTTCTTCCTGGTGTTTCTGGTCCGAACCAACATGGGCGGAATTGAAGAAGCGTTATGATGGTCGTGTCGAGTTTCAGTGGAAGATCGCGTTGATGGATCCAATTGGTTTGCCAACTTCGCGCGAACAGGAGCAATGGTTCTATCGGCGCAGCGGAATGATGATGCGTTCGCCGTTCATGCTCAACACCGATTGGTACGATGCCAGTTTGCCGGAATGGCTCGCGCCGAATTGCGTGGCCGAAGCCGCCAGGGACTTTGGTTTCACTGATGATCGCATTCGCCTTGCACTGTCTGCAGCCGCGCTGCGCGAGGGAAAAAAGGTAAGCGATTGGGAAGTTGCGGCAGAGATTGGAGCGGGTGCCGGCAAGATAGACAAAAAGCAATTGCTCGAGCGCGCGCGATCGCCCGAGATTGAGAAGCGCGTTCGCGCATCGACGGCAGAATTTCATGCGCTTCAGGTCACCCAACGCCCGACGTTTGTCATCGACACGGAAATTGGCGATCGCGCGGTGTTTTCCGGCGTTGTAAAGCTCGAACCCTTGACGTCCACGCTTGATTCCATGCTTGACGACGCCACCGCGTACGCGGCGCACAAGGCGCATTTTGGCGACCCGCCGGCAAAATGAGGGTTGAAACACGATTGTCACGAGATTCGCCTTGCCAGCGCAAGATTGTTGCCTACAACTTCCCTTCGGCTCGCGATACTAATGCGAGCTCTTCGTCGCGGTGAATCGCAGCCGTGGCCAAGTTAGAGTGTCCGGGCGTTTGCCGAGGGTGGCGCCGGGAATTGCGATAAATGGAAATACGGCGATGTGGTACACTCCCGCTTCGCCGGCCAGGAGCTAGTTCGAATCTGCAACCACAAATTCGTGTAAACGGTCGGATCCGCGCCCGAGAAATCCGGGTCATTATGGGGTCTACCGGCGAACAGCTTGGCGTCATGAAGCTAAGTGACGCCTTGCGCAAAGCTCAAGGTCTCGGTCTCGATCTGGTGGAGATCGCCCCAACCGCCACCCCGCCGGTCTGCAAGATCATCGACTTTGGAAAGTTCCGGTACGATGTCTCCAAACAGACCAAGGATAAAAGGCCGTCCGGATCGAAACTGAAGGAAATCAAGTTTCGCGTTAACATCGACGAGCACGATTATCTGACCAAAATCCGCCACGCCGAAGAGTTCCTGGATCGGGGAAATAAGGTGCGGGTGCAACTGCAATTTCGCGGCCGCGAAATGGCACACCAGGAATTTGGAATGCAGCTTGTAGAGAAAGTTCGCGATGATCTGTCTGGGATGTCGCAGGTGGAAATGAATCCCAAAATCACCGGCCGCAATATTACCATGACCCTGGCGCCCCTGCCGGCCAACCGGCGAAAGAGGCGATTCACCGCGTCGGAAAAACCAGCCGAAAACCAGGAAGCTGTTGTTTCACCGGCGGACGCCTGAACATTGGAGATCGCCTTGAGCCTCTGGCGCCCTGTTCGCTACGGTCTCATCCCGGCGAGACGATCCATCTTAGCTCGAGGGTGGAACGCGTTGTCTTCAACGCGTTGGCAAAAGGCACTGCAGCTCTGTCGCCTAGATATCAGCGCCTTCGGCGATCGTTTTACCATCGCCTTCGGAGAAGTCGATCCACCAAAAAGATAGAACCGTCACCGCGGCGACTCCTCAACGCGTTGGCACGAGTTAAACCCGTTATCGCCTAGCTAACGCTTACGGCTTGTGTGGCGTGTGCGTGCGCGCGGGGGAAGTCTTAGGCGAAGCTGCCGGCCGTGGAGGAAGCGGTGTTGCTCTCATGGATTGCAGCGTTTCCAAGCGTTTTTTGCGGTTCATAGCTTCTTGATTTTTCGGATCAAGTTTCAGCACTTTCTCCGTGTCAGCCGTCGAATTTTGGATATCGCCCTTAACTTCGTAAATGTAACTGCGATAAGCGTAATACCGAACTTCGTTCGGCTTGAGCTTGATCGCCTCGGAATAGTCGGCCAGTGCTTTATCCATATCATTTAGTTTCATCTCGACCGCTGCGCGCTGTTCGTAAATTCGTGAATCTTCCGGGCTGATCTTGATCGCTTCGCCGTAGTCGTTGATCGCATCCTGAAATTGCTGGTTTGTTGCCGCAGCGTATGCACGCTGTTGATAAACGGCGGCGAGATTTGGCGCGTATTTGTGGTCGAGAGCTGTTGCCTTGCGGAGCGAGTCGATCGCTTTATCCCATTCTTGATTCTTGGATGCCTCTGCGCCCTCCACGGCAAGCTTGTTTGCTTCTTTCGTATCTTTGGTGGTTTCCGCCTGGGACGACTGCGCAGCACAAAGCGCCAGGGACGCGGCGAAAATAAAGACAAAGTTTCTTTTCATAATTTCTTTTGGACGTTGATGTTCCTAAACAAAATTCGAAATTCAGGTCGCGAACAGTTAGTGCGACTCTTAAGTCTGCTCTGGGGATGGCGTCTGTTCAATGTCGATCTTTGGTTCGGGCTCCGATGGAGCAGTTACACTGAGCCCAGGCTCATCCACGCGTGCAATTCGCACTGCGCGACCCGTGCTCTCGTCGATTTCGATTAACACTCCACGCAGGCGCACGTCACCCCCAGCGACAGGAAACGACGCCGGCAAGTTCGAAATGAACCGGTTCATGATTGGATCAATGGCGCGTCCCAGGATCGAATTTACCGGACCGCACATGCCCGCGTCGCACAAAAAAGCTGTGCCTCCGGGAAAGATCTGCTCGTCGGCGGTCTGAACGTGAGTGTGAGTTCCAATAACGGCAGAAACTTTTCCGTCGAGAAACCGGCCCAGTGCAATTTTCTCACTCGTAGTTTCTCCATGCACGTCCACGATGATGTTGGCAGTCTCTTTGCGCATCTTCGTCACCGCTGCATCGACCGAGTGGAACGGGTTTTCTAAAATCGGCTGCATAAACGTGCGCGCTTGCACGTTGATAACACCGATTTTTCCCTTGCTCGTTTCCAGGACGATCGACCCACTCCCCGGTGCGCCGCGGGGATAATTCAGGGGCCGCAACAAACGCGGTTCGGTATCGATGAACGCAAGAATTTCTTTCTGGTCCCATACATGATCCCCCGTCGTGATGACTGAGACGCCCGCGCGCAAGAGATCAATGGTGATTCTTCCCGTGATGCCGCGACCGCCGGCCGCGTTCTCGCCGTTAACGATGATAAAGTCCAAGGCGTGCTTCTGTTTCAGCTCAGGGAGCCTGGCAATCACTGCTGTGCGTCCCGGTTCACCAACGATGTCACCCAGGAGAAGGACCGTTAGCATGGTGCGATAGTAGCCATGTCAAAGCACGTTGTCATCCCGAGCCGCGGAGACGACAAGGGATCTCGCACAAATCAAAAAAGATCACGCACTCCATCTTGCGTGGTCGAACCAGGTCACGTCACGAGCGGTCCTTTGCTCGGGATAACACCGCGAAAAATCCGACCATCAATGCTCTATTCCTTGCAGCCATGAAACGCACGGCCCTGGTGACACTCTGCTTTTTGACGCCGGTGCTCGCTGGCCTGGCCGCGGAGAATCTCGGAGTTCTCGGCACGCGTCCGCGGTGGAGCGTACTCGAACACTATCAGGAGACAATCACCCGCGATGAATTTGCGCATTTGATTTACGACGTTTATTGCACCCACGGATTCGCTCCGGATTTGATTGAACTAAACACCGATACAGCGCGAATTTTGACTAACCGCGAATCGCAAAAATTTTTCACTTTACGGTTCGCAAAGGACGACGCGCTGCGCAATCCGGTGCCGCGTCTTTGGCATTCCGCTAAATCCTTACCCGCCGCGAAAGGGGACAAGCCGCTATCAGGCTTGCGGATTGCCCTCGACCCGGGCCATCTGGGTGGCGAATGGGCAAAAATGGAAGAGCGCTGGTTTCAAGTCGGCAATACCCAGCCAGTGCAGGAAGGGGACCTGACTTTGAAGGTCGCGCGGCTGCTCGCCGCGCGATTACGTGAATTAGGCGCAAAAGTTTTTTTTGTTCGGAATAGCAACGAACCTGTCACAGCAAAACGCCCCGATGATTTTCGGGAACTTGCCGGGAAAGTACTGATTAGAAACGGCGTGCCACAGCCTCGTGTTGACGTTCTTGATCCAAATGATCCCGAGAAAGAGCAAACGATTCGCTGGCAGAGCGAAATCCTATTTTACCGCTACAGCGAGATTCGCCGTCGCGCGGCGCTGGTAAACTTCAAGTTGCATCCCGACCTCGTCCTTTGCCTGCATTTCAATGCCGAAGGCTGGGGCGATCCGAATAATCCGACGTTGACGGACATCAACCATCTTCATCTTCTGGTAAACGGTTCCTATTTGCAGCAGGAGCTTGAGTTCGATGACGAGCGTTTCGAAATGATTCGGCGACTTCTCAGCCGCGCCTATGATGAGGAATTACCGCTGGCGGACACGATTGCCGGCGCAATGGCCCGTGAAACTCAACTACCCGCATACCAGTATCCGACGACCAACAGCACCACCAAAATCGGCACGAGCGGTTACGTTTATGCGCGCAATTTGCTGGCGACGCGGCTTTATCGTTGTCCGGTAGTTTATTGCGAGCCCTATGTGATGAACAGCAAAGACGCATTCGCTCGAATTCAGGCCGGCGATTACGAAGGAACCCGCAACATCAACGGAATCGAGCGGAAAAGTATCTTTCGCGAATACGCTGATAACGTGGCGGATGGATTAGTCGAATATTATTCAAAGTCACGAGGTCTCTAGCCGGGGCGCTGACCTCGGCGGCCGCGGTCAACGACCGCGGCTACAGTTCATCTACCGCTTCGTGAATATCTTCGAGCGTCACGTCGGTTGTGAGAAAGGCAGCCCCGATCCGGGGCGTCACAACGAAGCGGATTTTTCCAGCTTCGAATTTCTTATCGAACTTCAGCGCCTTGAAAATTTTCTCGCGTGGAAGATTTTTCGGCAAACGGGTCGGCAAATCGAATCGTCGCAAAAGATCGATCACTGCGTCGCGTTGCCCAGGTGACAGCCCGGCCCTTTTAATTGAAACAGCGCATGCAGCGACAATTCCCAGACTGAGGGCTTCGCCGTGAAGAAACTTCCGGTAATTTCCGGCGCGCTCAATCGCGTGCCCCACACTATGCCCGAAATTCAGAACAGCGCGTTCGCCCGTCCGGTCGCGCTCATCTTTCGCCACGATTTTTGATTTTATCTTAATGTTGCGACAAATGAGCTGCTGGAGCGCAAGCGGTCGGCGTGGCGATCTGGCTTCCCACGATTGAAGCTGCTTGAACATTTTCGGATCGGCGATCATCGCGTGCTTGATGATCTCGGCGAAACCCTGATTAAACTGGCGCCGCGGCAGAGTTTTTAATACGTCGACATCATCAATCACGAGTGAGGGATGATGAAACGCGCCGATTAAATTTTTCCCGACGCGCGTATCAACACCGGTCTTTCCGCCGATTGAGCTGTCCGCCATAGCAAGCAAAGTCGTGGGAATCTGGACGTGGGGAATGCCACGGTGATAAATCGCCGCGACAAATCCAGAGATATCGCCGACCACGCCGCCACCGAGACCGATTACGAAAGATTGACGGTCCAATCCGGCGGCAATCATTTGCTCGCAGATCGCTGCGGCTTGCTTAAGGGCCTTGGATTTCTCACCAGCTCGAATCGTTATCAAAATCGGCTGAAAGCCGGCTGATGTTAGACTTCGTTTGACTCGACGAGCGAAGAGTGGTCCAACGTTATTGTCCGTAATAATTGCACCCTGCCGGCCGCGTTTTTTTTCTGCGAGTTTCGACCCAACCGTTTCAAGCAAATGCGAGCCAACAATCGCGTCATAGCGGCAACTGCCGGCGCGCACGGCTATTACTACCATCACGGATAACCTGGATACGGATCCCACCGCAGCGCGGCACTAGGGTCGTTAAGGTCGTTGTCGAGAATGAACTTTGACCAAGGCATCGTCTCAGCGTGTAAGTCGGCGAAAAGCGCGTTGATTTGCTTGCGATTGCTATGTGTGCCGCCTTGCGCTGTTCCGCCCGGGACGCTCACATTTTTGTAAACCGTCACAGCCGCGCCTGTTCCTCCGGAGAATTGAACCAGGCTGGCATTTGAATTTTGCGCTGGCGCAAACAGGATGAACACCGAAGGATTTGCGATCTTATTTGCTGACAAGCCGGCGATGCTCGACGCGCCGCCCTTTGTATTGCCGTTCAACCCGTAACTGATCGGCGCGCTCGCATCTACTTCCGAGGACGCACGCTTATCGAATGGGGATTGAAAGATGCGCCACGCGGCTAGGTATTTCGGATGGAGCTGGTTCATCCAGATGCCGCCGGCAGTAAACAGAACGCCGTCATTGTCATTTAGATAAGTCTGCGTTCCGAGGCCGATCTGACGCAGGTTACTTAGATCTTTTGTCGCTTTGGCACGCTCCGAAATGGTGGTGTAAGCCGGATAGACCATGGCCATCATGATAACGATGATCGCAAGGACGACGATTACCTCGATCAGGGTGAAAGCGCGCGCAAATTGCGAATTCCTAGCCATTGATTTGGTTGGTTCGCACGCATGATATTGATCGTGAATCGGAAGCGAAAGCGAAAAAGAGCCGGCCGTAAGGAAGATG
>Ga0207701_10005519_pt1 | contig 12712 bp, 6 predicted proteins | sample KBSSwiSSwithPhiX_FD_184294 | JGI IMG/M metagenome (GOLD analysis project Ga0207701, IMG submission 184294) | Switchgrass rhizosphere bulk soil microbial communities from Kellogg Biological Station, Michigan, USA, with PhiX - S5 (SPAdes) (version 2) | ecosystem: Environmental > Terrestrial > Soil...
CCCAGGAAACCTCCTCCTGGACGGCGACCACGACGCCCTCGGGATTGATGAGCACGCCGCGAGCATGCCCGTCGACGACGAGGTCGACCTCGTACACCACCGCTCCGTCCTGGTCGCGCTGCCAGATCCCCGTCACTTTGCCCTGCGCGGTCTCTTTGGCCGCGGTCGCCTGGACGGCTTCGGGAAGGTCGGACTGCTGCAGCTTTTTCGCTTGTGCGTTCGCCTGCGCGCTCGCGACGGCGGCCATATGGATCGCCACGACCGCGGCGATCAGGATTCGAAAGCATCGACTCATTACGCGGCCTCCTTGTGTCTGAGAGACGGCCATTTCCGCCCCTGCAACCTCGAGGAAGCATGACTCGTGCCGGCGAGACCGCGCGGCGGAGCCGGGGACCGGTCATCCGGACGACGTACCTGGGACCTAAGGCACTGCTAAAGGAATGGCGCGGGGGCGCACCGATTGCATCGAAATCGGACGGATAGAGAGCTCTGTGGTGACCGTCGTTTGCTCAATCCCAAGGAGGTCGATGTGAAGATTCATCGAAAGACGAAAGGTGTTCTGGCGGCGTTGCTCATCTGTGGATCCGCCGCCGCCGCGCATGGAGCGGACAGGGCCAGCATTTCCCTGGCCGCGAAGAGCGAGAAGGGGAACGACTATCGAGTCACGAATCTGGTATCGGACGAGCCGGGTGAGGCGCCGCTCATCGATCCGAAGCTCGTCAATGCGTGGGGCATCGCGGCCAGCTCGACCAGCCCGTGGTGGGTCGCCAACAACGGGACGGATTCCTCCACGCTCTACACGGGAGCGGGCGCCAAGGTCGCCCTCGAGGTGGACGTGCCGGGAGCGCCGACGGGCATCGTGTTCAACACCAGCACGCAGTTCCAGCTCTCGCTGGGGGCGCCGGCTCGTTTCATCTTCGTTTCCGAGAGCGGCTCGTTTCTGGCCTGGAACTCCGGCACCGTGGCCTCCGAGTTCCCCGTCGATCCGGAGTCCGTCTACAAGGGGCTGGCGATCCACGGCGACGTCCTCTACACGACCGACTTCACGGAGTGCGAGGTGGAAGCCTTCGCGGGCAATTTCTTCGACGGCAGCTTCGACGAGTTCCCGACCGCGGGAGGCTTCGAGGACGACAGCATTCCGGCCGGCTTCTGCCCGTTCGGCATTCAGGCGATCGGCAACTCGATCTTCGTCACGTACGCGAAGAAGGCCGGCGTCGATGACGTGGCCGGCGTCGGGAACGGATTCGTCCGCGAATTCGACACCGACGGGAATCTCCTGGCGAAAGTGGCTTCGCACGGCCAGCTGAATTCGCCCTGGGGAGTCGCGATGGCTCCGGACGAAGGGTTCGGCAAGTTCAGCGGCTGCCTCCTCGTCGGCAACTTCGGGGACGGCAAGATCAACGCGTACTGCCAGAACCCCGCGGGCCAGTGGCATCACGCCGGGCGTCTCCGCGAGGGCGCGCACGCCCTGCAGATCGATGGACTCTGGGGCATCGGCTTCGGCAACAATGCCGGGTCGGGGGACGAGCACGTCCTCTACTTCGCCGCCGGGCCCGACGAAGAGACCCACGGGTACTTCGGCAAGGTCGAGTTCGTGCCGTAAGAAATCCCGCGCCGCAGAGTCGTGGGTCCGGGGCATCCCCTCTGCCCCTCGCCCTCCCAGGGGGCAGAGGGGAGATGCCCGAATCAGGAAGGAAGGATCTCCCTCCCGAAGACTTCCGAGAAGTGAGCGCGGATCGGGTCGAGGAGCTCCGAGACGCCTACCGGCCGTCCGAGTTGCCGCTGCATCGTCGTCACGCCGCCGTCGGTGATGCCGCACGGGACGATCCCGCGAAAGTAGGGGAGTGGCTCGTCGGTCACGTTGAGCGCGAAGCCGTGAGTCGTGATCCAGCGGGCGATGTGGATCCCGATGGCTGCGATCTTGTCGTTGCCGACCCAGACGGAGGTCACGCGCTCGCGCACACGGGAGCGCTCCGCCGGGATCCGGAAGTCGGCGAGCGTCCGGATCAGGACCTCTTCGAGATCGCGGACGTAGCGCTTCACGTCCTTGCGATCCGGCGCCAGATCGAGGATCGGGTACCCGACGAGCTGGCCCGGCCCGTGGTAGGTCACTTTTCCTCCGCGGTCGGATTCGTGCAACGCGATGCCGAGCTCGCGGCGCCGCTCGGGTGTGAAGAGGACGTCTTTCTCAGACGCATTCCGCCCGAGCGTGAAGACCGGCTCGTGCTCGAGAAGGAGGAGAGACTCTTCGCCCGCGGCTGCCCGGCGGGCGGCGTCGGCCTGGAAGCGGAGCCCCTCCTCGTACGAGACGCGCCCGAGCCAGGGGACCCGGAGTGCGCGGGTGACCGGAGCCGCGACAGCGTCCATCCGGCCAAGTGTACCCGCGCCTCAGAGACCGAGGAGCAGGACATCCTGCGCGTCCCGACGTTCGCGGCCGGGGTAGTAGCCCTCGGAATGCCACTGCAGATGCAGGCCAGCCTCTTCGATCATGGAGATGAACTTCGATTTCTCCCAGGCGACGGCGGCGGTCGGGCGCGCGAGCGATTTCACGCGCATGCCGTCGTCGGCGGCGTGGGGGAACGCCATCTCCACGGCGGGGGTTCCTGCCTCGTAAAGAAACGCCGTGACGACAGCCGGCCGGCCGGGCCGGAGCACCCGCCGCGTTTCGGCGAGGTAGTGGCGCGCCCCTTCGGCCGTCAGGTGTGTGAAGACCGACTTTGCGAGCACGAGATCGGCCTCTCCGTCCCCGAGCGGAAACCGGTAGCTCTCGATCGGGTCTCCCGAAGCGGAGCCGTACGGGGAAGCGACCGGAGCGACCTCGAACGAGAGACGCGGATCCGAGGCCCAGTGCGCCCGGCACCAGCGGATCGATGGCGCATGCACGTCGAAGCCCGCGTAGCGCCCGTTCCCCGGGAGCCTCCGCCGGAACTCCTCGACCATCGCCCCCGCTCCGCAGCCCACGTCGAGCACGACCTGGAGGTCCTTCCACAGACCCAACCGATCCAGATAAGCGGAAGTTTCCCGCGCGGCGCTCTCGAAGGCGGACACGGAGCCCGTGTGCCGGCGAAGCCAGAGCGGAGGCAGATGCCCGCGCCCGGTGGCGAGGAGCCAGAGGCGGTCGAGCGGGCTCGCGAGGCGGAAGCCCAGCGTGCGGATCGAGCGCAGCGCGCCGGCGATCATCGGCGCGGCCATGCCGCCCAGCCGGCGTACAGGAGAAGCACCGGATCCCACGACGCGATGCGATAGCGCCAGACGACGATGAGCGCCACGTGAACGGCCATGCTGAGGACCAGATACGCCGCGGCGAACGCGCGGACGCCCGGCCGCGGCGCGCGGAAGAGGCCGATCGCGGCGAGGATCATGACGGCCGTGTTCACGGCGCCGACGAGCCACAGAACCCAACGGGGCCAGAAGAGCGGATGCGGATAGGGCCGGAGCCAGTCCCACGCCTTGAGGGCGAGCAGTCGGCCCCACCCGGCCAGGTCCGAGCCGCGTTCCTGGAACGTCTTGTCGACGAAATGGCGCGACAGCGCCGAAGGAGAGCCTCCGCTCGCGGCATCGACGGCGCGTGTCTGCCGCTCGAGATCCGAAAACGATGCGCCGATCCAGCGTGAGTACTCCTGCGGCGTCTGGATCTCGTAGAAGCGCATCATCCAGTCGGAGTTGCCCTGGTAGAACGCGCTTCCGCCGGCATCGTTGATCGGCACGAGCTCGCGGAAAACGATCGCGTTCCGCAGCGTCCACGGAAACAGCGCCAGCGTCAAACCGAGAAGTCCGGACGCCGCGACCTGCGCGCGCGCGCGCAGAGGCCACCGCCGGTCGAAGAGGGGAGCCGCGAGCAGCGGGCACAACGCGAGGGCCGCCGGCCGGGTCAGCGCGGCCAGGGCGAGCGCGGCGCCCGCGGCGATCGCGAGGTTCGATGACGGACGGTCCGCCGCGGCGAGGAGCAGGTAGCCGCTGATGAGGAGGAGAACCACGAAGAGGGGCTCGCTCTGGACGTCGGTCGAGAGCATCACGAGACCGGGGTGCAGGGCGGCGGCGATCCCGGTGGCGACGGCGACGGGACGGCTACCGAAGATCCGGGCGGACAGTGCGGCGAGGAGGACGGCGGCGAGCGCACCGAGGACGGCATTGATCGCCTTGCCGGCCGCGACCGAGCGCGGATGCCCCAGGGTCGCGGCCGCCAGGAAGTACGGATATCCCGGCGCCCGGAAGTAGAAGGGCTCGGTTCTCTTCGGGTAGTGGCCGGTCGCAACGAGCTCGGTCGCCGCTCGCATGTACGCCTCGGAGTCGCCGAAGCGCGTCGTCGAAACGCCGAACCACAGAATCGCCGCCGCTCGGGCAGCGAGGGCGAGCAGGAAGAGCCCGGCGCAGGCTCGCCGGCCGAGCCGGGGGACGCCGGGAGCCCTAACCGAGGTCGAACTCTCCCGTCTCGAGCGTCTTCTTGACCGCCGCCATGAACTTGTCGGCGTCGGCGCCGTCGATCAGGCGATGGTCGAACGACAGCGCGAGATAGCCGGTCGTGCGGATGCCCAGCGCGTCCTGGCCGTTCTCGTCCTCGACGACCACGGGCCTCTTCTCGATCGTGCCGACGCCCAGGATCGCGACCTGAGGCTGCGGAATGATCGGCGTTCCGAAGAGCGAGCCGAACACGCCCGGATTCGTGACGGTGAAGGTTCCACCCTGGATTTCTTCGGGCTTGAGCCGCTTCGTGCGAGCGCGCTCCGCGAGGTCCTGCGACGCGCGGGCGAGGCCCAGGATCGACTTCTCGTCGGCACTCTTGATGACCGGAACGATGAGGCCCCAGTCGAGCGCCACCGCCATGCCGAGGTGGACGTCCTTGTGGTAGACGATGTTGTCGCCGTCGATCGAAGCGTTGACCTGCGGAAACTGCTTGAGCGCCTGGATCGCGGCGCGGAAGATGAAGGGCAGATAGGTCAGCTTCACGCCGTTCTTGGCCAGGAAGTCATCCTTGTGCTTCGCGCGGATGCGGGCGATGTTCGTGTAGTCGACCTGGAAGACCGTGGTGACGTGCGCCGACGTCCGCGTGGAGAGGATCATGTTCTCGGCGGTGATCCGGCGGATCTTCGTCATCGCGACGACTTCGTCGCGGTCGGTCACGGGAATCGCGGGACGGGGCGCGGGGGCCTCCATCGGCTCGGCGCGGCCGACGGACATCTGGGGCGCCTCGGCCGGCGCGGCGGAGCCCCGGCTGGGCGCCTGCGCGACCTTCCGATTTTCCAGGTAGGAGAAGACGTCGTTTTTCGTGACGCGGTTGTGAATTCCGGTGCCCTCGATCTCCTGGATGTCGATCTGGTTTTCCTGGGCGATCTTGCGGACGAGCGGCGAGGACTTCCGGCGGATGCGCTCCTCGATCGACTCGACTTGTCCTCCGGCGCCCTGTCCTCCGGCCGGAGGCTCGACGCGCGCGGGTGCGGAGGGTCGGGGCGCGGGGGCTGCGGCCGCCGGTGCGGGTGCAGGTGCAGGCTGTCCCGCCGGCTTCGGCTCGGGTTTCGGAGCGGGAGCGGGCTCGGCGGCCCTGGTCGGGGCGGGAGGCGCCGCGACAGAGGCTTGTGGGGCCGGCTCGGCCTTCGGCGCGGGCGCCGGTGCGCCTGCGGATGCCGCTTGCTCGCCGGCTTCGCCGATCGTGGCGACGACGGTGTTGATGGCGACCGTCTGGCCTTCGTTGACTTTGATCTCGAGGAGCGTCCCCGCCACGGGAGATGGGATCTCGGCGTCGACCTTGTCGGTCGAGATCTCGAAGATCGGCTCGTCTCGCTTGACCGGGTCGCCGACCTTCTTGAGCCACTTGGTGATGGTGCCCTCGGCGATGGACTCACCCATCTGGGGCATGATGACCGGGGTCGACATGGAACCTCCCTCGCAGCCCACAGCATAGGCCAAAGCGCTTCAATCCAGAAGAGTTCCTTGATCGCGACGTCGTATCGCGATATACGCTACTATCCGCTCGCGTTGTTCACTTCAAATACCTAACGAGGCGCGCCCCGCGCCTTTCAACCGTTTCCAGCTGGAGGAGACCCCGATGCTGCGCTTCTACCCCTGTGGGTCGTATGACGCGCTCCCGCGTCGATCCCGGCAGTCCTTCTCCGGCGTGGCCGGCGTCGTAGTCGCCGCGCTCGCCGCCCTCGCGACTCTGGCGCCGACCGCCCGCGCTCAGACCGCACCGGTGGCGGGGCAGAACGTCAACATGGTCTCGGGCACGGAGTTTCCGGGAGGCGATCCTTACCTCCAGCGCCAGAACGAGCCGTCGCTGGCCGTGTCTTCGCGCAACCCGCTGCACCTGCTGGCGGGCGCCAACGACTACCGGACCGTCGACCTTCCGGGCGTACCCGACGAGGTCACGGCCGACGCCTGGCTCGGCCTGTTCAAGTCCTTCGACGGGGCGCAGACGTGGCAGAGCACGCTGCTGCCCGGCTTTCCCCAGGACCAGTCGCCGGAAGGGCTCGCCTCTCCGTTGAAGGGCTTCAGCGCCGCGGCCGATCCCACCGTCCGCCCCGGAACGCACGGTCTCCTCTACTACAGCGGCATCGCCTTCAACCGCGGCACCAACAACGGCGCCGTGTTCTTGGCGCGTTTCATTGACGCTAACCAGAAGGAGAACGGCGACGCGACGCTGGGGAAGGACACGATCAAGTACGTCTCGACCGTCGTGGTCGACACCGGAACGTCCGGACAATTCATCGACAAGCCGTGGCTCGCGGTGGACATCCCCCGTGCGGGCGCCGGAACGTGCACGTTCAACCCCTACGGCACGCCGCAGACCATTCCGGCCGGCAACGTCTACATGGTCTGGAGCCGGTTCACCGGGAGCACGAGCACCAAGATCATGTTCTCGCGCTCGCTGGACTGCGGGAAGACCTGGTCGAGTCCCCTGAAGCTCTCGGAGTCGAACGGAATCAACCAGGGCACGAACATGGCGATCGACCCGGCCTCCGGAGCGATCTACGCGACGTGGCGCCGGTTCGCGACCTCGAGCCAGCCGGATGCGATCCTGATCGCGAAGTCCACCGACTTTGGAAAGACGTTTCCGTCCAAGAACACGAAGGAGATCGCGACGATCGCGCCCTTCGATCAGGGAACCAGCGCGACGCAGTTCCGGACGAACGCTCTGCCGACGGTCGCGGTGTCGGTCGATGCGGCGAACAAGGGGCGGGTCCACGTCGGCTGGGCGCAGCGCGACGGGTCCACCGGGGATGCCCGGATCGTCATGTCGACCTCCGCGGACGGATCCGCCTGGAGCGCGCCCACCCCGGTCGACGCGACGCCGATCCCGGACGACTTCGGCGCCTCGCTTTCGCGCGGCCACCAGTTCATGCCCCAGCTGACGTTCGTGGCCGGTCGCCTCGTGCTCGTCTACTACGACCAAAGGCTCGACCACACGTTGGGCTTCCACATCCCCAATGACCCGTTCGCGCCGGACGCGCAGGGTCGCTTCTACCTGGTCCGGCGCGACCCGAAGGGCGAGCTGCCGGCCCACCCCGAACAGGTCTTCCCGCTCGGGTTCACGCTCGGGATCGACGACGGGACGCTCACGACGCGCAGGCACACCGTGGACTTCCGGGTCGCCACGGCGTCTGCTTCGGCCGCGCCGAGCTTCTTCGCCTCGACCGTGTCGCAGTACCGGTTCGGCCTCAGCGCGACCGACACGGCCCCGACCGGCCTGACTCAGCTGCAGGTCAACGCGCCGAACCTTCCCCTCTTCTCGAAGGGAACGATGCCGTTTCTCGGAGACTACGTCGACGTGGCCGGCCAGATTCTCAAGGCCAACGGAACCGGCGGCTTCATCTTCAACACGTCCGCGTCGAGTCCCTTCGTCGCCTACGCCACCTGGACCGACAACCGCGACGTGAAGCCGCCCCTCGACGGCCACTGGGAGAACTACACGCCGACGGGTCTGGTGCACCAGAGCAAGGCGGATCCTTCGCGGTCGACGGATCCCTGCGTCATCGGCCAGGAAGGCATGCGCAACCAGAACGTCTACAGCAGCCGGATCTCCGAGGGGCTCGTCGTGGGCTCGCCCCAGAACGCCAAACCCCTCTCGCCGACGCTTCAGAGATCCTTCGTCGTGACGCTCCAGAATCTGACGGCCAGCCAGCGAACCTTCCGTCTCACGGTCACGCAACCGCCGGGAGGGCAGGCCTCGTTCCTCCAGACCTCTTCTCAGACCACCCTCGACGTGACGATCGGCCCACGGTCCGGCGCCGCGCGTCCGGTCTTCGCGAAGGCGGCGAGTCCGGCCGCGGGCTTCACGGTCAACGTCGCGGAAGTCGGCGGGACCCTGTCGGGCTCGATCGCGATGAACCCTGAGGGTTCGGTCTCGCCGCTGGTGCAGCCGGACGGCACGACCGCGGACATCGGCACCCTCGAGATCTACACTCCCGGCTTCCAGGCCTTGAACCCGGCGACCTCGGCGAACCCGAACCCTTTCCTGAACATTTCGAACCCGAACCAGGCTTTGAACATCTCGAACCTGAACATTTCTAACGCCGATCCGATCCTCAACATCTCGAACCTCAACATCTCCAACCTGAACATTTCGAACACCGACCCGGCGAACCTCAACATTTCCAACCTCAACATCTCGAACACGTCCGCGAACCTCAACATCTCGAACCTCAACATCTCGAACCTGAACATCTCCAACCAGCCGGTGAGCGACACGACCTATGCCGTGACGAACTCCGGGAACACGGCGCACTCGTACCGGGTCGCGCTCTACGGCAACAATCCGTACAGCAACACACCGCTGCAGGTCATCGTCACGAAGAACTCGACGACCCCGGCCAGCGTCTCCTGCAACCTCGTGAACGAGCCGCAGAACGTCGTGGTCTCCAACGTCGGCGCCGCCCCGGTCTCGGCCGACCTCGCCTCCGCCGCGAACCCGAACATTCCCGACGGCAGCGTTTCCAATAGCACGATGGCTCTGGCGCCGGGCGAGACGGCGTTCGTGACGCTGCGCGCGGCCCTGACGCCGGACGACATGGCGGTGCTGGTCCGCAGCCTGACGCCGGTCGTCACCGCCCACGGCACGAACACCAACGGCTCCGTTCCGGACTTCGCGGCGCTCCTCTTGATCCAGACGCCGGGTGGCACGACGCCGCTACCGGCCGCTCTGGTGGGGGCTCCCTACAGCACCACCCTCCAGGCAACCGGAGGAAAGGCGCCGCTGACCTGGTGCGAGCTGGCAGTGGGAAGCTCGCAGACCTGCCTGCTGCCCGGCGCTGCCAGCGCGCTGCCGGCGGGGCTGACACTGTCTCCGGGAGGAGTGATCTCGGGAACTCCGTCGGCCAAGGGAACCTTCTCGTTCACGGCGAAGGTCGCCGATTCGACCCCGGGCACGCCACAGACCGCAAGCCAGACGTTCAGCCTCACAGTCGCCGGCCGCACGACCGCCACCGCGATCACCTTCGGCGCAAACCCCGTCGTCGTGGGCCAGACGACATCCGTGACCGTCACGGTCACCGACACGCAGAGCAGCGGGACGCCGTCGAGCCCGACCGGCACGGTCGCCCTGACAGGCTCCGGCCTCTCGGCCGCAAGCTGCGTCCTGGTTCCCACGACGGCCAGCGCTGCGGCCTGCCAGGTGACGGTGACGCCGACGGCGGCTGGTAGCTCGGCCATCGCGGCGAGCTTCTCGGCGACGGCCATACACCTTTTGAGCGGTGTTTCGACCGGCCTGACGGTGAACCCGGCCGGCACGACGACCGCCATCGTGTCCAGCCTGAATCCATCCGCCCTCGGCCAGTCGGTAACCTTTACCGCGACCGTGACTTCGCCGGCGGGCGCACCGACGGGGACCGTGACTTTCCGCGACGGGGCCGCGGTGCTCGGCACCTCGACGCTCTCCGCCGGTGCGGCGACCTTCGCCACGGCGGCGCTTTCGGGCGGCGTCCACTCGATCACCGCGGTCTACGGCGGGAGTCCGAACTTTGCCGGCAGCACTTCCGGGATCCTCAGCCAGACGGTGACGGTCCCGACTTTCTACACGTTCACCGGATTCCTTTCGCCGATGGCGACGGCCGGGACGCTTTCGGCGCCGACCTTCTCGGGCACTGTCAACTACGGTTCGGCGACGCCGATCAAGTGGCAGCTCCAGGACGCGGCGGGCAACTACCTCACGGATCTCGCCACGACGCAGAACCTCAAAGCCGTCGCGTACACCGGCGGGGCGTGCTCCGGTCAGGCGACCGGTCAGTCCTACCTCCTCTATGAGCCGACGGCCGGAGCGACGGGTGGAAGCACCTTCCGGTCGAGCTCCCAGCGGTTCATCTTCAACTGGGATACGTCCTTCGTCGGGGGACCCGGCTGCTACGAGCTCTTGCTGCAGCTCAACGACGGCAGCGCGATCCGGGCCACGATCCAGAAGCTCCAGTAGGCCTCGAGGACGTCACGATGCGGCGGCGGAGCGTCAGGCCCCGCCGCCGTTTCTATTTGACGGCGAGGCGGCGTCGGGCGTCGGCCGCGAGCGCGCCGCCCTCGCCCGTCTGGAAGCCCAGGAAAGTCTTGAAGGCGTCGGCGGCGCCAGGGCTCTTGAGCCCCTCTCGCGCTCGGCCGAGGTAGTAGTAGACCGGCGGGAAGACGCGGAAGGTCGGCACCTCGTCGAGATAAACCGCCGCGGCCTCGCCGCGGCGTTTCACGCAGACATCGAACTCGGCGTCCGCCTCGGCGAACGAGCCCGCCTCGAGGTACGCGCGCCCGAGGTCGTACCGCACGAGCCAGGAGTCCGCGAGCTTGCGCGCCTCCTTGAGGCGGGCAATCGCGTCCCGGTAGTTCCGGCGCTTCATGTCCGCTTCCCCCTGCAGAAGCGCGGCATACATTTGCGGATCGGGCTCCAGGCGCGCCGCGAGCTGCGCCGCCGCCGCGAGGGCTTTCTTCTCCTCGCCCGCCTCGATGAGAACCCGCGCGGCGCTGACGACGACGGCCATGTCATCGCTCATTCCCGTGGCACGTTCGGCGGCCGCGACCGCGCGCGCGGCCTGGCCGCTCGCGAGCTCGGCCTCGGCGAGCGTCGTCAGCTTTCGAGCGGCCTCGTCCGTGTTCTTCGCCGCGACGTCCGCCTCGATGGCGGTCTCGAGGATCGTGCGGGCGTCGGCAATCCGTCCCTGGTACAGCGCGAGGTCGGCCAGCCCCGCGGCGGCGGACGAGGCCCCGGCGGGGCCGGTCGCGGCGAGCCTCTTCCACGTCGCGAGCGCTTGCTCGGGCCGTCCGCCGCCGAGCTCCGAGAGCGCGAGGCCGACGTACGCCAGCACGAACTGCGGGTTCATCTGCAGAACCGTCTTCTGTTCGCGCGCCCCGGTGTCGAAATCGCCGGCGTACATCGCGATCAGGCCGAAGTTGTTCCGTTGGGGGACGTTCTTCGGGTAGATCTCGATCGCGCGGCGCCCCCAGGTGAGTGCGTTGGCCATGTCCCGCTTGACGAAGTAGGCGAAGGCCAGGTTCGCGATGCCGGCCGTGTCGGCCGGGAACTGCCTGACGAGGGCGGAGAACTCGTCGATGGCGTTGTCGGGGTTCCGTATCAGGAGGTAGTAGCCGCCGCGGGTTCGGTACTTCTCCCGCTCGCTCATCCGGTCGATGCGGGAGAGGGCTTCCTTGTAGTTCTTCTCGGCGGCCTGGCGCTGTCCGCGATTGCTCTCGACGGCGGCCAGGCCCGCATAGGCCCGGCCGAGGTTGCCATCGAGGTCCAGCGCCCTCTGGTACTGCCGGATCGCTTCGTCCCAGTTGCCTTCCCACTGCAGGTTCTGCGCGACGGCGTACTCGTGCGCGGCTTCCAGCGACCCGGCCGTGAAGGTCTCGGCGGCGGCGAGCTGCGTGGATTCGGGCGTCGCGTCGCCGAGGGCGCGGCGGACTTTCGCGGCGAGCCGGGCCACCGTGGCGAGGACGGCCTCTTTTCCAGAAGCGCTTTCCCGGTCCTCGACGATGGTCTTGCCGGTCGCGGCGTCGATCGCCCGGACGGAGACCTCGTAGCCGCTCCCGCGCTTGTCGATGGATCCGGACGTGACGACGTTGATCCCCTCGCGAACCGCGACGAGGCGGGCGAGGGTCTGGTCGAGGCCGGTGGCGCCCGGCGAGAGCTGCGCCGCGACCTTGCGCGCCGCGCTCCGGTTGTACGAGCTGACGAACGAGGCGCCCTCGAGGGCGATCGTGAACGCCGGCTCGAGGGTTCCGTCGAAAACCGCATCGCCGGCGTGATTCGCGAAGTCCGCCACGAGCACGGACTGCGGCTTCTGGGTGGTGGCGACCTTGGCTCCCTGGCCCTTCTGGTACACCCAGATTCCGCCACCCGCGAGCACCATCGCGACCACGATCGCCGCCGCCGTCGGCTTGAGCCATCGGCGCGACATCGCCCGGTACGAAATCCCCGATCGGACGGATTCCGAGTCCAGGTCGGCGAGAATCTGCCCGACGTTCTGATACCGCAGGGCCGGGTCGACCGCGAGGCAGCGGTCGATGATTTTCTGGAGATAGACCGGAAGGTCCGGGGTGAACTCCTTGGCGGGCTTCGGCCGGCGCTGGACCCTCACCATCATGACCTCGAAGGGCGTGGCGCCGGTAAAGGGGACAACCCCGGCAGCCATCTGGTAGAGGATCACCCCGAGCGAAAAGATGTCGGACTGGGGGCCAACCGGCTCGCCCTTGACCTGCTCCGGCGACATGTAGAACGGCGTCCCGATGACGGCGCCGGTCTGCGTCA
>Ga0207701_10005520_pt1 | contig 12712 bp, 10 predicted proteins | sample KBSSwiSSwithPhiX_FD_184294 | JGI IMG/M metagenome (GOLD analysis project Ga0207701, IMG submission 184294) | Switchgrass rhizosphere bulk soil microbial communities from Kellogg Biological Station, Michigan, USA, with PhiX - S5 (SPAdes) (version 2) | ecosystem: Environmental > Terrestrial >...
GGATTCCCGACCGGTTCCACACCGAGGGCCGCAAGCCGCTCGCGCACGCCGGGATTGTCGAGCGCGGTCCGAATGTCCGCGTGCAGCTTCGAAACGACGGCGGCCGGAGTCCCGGCCGGCGCGAGCACGCCATACCACCCCGGATCCATCTCCATGCCTTTGACGCCCGCTTCGGCCATCGTCGGCACCTCCGGCAGATACGGTGCGCGCGTGGCGTTGTTGTACGCGAGCGCGCGTACACGCCCTGCTTTCACCTGCGCGATGATCGTCGCGGGATTCGTGAAGACCACCTGGATCTCGTTCGCAAGCAGCGCGTTCGTGACGAGGCCGCCCCCTTTGTACGGCACATGAACGAGCTTCGTTCCGGTACGCGCGTTGAAAAGCTCGGCCGCGAGGTGCGTCGCATTGCCTACACCCGACGAGCCGTACGCGAGCTGCGCGCCGGGCTTCTTCGCGAGCTCGATCAACTGCTGCACCGTCTGCGCAGGAAATGAAGCGTTCACGAGCAGCAGCAGCCCGGGGGAGCTCGCGAGGTTCGTCACTGGAGCGAAACTCCTGACGGAGTCGTACGGCAGCTTGCGATAGACGCTCGGATTCATGGCGAACGATGCGGACGTAACGAGCAGCGTGTAACCGTCCGGGTTCGAATTCGCCACCATCTCCGTGCCGACGATGCCGTTCGCACCCGGCCGGTTATCGAGCACGACGGACTGTCCGACCTGGTTCGTAAGCTGTTGTGCCACGACACGCGCGATGTTGTCCGGGGCGCCGCCGATGGCGAAGCCGAGCACCCATCGGATGGACTTGGTCGGGAATGGTTGCGCCAGGAGCGGCGGGCACGAAAGAGATATAGCTGCCGCGAATGCAGCGAAGCAGATAGTGCGCACGCCACCGCCCCTCACCCTGACCCTCTCCCCGTAAATGGGGCGAGGGACCTTCCGTCAGTCGCCACCGTCACCCTGTCACCCGTCCATGGCAGACATGGGTTTACGATTTGAGCTTGATTTGGTTCGAAAATAGAGCCGGAGGATACCACGGTCGAACACGACTTCATGGCCGAGCCATGCCCTGCAAACGATGAACTATTTCCGTCAGATAGCGCTCGAACGAGGGCCGGAATCTGACATCATACGTCTCCTGCTGTAACGACCCGGTCCAAGCGCCGCGGTCTCATACACCGTAACGGGCAACTTCCATGGCAAGACAACTATCCGCTCTGGCGTACGCCGCACCACTGGCCCGCGAATCCCGCCTGGTCCAGCGAGCGAAGGCCCATCCCGCGCTCGCCGCTTTCTGGCTGGTCGGCTTTGCAATCATGGCCTTTCATGTCTACGCCTTCGCCAAGGACCCGTCCGTCCGGGTCATGTCTGCGGGCGTGATCTCGGCGGCCGCTTTGATCCCCGCCTATCTCTGGTGTCGCCGTCCGGCCAGCTTCGGCCTGCCGATTTTTCCGCTGTTTGCGATGACCTTCGTCGTGAAGTACGCGTTTGCGCTGGCCGGAGACGACGAAATGATCACGATCTACAGCGACGAGGAGGGCATGTACGCCGGCCTCACCGTCGCGTTCTTCCTGCTGGTCGGCACGGCTGCCTGGTATTGGATCCAGGGCTACGTTCCGCGAGCACGCGGGTCGATCCGGGCAATGCGTCCCGGCAGAGGCGATTATCTCTTCATCGCGATCATCGTTTGCGGCACGCTCTTCAACCTCAGCATGGTCGGGCAATGGGTTTACCTCGAAGGCTGGACTTCCGTGATCCGCGCGGCGGCCCTCGGGCTTTCTTCGGTCGGGATTTTCGTCTTGTCCTATCGGGCGGGCAGCGGCGAGCTCAGCATACCCAAGAAAGTTTTGTTTGCCACGGCGCTCATACTGTTCCTGATCTCCCATTCCATGTCGCTGCTGCTGATCGACGTGATGGCCGCATCCGCCTTCGGGATTGCGGCCTACGTCATCGGCGGCGGCAAGCTGCCGTGGAAGATCGCGATCATCCTGATTCCGCTCTTCGCGATACTGCACCAGGGCAAAGAGGAAATGAGGGACGAGTACTGGGAACGCGATGCGTATAAGCCGGTCCAGCTCTACGATTACCCGGAGTTCGTGACGAAGTGGGTCAAATACGGCATCGAGGAGTTGCGTCAACCGGCGGGCGAAACCAAGTCCTGGACACTATCGCAGCGCCTGACCCTGGTTCCTCTCCTGCTCAAGGTACAAGCCGAATCGCCGGAGAAGTACCCGTACATGAACGGTGAAACATACGCCGTTATCCCGCAGCTTCTCGTCCCGCGCATATTCAATCCGAACAAACTGACCGCGCACGAAGGCAGTCACCGCCTCAGTATCTACTACGGATTGCAGACCCGCGAAGGGACCGAAACATCGACCATTGCGTGGGGGCCGCTGATCGAGTCTTACGCGAACTTCGGCCTGCTGGGCGTCGTGGGGCTCGCGATCGTCATCGGGATGGTGGACGGCGCAGTGGCGAAGGCGGCCGCGGGCGTTCCCATCCTGTCGCTGCGAATGCTTATGGCGATCGTCTTCACCGCCCTCGCCTTGCAGGTCGAATGGACGGCAGGTGTCTACGTGTCGGCGCTGTTCCAGGCCACCGTAATCATCTGGGCAACGAGTTTCGTCCTGATGCAGCGCCGGCCGTTGCGGCAATTCCAGCTCGGAAACCGCTGACCGGCCGATCACTCTCCGTGACCAGCGGCGGGCTCAATGCCCGCCGTTTTTTTGGCGCGGAACGACACCTCAAATGCGACAACGGTCAATCGATCGCCGGGGAACCGCGTTTACGCCGCGCGACGCTGCATCTGCGCGAATCCGGCCTGCGCCTTCGCGACGAGTCCCGTCGCCTCGAGGTCGGCCTTCATCTGCTGCTTCTGCTCGGCCGTCATCTCCGTCTGCTGCGCCCGCACCGGGCCGCCTTTCATGCCGATCAGCTCCATCCAGTACTTCTGCTCGGAGGCCGGGGTGCGTCCACCGGCGGTGCCGTAACCGGGAATCCACTTCGACAGCACCGTGCGCAGCGGATTGAGACTCGCGGAGATTTGAATAGCGGTGTTGTAGTCGCCTTTGCGCGCGGCCGCGGTGTAGTCGTTGACCGGCAGATAGCCGGGCACCTGGTAGAGATGCGGGCAATAGTTGAGGAGCCAGTGATCGCCCATTACGCCCATGTTGTAAACCCACGGCGCCTCGTCTGCGACACTGATCTCGAGCTCCTTGCCGACCGCGGCGCGCAGTGCAATCGTGGAAGAAATCTTGGAGATACCCTGCTTGAATGCAGCGATGTTGGGCAGCTTCGCGAGCCGTTTCGCGAGATTCGCCGAAATCGGGTAGGTCGCTTCGGTGTTGAACAGCACGACACCGATATCGATGCGTTCGCACACGTATTTGTAGAACTCGAAGATCGCCTCGTCGCCGCGCGCCGCGACGTAAGGCGTCAGGATGATAACGAAATCGATGCCGACGGACTGTGCGTGGCGCGCAAGCTGTATCACTTCGTTCGGGTTCTGATGATGGCAGCCCGCGATCAGCGGAACGCGTCCCTTGTTCACGTCCGCGTTGATGTCCATCACGCGCATGCGCTCCTCGTTCGTCATGCACCAGAACTCGGAGACGTTGCCCAGGCAGTAATGGCCCTCGAGCTTCAGCGTGGAAATGGAATGTTCGAGATTGAAGCGATGTCCCGCCTCGTCGAGACGATCATCGTCGGTGAAATTCGTGGGAAGCGCTGTCCAGACGCCCTTCAGCAGTTCCCGCGCAGCTTCTTTTGCTTCGTTCTTGCTGTATTTCATGAGACCTCCTCTTGCCATTCACTAATTGAGAGCGCTTGCAATCAACTTGCGTGCTGCGGTAATGCCTTCCCGGGCAACCTCCTCCGGCGAACGCTTCCATTGTGCCGGATTCGGGGCCTCGTACATGATGTATCCGCGATAACCCTTCTCGGCCAGCAGGCCGAATACGCCTTTCCAGTCCACGACGCCTCGACCCGGCGGCAGGCGGTCCGTCGCGCTCGCGCCCTCGGCGGGGGGGCCCGGCGGCGCATCGCTGAACTGGAATGCCATGATCTCCTCCGGCGGCACCTGCTCGAACCCGCGGCCGTCGGCGCCACTGAAATGCAGGTGATACGTATCGAGCAGCAGCCCGCAGTTCGGCATCCCGGCGGCATGCACGATATCGCGCGCGATGGATATATGGTTGAGCACCGGGTGGCGGGAATTGAATTCGAGCGCGAGCCGCAGGTCATGCTTGCGTGCGATCTCGCCCGCCGCTCGCAGGTTCGCACCCGCCTCGGCAATGCCGGTCGCGGCGTTGCGGCCGGGCGAAATCATCAGCGTGGCACATCCGACACCGGCCGCGATTCGGCACGAGAGCTCGAACGATCGCAGCAGCCGGTCGCGCTCCGCGCCCGACGCGTAGATCAGGTTCGCCTCGACGCCTACACAGCCAACGGCAATGCCGCTCGATTTGACGGTGTTCAGATATTCATCGATCGACTGGCCGTCCGCAACCGCACGCTCGTAATCCGCATACCGCAATTCGACGGCGGCATAGCCGGCTTCGCGCGCAATGCGCAGCGTGTCCGCGAGCGGCGTGGTGTCGAGCGTCCAGGTATGCAGGCCGATGCGATCCACAAGTGAGCTCATGCTGTTCTCCTCATTCGCGGGCTATGCCGTAACAGCCGCTTCGCAATGTTGCCGGGGTGTCGTGGCAGGCCGATCGAGCCGCGTGGCCTCGAGCATGGCCGTGAGCTCGCGCACCGACCCAAGCGTCTCGAGCGCCCAGACACTGCGACAGACCGCATCCGCTGCGTCGGGGGCAAGCACCCGCGTCGCGCAGTCTCTGAACTTCGCCTTGAGATCTTCCGCCGGTATCGCGTTATCCGCAGCGCGGCCCAACGGCCGGTCCACGCTCGCTTCGAGCACGCGACCGTCCTTGAGGACCACCTTCAAGCGCGCATCGAAACGTTCCGCATCGTCATAAAACGGTCCCGCATAGGGACTCGCGTGCACTTTCGAAAGCAAGGCCTGGGCGACGGGCGCCCTGAATGCATCGCCTTCGAAATGATCCATAACGACTTCGCCGTGGATGAGCGCGCGGGCGACACAATATTGCACGCTGAACTTCGCTTCGAGCGGACTGCGCGGCTGGGCGCGATCGGTGTGAGCAAGCGCGCGCGCCGACGTTTGCGAATCGACGCGCTCGATCTGCGCGGGATCCAGTCGTCCGTGTTGCCGTACGAGATTGCGCGCGGCTTCCACGGCGGAGTGCGTGCTGTAACAGCAGGGATAGAGCTTGTAGCTCGCGCCCGGTGACACGCTGTCCAGTGGTTTGCCCCAGTTCTCGAGCATGCGAGCGACGTCGTAATCGCCATCGGCGCTGAACAGTTTGAGAAAGCCCTGCTTGTGCTCGAACGCGTCCGGATTGGCAGTGAAGCCTTTTTTCGCGAGCATGGCTGCGAGCAGGCCGGCCCGTGCGCACTGCCCGGCGTGCAGCGGCTTCGTCATCGTGCCGAAGTTCGCCTTCGTACCTGCCGCAAGCGAAGTTGCGAGACCGAGCGCGATCTCGGTCTGTTCGGCCGTGAGCCCGAGCAGCCGCGCGCATGCCGCAGTGACGGCGAAGACGCCGAGCGTGGACGTCGGATGCCAGCCTTTCTCCGAATGTTCGGGGTTGAGCCCGTAACCGATGCGCCCGGTTTCGTAACCGGCGGCGTGAGCAAGGAGGAGGTCGCGGCCGCTGCTCTGACCCGCATCCCCGGCCGCGATCATCGCCGGCACCATCACCGCCGCGACGTGTCCACCGAGGCTCGCGGCCGTGTTGTCGAAATCGAGTGCATGTGCAGCCGTGCCGTTCACGAGCGCCGCATCGAGCGGGCTCGCGCGTCGCGCGGTTCCGAAGACAAGGCTCGGGCCTGAAGCCGGCAAACCGAGAACCTCATCCAGAATGCGAGGGCCGTCTTCGAACGCGCCGGCGAGCGCCACGCCGATCGTGTCGAGTATCGCGACCTTGCCCCAGTGAATCGCCTGTTCCGGCAGATCGTCGTAATTCAGCGCGGTGATGCGCACCGCGAGTTCCCGTGCAAGCCCCATGGCGCCTCCTCGTCGTGTGCGGTCGATACTACCGTTTTTGGACGTCGATCGTCACGACGGTGTTGTCTCATCAGAACGCAGCGCGCACGAGCATGTAGATGCCGAGCGCCACGAGCGAAGCGAGAAACCAGCGCCGGAAGACCTCCGGCTGCAACTGCTGGCGCAGCCACTGTCCGGCCGCCATCCCGATCACGGTTGGGATGAGTGCGAGCAATGAAGCCAATGCGACATCCATCCGAAATACGCCGCGCGCGCCCAGCGCAGCGCCAAGCGCGATCGTCGATACCGTGAAGGAAAGCCCGAGTGTCTGGATGAGATCGTCGCGCTCGAGCTTCAACGCGCTGAAATACAGCACGGCCGGTACCGCGAAAACGCCCGTGGCGCCGCTGAGCACGCCCGTCATCAGCCCGACGATCGGCGAGAGCCACGGCTCCCATCCCGGCAAGACATTCAGGCGCACGGTGAAGAGGCCCATCAGGCCGTAAATCGCAAGCACCGCCCCGAGCACGGCGTTGGTAGCCGCCACGCTGTCGCCCGTGATGATGCCGATACCGAAAAACGTGCCGACGACCACTGCCGCCATCATGGTCCCGAAACGTTTCGCCACCGTGATGAATTGCGGCCCCGCAAGCAATTGCCAGACGTTCGTTACGAGCGAGGGAATGACGAGTATCGCGGCTGCCTGCGCGGGCGGGAAGAACACCGCCAGCAGACTCATCGCGACGGTCGGCAAGCCCATGCCGACGATGCCTTTGACGAATCCCGCGAGCATGAAGGTCAACGCGATGGCCGTCGCTGCTGCCAGACCCTGATCTGCAATCATCTTCGTTTATTATCGCTTGCATTTCTTCACCGCAGTTGCGTCATGCGCTCCGCATCAGCCCTTCTCGCCTGCTCGCTGATCACCACCGTGACGGTTCAGGCACAGGAGTATCCGAACCGGCCGATACGCATCGTGACCTCCGAGCCCGGCGGCGGCACCGACTTCGGTGCGCGCGTGATCGCGCAGGGACTGGCCGAGCGCTTCGGCCAGCAGGTGATCGTCGAAAATCGCGGCGGCGCGAGCGGCGCCATCGCAGGTGACATGCTCGCGCGCTCGAAACCCGACGGTTACACCTTGCTCGCGTACGGCCCGACCATCTGGCTGCTGCCGCTGCTGCGCGCGAATGTTCCTTACGATCCGCTGAAGGATTTCGCGCCCGTCTCGCTCACGGATCGCTCCCCCAACGTCCTCGTCGTGCATCGTTCGCTGACGGTGGCTTCGGTGCGGCAGCTCATCGCTCTCGCCCGTGCACGACCCGGTGAGCTCAACTACGCGCGCGCGGCAGCAGGCGGACCGCCGCATCTCGCGGCCGAGCTTTTCAAGTCGCTTGCGGGCGTCAACATCGTTGCGGTGCCCTACAAAGGCGGCGGACCGGCGGTCATCGGACTCCTCGGCGGCGAAGTCGGTCTCATGTTCGCGACGGCTGCTTCGATCGCGCCGCATACCCGGAGCGGCAAGGTGAGAGCGCTCGCGGTGACGAGCGCACAGCCGTCCCCGCTCTTTCCCGCACTGCCAACCGTGTCTGCAAGTGTTCCCGGCTACGAGTGCGTCGCGATCAATGGCATTTTCGCGCCGGCTGGCACGCCTGCGACGATCGTCAACAGACTCAGCGGGGAAATCGCGAGCTTCCTCGCACGCCCCGCTGTAAAGGACAGGTTTTTCGGTGCGGGCGTGGAGACCGTGGGCAGCTCGCCGGACGAGTATGCGCGAACGCTCGCGTCGGAGATCGCGAAATGGGGCAAGCTGTTCAGGGAAGCCGGAATCCGTGACGAATAAGAAGCGCACACTCGGATAGGACAATGGGCGCACACCGAACGCATCGCGCGATGTGGATTACTTGGTACGACGTGCCGGACGCCGAGCGCGAGGCCTACCTCGCATGGCTTCACGAGACGTATATCCCGGCCGTATTGCAGCGGCCGGGCGTAGCATGGGGCGCTCATTACGCGTCCGAGGAGCGGTCGAGCATCGTGCCGCAAGGCGGCGGGCAGGGGCGCGTGGAACGGCACGCGCCAGCGGGTGTGCCGGACGGGTATCGTTTCATTCTCATGTTCGGCGCGGACGATCCGTATACGTTCGTTACGCCGACACCGGCCGGATTTCACTCGAGTCTTGCGCAGGATGCGCGTGCGATGCTTGCGCTTCGCCGCGGCGAACGGTCCAACATCATGGTGGACGAAGCGCGCGTGCTCGGACCTGCGGCAGGCGACGACGAGAATGACGCTCCGGGCCCCTGTATTCAGCTCGGCAGCTTCAACGCAGTGTCCGCCGCATTCGAGGACGACGTCGCTGACTGGTACGCGCACTGCCGCCTGCCGTCCCTCGAAACACTGCCGGGGTGCATCCGCGGGCGCAAGCTCGTCTCCATCTCGGGCTGGGCGAAGCACGTCGCGCTGTACGAGTTCGCCTCACTGGCCGCGCGCAACGAGCACTTCGTGTTTTACGAGCGCGCCCATCCTGAAATGGAAGCGTGGTCCGTGCGCGTAGTAAAGAATCTCGTGCACGCGCCCCACTCGTCGAACGTCGCGCAGCGGATCTGGCCGCCGAGCTAAGAGCCAGGCACGATCCCGGGCTCGAGCGTGCGGCAGTAGTCCGAGACATCGGCCGGCCTGCACTTCCACACACGCGCCATGAACGGGCTCGAGAAGCAATGCTGCAACGCCCTGCGCAGCGGCCGCAGTCGGAACGGATAGCCGAACACGTACGGATGAATCGAGATGTTGCAGACGAGCGGATGCTTCGCGCTCTGCTCGACCATCTCCTCGAACTGATCGACCAGCATGTCGCAGAACTCGCGCCCGGTGTGCTGGCGATGAATGATCTGGGGCGAGTCGTTGAGCTCCGCCGGATAGGGCACCGACAGGATCGGCCCCGAGCGCGTGCGCATCCAGATCGGCTGGTCGTCGTGCGGCCAGTCCATGATGTATTCGTAACCCGCTTCCTTGAGCAGATCGGGCGTCCAGGCGTTCTCGTACGTGCCCGCTCCCATCCAGCCTTTCAGCGGCCGCCCTTCGTTGCGGGCGAACGTGTCCGTGACATCCCTGATGATGCGCGCCTCGTCTTCTTCCCACCGAAAATCCTGGAGGTTCTCCGAGTTCGTGCGGCCGTGGCCGACGATCTCGTCTCCGCGCTGGCGCAGCCGCTCGAAAATCTGCGGCGCGTAATCGTAGAGCCAGCTGTTGGTGTTGTGGGCAAGCGGCATCTGAAGCTCGTCCGCCAGATCGAACAACCGCCATATACCCACGCGATTGCCGTAATCGCGCCACGAATAATTGCGCTGGGTCTGGGGCTCGCCATGCTTGGCGTTGTCGTGCCCACGGCCCTTGCCGAACGCAAACCACTCGATGTTCGTCGTGATGCAGAACGCGAGGCGCTTGCCGCCGGGCCAGCTGTAATCGCGGCGCTGCGTGATCGGGGAATAGTCGTAACGATTATGCTGAGGTAGCTTCATTGTCCCCCTCGTGCATGGCCTCGGATTTCCGGCTTCGCGCCGGATGCCTTGCTGATTTTCGCCATCCCGACCTGCAACGTTCGTGCTGATCTGCCGTCATGCCTGCCGATAGCGCTCGACCGCCTTCCAGTCGATCTCGATCCCGAAGCCCGGTTTGTCGTTCAGATGGATGTAACCGTCGCGCATTTCGGTGCCACCGGTGAAAAGGTGATGCCGCAGCGGGTCGCGTGCATCCGATCCATGGGACTCGACGCTGTAACCCACGCGCGGGAATGCCGCCACGAGATGGGCATGAAACTCCGGCGCAGTGTGCGGAGCGACCAGCACACCGTACTGCTCCGCGAGTTGTGCAACGCGCAGCGATTCGCTGAAGCCGGCGGCGCGCGTCGAGTCGAACTGCAGGTAGCGGATGGCTCCGCATTCGACGAAGTCCCGAACCGTATACCGATGCATCTCACGTTCGCCGTGCGCGAGCGGGATGCGTGTATGAGCGGCCAGCTGCACATAGTCGCGGGGTTGCAGATACCAGTGCAGCGGTTCTTCGAGCCACGTGATGCCGTACGGCTCGACGCCGCGCGCGAAGCGGATGCAGTCGTTGAGATCGTACGCCGCGTTCATGTCGAGCATGAGCAGCGTCTCACGGCCGATCGCCTCGCGCACACCCGCAACGCGCGCGATCTCTTCGTCTATCTTGAAGCCGCCGGTCTTCAGTTTTACCGCGCGATAGCCCTTCGCGACGAACTCCGCCATTTCGCGGGCCGCGCCTTCCGCCGTAGCGTCTCGCGGATAGTAGCCGCCGGTCGCATACGTGAAGAGCGGCCGTTTCGAGCCGCCCAGCAGTTGGTACACCGGCATGCGGGCTGCCTTGCCCTTCAAGTCCCACAGCGCGATGTCGATTCCGCCGATCGCCGCCATCACATTCGTGCGACTCGGGCGCGCAATCGGCGGAAAAACGCCGGCGCCGCCGAACATCGCTCGGGGACGCGGGACCGTGAGCGAGAAAAGTTTGTCCCAGATGATTTCATGCGCAAGCGGATCGTCGCCGCGGATGACTTCGCCGAAACGCGTGACCCACTCCGCAATCGCTTTGAGCGGCGACCCCTTGATCTCGCCGAACCCGGTTAGGCCCTCGTCGGTCTGGACTTCGACGAGCACCATGCTCGAGTCCTTGAGCGCTTCGTGTGCCGTCCACAGCGCCTGCTCGAGCGTGATAGCGAGCGGATGGGCGCGAACAGTCGTGATCTTCATTTGCGAGTTCTCTCCAAATCACTGCGCGGGCAGGAACGCAGCCTCGAACTGCGGTTCGAGGTGCGTCTCACGCGCGATGCTTCTCAAGTCCGTAACAGTGTCGTCGGGAAGCGTGACCCCGTCCCTTCGATTGCGTTCGTCATTGCGTGCTTCGATCTCGCCGGGATAGAACACCTCGTCGAAACCCTGTGCGCGCGGGGTCGACTTCAACTCGGCGACGTACTCCTCCATGCGCGCATTGAACTCGGCGAGCGGCTGGAACTTCCCGATATCGATCGCGACGAAGAAATGGCCGCAATTGCTCTTCTCCGCGGTCTTGTACGGGCTGTGCACCTGCGTGAGGAAGCCGCTTCCGGTGAGCACGCCCGACATGACATCCACCATCATCGCGATTGCGTAACCCTTGTGTTCGGCCATTGGCAGGATGATGCCGTCGATCGCCTCCTGCGGATCGGTCGTAGGCACGCCGGCGGCGTTGAGCGCCCAGCCGAGCGGGATCGGCTGGCGACGTTGCCGCGCAAGATAGATCTTGCCGCGAGCCACGCCGGTGTTCGCCATATCCATCGCGAACGGCGGATGCCGGCCCGCAGGCGTCGAAACCGACCACGGATTGGTTCCGATGATCTTCTTCATCCCACCCCACGCCGGCATTGCGGGGCCTCCATTGCTGGTAAGCAGCATGGCACAGCCTGCACGCGCGCCCGTCATCGTGTAGTACATGCAGGTGCCGAAGTGATTCGAATTGCGCACGGCAACGGCCGCGATGCCATGCGCCTTCGCGCGCCTGATCGCCTCGTTGGTCGCCAGCATCGCGAGAACGTGTCCGACACCGTCGTGGCCGTCGATCAGCGCGACCGTGCTCGTATCGATCGCGAACTCCGGCTGCGTAACCGGCTTCATCACGCCATTACGGATGCGGTCGAGATACCAGCCGAGGCGCAGGGTGCCGTGCGACTGGTGTCCCCACAAGTCCGCCTGCACCAGCGTATCCGCAACGAGGCGCGCGTCCGGCGCCGGGACGCCGACACTTTCGTAAACCGCTGCGCCGAAGTCGATGAGGCGCTCGGCATCGATACGAGGTTGAGTGGCCATGGAGTTTTACGCGGAGCGGCACGAGTGACGAGCGGCCCAGAGTTTCTCACGCTTTCACTGCGACGCCTATAATCGTACGCTTCGAAAGAGCGACGAGTATTCACACACGATGAAAGCAGTCGAGATCACGACACCCGGCGGTCCCGAGGTGCTCAAGCTGACGGAACGGCCGCAGCCGACTCCCCAGACGAATGAAATCCTGATCAAGGTTGCGGCCGCTGGAGTAAACGGGCCCGACCTCATGCAGCGCAAGGGCCTCTACCCGGCTCCGCCGGGCGCATCCGATCTGCCGGGATTGGAAGTGTCCGGTGAGGTGGTGGCAGTCGGCCAGGCGGTAAAGCGGTGGAAGGTCGGCGACAAGGTATGCGCATTGACCAACGGCGGCGCTTACGCGGAGTTTTGCGTGGCCGACGCGGAGCAGTGTCTGCCGGTCCCGAAGGGCGTCGATCTGCAAGACGCCGCCGGACTGCCCGAAACGTTCTTCACTGTCTGGAGCAACATCTTCATCGGCGCGCAGTTGAAGTCCGGCGAGACGTTCCTCGTTCACGGCGGTGCGGGCGGAATCGGGACGACGGCGATTCAGCTCGGGAAAGCGTTCGGCGCGAGGGTTCTCGCGACCGACAGCCCGGAATCCCGTTGCAACATCTGCCGGGATCTCGGTGCTGACCGCGTCATCGACTACAAGCAGGAGGATTTCGTCGAAGTCGTGCGACAGGAACGCGGCGCGAACGTGATCCTCGACATCGTGGGCGGACCGAACATCGAGCGCAACATGAAGGCTGCGAGCCACG
>Ga0207701_10005522_pt1 | contig 12711 bp, 9 predicted proteins | sample KBSSwiSSwithPhiX_FD_184294 | JGI IMG/M metagenome (GOLD analysis project Ga0207701, IMG submission 184294) | Switchgrass rhizosphere bulk soil microbial communities from Kellogg Biological Station, Michigan, USA, with PhiX - S5 (SPAdes) (version 2) | ecosystem: Environmental > Terrestrial > Soil...
CGTGACGAGGAAGTCTTAACTGTCGTCGAATGGACTGAACCTACTCCGTTGCCATTTGCTCCGGCTTCGGTGCTTGGCATCGTCAGCGTTCAAGGTCGAATGTTCACGGTCCTCGATCTTGGACTGCTCATGGATAACGAAGCAACCGAACAAGAACAGCGTTTCATCATTGCTCTGCGTGGAGACGAGCAACTCGCGCTCGCCGTCGCTGATTCAAAGAGCGTGGAGACTCGAACAGAGGAAATCACACTGGATTCAGTGTCGCGTTTGGTTCGTGGAAAAATTCAACTCGACGGCCAGGAAGTGTCACTGCTAAATGTCGACACGCTCTTTGCGGTGGCAATCCGCGGTCGCGAGAGGCGACGAAGACGAATGTGAGTTTATGAACAGCCAGGCGTTTACAACATTGGAGTACCGGCAGCTTCTGGAGTTGATCACTCGCGGAGCGCAGACAGAAGTTGGACGTCGACGTGTAGCTACACTTACTCCAATTGATCACGTTGCTGATCTTCGTCGTGAACTTACGGCTTTGTCCGAATGCGTTGCGCTAAAGAATCGCGGGATTAACTGGAGTTTTAGTGAGTTTGCAGATCCGGCCGAAACGATCGGCCGTCTCCGGATTGCAGGAAACGCGCTTGATTCCATCGCAATTCTCGAAACCTCGAAGCTATGTGAACAGGCACTTTCGGCACGAGCATCGATCCTTGCAGAACGCGAAGCAGCGCCAGCTTTGTGGCAACTGGTGGAAGCACTTCCACGCGATCTGAATACGCTGGTCGCGCGAGTTTCCAACAAGATCTTGCCGAGCGGTGAACTTGATGATCGAGCTAGTCCGGAACTGGGTCGCATCCGCCACGAGATAGCAACCCTGCGATCACGCATCACGCGCTCGCTCGAAAGCTTGATGCGCAAATCTGCGGATTCGATCCAGGACGAACTGGTAACGATTCGTAACGACCGTTTTGTGATTCCAGTCAAAGCTGATCATAGGGGTCGCGTTCAAGGCGTTGCGCACGGTTACTCTTCATCCGGGGCAACGGCGTTCGTTGAGCCCCTGGAAACCATCGAGTCAAACAACGAGCTGCAAAGTTTGCACGAGGCAGAGGCTCGGGAAATCGCGCGAATTCTTTTTGCCCTTAGTGAGGAACTGAGAGCACAACTCCCCGCTATCGAAATGGCAGCTGTTGCAGTAACTGAGCTGGACTTCATTAATGCGAAGGCCGTCTTTCATAAACGATTCAAGTGCGTCATCCCGGTAATTGAGCAGCCCGACGAGCGAACTATTTCGAGCGGCCGGTTGGAACTAATTGAAGCTCGTCATCCTTTGCTGGAAGAAAACCTGCGGGCTTCGATGGGCAGTGTTGTTCCAGTCTCGTTTGCGCTCGACAACGAAAAGAACGCCATGGTGATCTCCGGCGCAAACGCCGGTGGCAAGACTGTGGTCTTGAAAACAACAGGACTGCTGTCGTTGATGGCTATGTCTGGACTTTCAGTACCAGCGAAGTCTGCCCAGTTTCCGTTCTATGTTTCAGTTCTCGCAGACATTGGCGACCACCAATCCCTGGCAGCGAATCTTTCGACGTTTACTTCTCACGTGGCGAACATCGCTCAGATGATTGAGATCTGCGAATCACCTGCACTGGTTTTGTTGGATGAAGTTGGTACCGGCACCGATCCAGAAGAAGGATCGGCCCTGGGTGTGGCAGTTGTCGATCACTTCCGTCGCGTCTGCAATGCGCACGTCATCGCGACCACTCACTACAGCGGTTTGAAGATGTATGCGGGAAACGAAGAAGGGGTGCTAAACGCGAGCGTCGAATTTGATGAGAAGACGCTGCAACCCACGTATCGATTGATCGTGGGAGTCGCCGGTGCCTCCTCCGGTCTTGAGATTGCTCGCCGTTTCGGCGTACCAAAAGGCATTATCGACGTCGCAGTAATTTCAGTTAACGATTCATCTTTGCAGGCGACCGAGTATCTAAAGCGGATTAAACGTGAGTCGGAGGAAGCAGAGGCTTTACGAGTGGCCCTCGAAGAAGAGCGCGCCGCAGTTGCCGAGAAGTTTGCCGGGTTGGAGAAAGAAGCGGCAAAACGTGAGCAGGACCGACAAGTTAATTTCGAGAAGACAGTTCAACGTACAGTGTCGGAATTGGAGCGACGATCACGAGAACTAGTCTCAAAAATTCAGGATCGTGCTGAACGTCTCAAAGTTGAACGAGAAGCACAACGACAAACTGCGGAGATGAAGCGTGAAGCACAACGCGTTACAAGAGCAGTTGTACAAACCGTCGCGGGAACATCCCCGATCGAAGATGAATCTAAAGGTATTCGAATTATTCGCGACGGTCAGGTGCTTACAAAGACTGTCGAGCCCGAAGAAGAGGCACCCCGTTATCGCCCTGTTGCTGAACGCGAGATTGTCGTCGGAGATAAGGTGAAGCTCCGCTCATTTGGCTCAGTGGGCATTGTCGATCAGATTAAAGATGGTGAGGCCGAAGTCCGCGTCAAGGCGTTAAGGTTTCGAGAAAAGCTCGAGAACCTGGAACTGGTGGAAGCGGCGCCGATGTCAAAGCCCGAAAAAGGGAAGCTGGAAACGCTTAAACGTGCGGCAAGCACAGAAGTACATCTAAGTGGCGCGGAACATAACAGTCGCTCGGAACTAAATGTGATTGGTCAAACGACGGATGAAGCTGTTGATGCAGTTGATAAATTCCTCGATGAGGCGTCGCTTGCTAGTTTGAGTAAGGTGCGAATAGTGCACGGACACGGAACCGGTGCCTTGCGACGGGCGATTGGCGATTTGTTAAAAGGTCATCCTCACGTCTCTCGTTTCTTAGCTGCCCCTCCCGATCAGGGCGGCGCTGGTGCAACACTTGTTGAGTTGAGACAATAACTCCCCCATGCGGTACCCAGATAATTTCGTAGACGATTTAAAGCGTCAGGCAGACATCGTTCGCATCATCCAGGACTACGTCCAACTCAAGAAGAAGGGTGCGAACTGGATGGCGTGTTGCCCGTTTCATAAAGAGAAAACCCCGTCGTTTTCCGTCAGTCCCTCCAAAGGAATCTTCTACTGTTTTGGCTGCCACAAAGGCGGCGATGTCTTCAACTTTGTTAAGGAAGTCGAAGGCCTTGATTTTGGTGAGGCCATCAAGGTAGTTGCCGATAAGATCGGCATGCCCTTGCCTAAGATGGTTGACGATGAACGCTTCGCAGTCAAACGTCAGGAGTCCGATGAAGTTATCCAGCTCAACAATTGGGCGCTGGAATGGTGGGCACAGCAACTCGAGACAAGCGATGAAGCCCGAATCGCTCGCGACTATTTAGACCGGCGAGAGATAACTGAAGAAACAAAGAAAACATTTCGCCTCGGTTATTCCCCGGATAGTTGGGACGCACTGTCTTCTTATCTCCGTCACAAGGGTGCAACGCAACCGCAGATTGAGCGCAGCGGACTCGTGGTGAAACGAGACGATGGTAAGACTTACGATCGCTTCCGCGGTCGATTGATGTTTCCGGTCTTCGACGCACAGGGTCGCCCAATCGCGTTTGGTGGAAGAACACTTAAAGACGAGGATGCGAAATACATCAACTCTCCCGAAACCGCAGCTTATGTAAAAGGGCGAAACCTTTATGGCTTGAACCTCACCAGGGACGAAATTCGGCGTGCTGAGTTTGCGATCCTCGTGGAAGGCTTTCTCGATCTGATCGTTCCCTATCAGTTTGGAATTCGCAACGTGGCAGCGAGTCTTGGTACTGCATTGACTGCGGACCAGGTGAAGTTATTAAGTCGGTTTGCGCGCAAAGTGGTGGTCAATTATGATGGCGACCGAGCGGGTGTGCAGGCGGCAAAGAAGTCGATCGAGATTCTCCTCGCCGAAGATATCGAGGTCAAAGTTTTAGTTCTCCCGGAGAACTCTGACCCCGATGAGTTCATCAGAAAGTTCGGCGCAGCCGAGTATCTGCAACGACGTGCGAAAGCACAACCACACATACAATTCGTAATCGAAAACGCCTTGCGCGATCGCAGTCTTCACCGGCCTGCGGAAAAGGCGGAAGCAGTCGAAGAAGTTCTTCCCTACATTCGGGCGGTCCAGAGTCGTATTCAAAAGCGAGAATATTTTGATATGGCGATGGATGGGTTGCAGATTAACGACGTTTCGTTACGTCGGGAACTCTGGCATTCGCTTCGCACTCGCAACGATGCGGCGGGAAGTGCGCGGCAAAAAGTGCTAAGGCGATCGGGAGTTAACGTCAAACCTACTGTTGCGGAGCAGCAGTTACTCGAGTTGTTGTTAGAAAACGAAAGTCTGCGCCGCGAAGTGTTGCCGTCCTTACCGAAATCGGATTACGAAGAGTTGATAACGGCATCCATCTTTACAGCCCTGGTAGAGATTGACGCTGAAGGTGGACAACCCGATCTCGATTCGCTGCTGGAAAAAACTGAAGGCGATATCGAGATGCAGCAGCTTCTGCCAATGCTTTTGATGGGCGGCGTCAGGCCTGAAGACGAGAAGGATGCCGATATGCGGCTGGCCTTTCAAAAGTGTCTGGATGCGCTCCGGCTCGTCAATATCGATAGACGTATTCGTGAGTTGAGTGCCGAGATAGCTATCGCCGAACGAGAAGGCAATGATGCGCGGCGCGTTGAGTTAATTACCGAATATGGGGCATGCGATCGGCTTCGAAAGTCGTTTGAGCCGCAAAGTCAGATTGCCCGAATCGAAAACCGATAAAGCGCACAGTGTTTGCAAAGGTATTTGTAGAATTGGCTTAGACGAACCCGAGGTGCGATGAAGTCAGTACCACGACGCGGTGGCGTGTGGTCCTGCAGGAGGCTTGAATTTCAACGCCAGCCCCACGCTAACGCGTTGTGGTAGTGACTTCATCGCGATTAACACCTATCGCCCCGGAGATACGCAGTGAGTATCGAAGATAAAGATCGCGACGACGTAATGGAGCGACTCCTCGAATTGGGGGGCGATAAGAAATACCTTACGCTTGACGATCTGAATCGCGAACTACCCGATAACGTTGTCTCACCTGACGATATCGAAGACGTACTGCAAAAACTAGAAGGCTCGAACATTGCCGTAGCCGATTCCGATGAAAGACTTCTGGAGCAAGCGGTCGTTGCTGTTGCCGAAGGCGAAGAAGATCTGGAAGAGGATGTCGAGCTCGATCTTTCCGCAGGAAGCTTGGAAAAAACCAACGACCCGGTTCGCTTGTATCTTCGCGAAATGGGCGTCGTGCCGCTACTGACTCGCGAAGGCGAAGTGGCAATCGCCAAACGCATCGAGCGTGGACAGCTTAAAACACAGAAAGCAATTGCTCGTTCACCGATCGCTGTGCGGGAACTGATAAAGATCGGCGAGGATCTTGAAGCCGGTAAAGCCAACATCCGCGAGACCGTTACCTTTTCCGAACAAGCTGAGTTAACAGGTGACGAAGACAAGGCCGACGAGTATCGAAGCTGGACGATCGAAGGCATTCAGAACATCAGCAAGATCTACAACGGCGGACTGAAGGAATGGGAAATGCTGCGCGACGAGCAAAAAGAAATGCGCGGCAAGAAGAGCAAGAAACTAACGCGTTTGCGACGCAGCGTTGCGCGACTTCGACTCGAAATTGCCCAGGAGATTGGCCGGCTGAACCTCACGGAGCGTGCTCGGCAACGTCTGATTAACTCAATTCGAGCTGTGCAAAAATCCGTTCGCGAGTCTGAGAGAGAAATCGATACATTTACAGAACGTCTTAACCGGAAGCGCCTCAAGCTCGACGATCAAAAAGAATTCAAGCGACGAATCATCTCGGGCAGGAAGCGTCTCGTCCAAATCGAGGTCGAGCACAATATTCCGCCAGTCGAGATCAAACGCTCGCTTCAGGCCATCGTCGTTGGTGAACAACAAACCGGACAGGCAAAGCGTGAGTTAGTTGAAGCGAATCTTCGTTTGGTAGTGTCGATTGCGAAGAAGTACACGAATCGTGGATTGCAGTTTCTGGATCTCATTCAGGAAGGCAATATTGGTTTGATGAAGGCGGTCGACAAGTTTGAGTGGCGACGTGGTTATAAGTTTTCGACTTACGCAACGTGGTGGATTCGCCAGGCGATCACTCGAGCGATTGCCGATCAAGCACGCACTATTCGTATCCCTGTGCACATGATTGAAACGATCAATAAGTTAATTCGAACGTCACGAGCATTAGTGCAGGAGCTTGGTCGAGAGCCGACGAGCGAGGAGATCGCGAAAAAGATGGACATTCCTGTATCGAAAGTCCGAAAGGTCTTGAAGATTGCACAGGAACCTATTTCGTTGGAAACACCTATCGGCGAAGAGGAAGATTCACACCTGGGAGATTTCATCGAAGACAAGTCGATCTTGAACCCGGCGGATGCGGTTGTTGCCTCTAATCTGCGGGAGATAACTGACGAAGTATTGGCTACGCTGACCCCGCGAGAGGAAAAGGTCATCAAGATGAGATTTGGACTCGGGTCAACCGGGTCTGAACACACCCTCGAAGAAGTAGGCCAACACTTCGCAGTCACGCGTGAACGAATTCGTCAGATTGAAGCAAAGGCGTTACGTAAGCTGCGTCACCCGTCGCGCTCACGAAAATTGAAGGCTTTCCTTGACGGCGCTGCCAGATAAAGTTCAGTCCTACTTGACCACCAAAAAGGCGGTACTCCTAGCCGTATGGTCAAACTCATACATGTACGTGTAGCCGGGGAATTCTATAGGACGCGTGTACTGAACGCGGACCTCAATGCGATTGTCTCGCGCAGCGGGAGTGATGATCGCGTTGGAGGGCACTTCGTACTCGGCCTCGCTTTTCACGAGTTGGTCAGCTGCCCATGACGGTTGATACCCCTGGGCGCCTGCGACGTCCGCGTAGTGCTGCATCAGATCCTTGAACAAGTAGGCCTGGTACGCGACGGGGACGTACAAGTAACCGGCGTAACCAATACACGCCAACACAGCCATCGTAATGACGAACTTCAGTCTCGCACTACCACGTTCATTGGAGCGATCTTTGTTCATCGTCGAACTTGTCTTTCTGTCTCGATTACTGAAGACCAGTGCGCAGCGAGAGACGTAGGACACGCGCACTTACCTGACTTCCCTCAACGATCCTGGGACGCCCGATTCCTTCGAGCAATACCCAATTTATCTTCCCAGCAACACTTTTCTTGTCGTGTTGCAAGGAGCGGATAATCTCGTTGACGTCCAAATGATTCGCCCGCGGTAGCGGTCCGCAGAGTCGAACCGCTTCGTGCAAAGATTCTAACTCGTTAGTTCCCAGCAAACCTAGATTCTTTGAAATCTCGCCTGCCACTAACATTCCATAGCCAACCGCTTCCCCATGACGAAACACTCGATAGTTTGTAATTGCTTCGAGCGCGTGGGCCGTTGTATGACCAAAATTCAAAATGCGCCTCGACTTCGTATCCGATCGCTTCGTAGATTCACGTTCATCATTGGCCACAATAGATGCCTTGAACCTACAGTTCTTAGCAATCAACGACTCAAACTCAAACGATTGAATCGACTTGGTGTCAGTTTGAAAACGCTCTAAGGTTTCCATCGTCGACTTGAACATCGATTCGTCAGCAACTAGCGATTGCTTTACCATCTCGCAAAAGCCCGCAACCAGTTCTCGCTTCGGTAAACTCAGGAGAGTTTCAGTATCGATGGCAACCACTGGTGGCTGATAGAACGCACCTACCATATTCTTGCCGACGGGTAAGTTGATCCCTGTCTTTCCCCCAACTGAAGAATCGATCTGTGCGAGTAGTGTCGTGGGCACCTGAACGAAAGGTATGCCCCGAAGATAGATGGCTGCGGCAAACCCGGCCAGATCTCCAACCACTCCACCGCCTAACGCAACAATCAGATCGTTACGCTCAAAACTGTTAGTCCCCAGAAATGAGACGGCCTTTTCCAGAACTGAAAACGACTTGAATCGTTCTCCTTCGGGCATGAGCCATTCAAAGATCTTTAGCTTTGAGCGTTTTAAACTCGCGACAATATCAGCGCCGTAGAGACGAAAGACGCGTTTGTTTGATATCACCAAAACGCGTCGAGGCTCGAGGTCTTTCGAAACATCAATCAGCTGGTCCAGGTCTTTGCGGAGACCTGGTCCAATCGTGATGTAGCTTGTCCGTTTACTTCCGTTAAGTGAGATCTGGAACCGGTGCATTGGAAAAGTGAAATCGTTGGAGAGTCCACAAGCTCGTTAACAGCCGAGTGGATTCTAGCACGTAAGCACGATTCCATTTTCGCGTGGATGTATTGACTAAGAATGTGGTTCGTTTAAATAGCGAATGGGCGCGACATACGTGGGAGTGCGTCGCGCCCATCCATATTCGTGGTTACTGTCCTCACCCCAGCAACCACTTGAGACGGAGGATCCACCAACCGTCTCTCTTGCCCCACAATATACATCGCAACGCCTGTGCCGTGCAAGCAGGTTTTTGGCGACCAGAACCGAACCCAATGTTTGTTGTGTGAAAGCGATCAAGCACTGGTTCTTGCATGCATGCGTAAGCAAAATCCTGTGTAGATTTTTCTCGGATCCGCGTGTAGAAATTTCCGGCGCGGCAGTCTTTACACCCCGATTTCCTGCTGGACCGCGTCGGCAATCTTCTGCGCGTACGCTTCAATATCAGCCTGGTTCTGCCCTTCAATCATCACTCTCGCGAGGGGTTCAGTACCGGAGTACCGCAGGAGCAGCCGACCGTTTCGTCCCAAACGCTGTTCCACCCAGTTTGTTGCCTCATTGACCGCTGCTAAATCTGAGAATGAAGGCTTCTGTTTTACGCGCACATTGATGAGTGTCTGAGGATAACGCTGGAACCCTCTAGTCATCACGGCGAGCGAGCTTTTTGATTCCTGTAGAGCCCGCAGGAGTGACAATGTCGTAATCATGCCGTCGCCGGCCAAACTTAACGCCGGCAAAATCACATGACCGGATTGCTCCCCTCCCAAACTAGCTTCAAGACGCAGAAGTGTTTCAAGGACGTATTTGTCACCGACATCGGTACGTTCAAGCTTTATTCCTTTGCCGCGCAGCGCGATCTCCAAACCAATGTTACTCATTACCGTTGCGACGACTGTATTGTCTTTCAATTGGTTCTTCGCCAGCAGGTAACCAGCCAGAACCCACAACGTTGCATCACCGTCGACAAAACTTCCTTCGTGATCGACAAAAAGAGATCGATCAGCGTCGCCATCGAATGCGACCCCGAGATCCGCTTTCTCACTCACCACTCTCTGCTGGAGTCCTTCGATGTGAAGTGAACCGCTATGGAGATTGATATTGCGACCGTCGGGTTTAGCGTTGATAGCAACGACATTCGCACCCAAACGTTCAAACAGCGCAGGCGCGAGGCGATAACTAGCTCCATTGGCACAATCGATAACGATCTTCAGTCCACTAAGAGATAAACCCTGGCCGATACGATTGGAGAGAAAATCTAGATAGCGCGATTGGAGTCGATCGGATTCATCAGCCGCGGCGCCTGGAAGGTGCGTAGTTGACAGATCGCCACCGGCAAAAATATCGGCTTCGATCAACCGCTCAACTTCGTCAGCAATTTTTTGCCCCGACGCTGAGAAGATCTTAATTCCGTTGTCGTGATAAGGATTGTGAGACGCGCTGATCACAACTCCGGCGTCAGCTTTCAGTTCGCCCGTTAAATAGGCGACACCAGGGGTAGTGATCACTCCTGCCGCATGACATTCCGCGCTCGCATTTTTCGCACCTTCGATCAACGCCTCTTCGAGCCAGCTGCCCGACTCGCGCGTGTCTCTGCCAACAACAATGACCGAGGTCTTTTCTGATTGATTCAGATAATTGGCAAGGGAGAAGCCGATCCTCCGGACCGTCTCACGATCGAGCGGAAACTTGCCTGCTTCGCCTCGAATACCATCAGTACCAAAGAGAGCTTTCATCAACTATTGTTCACTTGGTGGATTTGAATCTGGAAGGCCTTACTGATCGCAAACTAAGTTTGTTTTGAGTCGCCACCGGACCTTCAAGTTTGGCTTTTGAACCGTCGCCGTCGACCGGCACGATCAATCTCAAATCGGTGGGCTTCAACTCCGCCAAAACGTTCGGTGGACCATACACGACAATAGTCGCTCGATTTGGTTCAAGCCCATCTCCCGACTGATGTGTCGCTTCGACATCTGCAAATTGCTTTTCGACGCGCCGTTCACCGATCTCGATGTCGACGGTCACTGACGGGTCAAGCACATCGACTTTTGGATCCGAGATGTCAACAGCAGCATGGTCAACCTTGAATGTTTCCTTCCGGCCGGCGACGGAGATAGTTTCGGTTGGGGCTTTAGGTAGGGCGTTCACGTTACTACTGGGACCGTGGACGTTCACCGTGTTCTTACTCAAACGAACCGCGTAAATCTCGTAACCATTTGCGGGCGTGCCCTCAATTTTAGGGTCGATCTCCAATTGTCGATCGATCACTGGTTCGAGTCGGATCGATATCCCGCTTGGTTGAAACGCATCGACCGAAACACCCTGAGGCAAGTCGAGCCGTGATCGTTCGACCAATCTAAAAACGCGCTCACCCGCTCTCTGGTCACTGATGTCGACAGTCGCAATGAGCGAGGATCTATTCAATTCATCGAGTTTGTATTTGCTGCCGGTAAGCAAAACGTCGACGCTCTTTGGTGGATCGTTGCTAATCTCCAGCGCTTCGGGCTTGAGGTATTTCAACTGCACGGTTGCGTGGACATTCACCGGAGTGTTTTGACCAGTCACGACAAACCAGAGCACGAGTGTGATAGCCAGTGACAGCAATTTCAGATTCCAATCCTCGACAAACAGACGACGCGCGAGCCGGTTCAGATTGCTCGGTGTGCGTGGTGTCTCTTGACCAACTTCGTCGATGTCTTGAAACGGCATAGCTTATCTCTCGTAAACCGGCGCGATGTCCTCCTCAGCGTCCGTCTCTGCTTCGGTAACTTTTGGACCTTCTTTCTCTTTTCGCCGCCCAACACCCAAAGCCTCGAAGATTAACGCGCGTAACTTGGTCGCGTCGACGCCTCGCTTGATCTCTCCAGCCTGAACAAAAGAAATCAGACCTGTCTCTTCCGAAACAACTACGGCAACAGCGTCAGTGTCTTCGGTTACGCCGATGGCCGCGCGATGACGCGTGCCAAGTTCTTTCGAAAGCCTGGGATTCAAGGTCAGAGGCAGGAAGCACGACGCCGCAGCAATTCGATGTCGTCGAATTACAACAGCCCCATCGTGGAGAGGTGTTGCGGGATTGAAGATGCTGACCAGGAGGTCGTAACTGAGTTCCGCGTCCAGTTGCACGCCACCGTCAGTAACGTTCTTCAGTCCAACGTTTCTTTCGATGACGATCAGAGCGCCTGTCTTTGTTGAGGCTAACGTCGACGCCGCCAGTACCACTTCATCGTAAACACCCTCGCCGAATTGGCCCCGATGTGCGCGCGTAAACGGCATTCGGAACCTGTTGCCGAACGAAATCAGGCCCTGCCGTATTTCAGATTGGAACAAGACAATGATCGCAATGCCGATGTAAAGCAGACCATTGCGCAAGACAAATTCAAGGGTGGCGAGATCCTGTTTTATTGAGAGCCAATAGAGGAAAACGATGGCGGCGATACCGGCGGTCATAGGCGCGGCACGAGTGCCGCGGAGGAGTTTCAACACCGCATACACGAGCAAAAAGACAAGGACAATGTCCGCGAGATTGCGCGGCTCAATGGCCCGTCTCAAATACTCCGTGTATGGCAGTAGCAGTAACATCTAGTATTCGTATGTTTGTGGATTTCCGACTTGCGATTCAGTGACTCCAATTTGTTTTCTCCAAAGCGCAAGCTAGATCTCCCGAGCTTATCCGACATGTTCCGCGGTCGGCTCGCGGTCAGACTCGCGTTTGTCACGCGAGGCTTCCAGAAAGATTTTTTGGACCTTTGGTTCGGCGCGTTTGATCAACTCTTCAACCTCTTCAATCGTTCCGACAATCTGATCCGTGCGTAAATCATCTCGCATCTTCACATGCGCGTTAATCAAAATCTCTTTCGGCGCAAGATGCATTGTCAGCAACTCGACAACCTTCTCTACGTTCGGATGACTTAGAATCGCCTTTTTAATCGCGCGTACAGACTTGATGTTCGCCGCTTCGCCAAGCAGCAGGGCGCGCGACGTTCTTGCCAACACAAAAGCAACGATGGCAAGTACTCCACCGATGACTATCGACGCGACGCCGTCCCAGTAAGCTCCTGCGGCGCCGCCCACCTGATAGTCAGTTAAGACTATTCCAGTGGCGGCAATCAGAATTCCTAACAAAGCCGCGGAGTCTTCAAAGAGCACTGTTTTTGCTGTCGGGTCTTTCGATAACGCCAGGTACTGCCAAAAGCTCAGTCCTTCGTGATGAGCTTCGTTAATTTCCTGGTAGAGCGCTAATCCAATCGAGCCAGCCTCTAAGACAAAGGAGATTGCCAGGATAATGTAAGCCCACTTCAAATTTGTCGGCGGGTGCGGATGCGCTAGCTTGTTGATGCCCTCGTAGATCGCATATGTCGCGCCGACGCCGAAAATGAATATCGCCGCTATGAAAGACCAGAAAAATCGTTCTTTTCCGTGACCAAAAGGATGCTTCCGTGAAGCCGGCCTTTTGTAGAACCGCAGTCCCAGTAGCAGAAAAACCTGGTTAGTGGT
>Ga0207701_10005523_pt1 | contig 12710 bp, 7 predicted proteins | sample KBSSwiSSwithPhiX_FD_184294 | JGI IMG/M metagenome (GOLD analysis project Ga0207701, IMG submission 184294) | Switchgrass rhizosphere bulk soil microbial communities from Kellogg Biological Station, Michigan, USA, with PhiX - S5 (SPAdes) (version 2) | ecosystem: Environmental > Terrestrial > Soil...
CTAGTTTGTCAACCAATCCAAAAAGCGACATAATACCAAACACGCCAATGCGGTTTGCAATAAATGCCGGAGTGTCTTTACACAGAACCGTTGTTTTACCAAGATAGAGATCGCCATAATTCATTAAAAAATCTATAATAGCAGGATCTGTATCCGGCGTTGGAATTATTTCCAATAATCTTAAATAGCGGGGTGGGTTGAAAAAATGTGTACCGCAAAAATGTTTTTTAAAATCATCACTGCGTCCTTCAGATAACATATGAATTGGAATGCCCGAAGTATTTGATGTGATCAGCGTACCAGGTTTTCTAAACTGTTCTACCTTTTCATAAACATGTTTTTTTATGTCTAATCTTTCTACAACTACTTCGATCACCCAATCACAATCACTTATTTTCTTCATGTCATCATCAAAATTCCCGGTTGTAATTTTTTTGATAACATTTTTATGATAAACAGGAGAGGGGTTTGACTTAATGGCTGCAGTTAATGCATCATTTACGATCTTATTTCGTTCAGAAGACTTTTTACTTTCGACCGCTTCTTTAGGTACAATATCAAGTAGCAAAACCTGTAAGCCAATACCTGCAAAATGACAAGCAATTCGAGAACCCATGACTCCACTTCCCAAAACCGCTACTTTTTTAATGATCCTTTTTTCCATAGCAAATTAGTTAGTTAAACAACCATTCAAGACCGAAGTTAAGTGATTTTACGAAACGCCTCCGGTTTCTGAATGGGAGAAATACGATTTTATAAAAAATTGCTTACCACTAAACTTAACTAAGGTCATTAAATTTAATTAATTAAATAAAAGATGGATAGCTAAAGCAAGAATAGAAGATGATATGCGTTCTAATTGTTCGAACCAATTTCAATGAAAGCCAATTCCTCTGCTAAAAAGAACAGCAAGCCAATCCTATCGGTCAGCCATAAAACTACCGGAGAATTGTCTGACCTACTACATCATCTGCCCGATGCAGTTATCACTACTGATCTTTCTTTCAATATTACTGGTTGGAATGATGCTGCTGAAAAATTACATGGCTTACCCGGTGCAAGAGGAGAAAATCTTTTCCAACTTATCAAGATCGATCTGCTGGACTCCACTTTTGAAACTATTAATGCCGAATTACAGAATAGAGGAACGTGGGAAGGTGAGATCATTTATCATAGGCATGATGGTGAGAAATATATTTTTAAAACATCGGCCACTTCAATACTGGATGATAATAACAAATCCGTAAGCATAATTTTTGTCAATCATAATATCACCAAGGTAAAAAGCACTGAAAAAAAACTGGCTGAAGCAGAGGCAACATATGAGAAACTTGTTAATACATTGGTGGATGGGGTGATCATGCTGGATAAAGACGGCAAAGTAACAACATGCAATAAAAGAGCATCTGCCATTTTAGGAATAAATGAAGAAGAGTTATTAGGGAAGGAGCTAGGCGATTCATCATGGAATGCAATAAAGGCAGATGGAACTGCTTTTCCCTGGTATGAGTTTCCAACGGTAGTAAGTTTGCAAACAGGCTTCCCGCAACGGAATGTAAAAATGGGAGTTAATCTTCCTAATGGTTTATTTGTTTGGTTGCTGATAAATTCGGAAGCTTTGATCCGCAACGGTGAGTTTGATCCCTATGCAGTTGTGATCTCATTTTCTGATATAACAGACAGTGTAAACCGCGAAGAAGAGCTTAGAAAAAGCAACGAAAGATTTTTCTATGTTTCAAAAATAACTTCCGATGCAATTTGGGATATTGATCTTGCAACAAAGCAGATCTATCGAAGTGAAACATTTTACGAATTATCCGGTTATAGTCGTGACGAGATTAAGCCCGACCTCGATTGGTGGTTCAATAAAGTTCATCCGAAGGACAGGGAGAGAGTGAAAAATAAAGTGCAGGAACATATTCAAAATGGACATGAAAAATGGGAAGACGAGTATCTTTTTCTTTGCGCAGATGGTAGCTATAAATTTCTACTCGATTCCGGAACTATTTTAACCCGCAATGGTAAGCCGGTAAGAATATTAGGCGCTATTCGCGACCTTACTGAAAAGAAAAAATTAGAACAACAACTTTTACAGGAACAGGAACAAAAGCATAAAGCAGTAAGCCAGGCGGGAATTGCAGCGCAGGAAGCAGAGCGCAGTAATATCAGTCGCGAACTTCATGATAATGTTAACCAGTTATTAATGAGTGCAAAGTTGTTCATGAATTCTGCACAGACCGATCCTCAAAAGGCAAATGAACATATTGAAAAAGCGATCACTTATCAGCTGATGGCAGTGGAAGAGATCAGGAAGCTTTCAAAAACTTTGAATACATCGCTTGTAAAAATTATCGGTCTTAGCCGAAGCATTGACGATATTATCATCAATATGAAGGCCTTTCAGCAGATCGAGACAAGGTTTCAATATGACCAAAAATTGGATAAGCTTCTTTCTGATGACCAAAAGCTGATGATCTTCCGGATACTGCAGGAACAAACCAATAATATTATCAAGTATGCTAATGCAAAAAATGTATTAATTACTTTAAAAGAGGAAAATAGCAAGATCTATCTTTCAATTACAGATGATGGAAAAGGATTTGATGCCTCTGTTCAATCAAAAGGCATTGGGTTTGTTAATATTTATAACCGTGTGGATGCTTTTGGTGGAGATATGGATATTATATCTTCCCCGGGTAACGGATGTTCTCTTCGGATTAATTTCCCTCTTACATTAAATTAATCAAAATCTATCGGAGGTAGTTGACGGACCTTTAATTGCTTATTGTATCGTCTCATCAATCGTTTATTCTTTTTTGCTCCTACACTCGATGCCACACCACTCGTTACAATTTTTATATAATAATTTATGAATGACCTGTCACGCAATCGAGGGAAATAAACAACGCCGACCCTCTTTTTGTTTTCATTTTTAATAACAAAGCTGTTTGCAATAAACGTCATCAACCCCTGTAAAAACCTTTTCTTTTCTTCGCTTCCATTTTTTAAGAACTGCACTTTCAGGTCATGATAATACATTCTCATTTCACCCAAAGAAAGATATTCTTGTCCTACTGCACGCATTGTAAGCGTATCGAGATAACCAGATTGTAGTTTAACAGAAGTTAAAGCTGGCAAGATTTTATTTAGGTATAGCATAGATTGGGGCTGCATCCTTAAAGTGATCAGGAACCCGGAAAGTGAATCAAGATAAGATTCCCTTGTTCTTAATCTTATCCAGCCTGAATCAAGCAAGTAACCATTTAACCTGATCCTGAAGCTATCAGCTGGTGTTAATCCATAATTTTTTATTGGAAAAATATCACCACTCATTCTTGTTACCGGTATAACAGCAGTCTCTTTTGTTTTATCATTTAGTTCTGTATAAACGGCCGTACCATTCGAAATAAGTATTGTATCAATAGAAATTTTAAAAGGTATTTTCTGTATCAATTTTGTTGCTAATGGTTTTATGATACCGGCGTGAAATGGCGGGGTTTTATCCCTGTAGGATGTAAAATAGGGCTGATCAATTGTAATATTACCTGATCGAAACACACTGTCTTCAAGGTATTGGTCAAGATCGAATTTTGAAACTAAAACCTTCCCGGTTTTTAAAGTAATATAATCAGTTTGCCATTTGCTTGCTGATACAAATTCATCCCGGTTCTTCACTGGATGAAATGAAAATGAGTCAACAGATAGGCTTTTGCCGGGCTTGCTAAATGAAAGATTTGACCATGTCCAATTATTTTTTTCATCAATGATCTCCCCTGAGATATCAGTAATTGTAAATGAAGGATTTTTTTTAATCACGGCTTTCAGATCACCATTTATTTCTGAACCTAATTGAAGATTTTTTAATATTCCTTCATGCACTTTAACGGTAGCAGGTTTTTTACCAAGGCTATCGGCTGTAAAATTTTTGGCCTCCACTTCTTTTACTTTCGCTGACCAAAATAATTTTTTACCCGGGCTTATTACAAGGTCGCTAAGTTGTATTTTCAAAGATCCTTCTTTTGAAGTTGTCGTTTTATTATTAGCGTTAGTAACTGAAAAACTTGAAAGGGTCGTATTTAATGAGCCAATGCTGATCCTGTTATCAATTCCTTTACTCACAAAATCTTTAAGCACAAAATTGCTTTTACTTCCATCCCAATAAAGCTTTTGTAAACCTTTTGAGGCAGAATTTTCCAAAGAAAAAACCGGGTGTTCCATTTCCAACTGGTCAATATATATTTCTGGTAATGGCGCTTGCTGTCCGCTATCTTTTATTTCAGCAAACCTAAGCTTGACGACCGGCTCACTGATCTTTGCATTTTTAATTTGTGATGATCCTTTAGTAATGCTATTAATATCCGGGGTAAATACTATACCCGAAGCCTTTACATCAACACTATCATTATTTTTAGCTTGTTTGAATTGAAAATTGGTTAATGAAGAGGCTGATTGATCGGCCAACGAAAATTTATCTGCTGTGATCGAAGTGTATGGACCAAACCAGTAAAGATCTTTTCCGTCAGTTTTAAGGGCATTGACTTTTAATTTTTCTTTTTTGTCAATTGATCCGGCGGAGAGGGTATTTAAAAAAACTGATAGTGAACTTTTTGCATTGTTAAAATATAATTGAGTGTTGGTTCCTTGTATATTATTAAATAGAACTATCAATGGATCATTGGTCTTTTTTCCTGGCTGCAAAAGATTTATTTCGATATCAGCTTTTGTCCAGCTAATTCCCTGGCCTGTCAGCATCTTTAAAGAATCGGTGTATACAAGGCTATCTAATTTTACATTTCTTGCATTTATATTAAAACTCTGCTGATGATCATAAACATTGACCTTATCAAATAGAAATTGTTTAGTAGTTCCGTCGAATGAAGCATTATCCATATTTATAACCAGCTTTTTTGTTTTCATTATACCTTTCTTAAAATTAAGAAGCTCGACAGATCCTTCCACGTTTTCTACTGACAAGGAATCGGCAACATTATTACTGTTTAATATAAGATTGGCATCGTCTAACAACAGGTCAATTGTATGTCTTGTTCTTATTTTTATTTTTCCGTTCTCTATAACTAATTTCTCAAGACTCATAAAATTATTGATGCCCGCCAGCGAATTCACAATTGGATTCCTGCTTTTTGGTTTTACAGCCCCTGAAGGATAATAGTCAATAACCGGTCGTATCAATAGTGCCTGCTTCGCAATAACTTTTTGATCAAACAACAGATCGGCCCAGGACAATTCGCTGAGAATAAATTGACGTACTTGTATATTACGCTTGTCTTTATATGCCTCGGTATTAATAGAAAAATTGCTTAATAAAATTTTGTTCTCCCTTAACCGGATACTGTCAAACCTTAAAAAATAACTGCTGTCCTTTACAAAATTTTCATAATTGCGAATGGCCATATCAAAACTCTGCAATGAAATGGGTTGTGGCAGGCTATGATCAATTTGTAGGCCCGTCATCTCGAAATTATTTTTTTCTGAAGTAAATGATGTGCTTTTGTCATTTCGAGTGGTTGTTATATTCACTTCAGCATTTCTTACTCCTACATAATTTAATTGCATATCACCTGTAAGCTGATTGATCAATGTATCCAGGTTAGGAATTTTTTTCGGCCCTGCAGTTTTATTTTTTAATTCTAAATCTATTTTAAATTTTGGATCGAGACAATTAACCGAATCAGCTTTTATCAAACCTGTTTCATACAATGATTTAAAATCAACATTGGTTAATTTCAATGTATCAATATAAAGAGAAAAGCCCGAGCCGGTGCTATCTGCTCTCTTCCCAATTAACGTACAACTATCAATTTCTATTAATCTTTTTTTGATCTTGATCCTAAATCGACTGAAAGCAAGACGGTGATTTCCGTCCGGAAAAGTAATGTCCTGGCCTTTCGTCCAGAATACCAATTTATCTGACTCAGAAAAGTCTTCTGTATTTGCATTTGGATCCGTTTCAATATGAAAATGCATTCTTGTGATGACCAGCGGTTGCTGATTGGGCAAAACCTTATTGATCAACCTAAATTCTCCATCATCAAATTGAAATCGTTTTACTTCAAGAAATTTCAATGCATCCATGATCGAATTATACACTTTTCCCATTTCATGAGGAATGGAGATATCTTTCTGTCCTGCCGTATCCAAAGGCTTCAATCGTGTTACTGTTATTTTTGGAGAAACAAGAAATATTGAATCGATCTTTAATTCTTTTCTTGTAAAAATTGGAATTAAAGCTTTTACTTTTATTTTAATTTTATCTACATGGAAATGATAGTAAGTGGCCAGGTCAAGTGAATCATTTGAAAAAAAAGTTATATCCTGCAGCTCCACTTTCTTACTGAAATAATTGAACTTGATATTTTTTACTTTCAGTTTTAATTTCCCGTTTGATTCCCTTGTTACGATATCTTCTACTAAAGATTCGGCATTATTTACGACATAAATATGAAGGGCAGTGATGAGAATGATAATGATCCCCAGGATGATTCCGAGTATTTTAAGAATTTTTTTCTCAAGCCAAACGATCCACATTCAATAGATGGGTTAATAAGTTATCAAATTACTCAAATTTGCGCTAATGAAAAAGCCATCTGCCGTTGGGCGATGGCTTCATTATTTCTAGCTTACTGAAGAACCGGGACTAACAACCTCTTCAGGCTTTAATAAACGAAGCTTTCCGTCCTTATCTTCTGCTGTTAGGATCATTCCCTGGCTTTCAATTCCTTTCATTTTTCTTGGCGCAAGATTTACTACTACTACAACTTGCTTGCCAACCATTTCTTCCGCCGTATAATGCAGGGCAATACCGCTAACAATTGTCCTGGTTTCAGTGCCCAGGTCAATAGATAATTTTAAAAGCTTATCTGCCTTTTCTACTTTTTCGCAAGTGGTGACAGTACCAACACGAAGATCCAATTTGGCAAAATCATCATAAACGATTTCAGATTTGGGATTTACGATTTCGGATTTATTTTCCATCTTTTTTGTTTCTTGTTTCTTGTCATTTGAGTCTTGTGTCTTGACTAAACCACTTTTCAATTTTTCTATTTGTGCTTTTATTTCTTCATCTTCTATTTTCCTGAATAATAGTTCAGGCGGTCTTAGGGAATATCCGACACTTAACAATTTTAGTTTGCCTGCATTATCCCAATCCAGCATTTTATCCACCACTTTCATCATGTACAGCATTTTCTTTGCCGTGTTTGGTAAAAACGGATTAATAAGGATAGCAAGGTTTGCTGTCAGTTGAAGACATAAGTGTAAGCAATTGTCAATTTCCTTTTGAGCTGCTATGGACAGTGGTCCGTCGTCCGTGATCTTCTTAGCTTTTATCCACGGCTCCTTTTTCTGCATGTATTGATTTCCCTTTCTTGACAGGTCGACCACTTCAAATAATGCATCACGAAACTTATATTCTTCAATCAAACTTTCCACCTTTGATTTTGAGCTTTCAATCTCTTTCATGATCCACCTGTCTTCATCATCTAGAATATCTTCATGCAGCTTTGGCACTTTGCTGTTGCAAAGTTTATGCATTAACACCCATGTGCGGTTAACAAAATTTCCGAAGATAGAAGCTAGTTCATTGTTATTTCTATCCTGGAAATCCTTCCATGTAAAATCATTGTCTTTTGTTTCCGGTGCATTGGCACATAACACATATCGAAGCACATCTTCACATCCCGGAAAATCTTTCACATAGTCTGGCACCCACACGGCCCAGTTACGACTTGTACTTACTTTATCACCTTCAATATTTAAAAATTCATTGGCGGGAACGTTATCAGGCAAAACAAAATTTCCATGGGCCTTTAACATAGCCGGGAAGATGATGCAATGAAAAACAATATTATCCTTACCTATAAAATGAACAAGCTTGGTGTCCTCTTTGCACCAGTAATCAGCCCATTTATCAGTCAATTCTTTTGTAGCAGATATATAACCGATCGGTGCATCAAACCATACATATAATACTTTTCCTTCTGCATTGGGCAGCGGAACTTTTATTCCCCAGCTACTGTCTCTAGTCATTGCTCTTGACTGCAAACCTTTATCCAGCCAGCTTTTGCATTGACCATAAACATTATTCTTCCATTCTTTATGACCTTCAATGATCCACTCGGTTAGCCAAACCTCATAATCCTGCAATGGGAAATACCAGTGTTTTGTTTTCTTTTTTACCGGCACAGCATCACTCAATGCACTGCGGGGATTAATTAATTGTTCAGGACTTAAAGACGAACCACATTTCTCACATTGGTCACCGTATGCATTTGGATTTGCACAAACAGGGCAAGTACCAATAATATAACGATCTGCCAAAAATGTTTTTGTTTTTTCATCATAATACTGCTCAGTTTCTTTTTCTTCAAACAAACCATCATCATACAGTTTTTTAAAAAATGCTGAAGCTGTTTCGTGATGGACTTTATTGGATGTGCGTGAATAGATGTCAAATGAGATCCCCATCTGCTCAAAACTTTCTTTGATCTGCGCATGGTATTTATCAACTATCTGTTGTGGGGTCACACCTTCTTTCATTGCACGGATGGTGATAGGCACACCATGTTCATCACTGCCGCAAACAAATTTTATATCCCGTTTCCGTGCCCGTTGATAGCGAACATAAATATCTGCAGGTACATATACACCGGCCATATGCCCGATATGTACGGGCCCATTTGCATAAGGTAATGCTGCCGTAACTAATATTCTTTTATAATCAGTCATCTTCTTTACTCGGTAAATTTTTTTGTAATGAACTTCCTGTTCTATGCTCAACTTTCGTTGCGTCGCACTCTTGTACTTTCGGTAATTCTATTCATCAAAGAGAGGAAACAACCAAGGTCTGCAAAAATACCGGATTAAAGACCACTGCCCAAACCATTGCGATTACCAGATTTTATTTACATTGAGAAAAATTAAAGACTCTTTATGTCAAATAAATCAATAGGAGAAAAGCTAAAGGAACTTGGCTACCAACTACCAACACTTCCTGCTTCCAAAGGAATCTATAAACGTTGCCTTATTGATGGAAAGAACCTCTATGTTTCCGGGCATATTTCTATAAACACTGATGGAAGTTCAATAACAGGAAAATTGGGAAAGGATCTGAGTGAAGAACAAGGTAAAGCTGCTGCAAGGCAATGCGGTCTGGCTATACTTTCTTCTCTGAAAGCCGAGCTGGGTGATCTGCAAAAAATTAAAAGGGTGATGAAAGTATTTGGAATGGTAAATGCAACACCTGATTATGAAAAGCATCCGGTCGTGATCAACGGCTGCAGCGAATTGTTTGTAGAATTATGGGGAGACGATAATGGAAAAGGAGTTCGCAGTGCAGTAGGCATGGGCTCATTACCTGGTAATGTTGCAGTAGAAATTGAAGCAATGTTTGAGATCTATTAATGACTTCCTCCGCTCTTAAGGGCAGGAATTATAAAAATTGAGAATGTCTGAAAATTGGTTTGAAATAAAAAATATCAAGGAGCTGGATTCTCCGGCATTAGTTGTTTTTCCTGAAAGAGTGAAACATAACATTCAGCTTGCGATTGATATGATCAGTGATGTAGATCGTTTACGTCCCCATATCAAAACAAACAAATCACCAGATGTAGCCAAGCTGATGTTAGGCGCCGGCATTACAAAATTTAAATGTGCAACTATTGCTGAAGCAGAAATGCTTGCTCAATGCGATGCACCTGATGTTTTGCTGGCTTATCAACCGCTCGGACCGAAATTGAATCGATTCATTTCACTTATTAAAAAATATCCTTCAACTAAATTTTCCTGTCTTACAGATAATATTAGTGCAGCAAATGAACAGGCTTTAGCTTTTAGTGCTGAGAATATTACCGTTCCTATTTATTTTGATCTGAATGTTGGTATGAATAGAACCGGAATTGCTCCCGATGAAAATGCGGTTGCTTTATTCGATCATTGCAAATCTTTAAAAGGAATTTCAGTTATCGGTCTTCATGCCTACGATGGTCATATCCGTGAAGTTGATTTTGAAGCAAAAAAGAAAAAGTGTGATGAAGCTTTTGCTTTAGTTGAGAAACTGAATGAAAAACTAAAACTTTCCACCGTCATTATGGGTGGTTCACCCGCTTTCTCCGTTCATTGTAAAAGGAAAGATATAGAATGCAGCCCTGGTACGTTTGTTTATTGGGATAAGGGCTATACTGATCTTTGCCCAGAGCAAAAGTTTTTACCTGCTATTGTTTTAGTGACAAGAGTAATTTCTTTGCCCTCACCCAATAAAATTTGTACAGACCTCGGTCATAAATCGGTGGCGGCTGAAAACGAGATCACAAGAAGAGTTTTCTTTTTAAATGCTGAAGGATTAAAGCCTGTGGGACAAAGTGAAGAGCACCTTGTATTGGAAACAAACGAAGGTCATCCTTATAAAGTAGGAGATGTCTTTTACGGCTTACCCTATCATGTTTGCCCAACCGTCGCTTTATATGAAAGAGTATTTACTATTGAGAATGGAAAAGTGACAGGAGAATGGAAGACCGTTTCGAGAGATAGAAAGCTAACCGTTTAATATTTAAAATTTGAGATTTGAAATTTTTGTTAACCTCAAATTTCAAATCTCAAATCTCAAATTAATACATGTTCATAGTCGATGCCCATCTTGATCTTGCCTGGAATGCTATCGAATGGAACCGTGATCTGCAACAACCCATTCAGGATATTAACGCAAGAGAGAAAGGATTGAATGATAAACCCGGTCGCGGCAATGCTACAGTTTCCTTACCTGAACTAAAAAAGGGAAATATTGGTCTGGTCATAGCAACACAGATCGCCAGGTATGTTTCGCCGGATAATCCTTTGCCCGGTTGGCACTCAACAGAACAAGCATGGGCAGCAACACAAGCACAATTAGCATGGTATAAAGCAATGGAAGAACAGGGAGAGATGGTGCAGATAAAAGATCTGCGTTCTTTAAATATCCATCTCGATGTCTGGGAGGATGATGGACCACATGAACAAAAGCCTGTTGGTTATATTTTAAGTTTAGAAGGCGCCGATTCTTTAATATCTGTTCAGCATTTAGAGAGAGCTTATGAATATGGACTAAGGGCTGTTGGACCTGCACATTATGGCCCAGGAAGATATGCAAGTGGTACTGATGCTACGGGTAAAATGAATGCAGATGGGTTAGCACTGCTCAAAAAAATGGAAGAGCTCAATATCATTTTAGATGCAACGCATCTTTGTGATGACGCGTTCTGGCAGGCGATGGATAATTTTCATGGTCATGTCTGGGCCAGTCATAATCTCTGCCGAGCATTGGTAGATCATAATCGTCAGTTCAGTGATGATATGATAAAAGCACTGATTGAAAGAGGAGCGGTGATCGGTGCCGCTTTCGATGCATGGATGATCGTACCGGGATGGGTGAGAAAAAAGTCAACGCCAAAAGAAATGAATTGCAATATTGAAAAAATAATTGATCATATTGATCATATCTGCCAGATCGCCGGCAATACTCTTCATGTTGGCATTGGTTCCGATCTTGATGGTGGGTATGGCAGAGAACAATGTCCTTATGATGTGGAAACAATAGCTGATCTGCAAACAATTCCTTCATTACTTCTTAAACGAGGATATTCTGCTACTGATGTAGAAAATATCATGAACAAGAACTGGATAAACTTTTTAAGAAAAGCCTGGAGTAAATAAAAATTAATAAGGCGAAGGACTCACCGATGTCCATCCACCGTCAATAATCAAGCTTTGCCCCGTAATGTGTCTTGAATTCGGTGAGACAAGAAACAATGCAGCATTAGCAATATCATTTGTACTAGCCGGTTTTCCCAGTGGAGTAATGCGGCTCCAGGTTTGTGTATATTCTTTATCTTCTAATGTCCTTTCAGTAAGAGTTGCACCGGGAGCAATAGCATTTACATTAATATTATAAGGAGATAATTCTATCACTAAATTTTTTGCAAGCATTTCCAAACCTGCTTTTGTTATGGCATAAGCAGCTAAATTTTTATGGGCCTGGTGTCCGACAACCGATGACATAAACAAAATACTTCCTCCACTTTCTTGTTGTTTCATTTGTTTTGCCGCAGCCTGTGCAAGAAAAAAACTGCCACTAAGATTTAATTGCATCACTTTATTAAATGAGTCAGAAGTGTAATCAAAAAAATCAGCAAATAATGTAATGCCAGCATTGGCAATAGCAATTGTTACCTTACCAAAATTACTAAGTGCCTGGCTCACCATCTTGTTAATGAAATCAATGTCGGAAGCATCTCCAGTCAGGCCGATACAATTTCCACCTTCACCTGTTATTTTATTTACTGTTGAAGAAGTGAGCTTTTCATCTATATCATTCAATACAACTGAAGCACCTTGCAATGCAAGTTGTCTGCAAATTTCAAAGCCGATTCCCTGGCCGGCGCCGGTTACAATAGCTACTTGTCCGCTAAATGGAGCAGTACTCATTTAATCAAGATAAGCATTTTGCAAAAGAAATATTTAGTAGTTCTTCTTGGCGAGATAATCTCTGCTGATTGTTAAACTTTCAAACATGTCTCTCTTGCTTGTATCTTGTTCAACGAACCAATATTTCAGCCCGGCTTTTTTTCTTGCTTTAAAAATCCTGTCAAAATCTATGGTGCCATTGCCTACTTCTGTAATGGCTTTGGTTCCGGCTTCCATATCTTTTACATGCCACATAG
>Ga0207701_10005525_pt1 | contig 12704 bp, 12 predicted proteins | sample KBSSwiSSwithPhiX_FD_184294 | JGI IMG/M metagenome (GOLD analysis project Ga0207701, IMG submission 184294) | Switchgrass rhizosphere bulk soil microbial communities from Kellogg Biological Station, Michigan, USA, with PhiX - S5 (SPAdes) (version 2) | ecosystem: Environmental > Terrestrial >...
AACGAGAACGGCGACGTTGGTTGATGAGGCCGGAATGAAAATCGATTCGACATCCAAACCGTATTTTTTATACAAGCCCTTTTCCTGCGCAATGTACCAGTTGGCGCTGGGCGCATCGACCGAGCTGTAAGATACGGTGAGTTTCTCTTCAGCGAAAGAGTCGGAATCAACGACGAAGAACGCGAGGGCCATAAAAGAAAGAATAGTTCGCACAGTGTTTTTAGTTATCATCGGGCCCTCCGTTTCGCTGCGCATATTAATGAAGGTCAGTTTGGCGGTCAAGGCGCGCAGCGTTGGGTAGTCATTCAGTTTGGGAAAGATCTCTCACGGAGTTTACCCTGAGTCTCTCCGAAGGGTTCGAGATGACAAATGCTTAGTTTGGTTGTCATTCCGAGCGGAAGCGAGGAATCTTTCTCGACGTTAATACTCATGGCGGATTGAACTGAACCACTAGCTCCGGCTGATTCGCCTTGACAGATTTTATTGACTTGTAGTACGGCCCAACGCAGCGAAGTCCTTTAACCGAGTTTTCGACATTCTGCATGATCTCGGTGATTGCGGGAGATAATTATGAATACGCTGAATACACTTGGCAGATTGGCGCTTCTTGTGCAGGTGATCGTAGTCGGGCTAACCGGTACGGCATTCGCCCAAGCGGATTTCTACAAGGGCAAGACAATCAAAATTATTCGCGGCGGCGGGCCGGGGGGTTCGGGCGAGTTCCAGACCCGAGCGCTGGTGCGATTTCTGGAAAAGTACATTCCGGGAAAACCCACTTTGATGGTCGAATTTATCGAGGGCGCCGCAGGGCGAAAAGCCACCAACGTGCTTTACAGCTCGACGCGGCCGGACGGGCTGACGATAGGATCGATCGGCGCGGGACTGGTCGTCGGGCCGATCCTGGGCCTGCCGGGCAGCAACTACGACCTCGATAAGTTCATTTATCTTGGCTCGACGGACGCCGGTGATCCGTACATCTTTTACACCAAAGGCGACAAGGGATTGGATAGTCTTGAGAAACTACGGGCGGCGAGCGGTCTCAGGTTCGGCGCACACGCGGTCGGGCATCCGGTCTACGTCACGGCGCGCCTCGTTGCCTATCTTCTCAATTTAAAAGAGCCGAAGTTCGTGACCGGATTTACTGGTCCGGAGATTTACATTGGGATTGAGCGCGGCGAACTCGATGCTCATGCGACCGGAGCGGCGCGGTTTGTCGTGGAGAAACACGAATGGATCGAAAAAAAGTTGGTTCATTTCCATACGACGCTTACAGTTCCCAAGGGGCGTCATCATCCGGCATTTGCCCAGGTGCCCGAGTTGGGGAGCTTTGCCAAGTCGGATAACGAGCGCAAGTTACTCGACATGTTCCGCGCGTTCCAATATCCGCGCTGGCCCTACATTTTCCCTCCAGGGACACCGAAAGAGCGTGTGCAGATCATCCGCGAGGCCATGCGCAAGGCCTTTGCCGATCCGGCATTTCCTGCGGAGTTTACTAAGCTGATGGGCGATGGTCCTGCGCCCCTCACCGGCGAGGAATTGGAGCGCGCGATTAAAGAACTGCCGCGCGATGCAGAGGTGGTGCAATTATATAAAAAAATGGCCGGCGCGGATCCTCTACCGACTCGATGAGCAGCTGGCCGCGCGGCTATTTTTGCACCGGCGAGCCGTTGCGGACAGTACTGCAAACTTCAAGATTTGTCAGAGAAATAAAAATCTCACCGGAAGAAAAAATCCGCCGTCGGACTGTGGGCAGCATTTCGCTGCAGCGCGCGAGCGGGAGGCACGCGCCAGCGCAACCAACCGAGCAAAAGTAAAATGACGCCAGCACTCGTCAGGATTGGTACCAAGAATTGAAAGAAAATATTAACGTTAGGAAGAACAATGCCCTCGACCAAGCCGGCGATGAATAGGATAATGGCGATCAGCGCAAACTTAATTCCCATCCAGAGCGATAGCCTGATGTCTTTAGAACGGCCAAGCCATAGGCCCCGTTCGTCTTTTTTTATAAGCGGGACTCCGTTTATCCTGCGCATTAGCACCATGATTGCCAATAGCAGCGGGACCGCCCAGAGCGACAAAAGCAGTTTCCACATAACCAACTCCGTTATATTGGGCTAAGCTTCAGTCTCCAATTTTGCTTCCTGGCTTATTCCATTGATTTACGCAAGCCGTATTCCAATCTGAGGATGGTTAATTTCGTTGAGAAAATCGTCCAGGAAGTAAATTGTCGTAGCGCTCGTAAGGGGAAAAAGACCGACAATTAGAACGAAGTAAAATTTAATGCGGTGGTAGTTGTAGCTCGGGTCTCAGCGCTGTTGCCGCGAAGAAAACCAACGGCTAGACTGCAAAAATATGAGCGCCAAGATCACCAAGAAACCTGTTAAGTCATCCGCCGGCGCGGCCGCGCCGGTGAAAACGGACTCGCACAAAGTGCTGTTGCTCGACGGCCACTCACTCGCGTATCGCGCTTTTTTCGCTTTACCCGATACTCTCGTCACGTCCTCGGGCCAAGTGACCAACGCCGTCTATGGCTTTACAGCGATGCTGCTCAAGCTTCTCGCCGACGAGCGGCCGCAGGGAGTCGTCGTTTGCTTCGATAAGGGCGCGCCGCAATTTCGACTCGATCGCTACAAGGAATACAAGGCCGGCCGAGCCGCGACTCCCGACTTGTTCAAGCAGCAACTGCCGTTGATCCGCGAGGTGCTGGGGAGCTTGCGCATTCCCACAGTCGAGCTGGAAGGCTACGAAGCCGACGATCTGCTGGCGACCCTGACCAAGCACGCGAGGGAAGAAGGTTGCGAAGTAATTCTGGTCACCGGCGATCGCGACATCCTTCAACTCGTGCGCGACGGCGTCGCCGTCATCATGACGCGCCGCGGCATCTCCGACGTGATCCGTTACGATGCGCCGACGGTGGTCGAGCGCTATGGCGTGACGCCGGAGCAGTGGATCGATTTCGTGGCGCTCAAGGGCGAGACTTCGGACAACTTGCCGGGTGTGCCCGGCGTTGGCGATAAGACCGCCGCTCAACTGATCAATAAATACGGTGACATCGAGCAAGTGATCGCTCACGCCGGCGAGCTTACGCCGAAGCTGCGCGAGGCGATCGCGAAACACGCCGAGCAAGTGCGCATCAATAAAGAGCTCGGCCACTTGCTCGACGACGTCAAGCTGGATCTCGACCCGGCGCGGCTTCGTCTCGAAGCGTGGGACGAGGAAGCGGTGCGCAACCTTTTTCTCTCGCTCGAATTTCGCACCCTGCACGAGCGTCTGAAAGAAATTAAATTCCATAGCGCGACGGCTGCGCCGGCGCTGGAAGTTAATTCGATCGTGGAATTCACTTCGGAGAGCGAATTGCGCGAGGGCGAGGCGGTCGCGTTGGCCTGGAATGAAAACTGGCTCGCCGTGTGCGATGGCAGCGGTGAAGCACGAGTTCTGCCTTTTGCCGACGCCATGCATCGGCTTGACGGTTGCCTCAAAGATCCGCGCCGGCAAAAGATCGCCCATGATGCCAAATCACTTTTTCGCACTGCGCTCGGCGCCGGCGTCGAAATCGAGGGGTTTTATTGCGACACCAAGATTGCCGCCTATCTTCTCGAGCCCGGTTCTCCGTCGGGATACACCGTGGGCGAGACGGTCAGCCGCTATCTCGGCGTTTCCATTGACGCGGACAAGAGCGAGCCGCAAGCGGGGGAGCAGGCCACGCTATCCTTTACCACCGACGAAAAACAAAATATCGGCCGTGCCGCCGTGGCGATTCGAGCCGTCGCGCCGGTTGTTGAATCGCAGCTCCGCGGCCAAGGCGCTTGGGACCTGGCGGCGAATTTGGAGTTTCCTTTGATTCAAGTGCTCGCGCGCATGGAGCACGCCGGCATCCTCATCGATCGCGATTATCTCGAAAAGCTCAACGCTGACTTCGGACAAAAAATGACGGCTCTGGAGCGCACGATTCAGCAGCTCGCCGGAGAAGAGTTCAACGTCAACTCCAATCTGCAGCTGCAGCGTATTCTCTTCGAGAAGTTGGCCTTGCCGAAGACTCGCAAGATCAAAACCGGCTATTCCACGGACGCCGCTGAGTTGGAGAAGCTTGCCGGCAGCCATGCGATTGTCGCCTCCCTGCTCGAATACCGCGAGGTGTCGAAGCTCAAGAACGGTTTCAGCGAGATGCTGCTGGCGCTGATCGATCCCCAGAGCCGGCGCATCCACACGACCTACGAGCAGGCGACGGCGGCGACCGGGCGCCTGTCCTCGAGCGCGCCCAACCTGCAAAATATTCCGATTCGCGGCGAGCTCGGCCGGCAAATCCGCCGCGCTTTTATCGCCCCGCCGGGGCACGTATTGCTGTCGGCGGATTACTCGCAGATCGAGCTACGGGTGCTCGCCCATCTTTCCGAGGACGAGGCGTTTTGCCAGGCCTTTGCCGAAGGGCACGACTTTCACGCGACGATCGCCGCCAAAGTTTACGGCGTCGAGCTGAGTCAGGTCACTTCGGCGATGCGCAATCAGGTCAAGCAGTTTTCCTATGGCATCGCTTACGGCATGTCTACCTACGGTGTCTCGCAGCGGCTCGGCGTCGAAATGGACGAAGCGGCGAGCTTCGTCGAAACCTACTACGCGCAGTTTCCCAAGGTGAGAGATTTTCTCGCTGCCCAGGTGGACAAGGCAAAGGTCGACGGGTTTACCACCACGATGTTTGGCCGGCGCCGCTATCTGCCGGAGCTGCTTTCGTCCAATTTCCGCTTGCGCGCCTTGGGCGAGCGCATGGCGCTCAATGCGCCGATTCAGGGCAGCGCCGCCGACATTCTCAAAAAAGCCATGATCGGCGTCGACGCCGCGCTGCGGCAAGAACCGATCGCAAAAATGCTGCTGACGGTGCACGATGAATTGGTTTTCGAAGTTTCCACGGACAAGCTCGATGAGGCGCGGGCGCTCATCGAAAAAGAGATGACGCAGGCCGCCGATCTGCGCTGCGGCCTAGCGGTAGAAGTGCACAGCGGCACCAGTTGGGCCGAAGCGCACGCGTGACGGGCTGGGGCGCGGGTATTTTGGATTGCTTGCGGCGGAGAACTGCGCTGCAAAAGTCGACATGAGCATTGCGCGCTGCGTATCTGCGGTGAATTTCTGACCGGTTAATTCTCGGCCTTGGCCGGGACTTGATATCCGCCGCCCGCTCAATTATTCAACTAGCCTGGCGGACGGTCATTTGTTACACTTCTAGTCCCAAGGAGGGTCCCATGCCACCACGTTCGATCGGCTCCGGTGCTATTTCCTTCGGTTTGGTATCAATCCCGGTAAAACTTTATTTAGCCGCATCATCAGAAGCGCCCAGTTTTAATCTGCTGCATGCGCGCTGCGGCAACCGCATTCGCCAGCAGCGCTTTTGTCAGACGTGCGATACGGTCGTGGAGCGCGAGGACTTGATCCGGGGCTATGAAGTCAGCAAGGACCAGTACATTCAAGTCACGGACGAAGAGCTGAAAGCGCTCGAGGGCGAAGCTTCCGAGGAAATTGAGATCGCCGAATTTGTTCCGCTCGCCAAGGTCGATCCGATTTATTTCGAGCGAAGCTACTATCTTGGCCCGGATCGTGGCGGCGAGAAGGCCTATCGTCTGCTCGCCGATACCATGGCGCAGGTCGGCAAAGTCGCGCTGGCCAAGTTCGTCCTGCGCGGCAAGGAGAACTTGGTCATCGTCCGATCGGCGCGCAACGGTCTCGTGCTCCATACCATGTATTTTGCCGACGAGGTGCGCAGTTTCGACGAGATCGCCAAGGGTGAATCCGCCAAGATCAGCGAGGCAGAGAGCCAACTGGCCGTTCGTCTCATCGAGGAGCTGTCGACCGGTGACTTCGAGCCCGACAAGTACGAAGACGAATACTCGCAACGGGTTTTGGATCTCGTCGACAAAAAAGCCGAGGGCCAAAAAATTACTTTGGCCAAGCCCCAGGCGCGACGCGGTCAGGTGATCGATCTGATGGCGGCGTTGAAGGAGAGTCTCGGCAAGAAAGCGCCGAAACAGAAAAAGCCGGCGGTCCGGGCAAAGTCGAGCGAACCTGAAAAGGTTCGGAAAAGGGCCGACTCTTCCAGGAAATGAAACTTTTCTCCACGGCGGAGGCGGCGAAAATCCTAGATCTGCCGGACAGCCGCATCCGCTCTTTCATCCGCGCCGGGTTTCTGGTCCCGGCGCGAAACGAAAAAAAGGATCTCCGGTTTACTTTTCAAGATCTGCTTTTCTTGAAAACCGCCAAAAGCCTGCTGGCATCGCGGGTCTCGGCGAAAAGAATAGTCCGCATGCTCTCTTCCTTGAAGCGGCAACTGCCCGATGAGCGGCATCTTTCCAGTCTAAAGATTTACGCCGACGGACGCCGGGTCGTGGTGTGGGACGGCAAAGCGAGCTGGCAGCCCGACTCGGGGCAGTTTCTGTTCAACTTCGATGCGCGCAGCGTGGTGCGCACGGCCAAGCTGCCGGCGTCCAAGCCGGTTAAAGAAATTCTCAGCGCCCAACATTGGTTCAATCTCGGCACCGAATTGGAAACGACTTCGACCGAGGAAGCTGAACGAGCCTATCTGAGGGCGCTGGAGCTCGACCCAAAGATGAGCGATGCCCATCTCAACCTGGGAAAACTTTATCACGATAACGGCAGGCTCGATAAAAGTGAGCGGTACTATCGCGCCGCGATGGAATGTGCTCCTCGCGATGCGGCGCCCTATTTCAATTTAGGCGTGCTGCTGGAAGATCTAAAAAGACCGCAGGAGGCCGCGCGCTGCTATCAAGACGCGCTCGATCGAGATCCCGACTTCGCGGATGCCCATTATAACCTGGGCCTGGTTTTTGAAGCCCTCGGCAAAAAAGATCAAGCCTTTACTCATCTGCGGACCGCGCGCAAACTTTATCTCGGCAGATAAAAACTGCCCGAACAGCGTGGCGGTTTTCCAGTTAAACTTGTTCCATCATGTTTCGAGTCGCGACCCTAAATCTGGAGCAGGATCACAAATGTTGGCCGGCGCGCCGGGAGCTGATCGCGGCGCAGTTAGGAAATTTGCGCCCTGACCTATGGGGGTTCAACGAGATTCATTTGCCGAGCCATGCAGGTCGTTGGCTGCAGCGAGCGGCGCAAAGAGCAATCGGCGCAAAGTACGCCTTGCTGCAGCAGTCCAAGGCGGGTGAAGACTCACGCACCGAGGGCGAAGGGCTGCTCACCCGTCATCCGCCGATCGAAACGGCAAACCTCGACTACCGATCGCACAACTGCGTTGCCCTCTCGGCGCGCTTTGAAATCGATGGCCGCCTTCTCGACGTCTACGTCACGCATCTAATCGCCGCACGGGTTGAGGACGCCGCGCGCCAATACCAGGTGAGCCAACTGCTCGAATGGATCCGCTCGCGCGACGATGCCGCCGGCTCGATTGTCTGCGGTGACTTCAACGCGGCGCCGGATCAGCCGTCGATGCGCTTGATGTCCGCCGCCTATCGACCGACGCAGACCCAGCCCACCGCGTTCACGCCGTTGAGCGAGCCGGGCGGCGCTCCCACCCATCCGGAATGGCCGCGCTTCGATCGCTGCATCGATTACATCTGGGTGTCGGCATCGATAAAGATCCAAGCTTCGGGATTGTGCTTTAACCAGCCGGCGTCCGACAATCCAAACTTGTGGCCCTCCGATCACGTCGGCGTGTGGGCCGACCTGGAGATCGGCTGACAAAAAAGAAAGCGGATGATCTTTTCGGGGGTCGGCTTATTTCTATTAAGTTAGCCGCTGAGATAGGCGCAACGCTGAACAGAATATCGGATAGATTGCTGCGTACCGCTTATTTCATATCTGCAGTGCAAGGCTACAGATCGTAAACCGGCGTGTGGAGGGCGATGTGCTCGCCGCGCGCGATGGCGCTGACGATGTCGGCGCGGCTGACGATGCCGACGATGGCGTCGCCGTGCATCACCGGCACGCGTTTAATCTTGCGCGCGGTCATGAGCTGAGCGATTTCTTCTACAGATGTTTCTTCGCCGACGCTGATGATTTGTTTGCTCATGATCGCCTTCACGTCTTTGCCCTTTTTAGCGATGATATCATTCTCGGAAACGATGCCGACGAGCTTGCCGTTCTTGCCGGCGACGGGGGCGCCGCTGATTTGGTTCTTGATGAGCGTCATCGCTAGTTGTTTGACGGTCATCGTCGGCGCGACGGTAATGAGATCCCGGGTCATGATGTCTTTGGCAATCATTTCGCTCCTCCTAAAACTAAAGTCCCTTTGCGGCCATGAGCCTTGCAAGGTCACCGACCCGGCAGCTGTAGCCCCACTCATTATCGTACCACGCCAACACTTTGGCCATTTTTCCTTCGAGCACAACGGTCGATAAGCCGTCGACGATCGAAGAAGCCGCGTTGCCGCGGAAATCACTGGAAACCAAAGGCTCGTCGCAGTACTCGAGGACTCCTCTCATACTCTTTTCAGCAGCGCTCTTCAACGCGCCGTTGATGTCGTCGTCGCGGGCGGATTTTTTTAGATTGACCACCAGATCGACAATAGAAACCGTCGCCGTCGGCACGCGCAGCGACAGGCCGTGTAATTTGCCCTTTAGCTCCGGCATGACCAGGCCGATGGCCTTCGCCGCGCCGGTGCTCGTGGGCACGATATTCATCGCCGCGGCGCGCGCCCGGCGCAGATCCTTGTGCATGAGATCCAAAATGCGCTGGTCGTTGGTATAGGAGTGAGTGGTAGTCATGAGCCCGTGCTCGATGCCGAAGCTGTCGTGCAGCACTTTCGCCACCGGCGCCAGGCAATTGGTCGTGCACGAAGCGTTGGAGACGATATGGTGTTTGCTCGGGTCATAGTCCGTGTCGTTGACGCCGAGGACCAGCGTGATGTCTTCGTCGGTGGCCGGGGCGGTGATGATCGCTTTTTTCGCGCCGGCGTCGAGATGGCCACGCACGTGCGCGGCATCGGTAAACACGCCGGTAGCCTCGATGACAATATCGACGCCGAGCTGCCGCCAGGGCAGGCGCGCCGGCTCTTTTAGATTCAAAACGGCGATGTTTTCGCCGTCGATGCGCATGAGGCCTTCACCCATCTCGATCGTGCCGGGAAAAATTCCGTAGGTGGTGTCGTAGCGAAACAGGTGTGCATTAGTTTTTAGATCGGCCATGTCGTTGACGGCGACGACCGTTAGCTCCTTGCGGTGGCGCGCCAATAGCGTGCGCAAAACCAGCCTGCCGATGCGCCCGAAGCCATTGATCGCGATCTTTGTGGTCATCTCATCTCCTTCAGATGCAGCCCTTTAAGTCGGTGGTCAAATAAAGATAACGGTTGCGAAACTCGTCGGCGCTACAAAAATATTTTTCAGAGGAGGCCGCCTGGGCGAGAAGTCTGATTTTTTCCGGGTCGGAAAAGTCCTCCTTCTCCAAGCGGATCATGTACTCGCGGGCGATCTTATAAGAGGGAGCTTCGATAGCGACCGTGCGCACGCGGGTCTTGCCGGTGACGGCATCTTGCAGCGCCGTGAAGTCGAGATATTCGAGCTTGCCGTTGATCAGAGCGACCAGCGCGCCGGTCAACTGTTTAATTTTTTCCGGTGGATTCAACAAAAACTCGACGGCGCCGTAGCCTAAGGTGCGGACATATTCGCAATCGAAAGCGACCGGCGCCGCCGACCGCAGCTCATAACCGATATTTTTGTGGACGATCGCGGTCGGCGCACCGCGGCTCGCGCAGCGCCGTTCGACGAGGGTTTTCAAGATATAAGCGAGATCGACTTCGGCCAGACGCAAGTGGCCGTAGCTGTCGTGCGTGATGCGCACGCCCTCGATGCCTTCGAGCTCCGCCGCGGGCATATGTTCGAGCAACCCTTCGGCGATAATCGCCACGCCGTCCGGCCGATTCCAAAGCGCCGTTCGTTTGATAATCGCGCTTTCGAGAATGTCGCAAACGGTCGCCATGTGAATCGGTCCCGAAAACTCTTCCGGGATCAACGTCAACGTGGCGCCGGTGGCTTTGCCGATGCCCAAAGCGAGATGGCCGGCGGTGCGTCCCATGACGACGACAAAATACCAGCGACCGGTGGTGCGGGAGTCTTCCATGAGATTTTGCACCAGTTCGCTGCCGAGCTGGCGCGCGGTCTCGAAACCGAAGGTCGGTATCTCTCCAGGCAGCGGCAGGTCGTTGTCGATGGTCTTCGGCACGTGGCAGACGCGAATACGTCCGCCTGCCTGTTTTGCCACTTGACTGGCGGCAAACATCGTATCGTCGCCGCCGATGGTGGCCAGATAGCCGATGCCGAGCTGGTCAAGCGTCGCGACGACGCGCTGGAGGTCTTCCGCGCTCTTTGTCGGGTTGGCGCGCGCGGTGTTGAGGATCGATCCGCCTTGGAAATGGACCCGCGATACGTCGTTGTGATCGAGCTCTTTGGTGTGCGTCGAATCACCGCGCATGAGCCAATGAAAACCGTCATAGATGCCGACGACTTTACGAGCGCGGGTGCGCGCTTCGAGCGTCACGGCGCTGATCACGCCGTTGATCCCCGGCGCCGGTCCGCCGCCGACTAAAATGCCGACATTAGGATTTTGTTGGTTGGGAGCTCGCGCCATATTTAGTCCTCAGCTTAGCATATCATGAGCTGATTCCATGCCGTAGGACGAGCTTATTTTTATTCCCGGAGCTGTGTGGCGAAAAAAATAAATATTCCGTGAAATTCTCGACTGGGAGGGATCGATATCAATCGTCGCCACGGTCGGTGCGGACGGCGGCGCGCCAAGACTTTTTCTCCCCCTGGTGACGTTTGTCGGCGAGCAGGCGCTGCTTGGCGCGGCGCGAGCGTTTTCTTTTTTGCCGGCGGATCTTGGCGATGCGTTGCTCTTCTGCGGCGGCGCTGCCTTTGATCGCCGCTTCGATTTTATCCAACAGGAGCCGACGCGCCAGAAAACGGTTGAGCCCCTGCGAGCGTTCCTTCTGGCACTTGACTCGAATCCCGCTGGGCCGATGATGCAGCACCACGCAGCTCGAAACTTTATTGACGTTCTGTCCGCCCGCGCCCGAGGAGCGGACGAATTGCTCGTCGATGTCGTGTTCGCGAACGCCCAGGGCCTGCATGCGCGCGAGCAATTGCTTTTCTTTGTCGGAGGAGATCGGGAAAAGTGCCATGGTGGGTTTAGCGTTCGTTTTTGATCTTGAATTTGTCCGCGCTCAGCGCCGCATAGATGCGTTCGATATGGTCGGCGCCCGCGGTCTCGAGGATCAATTCGACTTCGGTCTCGCCGATCGCCATCTCGCCGAAGCCGCGGCTGTGGCTGATCTGCAATATATTCGCGCCGAGATCGGCCACCCGCTGCGCGAGCCGCGCCAGACTGCCGGGCCGGTCGGAGATCACGATGGAGAAGCGGCCAAGGCGGCCGTCCTGGATCAAACCGGTTTCGATGATGCGCGAGATCAGGTTCATGTCGATATTGCCGCCCGATACGATCAGACCGATGTTTTTGCTCGCGAGCGAGAGTTTTTTATTGATCAGAGCGGCGAGGGGCACGGCCGCGGCGCCTTCAGCGACGGTTTTTTCGATCTCGAGCAGTAACAGCACCGCGTTGGCGATCTCGCGTTCGCTCACCGTAACGATTTCATCGACGTAACTTTTTACCAGTTCGAACGGCGTCGCGCCGACGGCGCGGACCGCGATACCATCGGCAATCGTCGTCGCGGGCGGAATCTGTGCCGGCGCGCCATTCGCCAAAGCCGCTTTCATCGACGGCACCGCTTCGGCTTGCACGCCGATGATACGGATCTTTGGCATCAATGTTTTGAGCGCGAGCGCGACGCCCGCGATCAATCCGCCGCCGCCCACCGGCACGACGACGGCGTCCAAATCGGAATTTTGTTCGTAAAGCTCGAGACCGATGGTGCCCTGACCGGCGACGATCCAGGGATCATTGAAAGCCGAGACGAAAGTCAGCTTGCGCTCTTCGCTCAAGCGCAGAGCCTCGGCTAGAGCGCCGTCGTAGTCGTGGCCGCTCAGCACGTTGGTCGCGCCGTACTGGCGTACGCGTGTGACTTTGATCAACGGCGCGGACACCGGCATGACGATCGTGGAGGCGATGTTCAAGCGCCGGCTGTGATACGCCACTGCCATGCCGTGATTGCCGGCGCTGGCGGCGATCACGCCACGTTGGGCTTCTTCGGGCGTCAACGTCAGCAACCGATTGAGCGCGCCGCGCTCTTTGAACGAACCAGTGAGCTGAAGGTTTTCCAACTTGAAAAAAACTTTGTTGCCGGTCATCCGGCTGATCGTTTCCGAGTGCGGAAAAGGGGAGAGATAGATCTGATCTTTGATGCGCTCGCGCGCCTCTTCGATGTCGACGAAGGTGATCATGTCAATTCCAAGTTAGAATGAAATAACAGTGGTGCGCAACGTCGGCGGCCGGTGCCATCGTTTTTCTGATCTGTAAATAATGATGATTGCCGGACCTATTGGGCAACTTACGCGATTTTGGTGCGTACACCAAACTGGATTCATTTCCGTTAGCAAATTCACTGAAGAGAGTACTTTTGAGCTAAGTATGCTCCTCTATAAAATGTTATAACGTTTGCTCCATTGACACCTAAATTTACTATTGGTATATAGAGGGTTGTCCGGTTACCCAAAGGAGGCTTTATGGATAGAGCAGTAGTGACCGTGAAAGGTCAAATCGTGATTCCCTCAAAGCTGCGCCGCAAGTTCGGCATT
>Ga0207701_10005526_pt1 | contig 12703 bp, 15 predicted proteins | sample KBSSwiSSwithPhiX_FD_184294 | JGI IMG/M metagenome (GOLD analysis project Ga0207701, IMG submission 184294) | Switchgrass rhizosphere bulk soil microbial communities from Kellogg Biological Station, Michigan, USA, with PhiX - S5 (SPAdes) (version 2) | ecosystem: Environmental > Terrestrial >...
GGGCCACCCCCTACCCATGAAACGCCAGAAGGTGATACGAGATTTGCTTGACAAAGGCGACAAGGGCACGTATGCTCACGCCGAAGTTCGGGTACTGGTGTATGAGACCGTAAAACGGAACGGATGGCTGGTTCCTGAGGGAGCTTGACAAACATTTTCCCTATGTGGTAGCATAACCACAGGCTAATTTTGGCCCAGACAATGGAGTGCGTCAGTATGTCAACAGAGCAGTTTTCGCCCCTTCGCTATCGTGGTTCCAACAACCGGTACGTGGACATCGCTGTCCGTGGTGCCGATGAACATCTGGGTCTCGGCGTCGATTATGCCGTCCATCCTTCGGGCACGGGGTGCTTCATCCTCCGGTTCGTGGTGCATGGCAATGACGTGGACCCCAAGAACTACAAACACCTGATGTACCGCGAGTCGGCCAAATTCGTGACCGAGGGCACCGACCCGAAGTCGGGTGAAGTGTTCAAGGGTGTGCGGCTGAACAAGATCGCCATCCCGGCCTTCGCCCCCGCTGTGAAGCGGCACGAAATCAACAAGTTTGCCGAGAAATTCGGCATCTGGGCCTTGCTGGAAGAGTGGATCGCGGAACAGGCCAAGGCCGAGGGGTTCCTCGTGACCGTCAATCTGCCGCAGGAGATTCGGCAGTTGGTGATCGGAACGGAGACGCCGGAAGATGCGGTCAAGTCGGTGATCGAATTCCCCGACCTGACTTCGCAGGAGTACCAGAGCCATGGTCTCAAGCAAGTCAAGGCTCCGGTGGAAGATCCGGAACCGGACACGGACGAAGATGACGACTCCGAGAGTGACGAAAAGGAGTGGCTGAACTGATGGACCTGAGGGCTGTCAGTCGGCAACTCCGTCACGCGGCAGATGTACTGGATGACCTCTTGGAGCGTCCCGGTACGCCTGCCGTCGCCAAGAAGATCGAGAAGACCATGGACCGGCAGGCCATCCCGGTGAAGCCTGCCAAGAAGAGGAAGAAGCACTGGACGCAGACCAAGGCAGGACGGGCGAAGATGGCTGAGGTTCAGCGGCAGTCATGGTTAGCGCGGAAGCAGCACGTTGCTCGAAAGAAGGCCCATGCCTAAACGCATTCGATTTCAGCGTCCGATCAAGGGTGGGAGAGAAGGCTTGCCTGCCACGGTACTGAAGTCGATTCGTCGGGCTGTCGAGAAGGAAGCCGCACAACACAACGTCAGCAAGTCGTTTGTGATCGCGGTGCGTCTTGCCAAGTCGTACGGCATCACAGAACAGGAAGATTACAACCAGTGACCAAGATCAAGGGAGGCGCGATGGCGCAGAAGAAGAGCAAGGCCAAGACCTTGGTGGAGAAGCTGATCAGCAAGCTCCACTCGGTCGGGATGTCGGAACGCAAGGCGAAGGAACTCGTCAAGGGCCTGAAGCCCACCGTGGCACGGGCGGTGTCGGGCACCGTCACGGGCAAACTGGAAGCCCGTCTGCACAAGCTCGGCGTGACTGAGCGGAAGTCCAAGGAACTGGCCAAGGTGTTGGCTCCGTTGGTTCGGGCATCCATCAAGGCCAAGGTCCGCAAGGAAGCCAAGACCTTGGACGACGTGACGGACGATGACGTGAACGACACGGTAGCCCAAGCCGTGGACGATGCGGACGACCCGGAACTGGACAAGGTGGCTCCGCGAGTCGATGGCCATCGGGTGCGGCTGGACCTGCCCGTGGTGGGCATGCCGGGGAAGCAGGGCATCGAACTGTTGCGCGTGATGGATGGCCTGACGACCAAGGCGACCTATCTCGTGTCGTCCGTCAAGAGCGACAACGGCATCGTGGCCATACGGCAGTTGGGCAGCGACTACTTCAACGTGAAGTTCTACCCGACCATGGCGTTCTGGGGCAAGACGCAGGAAGACCTGACGCAGTTGGGGGGCCGGGAGTTCCTGACGCGGCAGTGGTACGAGCGGTGCCACACGGGTACGGATGGGCTGACGCGCATCCTGACGCAGTTGGAGCTTGAGGCCAAGCCCAAGTCCCGCATGAAGGCACTGGTGGACCGGTTCAAGACGGTGACCGGAGCCACGGTCATCAAGGCGTTGGGTTACTTGCAGAAGTCGAAGGCGAACGCCGCGTAGGAGCCTGACATGCCCGTGCAGCCAGTTGCAACGCTCGTGGAAGTGGCTGGGGACCATGCTTCGGCAGTGGTCCTCAGTCAAATTATGTACTGGCACCAAGGGGGAAAGCTCAAAGTCGAGCGGAAGGGTAGCTATTGGTTAGCCAAATCTCGTGCCGAGTTGTGCGCTGAAACCAAGATCACCCTTGACCAATACAAGCGGATCATGCCACGCTTGGTGCAACGTGGGCTGATTGTGATGGAGCGCGGTCTGTTCAAGAATAAAGTGACCCCGCACATTCAACTGACGCCCGAAGGCATGACCGCGATGGCCAAGGTGTATAGCCCCTCCAGTAAATCGAGGGCGAAGGACACCAGTCGATTGGGGGCATCTAAGGACAATCCCAGATTGGTGTCAGATGACGCCAATGATCTTGTACAAGAAAGTACACAAGAAAGTACAACAGAAAAAGATCTGGCGACGAAGACCGTCGCCCAGAGCGGTCAAGATCAAGAGGGAAAAGAGGGCGAGGGGATAGGAGGAGAAGATCAAGATCCTGAAGGAGAAGATCTTTCGCCGGATTTGCCTATAGGGGGAACGATGAAAGCCGCAGACATCCTCAAAGCCCATACCGCGCCGTTGAGTGGTTCTCTTGGAGGCTTTTGGAAGTCTCGGATGAAGTTAATTGGGCATGAAGGGTACCAAAAGAACCTAACTGGACAAGAACTCGGCCAGTTGAAGCATTTATCCAAAGCGTTGGGCGACCAGACGAAAGCGGTCATCGACTACGCGATCTGCAATTGGAGCAAATTCGCCAGTCTCGCTGGTATTGCCGCAGGGGTCCAACCTCCAGACGAACCACACATTGGATTCCTGTTGAAGCACCATGACGTGGCCATGAATTTGCTTATGCCTGTAGTGGCTCCACCACAAGCCATCGTGGAGAAGCCGGTGCAACTGATTGCATCGAACGCGGAGACTGAACCTGCACACATTCTCACACCGGAAGAATTCACCGAGATTATGCAGAGTTTCAAGACACCGTAAGGGAGTACTGTCGTGACGCTGGGTATTTTGGACGCAAAGGAACATTCTCGCATCATTCAGGACTTCGACCGGGTGTGTTCGCAGGCGGGGATTCAGGGGCATTTCCTCTATGACTCCATGACCAAGTACTGCGGACCCACAGAAGTGGAGTGGGTGAAAAGGTTCTGGAAGTTCAAGGCCGAAGGACTGTCCGGTCTGGCCTTGGTGGGGGTGAATCGTCCTGACACACGCTGTCAGGCGATGGCCGCTGCCTTGGTGCGGAACTATGTCGATGCCCGTGTCATTCCCGTGAACACGCTGATTGACCATGCCATGAACGGCGGGACGGTGCCGAGTCCGACCGTGCTGTTGGTGCCCAACCTGTTCATGGTGGCGTTGAGCAAGAGCACGCCTGCATGGAGAGCACAGATCGTGTACGACATCCTGTTGGAGCGGTCTACCAAGAGCAAACCCAGTGTCGTCTACGTCGAGAACATGGCGGGATTGAAAAGTGTGTACGGCGAACCGTTTCGTGATTTCCTCAGTCGCTTCACAGCAGTCACGGAGTAGTCACATGGAAATGACTTCAGTGGGGGTGGTGATGGTCAGGCCACGTCCGAAACGTGCCACGTTGGTGTTTCACTCAGGGCATATGCACACGGTCGTGGTGGACGTGGAGGGATGGCCTGCCATCATCGACCGTGAGTTCGAAGGACGTATCGTCCGATTCATGTATGCCGGGGTCCAGCATGGCGTGGGCGCGTATACCGAAGAAGGCACGGTGTAACGCGACATGTCCTACGGATTGGGCCTGAAGGTCATCAAGCGGTTGTGCGTCGATCAGAATCCTCTGGCATGGCAGAAAGCCAAACTCTCCCCGGTGCTGTTCAAGCCGTATGAGCAACCGGTGTATGAGTGGGTAGCTTCGCACCTGTCCCAGCACCATACCCTGCCGCAAATCGAGACGTTGCAAGCCCAGTTTCCGGATACCGGGGCGATTGAGGTCCCGGAACCCGCCAGTTACTACGTGCTGTTATCGGAGCAGCAATACTTCTATAACACGCTGAATACCGTCAACCTGAAGTCACAAGAGACGTTAAAGCACGACCAGAACGCCCATGAGGCAGCGGCGAGTATCCTGAGGGATGGACTCCGCAGCATTACGGAGCAGAAATACCGCGTGCGGATCATGGACGTGTCTCATGACGCGGCGGGACTCGTGATGTCGGCCTACTACCAGTCGGCCATTTCGGACATCAAGGGCCAGTTTGGGTGGCCCTACATGGATAACCAGTCCGGTGGGGTGATGCCCGGTGACGTGATCAGTTTCGTGGGCAGACCAGCGGTTGGCAAGACATGGCTGACGCTCTGGACCGCGCTGCACAACTGGACGGTGAAGAAGCTGAACGTCCTGTATGTCTCCATGGAGATGATGACCCTGCCGATTGCCCAGCGCATTACGGCCCTCTACACCAAGACGAACATCGCGCAATTGAAAGTGTCGGGCTACTCCACGGTCGTGCTCAAGAAGTTCACGACGGGGCTGAAGGCGTTGTCGTTGGAGAAGGCCAAGATGTACGTGGTCGATGGCAATCTGGCGACGAACGTCGAAGACCTGTTTGCCCTCGCGGATATGTTGGAGTGCAAGCTGATCTTCATTGACGGAGCCTACTTGTTACGCCACAAGAACGTCCGCCTAGATCGCTTTACTCGTGCGGCAGAGAACGTCGAACTGATCAAACGCTACTGCACGGACCAAGAGGCCATGGCGTTTTGCAGTTGGCAGTTCAATCGAGAGGCCACCAAGAAACAGAAGAAAGGTGGCTCCGATTCAGGAGACTTGGAAGACATCGGCTACAGCGACAGTATCGGTCAGATTTCCAGCATCGCCCTTGGACTCTTTCAAGAGGATTCAGTGGAAACCCTGAAGACCCGGAAGATCCAAGTGCTGAAGGGCCGCAACGGGGAGATTGGCCAGTTCTCCATTGCGTGGGACTTCAACGCCATGAGCTTCGCGCAAACCAATCCGGCGATTGTGCCGGAGGTTACGACAGAAAGTGATTTGCTCCAATGGGTTTGATCGTCAGTCAGGTGCCCGTCAAGCAGCACATCGCACCCCCAAATCTCAAGCTGCCCCCGAAGCCGAAGAAGATCATCGAGTCCTACGGCAAAGTCGTGGTGAAGATGTCGCATGGGAAGTACTGGAAGGAAGTGGCACGAGCGAAGACGGTCAACAAACTTCTTGCCACTCAGCAGGGCACGGTGACCTCGCGTGAAGTCATCAACTTCATGATCGATGAAGGCACCTTCGTGGTCACGGACACGTCCAATGAGCACTGGATTAGCTCGATTTGGAACCAGACCGTCCATGGCGCACGTATCTGGGAGGAGACCGGAGAGCACCGATGGGAGAAATCCCAAAAGACTCAAGGGGGAAAACCCTATAACATCGTGTGGCGACTGAAGGCGTGGTTTGTGCAATTGGTTGCAACTCCATCTGCTTGACAAACGCTTGACAGTCGTGTAAGCTAGGCTTTTCCAAGGAGTGGCGGTGTTTCAACGGACGGTGTGTGCCTGCAAAACCTGCACAGATTGCTGCAAGTCCCAGCCCGGTCATCTTGTGCCGGGGGACATGGAGCGTATTGCCGAACACCTTGGACAGCCCTTGGAAGCCGTCAAGCTCAAGTTCTGGGCGTCCCCCGGAGCCGTGGTGATGGACACGCAGACCGGCATTCAGTTCCGGATTGGCACCATCACACCACGCTTTGATCGTCGCAAAAAGGCGTGCGTGTTTCTGACCGAAGGGAACCAGTGTGGTATACACGCTGTCGCGCCCTTTGGATGTTCGTTTTTCGACACACATCAAACCCGAGAAGAAGGCATGAAGCGGTCCATGTGGGGCATGGACAAGATTCAGAGCGACCCCGAATATACGAAGCTCAGAGCCAGTCTCCCATTTGCGGAGTCGTGGCGACCGAAAGGATATTAGCTATGGTGAGAAAAGTGCTCACAGCCACGTACGATGACAACAGCGGTGAACTTGTTGCGGTAGAGTGGGCAAAACAGTTCGTTGGAGAAACCACGTTGATGAAGGCGGACGTGTTGGGCGATTTGAAGGGTGTGATCGATGCCGCCTACGAAGAAAATCGCAAGGACGCCATGAAAGGTCAGACACCTGAAGCGATGGCCCAGCTAGGACATCCAGCCCCGCCTGACGCCATTGTAGTGGTGCCTGTGCCTTCGGACGACAAGAACATCCACTAACTAGGAGTTGTAATGGCGTTGAAGATTCAGCCGAACTACACGTCGGCGCGTCTGGGCCTGGCATGGACGTGGGCCATGATGGGGCGCTATGACGAGGCCCTCGCCGAAGTCCCACCAGGACAGGTTGCGAGGGCCCAATATCTGTCGCGCGTGGGGAGATATCGTGAGGCCGCGGACGAGCTCGACGCGGTGACCAAGGCGCAGCTCGCCGGCGACCAATTGCCCCAGCCGACGCACATCATCGCCGCACTGCTGGCGATTGAGAGGAAGGCGTACGCGAAGGCGATCGCCGAGTGTGACGCGGCTGACGAATTCCGTGATCGCCTGCCGGCCAGATGGCGACCCTCGAGCCTTCTGTTCGTGACGGTCGTGCGCGGTGTGGCCGAGGCAAGAAACGGCAGAATTCCACAAGCGATGGCGCAACTCGACATCGCCAGACGCACGTATCAGCCCACGGTGCCGAGCCACAATCACTATCGCGTGCTCGAAGGCGAGATCGCGCTCGCGCGCGGCGAGCTTGACAGAAGCGCCGAGGCGTTCGCGGCGGCCGAACCTCCAACGCGGGCATTTCAGTTCACTCCAGGGTTCGGCAACAACCCTCCGTTCCGCGACGGCCTCGCGCGGGTGGCTGCGGCCAGGCACGACTGGAAAGGGGCCATCGAGATCTACCGCCGACTTCTGACAAACGGACCAGACCAGAAGTTTCTCGCGAACTTCGAGCCGCTGTATGTCCTGGAGATTGCGCGTTTGTTCGACCGGATAGGCGACAAGCCGGAGGCGCTGAAAGAGTACGAGCGGTTCCTGGATTTGTGGAAGCAGGCCGACCCCGGGTTGCCTGAGCTCGATGAAGCGCGCCGTGCGACCGTGAGGCTGAAGACGACCATGGCCTATCGCCCATAGACCATGGCCCATCGCCCAGCAGAAGGCTGCTATCATCGGATCAATGCGGCTGCTGGTTCCTTTCTTCATGGTCGCCCTCGCAGCGCCGGTGGTCACTGCCGCACAAACCGCGGAGCCGCCACCGCGATGGACGATCAGCCCGCGCGCCGGTCCTGCGTCGCAGGGGTGGCCGCGGAATCCTCCGCCGCGGTTCACGATTCCCGCTCGCGGAACAAACCGACTGCCTCTTGCTGAAATTGGCCTGCCGCTGCCACCGGTTGGACTTCAACCACCGCCGGGCACCGGCGAAGACGGACACGGCCGGAATCACCGGCGCGGAACGTTCCCTGTCTGGCCGGTTGCGATCTACTACGCGCCGTTCTACGACCCGTTCGTGCCGTATGCCGAACCGGCTCCCGCTCCGGCGCCGGTGGCACAGCCGCCGCAAACCGGACGGCTCATCCTTGCCCCGCAGCCCGAGGGCGCCCAGGTGTTCATCGATGGCTACTACGCGGGCGTACCCGAAGATTTCGATCTCGCGCACGGTGGTGGAGCCGTCGAGGCGGGACAGCACCGAATCGATCTCAGCGCGCCCGGTTACGAGGCGCTTGCCGTGGACGTGAGAATCGCCCCCACTCAGACGATCACGTACCGCGAGACGTTGAAGAGAACACAGGCGCCAGCCCCCTTCCCCAACGGGCCGACGACGTTCTACCTGATTCCCGGGTGCTACATGGGAAACGTTCCGCCGAAAGATGCACATCTGCCCGCGACCTGCGATTTGGGACGCGCCGTCGAGTTTAAGTATTAAAATCTCACAATCAGAAGAGATACCCTCGTGCCGGCGCTCGTGTGTGGTGCGGCGATCTGTCTGTCGATCACCGCTGCTCCCGTGGTGTCCGGTTTTGGCCGTGCCCAGTCAGGCTTCAGACAGACCCAGTCGGCACCGGCAACCACCTCGCCCGAGCAGGCGCTCGTCTCGCGCTACTGCGTAACCTGTCACAACGACCGATCGAAAACCGGCGGGCTGTCGCTCGAAAAACTGGACGTCTCCAATATCGGTGCGCACGCGGAGGTCTGGGAAAAAGTCGTCCAGAAGCTGCATGGCCACCTCATGCCACCGCCCGGGCGTCCGAAGCCGGACGAGACGGCGCTCGACGGGTTGACGGCGTATCTCGAAACGTCGCTCGATCGAGCGGCCGGCGAGAACGCGAATCCGGGCCGTACCGAGGCGCTTCACCGGCTCAATCGCCCTGAGTATCGCAATGCGGTTCGCGATCTTCTTGCGCTCGACATCGACGTCAGCGCGATGCTGCCCGCCGACGACATTAGCTACGGCTTCGACAACATCGCCGGCGTGCAGCGGATGTCGCCGACGCTCATGGAACGGTACCTCGCCGCGGCTCAGAAGATCAGTTCCGTGGCGGTTGGCGCGTCGCCACGCGCGGCGACCACCGAGACGTTTCTCGTGCCTTCTGATCTGCGCCAGGACGATCGGGTCGAGGGGCTGCCGTTTGGCACGCGCGGCGGCGCGCTGATCCGGCACAATTTTCCGCGCGATGGCACCTATAGCGTCCGCGTACAGTTGACGCGCTACCTGGGTGCCAGCTTTGACGACATTCCCGCGTTCGACCAGTCGCAGCGGCTCGAACTGAGCGTGGACGGCACGCCCGTTCACGTGTTCGAGCTGACCACCCCTACCAAAGAAGGCCGCGGATATTCAGGACCGAACCGCCGCGCGCTCGACGCGGATTGGCAGGTTCGCTTCCAGGCGAAGGCCGGTGGGCGGGACGTCGCGCTCACGTTTCTCAACCGGACGCCGGCGCTACTCGAAAACCTGCTCGAGCCGTTCGACAAACCGACGCCTGGCGGACCGAACGGGTACTACACGACACAGAAGGGCGCGTACCTTCGAAGCATCGAGATCAGCGGGCCGTACGAAGCCACTGGCGCCGGCAACACGCCCAGCCGTCAGCGGATTTTCGTCTGCCGTCCAAAGACCGCGCCCTCGTCGGTAGCGCCGTCCACATCGGTCGCGCAAGGCTTCAGCCCTGCCTCCGAAGAGACCGCATGTGCGAAAACCATTCTGCGGACGCTGGCCCGCCGTGCATTCAGACGTCCGGTCACCGACGCCGACATCCAGACCGTCCTGGCGTCGTACGAGGAAGGGCGTGCCGCCCGCGATTTCGAACTCGGCATCGAACGTGCGGTAGAAGGCTTGCTGGTGAGCCCGGAATTTTTGTACCGAATCGAGCGTGAACCCGCGGATGGCGCGTCGATTTACCGCATCAGCGATCTCGAGCTGGCCTCGCGGCTGTCCTTTTTCCTCTGGAGCAGCATCCCGGACGACGCGCTGATCGATGCGGCGGCGTCGGGCAAATTGCGGAACCCGGCTGTCCTCGAGGGCCACGTGCGCCGCATGCTCGCCGATCCGCGTACCGACGCGCTCGTCAGGAATTTCGTGGGGCAATGGCTGTTTCTGCGCAACCTCCCGACGGTGCTGCCCGATCCCAGGCGCGAGCTCGATTTCGATGAAGATCTGCGCCAGGGCTTCAGGCGCGAGACCGAGCTCTTTGCCGGCAGCATTCTGAAAGAAGATCGCAGCGTGCTCGAGCTGCTGACCGCGAACTATACGTTCGTGAACGAGCGGCTCGCGAAGCACTACGGCATCCCGAACATACGGGGCGCTCACTTCCGGCGCGTCGAGCAGACCGACGATCGCCGGCGCGGCATCCTTGGCCACGGGAGCGTGCTCGCGGTGACCTCGTACCCGCACCGGACCTCGCCGGTCGTACGGGGCAAGTGGATTCTCGAGAATCTGCTCGGCACGCCGGTGCCGCCTCCGCTGCCGGACGTGCCCGCGTTGATGGAGAAGCCGAACCCGGCCGACGAAAACCAGACGATGCGGCAGCGGATCGCGCAGCACCGCGCGAACCCGGTGTGCGCGAGCTGTCACGCGATGATGGATCCGCTGGGGTTGTCGCTCGAGAACTTCGACATGGTGGGGCGCTGGCGCGACGTCGACGAGGCGCTCGCGCCGATCGACGCCTCCGGTGTGCTGCCCGATGGCCGGACGTTCCAGGGGCCTGCCGGGCTGCGCGGGATCGTGGCCGGCAATCCCGACCAGTTCGTGAGAACGCTCACCGGGAAGCTGATGACCTACGCGCTCGGCCGCGGGCTCGAGTATTACGACATGCCCGCGGTGCGCACGGTCGCGCGCAGTTCCGCGAAGCAGAATTACCGTGCGTCCGCCCTTATCGTGGGCATCGTCAACAGTCGTCCCTTCCAGATGCGGAGGCGGCAGTCATGATCGTCACAAAACTGGCGTTACCACGCCGGACGTTTCTTCGCGGGCTGGGCGCAACCGTCGCGCTGCCGCTCGTCGATGCGATGGTGCCGGCATTTTCCGCGACCGTGAAAAGCGCCGCGAAGCCGATCTGCCGCATGGGATTCATCTACGTGCCAAACGGCGTGGCGATGAACGACAGCTTGAACTACTGGACGCCGAAAGGTTCGGGCGCCGGGTTCGACTTCTCGCCGATTCTCGCGCCGCTCGTTCCGCACCGCGATCGGCTGACGATCGTCAGCGGCCTGGCGCAGAAGCAGGGAGAGTCGCTGGGCGACGGCAACGGCGAGCACACGCGGGCCTGCGCGACCTGGCTGGCAGGCGTGCACCCGAAGAAAACCGAGGGCTCCGACATCAGGCTCACGACGACAGCCGATCAGATCGCCGCGGCCCACTTGGGCAAGGAAACCGTGCTGCCGTCGATGGAGATGATTGCGTCGGAAATCGATCTCGTGCTCGGCGGCCAGTGCGAGGCGGGGTACAGCTGCGCGTACATGAACACCGTGTCGTGGCAGTCGCCCACGACGCCGCTGCCGGTTGAGAACAATCCGAGCGTGGTCTTCGATCGGCTGTTCGGCGAGGGCGGGAGTCCCGACGAGCGGCTCGATCGGATGAAGCGGAAGCGCAGCCTGCTCGATCGCGTCAACAGCGATCTGGCCCGTCTTCAGCGCTCGCTCGGTCCGTCAGACCGTCTTCGGATCTCGGAGTACCTCGATGCCGTGCGCGAAGTCGAGCGGCGTATTCAGATGGCCGAAGAGCAGAACAGCAACTCGACCTTGCCGGTCCCAAATCGTCCGATCGGCATCCCCTCGCAGTACGACGATCACTTGAAGCTGCTCTACGACCTGCAGTGGCTGGCCTATCAGGGAGACCTGACGCGCGTGTTCTCGCTGATGTACGGCCGCGAGCTGAACAGCCGGAGCTATCCGGAGATCGGCATCTCGGAGCCGCATCACGGGCTGTCGCATCACGGCGATCGGCCGGAGCAGATCGAGAAATTCTCGCGGCTCAACACGTATCAGGTCCAGCTGTTCGCGTACTTCCTCGACAAGCTGCGGTCGACGCCAGACGGAGACGGCAATCTGCTCGACCACACGATCCTGCTGTATGGCGGCGCGATGAGCAATCCGAACGTCCATCTCCACGTGAATCTCCCGCTCGTGGTCGCGGGCGGAGGCGCCGGGACATTGAAAGGCGGGCGCCACCTCACGTTCGATCCGGCGAAGAGCGTGCCGATGACCAATCTCCTCGTGTCGCTGCTCGACAAGGCGGGCGTGGCGGTTGAGCGACTTGGCGACAGCAACGGCCGCATCGATTTGAATGGTTTGGCGGGGATTTGATGTGGCCGGAAGCCTGAAGCCAGAAGCCCGCAGCCTGCGGGCGGCCGCCTTAATCGTCGCCGTCGCGTTCTTCAACATGGGCGCCGCCGCCGCGCCGCCGGTTGTCGAGGCGGTGAAGGGCGGGAACGTCGATGCCGTCCGAACGCTGCTCGCGAAGCGAGCCGATCCGAATGCCGCCGAAGCCGATGGCACGACGGCCCTGCATTGGGCGGCGCATTTCGACAATCTTGCGGCGGCCGACCTGCTGATCACGTCTGGCGCCAACGCACGCGCCGCGAACCGGTATGGCGCCACGCCGCTCTGGCTGGCGTGCATCAACGGCAGTGCGCCGATGATCGAGCGGTTGCTCAAGGCTGGTGCCGATCCGAACACGACGATGCCCGAGGGAGACACGGCGCTGATGACGGCGGCCCGCACCGGCAACGCCGCGGCCGTGCGCGCGCTGCTGACGCGTGGCGCGCGCGTGGATGCGGCAGAGCAGTGGAAGGGACAGACGGCGCTCATGTGGGCGGCGGCTTCGAACAACGCGGCTGTCGTCGAGGCGCTCATCGAGGCAGGCGCCGACGTCCATGCGCGCACGAAGTATCAGACCGTGCCGCTCTTCCAGACCGGCGGCTTCGGACGCCGGGCGGAAAGGAATTCGGACGTCACCAAGCAGTCCGGGTTTATGGCGCTGCACTTCGCCGTCCGCGCAGGCGCACTCGACGCCATCAAGGTGCTGTTGAAGTCGGGCGCAACTGTACACGACACCACCTCGG
>Ga0207701_10005528_pt1 | contig 12702 bp, 8 predicted proteins | sample KBSSwiSSwithPhiX_FD_184294 | JGI IMG/M metagenome (GOLD analysis project Ga0207701, IMG submission 184294) | Switchgrass rhizosphere bulk soil microbial communities from Kellogg Biological Station, Michigan, USA, with PhiX - S5 (SPAdes) (version 2) | ecosystem: Environmental > Terrestrial > Soil...
GATGACCGTCTCCGCCCCTCCGGAGGCGCGCGAGACGATCTGCATCGGCAGGCAGCCAACGAAGTCCGCCGGATCGAAGCCGATCGCCGACCAGATGATCCCGTTGTCGTTAACCGTCGCGCCGATGCCCGATGTCGGCCAGTTCGGCTGAGTCGCGCCACTCGTCCCGCTGTTCGTCGCCTGGAAGTTGAAACCGGCGAATCCGGTCGGTGTGCCGAAGGGGCCATTCGGGCCCACGACCGCGCCAGCCGCGAACGCGGTGTTCGCCAGCCACGTGTTTCCGGAGCGCTCGTTGGGATCGCAGGTTGCGTTCGCGCCGAGGAAGTTACGGGTGTAGACCACGGTTCCCGCGGCGTTGATCCCCATCGATGCGCGCCCGACGTACGGAGTGACGCCGGCGGCCGCCTTCGCTCTCGTGCGCGCCGTCCCGCCCGCACCGCCATGCTGCTTCTTCCAGGCCTCGAAGAGCGAGCGTCGCTCTTCCGCGGTGCGCGCCGGCGAGAACGCCGGTCGCCCCGGGCTGCCTTTGCCCTTCGGACCACCCGCCGCGCTGGCCAGCGATGCGGAGAACGAGAGGGTGAGGAGGGTGAGGAAGGCAAGCCGAACACCGCGAGCGATACCCTTCGGGAAATCCATTTCGACCTCCTGACGAGGAGGGAGCCCACCGGGGAAAAAGAACCTGTATCTACTCTATACCCGAAAACGCTCGAAAAAACCCGGAGTCAGTGCTCTGCGACCCCCAAGTCGGGCGCGGAGCCCCGAAACGGTGTCCCGTCCACGGCCTTGCCGGAGTCCACCGTTTGAACGCCCTGAATCTTCGCCAGGTCCCCGTCCACGATGCCCACTCCGGCCACGGACCGGGACCGCGGCATCTGTCGGGTCGTCCAGGCGGCGTCGACCGGCCCTCCCGCCACGACGGCGCTCAGGCTCCCCTCGATGCTGAATACGTTGTAGTCGAACAAGGCCACGGACTCCCGGGAGCCCAGGGAGAACGCCGTCTTCGGGCTCAGGACGAGGTTGTTCGCCACCGTCAGGCCCCGGACCCCGGGGGCGATCCGGAACGCCTCAGCGTAGTGGTCGATGACGTTGTTGGTCAGCCGGACCGTCCGGCCGGCATCGACCGCGAATGCCGTGGAATCTCCGGTGAGCTTGTTCTGCAGGTAGTTTCGGGAAAACGCGACGGCTTCCGGAGCCTTCGTTCCGTCCTGGGGACCTCCAATGCGGACCGCCACCGAGGCTTCGAGAACCGAGTTGTTTTCGAAGGTCACGTTGCGGCAGGCTCCCACCCGAACGGCCTCGCCGCCCGCTCCGTCGTCCTCGTCGGGGCGGTAGTTGGAGAAACGGTTCCGGTCCGCGGCGACGCCGTCGCATCCAGCGAGGTCGAGCGCCGGTCCGCGATCGTTGTGGATGCGGTTGCCCGTGATCACGATCTCCCGCGGAGCCGCCGCCCCCGGACTCCCTGTGGCCGCGCCTTCTGTTGTCGAACTCCCGGTCGCCGAATCGCCGACCGTCACCGAGGCCGCCCGGTTGTGGTGGATGTGGTTGTTGACGAGGGTGACGTTCGAGGCCCCCGGCTCGATCCGGACGCCCATCGACTGGTGAATGTGGCAGTTGGAGACCGTGATCCGCGAGCTTCCGCCGCCAATGACGACGGCGGGGCCGTTGCCCTCGTAGACGTGAGTCTGATCGATCGCGATGTCGTGGGCGTCGGGCCCGCGCGTCGTCAGGCCCGCGACTTTCGAGTCGAGCAGCGCGATCTGCAGCTCCCAGAACTGCCAGTGCGCGCGCTCGAGCGTCAGGACGTCCCCCCCGCCCGACTTGAGGAAGGCGTGGCGGGCGAAGACCTGGATGGGCGCCTCTTTGGTCCCGCTGCGGCACGTTCCCGCGACGCGAAACGATCCGGTGTAGATGCCGGACGCCACGACCAGTCGGTCTCCCGGCTCGAGAGCGCAGAGAGCCTGCTGTAGATCCTTCCAGGGGCGCTCGAGGCTTCCGTCCCCGGGCCCCTCCGCCTCGATCGAGACGAATCGGGTCCGGCGTTCCCGTGGGAACCCGGGGTCGTACGGGCGGCGCTCCGGGAAGGGCTGGCCGTCGAGCAGAACCGGGCGCTCGCCGGGAAGCAGGGTCTCCTCCGACGGGGCGTTTGCGGTGCGGGCTTCCTCGTCGGGGGCCTGCTGGGGCGGAGGAAACTTCGTCTCCGTGTCCATGGGGGTCGGCCGCGGCAGCCGGGCGCGGACGTCTTCCGGATTCTCCTGGGGATTGTGCGCCGCGGGCGTCGGCGTGGCCGTGGGAGGGGGCGCCGCCGCGCGGGCGGCTGCGGAGAAGGTGGCCGCGGTGAGAGCGGCCGCCGCGACAACGAAGCGTGCTCCGGGCCTCATCGCTCGGCCACGCCGAGGTCGGGAGCGCTGCCTTGAAAGGGGACGCCCGCGACGGCCTTTCCGCGGTCCACGATCGGGACGCCGCTGACGCGCGCCAGGTCGCCGTAGAGAATGCGGACGCCGGGTTTCACCTGCGAATGCGGCATCTTGCCCTCCTTGAGCAGGCGTGCGAGAGGGATCGAGGCGCCCCCGATCTCGACGAGTGCCGGGCCGGCCGGGGAAAAGACGTTGTAGTCGAAGAGCGTCGCCGCCGCGGGATCGGCGAGCAGGAACGCGACGTCGGAGACGCCGAGGAGCAGATTGTTCGCGACCGTCACGTTGCGGGTCTGCGGAGGCCGTCCGAAGACCAGGATGCCGCTGGCGTAGCCGCCGACGACGTTGTTCGCGACGACCAGTCCGTTCGCGGCCTCGACGACGAAGGCTGTCCCGCCCGGCCGCGAGGTCTCCAGGTGGTTGCGCGCGATCGTCAGGGTCTCCGCGGGGATCGCACCGCTTCCGTCGGGCTCGGCGTGACCGACGTGGACCGCGACGCCGTAGTCCGAGACTCGATTCGAGCGCACGACGCCCCGGCGCACCCGCGTCAGGACCAGCGCTCGCGTGTCGAGCTCGGTGGTCCGGTCGAACAGGATGTTGTCCTGGATCGTGAGGTCGTCGGCGGCGGCCACCTCGATCGCGGTGGCCCCGTCGTCGTGGATGCGGTTGCCGGCGATGAGCAGGCGGCGCGCCGGTCGTTTCCCGGGCGCGGCGGTCCGGACGCGGATCGAACCGGCCGGGTTCTCGTGGAGCCGGCTCTGCTCGATGCGGACGTCGTCGGCGCCGGCGGCGATCTCGATGCCGACCGCCGACGCAGTGGCGACGGTCAACGGCGACTTGGCGAGATTGCAGCGGAGAATCGCGATGCGCGCGGCATCGGGTCCGACGGAGATCGACGGTCCGCGCCCTCCCGAGATCCGGAGGCCGTCCAGGGTGACGTCGTGCGAGCTCGGCCCCTCGATCGAGACGCCCGACGCCGGGGTGTCCTCGAGGTCGAGATACCCGCCGACGATCAGCCAGTGCGAGCGTGCGAGCGTCAGCACGAAGCCTTCGGACGCCGACTCGAGAACGGCCTTGCCGTCGAAGACGACCTGGATGGGAGCATTCTTCGTGCCCTCGCGGCAGGACTCGTCGACGCGGAAGGTTCCGGCGTAGCGGCCCGCGCGGACGCGAAGCCGGTCTCCCGGGGAAAGGGCGCGGAACGCCGCCTGCAGGTCGTTCCAGGGATGGGCCTCGCTTCCGTCGCCGGGAGGCGCCTCGGCGGCGACGAAGACAGTGCGCTTCTCGGCCGGAAGGGTGGAGGCCCGGGGCGTGACGGGGGGAAAAGGCCTTCCGGAAACGAAGTCGGGCTGGCTCACCGTGAGTGAGGTGGGCGTTGGAACCGGAGTCGGCGGGATGGGCAGGCCGGGGAGACTCGCCGGGGCGATCGCGGCGGCGAGAAAGAAGGCGGCGCCAATGCGAAGACGGCCTCTGGACATGCGTGGGAGCGGAACGGCAGCGATGCTACCACGCGGTCCGCACGCTAGAATGCCTCGCCGACGAAGGAGGCAGACCGTGCGACGTGCGCATCCTCGAAGGATCGTGGGCCTGATCGGTGCCGTTCTGTTCGCTTCCGCCACGGCCCGGGCGGCGGACCCGCCGACCTACCAGTGTCGGGGCTTCGACGAGCCGATGCAGCGCAGTCCCCAGCGGATTCCGAGAGGCCGGGTCCTCCCACTGCGCGCCAAGCTCGCGCTGCCCGACGGCACCTTCGCCGACGCGAAGACCCTGGCGTCCGCTCCTGCGCTCACGCTGAAGTACAAGCCGGCCTCCGGGCCGGAGGTCGACAAGACCGGCGGCATGGAAGTCCGCGACTACGGAAAGGGCGACCGCTTCGTCTTCGACGAAGAGGCGCACTGGAAGTTCGACCTCGGCACGGGCAATCTTCCCGACGACGGCGAGTACGTCGTGACGCTCGTGTCGGGAGACGAGAAGGCCTACCGCGTCGATCCGCCGTGCACGCTCGTCATTCAGCTGCAGGGCGGAAAATGAAATCTAGACGTCCGGGGTCTTCGGCTCGACGCGCTTGAGGACCTCGAACGAATAGTCGACCCGCAGGATGTAGACCCATGCCCACAGGATCGACCCCGAGACATAGCGCACGAAGTTGTCGAGAATTGCGATCGTGACGCACTCGGGCCAGCCCACTCCGCCCAGGTAAAGGCCCGCGGCGAATCCCCACTCGAACTGGCCGATGCCCCCCGGCGTCACCGGGATCAGGCGTGCGATGTAGCCGGCCACGACCGCCATCAGGAGGATCGAGAAGTTCACGTTCAGGATCACGTGCGTGGACGTGAACGCCATCGCGATCATGTAGGCCGCGATGTCTTCGAGGCCGAACGCCACCAGGGAAAGGATCGTCAGCTTGGAGAAGGTCATCGGGCGCCGAGCGACCGCGCGCAGCGCCTCGACCGAGTCCTTCCAGTGCAGCGGCACGATGGACGGCTCCGGATAGAGGCCGTTGGGCCGGGAGATCGCCCAGCAGACGCCGAGGATCACGAGCGACCAGAAGATCTGCGCGAGCCAGACCGACCAGCCCAGGCCGTACGGCCCGTATGCGGCGTAGACCACGATTTCGATGACGACGAAAAGCTCCGCCAGAAACGCGGCCTGAGTCACTTTCTCGGCCCGCGCGCCCTGACCCTCCATGAATCGGGTCATCCGCACCATGCCCTGGTTGAAGGGCAGCAACCGGTTCACGCCGACACCCTCGAGGTATGCGCGAGCGTGCTGCGTGAAGGTGCCCCGCACGCCCACGAACTGGCAGAAGCCGTGGAACTGCGCCGCCTTGATGAGCCAGAAGACCAGGAAGATCAGGGCGGCGCCCTCGACGAGGCCCCACTTCACCGGGTCCTGGGACTTCAGGTAGTACTTGAGGTCCGGCACGCCGCGGATCATGCCGGTCTGCGCGTCGTGGTAACTGACCACGCCGGCGTCGATCAGGACCGAGAGCACCCGGGTGTTGGCGAGGAAGTTCCAGACGCCCGAGGACCAGATGAGCGCCACGAGCAGGAGCGCGCCGAGCAGATAGGAGAAGCTGTAGGACCAGACGAGGTCCAGCTTCCGACGGTCGTCGGGCGCCGGGACGGCCGCTACGGGCCCCTTCGGCTCAGCTCGCGGATCGGCTTCCATCTCTCGTCGCTTTCGGATTCGCGGCGGACGCGCCGGCGGCCTGGTGCCAGGCCACGGCGTCGCGCACCGCCTGCTCGAGCGTGTCGGCCATGAAGGGCTTGCCCCGCATGACCACGACGACCTTCTTCATCTGCGGCAGGAAGTTCTGCTGCGACCTCAGGAAGATGGGCTCGACGTACAGCACCTCCTTGCCGACCGGGAGGAGCGTCGTGTGGCCGCGGATGACCTCCGTGCCTTTGCGGTTCCACCACGAGATGCTCTGCGAGATCACGGGATCCTGGTCGATTGCGGCGTCCGCCTGCTCGGGCCCGATGACGTACTGGCCCTTCGGGATCTGGAGCACCGAGATCTTCCCGTAGTCGGGCGGGTCCTGGTACACGATCGGGATGCCCCGGAGGTTGAGCGCCTTCTCGGGCGTGAACACCATCGCCAGCGAGTACTGAACGTTCTGGCGCGCTCCCGACGGCGGCAGCACGCCGTTGCCCGGCTCGAGCATGCAGGCGTAGGGCTCCATCGAGAACGTGATCGCCTTGCCGGTGTCGAGGATCGGGCCGAGCACCTCGTCGCCGTCGTCCCACATGTCTTCCATGTTGAAGAAGTACATGGGGTCCTTCATGTGGTAGTAGATGTACAGGTCGTCGAACTGGATGTGCAGCAGCTGCGGCGGATACGTCAGCTGTGCGCGTACCGCCTCCGGCATCTTCTCGCCCGGCGAGAACAGCGTCGGGTACACCTTCTCCCAGGCGCGCACGACCGGGCCGTCGTGGATCTTGTAGAACTTGATCTGCCCCGTCGCGGCGTCCACGGTCGCCTTGATCGAGTCCTCGATGTAGTTCACCCAGCGCGTCGGCCGCGGGAAGGGCGAGCGCTCGTCGGACTTGTCGCCCAGCTCCTCGATCAGGCTGTAGGGATAGCGGTCGGTCGTCGTCATCCCGTTGACGATCCACACGATGCGGCCGTCGACGGCCACGGCGTACGGGTTGGAATCGTAGAAAAGAAACGGCGCGACCCGCGCGAGCCGGTCCACCGGAGTCCGAATGTAGTGGGCGCGCGTCCCGGGCGTGATGAGGTCCGAGAAGACGAGCTCCCAGAACTTTCCGCTCCGCCAGCCCAGGACGATCCGCTTCCAGAGCGAGTCGATGTGGATTCCGGTCTTCTCCGACTCCGGCAGGACGATCTCCGCGCGGTCCTGGTCGGTGGGGTAGTCCAGCTCCTTCATGCCGTGCACGTTGGAGAACGCCATGGTCGACGAGCCTTCGCCGTAGTAGACGCGAGGCTCCGCGACCGCGAGCTCCGGGTAGGTGACTTTGGCGGGGATGTCCCACGACACGTAAGTCGGCTCGCCGTCGGCACTGACGCTCGCAGCCGGCGCCAGGACGAGCCCGAAGCCGTGCGTGAACATCATGAATCGCTGGCCCCAGTAGGCCAGCCAGGGGACAGGCTCGTAAAGGGGCGTTTCGCGGACGGCCGAGACGAACATCCGCTCCTGGCCGCCGATCCGGTAGCGGACCGTGTCGACGTTGAGGAAGTTGTAGTAGGTCCGGAGCTTCTGCTGCTGCTGGAAGAGCTCGAGCGAGGGCCCGTAGACCATGGCATTGCCCGTCTGGAGGATGCGCTGGGCGTGCTGCCGATCGATCCAGCGCTCGAGATAGCTCGTGAATCCCGGCCAGAGCGGGGCGTTCTGAATGGTCGGGCTGGCCAGGATCGACTCGGCCGTGGGCACCGGATCGCCCGGACGGTTGGGCAGGAAATCGATTTCGTGGATGTCCTCCAGGCCGTACGCCTTGCGGGTCGCATCGACGTGCCGCGTGATGTAGGGAATCTGGATCACGGGCTCGTTGGGCTTGACGAAGATCCAGTACCGGATCACGACGGCGCTCTTGAACGCGAAGTCGGCGACGACGAGCGCGATCGCGATCTTGCCCGCGCGGACGAGGCGCTCGCGGCTGCGGGACCGGCTCGGGTCGTGCAGCTGCTTCAGCCAGGACGCGATCGCCAGCGTGAAGCCGAGGACGACCACGGTGGTGACGGTGATGTACGTCAGGTTCGAGAAGAAGCCGACCACGTCGAGGTACTGGGCGCCGCGCTTGATCGTGGAAGCGTCGGAATTGTTCTTGAGCAGGAGGTCGTAACGGGTCAGCCAGACTCCGGCGGCGACCAGGATCCCGAGAAGGACCCAGGCGGCGCGCGCCGTCCGGGTCGCGCTGGCCGCGAGACGCGCTCTCAGGCCGGACGCCGGGATCGTCACGCTCCGCCGCGCGCGGGACGTGTTGGCGCAAGCCACCGAGACCGCCAGAAACGCGAAGGCCGCCCACGTGAGATACCGCCACGCGATCCAGATGTTGGGGAGGTCGAAGGCGTAGAAGCCGATGTCCCGCCCGAAGACCGGGTCGGTCTCGTCGAACGTGAATCCTTTGCCGCCCAGCAGGAACTCCGAGTAGTTCGTGGCCGCGAGGTAGGCCGCGACCGACGCGACGAGAAACGCGGCCTGGACGACGAAGCGGCGGGCGCGCGGACCGACGTCGTGGAGGAAGGCCGGCGCCGCGATTGCCGCGGCGAACGCCACGAATGCGGCGACGTAGAGCTCGGCCCCCATCCGGAAGTTCGTCCAGAAGATGTCGGTGAGCCCGAGGCTCTCGAAGAGCCAGTAGTCCGAGAACAGGACCGTGATGACGTCGAGCGTGAAGAGCGTGACGAGGATCGACGCGACGGTCAGGCCGCGCGACCAGAGAAGCGCCGCGGCGGGGGCTTGCGGCAGCGAGATGACGGGCATTTCGGCCGGCCGCGCTCCGATGCCGGCCGCGCCGGCCGTTTCCACAGAGCTAGACACGTGACTCCGTGCTCGTCATATCTATATCCGGATTTTCGCGGATGCTATCACCGGGGCGGACGTCGGAGGTCTACCGTCGGGCCGTCAAGGCGCGAGCCCGGTGGCGAGTGCGAGCTCCGCGTTGAGTGCCAGCACGGCCGCCAGGAGAGCCAGCAGCGTCACCGGGACGCCGATGCGGATGTAGAGCGAGTACGGGATCTGCACTCCGCGGTCGCGCAGCAGCCGGAACCAGATCAGGGCGGCCAGCGAGCCGATCGGAAGCATCTTCGGGCCGAGGTCGCCGCCGATCAGGGCGGCATAGACCATGGCCCGGGTCTGGAGGGGCTCGGCGCCGAGGTCCCGGATGGCCCACCCCATCATGTAGGCGGTGGGGTGGTTGTTGGTGACCGAGGATGCTCCCGCGGCGAACAGGCTCGTGCCGAGCGTCAGGATCCCCAGGCCCTTCGAGGCGAGATGGGAGAGCAGGGCCCCGATCTCGTACGTGACCCCGGCGTGCCTCAATCCCAGGACGACGACGAAGATTCCGACCACGAACGCGAGGACGTCCCAGCTCACGCCGCGGAGGATCGTGCCGGGGCGTCCGCCGCCGACGGTCGCGTAGATCCCGAGCAGCACCACGGCGCCGACGAAGGCCACCAGCCATGTGGGAATACCGGTGATCGAGTCCGAGAAGAAGCCCACGAGCGTCGCCGCCAGGACGATCGCCGAGAAAACGAGCAGCCGCCGATTTCGCGGGCGCGCGGGCGGCGCCGACCACTCGAAGCGGGCCGGGATGTCCTTGCGGAAGACGGCCCAGAGCCCGGCGAAGCTGACCACGATGCTCGCGAGAGCCGGGAGAAACATCCACCGCGCGTACTCCGCGAACGAGATGTGGAAGAGGCTCGAGACCACGATGTTGATCGGGTTGCTGATGACGAGGGCGCCGACGAGGTTCGCCACGTAGAGGACGGCGAAGTAGAAGGGGATGCGCTGGCGCATCTCCCAGGCGTCCGTCCGCACCTGTTCGACGAGCTGGAAGACGAGCGGTGTGAAGATCAGGACGGCGGCGTCGTTGGTGAAGACCATTCCCGTCACGGTGCCGCAGACGAAAACGTAGGCGAACAGACGGTGGCCTCGGCCGCGGGCCGCCGCCGCGATGCCGCGCGAGAGAAGCTCGAAGAGCCCGGCCCGCTCGGCGATGAGCGTGATCACCATCAGGCTCACGATCGTCAGGATCGGGGCGAAGAGGAGACGGAGCGCGGTCGCCAGGAGCTCGAGCGGCACGATCCCGAGAGCGATGCTGAGGGCGGCGCCGAGGGCGGCGGCGATCGCGTGCTCGACGCGGTGTCCACGAACTCGCGGTCGCGCGAGCGACAGACTGACCGTCAGGGCGAGAATCGAAAATGCGGCGACACCGGTCGTGCCCACGCTGCCCACCCCCACCAGAGCTGAGGGCATTCTTTCACAGGCCCCGGGAAGGGGGAGATTCAGACGTTGAACTTGAAGAGGATGACGTCCCCATCCTGGACGACGTACTCCTTGCCTTCCTGGCGAACCAGGCCCTTCTCCTTCGCGGCGACCATGGACCCGGCGGCGAGCAGGTCGTCGTAGAAAACGGTCTCGGCTTTGATGAACCCGCGCTCGAAGTCCGAGTGGATGACGCCCGCGGCCTGCGGGGCGGTGTCGCCGGCGTGGATCGTCCAGGCGCGGGCTTCCTTCTCGCCGGCCGTGAGGTAGGTGCGCAGGCCGAGCAGGTGATACGCGGCGCGGATCAGATTCGATACACCCGAGTCCGACACGCCGTGGTGGGAGAGGTACTCCTTCGCCTCGGCCTCCGGGAGCTCGGAGAGCTCGGCCTCGATGGCCGCCGAGACGACGACGGCCTCGGTGCCCACGTGCGTGGCGGCGTACTGTCGAACGGCGGCCACATGGGGCGACGATTCGTCCGCGGTCGCGAGCTCGTCCTCGGACACGTTGCAGACGAAGAGCATGGGCTTGCTCGTCAGGAGGAAAAATCTCCGGGCAATGGCGGCCTCCTCGGGCGAAAGCTCCAGAGAGAGGGCGCGCTTGCCGGCGTCGAGGTGCGGAAGGAGCCTGGCGGCCACCGCCAGCGATTCCTTCGCTTCCTTGTCGCCGCCCCGAGCGAGCTTTTCGAGCTTGTCCTTGGCCCGAGTCATGGTCTCGAGGTCCGCGAGCACGAGCTCGGTCTTGATCGTCTCGATGTCGGCGATCGGGTCGAGATGGCCGGCGACGTGGACGACGTCTTTATCTTCGAAGCAGCGTACGACCTCCACGATCGCGTCGACCTCGCGGATGTGCTGCAGGAACTTGTTGCCCAGTCCCTCGCCCTGCGAGGCCCCCCGGACGAGGCCCGCGATGTCCACGAACTCGATGGTGGCCGGGATGATCCGCTCGGACTTCGAGAGCTTCGCGAGCGGCTCGAGACGCGCGTCGGGCACGACCACCACTCCGACGTTGGGCTCGATCGTACAGAAGGGATAGTTCGCCGCCTCGGCCTTTCGCGTCCGAGTGAGGGCGTTGAAGAGGGTGGACTTGCCGACATTGGGCAGCCCGACGATTCCGGCGCGCAGCATGGAGCCGGGGATTATAGGGGAAAGTTGAATGTTGAAAGTTGAAGGTTGAAAGTGGAGCGCGGCTTTATGGCCGGAGAATCGACAAAGACGCGTCGAACCTTCAACGTTCAACCTTGAACCTTCAACACTCGATTACAATCGCCGCACTCTGACTTCCGCCGCACCGTCATCCCCCGGTTTCCTGCGCGCCGTCTCCCGATGGGAGATCGTGGCGTTGTCGGTCAACGACGTCGTCGGTAGCGGCGTGTATCTCATCCTTCCCGTCGCGGCGGCGGCGCTGCTCGGGCCCGCGAGCATCTGGGCGATCCTGGCCGCGGGCTTTGCCGTGCTCCTCATCGTGCTCTGCTTCGCCGAAGCGGGGAGCCTCTTCGACACGCCCGGCGGCGCCTACGTCTATACGCGCGCGGCGTTCGGCGACTTCGTGGGCTTCGAGGTCGGCTGGATGACCTGGATCGCCCGCATTGCGTCGGTGGCGAGTCTTTCGGTCTTCTTTTCGCGCGCCGTCGGGTATCTCTGGGACGGAGCGAACCACGGATGGGGCCAGGCGCTGACGATTTTCCTGGAGCTCGCCGTGTTGACCTGGATCAACGTCCGCGGTGTCAAGTCGGGCGCGCGCACCGCGGTTTTTCTGGCGTTCGGCAAGATCGTCCCGCTCGTCCTCCTGGTCTGCGTTGGCGTCTTCGCGATCGACTGGGGCCGCGTCTTTCCCGTGCCGGCGCCCGACTCCGGCAACTTCACGAAGGCCGCGCTCCTCGTGCTCTTCGCGTACGCCGGTTTCGAGAACACGTCGGCGGCCGCGGGGGAGTACAAGAATCCCCAGCGCGACGTGCCGTTCGCGCTCATCGTCCAGATCGCGATCGTCACGGCGATCTATACGCTCGTGCAGCTCACGGCGATCGGGACCCTCCCGGATCTCGGAGTCTCGAAGACGCCGCTGGCGGACGCCGGGCGGCTGCTTCTCGGGCCGGCGGGCGGGTGGCTCCTGACGGTCGGCGCGGCGCTCTCGGTGCTCGGGACGAACAACAACACGGTGCTCGCCGGCCCGCGCTACCTCTACGCCCTCGCCGAGGGCGGCCGGCTGCCGCGGTCCTTCGCGAAGATCCATCCGCGGTATCGCACGCCGCACGTGGCGATCCTGACCCAGTCCGGCATCGCCCTGGGGCTCATCGTCGTCGACTCGATCCTCCATCGGATCCAGCCCGGAGCGCTCGGCGTCGCCGAGGAGCTCGCCGTGCTCTCCGCGATCGCGCGGCTCGCGACGTACATCGGGACGTGCCTCGCGGTGCCGATCCTGCGCCGCAAGCTGCCCGCCACGCCGCGCACGATCCGCCTTCCCGGGGGTCCGGTCATTCCGATTCTGGCTCTGGTCATCTGTCTGGTCTTTCTGTCGGCCGCCGAGAAGAAGAATTTCGTGGCCGGCGCGATCGCCCTCGCTGCCGGCGCGCTCGTGTACGTCGCGCGGGGACGCGCGGCCAGAAGGGGAGAGGTCGCTTGAGAAAATTCTGCCGGATCGCGTGGGCCGGATTCGCGTTCATGGTCGCGGCTCGCCTCGCGGCCCAGGCCCCGGCGCCCACGCCGGCGCCCGTCACCGCCATCCGCGCGGCACGGCTCTTCGACGGCAAGTCGGACACGACCGTCGCGAATGGAGTCGTCGTCGTGCAGGGATCGAAGATTCTGGCAGCGGGCTCGGGCGTCTCCGTTCCGGCCGGAGCGACGG
>Ga0207701_10005529_pt1 | contig 12701 bp, 14 predicted proteins | sample KBSSwiSSwithPhiX_FD_184294 | JGI IMG/M metagenome (GOLD analysis project Ga0207701, IMG submission 184294) | Switchgrass rhizosphere bulk soil microbial communities from Kellogg Biological Station, Michigan, USA, with PhiX - S5 (SPAdes) (version 2) | ecosystem: Environmental > Terrestrial >...
TTTCTTGCGCGGCGATGTCGCTAACTTATTATCTATGGGCAAGTCCCGACTGTGTCCCAAAGGATGCGTCGGGAAAATTTTTTGCCTAACCGCAGTGCTTCGCCCGGCGAAGCAGGCGGGCCCGTTTTCGATTTCATATGGCGAACACAATTTTGGTGGGAATGCAGTGGGGCGATGAGGGCAAGGGCAAGATTATCGATGTGCTGACCGCGCGAGCAGACATTGTTGTCCGGAGCCAGGGCGGCAATAATGCCGGGCACACAGTCATTCACCGCGGCATGAAATATGTGCTGCATTTGATTCCGTCGGGAATCCTGCGACACCGCAAAGTCTGCGTGATCGGAAACGGCGTGGTTATCGATCCAGTTGCGCTTGTGGCCGAGATGGATGGCTTGCGTCAATTGGGAGTCAACATCGACAAGAACTTGCTCATCAGCGATTGCGCGCATCTTGTTTTACCGTATCACCGAATTCTCGACGAGCAGCGCGAGCTGCGGCGCGGCCGGATCGGTACTACCAAACGGGGAATCGGCCCGGCCTATGGAGACAAGGCAGCGCGCACGGGGTTGCGCGTGTCTGACCTGATGCAGCCGATTGTGTTCTCGAAGAAATTGCAGGCCAAGATCATCGAGAACAACAGAATCCTTCAGGCGCTCGGTGCGAAGCCGATCAGTTTTCGCGATGTAAACGAAACGTATCTTGCTGCCGGCAAAAAATTGCGCCCTTACGTGACGAACACCGTGGTTTACCTCCACCGCGCGATCGATCGCGGCAAACAAATCTTGTTCGAAGGCGCGCAGGGCACATTCCTCGATATCGACCACGGCACGTATCCGTATGTGACTTCCTCAAACACGACAGCTGGCGGCGCGTGCACCGGAACGGGCGTGCCGCCGCATCGCATGGATCGTGTCGTCGGCGTGATGAAGGCGTATTCGACGCGAGTGGGGGATGGCGCATTGCCGACGGAGGACGCGCAATTGGCGCAGATGCTTCACAATCTCGGCCGCGAGTTTGGCGCGACAACAGGGCGCAAACGCCGCTGCGGTTGGTTCGACGCTGTGGCCACTCGTTACGCGGGCATGATCAACGGCATCGATGAGATCGCGATTACCAATCTGGATGGACTAGATCAGGTCGATCCGATTCGCGTTTGTGTTGGCTACCACCTACACGGAAAGCGCCTGGATGTTCCCCCGTGTGACGCAACTCAACTGGCGAACTGCGAACCGGTCTACGAAGAAGTTGCTGGCTGGAATACGTCCATACACACTGCACGCAAATTTTCGCAGCTTCCCTCGGCCGCGAGAAAATATGTCAGGTTCATTTCCGAACTGGCCGGCGCGAAACTCTCCATGGTGAGCGTCGGTCCCGCGCGTGGAGAGACGATTATGTTGTGAGCGGCGTTCGTGAGCTGCCGGAGATTCGACATCGTTATTGAAACCCAACACAATGACGAATTCCGAATGACGAAGCGGGAAGGAATGACGAATGATTAAATGACGAAGCATGGCGATCTTTGTCCTTCGTCATTTGTCCTTCGAGCTTCTTTCGTCATTCGACATTCGTAATTCGTCATTTCCAGCGTTTGCCTCTCGCTGAGAAATTCCGGAAGTTAGGCGTCGCAACGATGTCTTCTAGCCCCAAAACTGTTCCCCGGCATATCGCCATAATCATGGATGGCAATGGTCGTTGGGCGAAGTCACGCGGGCTGCCTCGCATCAAAGGCCATGAAGCCGGTGCACAGGCGGTTCGAGAATGCGTCGAAGGCTGCGGCGAGTTAAAGGTGGAATATCTTACGCTGTACGCGTTCTCCGCTGAAAACTGGCAGCGCCCTAGAACTGAAATCATCGCGCTCATGCGTTTGCTGGAAAAATTTTTGAAGGAAAAAACGCCGGAATTGCTCGAGAAGAATGTGCGTCTTCAGGCGATTGGCCGGTTGACTGATCTGCCGCAGAGCGCCCAGGAACAACTTCACAGGACGATCGAGCAAACTGCCGGGAACACCGGTCTCACACTCATCCTGGCCCTCAGCTATGGCGGCCGACTCGAGATTATTGACGGCATCAAAAGCTTGCTGCGCGCCATCGAACTGGGGCACATCGACAGGGCGATGATCGATGTCGCGATGTTCAGTAAACATCTTTACACGCGTTACTATCCCGACCCCGACCTCCTTATCCGCACGTCCGGCGAAATGCGACTCTCGAATTTTCTCCTTTGGCAAACTTCCTATACCGAGATGTACGTCACGCCAAAGCTGTGGCCTGACTTCAAAAAGCAAGATCTATTCGCCGCAATCGAAGAATTCGGCCGCCGCCAGCGCCGGTACGGAGCAGTGGAGTAGGCGACCGCTAACGAGGTTGCCGTGCGGCTTGGTAGGGCGCGCAGTCCTCCGCGCGCCGTTGATGGCGCTCACGGGAGTGATCGCCCTACCAAATTCGTGTTTATTCGCGCGCATTACTGGTTACAAGTGGACAGCGACATGAGATTTGAAGGACAAGTTGCGGTTGTTACCGGAGCGGGGCGAGGCATCGGACGCGCGATTGCCTTGCGCTTCGCCAGTGAAGGCGCGCGTGTGGCGTGCGTGAGTCGGACGGAGGAAAACGCAAAAAAAATTGCTGATGAGATCAACAACCTCAGGAGTGAATCGGCAAGAGCGTACGCAGTCGATGTCGCAGATCACTCGGCCGTGCAAAAAATGGCGTCTCGGATTCTCGAGGATTTTGGCCGGGCCGATATCCTAGTGAACAACGCGGGTGTGACGCGCGACACGCTCGCGATGCGAATGTCCCTTGAAGATTGGGACACTGTCATCAACACAAACTTGCGTGGCGCGTTTAGTTTTACTCACGCATTAGTTCGTGCGATGACGAAGCAGCGCAATGGTCGCATCATCAATATTAGCTCTGTGATCGGTTTGATGGGCAACGCCGGGCAGACAAATTACGCGGCGAGCAAGGCAGGTTTGATAGGGTTAACGAAATCGCTCGCGCGCGAGCTGGCCAGCCGCAATATTACAGTCAATGCCGTGGCGCCGGGTTTCGTCATGACTGACATGACCCTTGGGCTATCCGACCAGGTTAAGGATACGATTCACAGCAAAATCCCACTCGGCAGGACCGGGACACCGGAGGAAATTGCCGCTGCGGTGGCATTCCTCGCATCACCAGAAGCCACCTACATTACGGGTCAGGTGCTGTGCGTAGATGGCGGCATAGTGATGTGAATTTCTAGTAGGGACGCCGCGCTGCGGCGTCCGGTCGGCACAGAGCGCCTACCCTACCATCACCCGCGTTCCACGATCGTCACCCGGCCTTCCGCTACGAGAACTGTCGCGGCCGAAAGGATAAACTCGTAAACTGTGTTTGCACCTTCGCCGTAGAGACGCGTCGCCGAAATCCGAAGGGGCAAATGGATGTAATCCAGTCGTGTTACGTGTAAGCGTCCGTCACGCAACGCAGCCAAATATCCGGGTGGGGCGACTGTACCTGCAGCGCGCGCCTGTAAACCGCCGTGAATAGCCGCCGCTTGCGCACCGTATTCGAAAGCGTGCACGGCGGACAAACGGCCGTGGCGGCGCAACGGGTTTGCCGGATCACGATGCGTATTACTGCCACACACGATCGATCGATCGTCCCACTGGAAGACTTCATCCAACAGGCACATCAGATCGGAGTGGGGGATCAGCGCGCGAATTTCCGCTTTGTTGATTGCAGTATAATTCGCCATAGCACGAGCCCAGCGCGATTCAGCAGCGGCAATCGCTCACGGAACACACGAAAAATACAAAAGATTTGGTCTTGTCTATCCGCGAATTTTCCTGTCCGTTGGCGTGTTTGGTGGCAGTTCTTCTTTATTCAGTCCCAGAAGGAATAAAAATTGAACCAGTTGTAAGGCGCGAGGCGCGCATAATGCTCCAGCCGCGCGACGTAGCGTTGCATCCATAACTGGATTTCCTCGGCCCGATGCTCTCGATTCAACACGATCTCGTCGGCGAAATGTTCGAAGTAAATATCGTAGCGATTTCCGCCGCGGTACACACCGAAGAATAAAACGATCGGGCAATGCATCGTGGCAGCAAGCAAAATCGGCCCAGCCGGCAAGGTGGCTGGCACGCCAAGGAAATGACAGCGCGTTGTTTTATCGGCGCCGAAAACGCGATCGCCTAGCATCCCGACCAAGCAGCCCGCGTCCAGGCTCTCCCTGACCCTGATCAATGTATCGGGCCGGTCAGGTGCGATCACGGTGCCCGCAATCGTGGGATTTAGCGTGTCGAAAAACCGGCTGATATTCTGATTGTGCCCAGTGTTCATGAGCACCTTGAGCGAAAAGCCTCGCTGCATCACCCCGAGCGCCCGTAACATCTCGAAGCTACCCAGGTGAGAGCCTAACAAAATGCAGCCTTTGCCGTCTTCATTTTGGTGCTGCCACACTTCTTTTCCGTGAATTGTGATGCAGAATCTGTTGAATTCGCCGCGTAACAAATAAACGCGGTCCAAAATCGTAGCGGCGAAGTAATAAAAATGGCGCAACACGTTCCACCAGTGGACTGAAGCTCCGCGGGCCAGCTTCAAGAACTCGTAAGATGCCTGTCGCGCCGCATGTGCCGTGATCAGAAAGTAAACTGTGATCGGATATAACAACAGCCTCGCTAGCGGCCGGCCGACTCGTTCTGCGATCCACGCAATCACTCCCAGCGACACCGGTGTGCCGCGCTCCGGGACACTCACCCAGCGATCTGCTTCCGAACGCTTGGGTCCGACAACTTCTGAGATCATTTTGCGATTGCCGTGTTTTGTCCGCAAATAGCGCCGGTGAAAAAATGCGGATAAATCTCTCGGATTCGTTCGATATCCGGTGCGACCTCCGTGCGCGTAAAGCCCGCTTTTAAGAAAGCGCGACGCCACTGCTCGCCAGTGAGGAAGCCGGGATTTGGACGAAATTCCGGATCTGTTTCCACGTCAGTAAAACTGTCCAGAATCTGAAACATTAGTTCGGGATAGATCGGTTGGTTATCGTAAGGCCGCACGCATTCCCCGATGACAAGCCAACCATCCGCAGCAAGTGCGGAGCGCGCTTCGTTCAAGCTAAACAGCAGATTCTTCGAGATGTGCATGACATTAACAGCGTAAACGAGATCGAATTCTCCGGAGCCAATGCCTGACCCGCTCCATGGTAAATCGAGATCGACGGTGCTCCATTCCAGCGGGAGGTTCGGGAATTGCGTTGCTAATTTGCGTTGATTGCAGCGCCGAAAATACGCGTTTGGTTCCGTAACGACGTAGCGCCCAAGTCGCGACAGAAGGCCGCGCTCACTTAGTAACATTAGTAAAATCTCAGTGGCGCTGCCCGCGCCGGCGCCGATTTCCAAAACGCGCAGCATCGGCCGCGAGGAAAGACGATCTACGGCTGCGGCAGCACCTACCCAGTTGTTTATCGCGTAAGTCAGATTGTCATTGTGAAAATAGTTGAGCCAAAGCGAGATCCCTTGCGGTCCAAACAGGTTGTGATCGCCATTTTGCCGACTAGTCGCTACAGCCGGATATGCGCTTGCTGCGTAGTCCAACAAATCCAATGTAGCAGCGTTCGCAGGATCGATGTTCAACCCGAGCACGCGCAAGTATTTGAGATCGGGTTCCCACGGCGTGTTCCGCAAACGATACGAGCGAGTGGCACCATCATCTCGCATCTGTAAGCAGCCGCTCTCTACCAAGCGCGCGAGGATCCACTGTAACGCAAGCCTAAAGCGCGGCTGAAAATCGAGAACGCTGCAAAGCTCGTCAGTTGATCGCCACGCGCCGAGCTGTTCCGCCAAATTCAACTGGCCTAACAAATCGACGGCCAGTTCGATGGAGTAGCGCTCCATTAGTTCCATACTTTGATACAAGCGCTCGTCGAATGTCGCTGCCGGAAATTCCTTGAGACACTCTGCCAGGCGGGGGTCGCTCCGCCCGACCTGAAATTTGTGCGTGTCAAATGCGGCTGCGTTCACCGAGTTATTTTGCTCCCCAGATCACTGCAAGTCGACCTTCGACTATTACGCGTTCGTCCACGCGACAGCAAAAACTCACTTCGCCAGCGTCTTTACGCGTCGCGGAAAGCGAGATTGTGAATGGCTGCTCTGGATTCAGTGGCGCGAGAAACTTGACGCTGCGCACACCGCTTAGCTGCGAGTCCCGCCGCCATTCATCGATCGCGGCGATCACTTCGTCGAGAATGACTACTCCTGGTACCAGAGGCGCGCCGGGAAAATGTCCAGGCAAACTCGGATGATCCGCGTGGATCAGGCGGAGAACCTCAAACCTCATGCCGAAGGTTGTTGCGACTGAATCCTTTGAGAAGATCGACGAACTGCTTGTTCATGCCGCACATGCGTCAACTGAGATAAACGAAATCGCTCGCAATACGTCGCGAACGCGCTGAGCACGTCCTCCGCGTTAGCACCAAATTGTGATAGATTGTAACGGTGATTGGCGGATTGTCTCTTGGCTTGGTTGGCAATGAGGGTGCGCATGTTCTGCTCTGCTTCCGGTGACAGTGACCAACCGAAAAATTCATAGATCCGCCGAACTGCGCGAATGGGTTCGCGGCGAATCTCCTCATATTGAATATCGCAGATGCGGTTGTCTGCCAGACGATCGCGTTCATGCAAAAATTTGTCCATCGTTTCGGACCAGTAATCGATCGCCTCGCGACACACGATGAAGGGATCGACAGCATCGCTAAACGCGCTGCGCAGAATTGTCACCAGACTAGAGACGGAAGCCATCGCTTGGACCGGCGTCCTGTGGGTCTGTACAAACAGCGCATCCGGATAAACGGACAGCAACGCTGGCAAGGCAAACATGTGAGTAGGTGCTTTCAGGATCCATCGGCGAGCGGATCGCCGAAACTGCAGATGTTGAAGAAACCGACGGTGATATTCGTATGCCGGCCGCAAATCCTGCCGAAAAAACCAGGTGCGATATGACGGCACATAATACATCGCGTCGAACTGATCGCTCAGAAACGTCGGAGTCATAAGGCTGACACACTCCTGTGGAACTTCCGCGCCGACCGCGTGCACGTAGCGGAATGTAGGGACCAGCCAGTTAAAAAAATCGCAGCTTTGTGTCGCGCGCTGAATCCGGCGTCTTTCATCTTTGCGAGTCGGTGGAGATGGCGACCTCACTTCCCACATCAGAGGAGATCGATGTGCCGGGTCTGCTCCGAACAGCCGATGCAACACGCTGGTACCGCTGCGCGGCAAACCCAGAATAACAAGGGGTTCGTGGACTTTCTGGCGCGAAATATCCGGATAGAGCTCGCGATCCCGTTTCATCTGCAGGCGGGCGCACAAACTCTCCAGAACATCGGTCTTCAGAGCAATTTTCCCGATCAGGTTGAGCTGTGCCTCGTCCTGGCATGAGTCGAGCAAGCGCGACAGAGCGTCAGAAAACTTGCCCTCACCAAAGTCATCCAGGCCGCAGCGTCGCTTTGCGGTCTCGATCAAGTCCGTAGCAAACATTCGAGTCGCTGGAATCCGCGTTTTTTTTAGCAGTGCTCCAAATCCATTGAAGAGCCGCACAGGTAGCTGCGGGCGAATCTGTTGGACTGTAGTTGAGGAGTTGTTCATTGAATTAAGGCAATTCCAATAGCAGCGATTATAATCGGCCGCTATTGGACTTAGGTGCCATGGAAATGAGACCGGCGCGGGCAAGTCAAGCCGCGAGTGCCGGCAAGCATTTGGTTGCGCATCTGGTGCAATGGTTTCATCGTGTTCCATGCAAACCGAGAAAGCGACATTCGGTGCGGGGTGCTTTTGGGGCGTTGAAGAAGCATTCCGCAACGTAAAGGGTGTTTTATCCACAAGCGCCGGCTATGCGGGGGGAATACAGGAAAATCCGACGTACCAGGATGTTTGCACCGATAAGACCGGACATGCCGAGGTGGTGCAAGTGGAATTCGACCCGTCACAAGTGAGCTATGACCAACTCCTGGATGTTTTCTGGTCCAATCATAACCCCACGACGTTAAACCGGCAGGGCCCGGATGTTGGAACGCAATATCGCTCGGTTATTTTCTATCATTCGCCGGAGCAACAGGCTGCCGCTAACGCTTCGAAAGAAAAACTGGAGAAGAGCGGCCGGTTTAATCGGGCAATCGTGACGCACGTCGAACCCGCTTCAACGTTCTGGCGCGCTGAAGAATATCATCAGCGCTACCTGCAGAAACGTGGCCAGTCGCATTGCGCGGTTTGATGTTTGTCCTTAGACGACCCATTTAAGTCCGCCTCTCCCCTTGCGAGGGGAGAGGATCGAAGTGAGGGGTGCGTAACCTGCGATAGCGTGCGATGAATTAATCCTCACCCTGGCCCTCTCCCTTCAAAAGGAACAGGCGAATCGAACTATGCAAGACAACCCTCGAGTAATCCGAACGAAGAATTTCGTTGCTGACGCCGCTGCCTTCATTCTGGAGCATGCGTGCAAAGCTCTCGAGGAGCGAAACGAGTTTCGGATCGCGCTCTCAGGCGGAAAAACTCCAGCGCCGGTTTACGCTCGGGTCGCGACAGAAGCGCGTGATTTTCCATGGGAATCGGTTTGGTTCACGTTCGGAGACGAGCGTTGCGTGCCGCCTGATGATCCACAAAGCAACTTCAGAATGGCGCGCGAAAATCTTTTTGTGCCTGCCGCCATTCCTGAGAAATCGATCATGCGCATGCGCGGCGAAATTGATCCGCAAATCGCAGCGCAGGAGTACGAAGACCAACTGAACGCCTTCGCTACAAATCGCGGTGAGCTAATTTACCAGCACGATTTGATTCTTCTCGGCCTCGGCGATGATGGCCATACGGCGTCGCTCTTTCCCGGCACAGCCGCGTTGGAAGAGACGGCGCGTCGCGTTGTTGCAAACTTTGTTCCCAAATTGAACGCGTGGCGATTAACGTTCACGTTTCCGCTGATCAATCATGCCCGGCACATATTGTTTCTCGTCGGCCCCTCGAAAAGTCCCCAGCTAATCGAGCGTGTCCTCGTGGGCGACCGGCAATTCCCCGCCGCGCGAGTGAATCCTTCCGCAGGCGACGTGACATGGATAATTGGGGAGTCATAGCTTGGATTGGGGAGCGCACGCGCCCTCGCGTGCAGCGCCTGGCGCACCCGCCAAGCCCATTCAAAGCGCTGTTTGCTAAGGGAACTGCTCTCGGCGAGGGCGCCGAAAACGGCACGCGAGGCGCGTGCGGTCCCCGGAGGTTGGCGCAAACTTACCGTACAGATTGGACATGATGGGTACCATCATCGTTACAGGTTCTGCGGGATTGATTGGTTCAGAAACTGTGCGGCGTTTCGGGAAGGATGGCGCGCGCGTCCTCGGGATCGACAATGACATGCGCGCGGAGTTTTTCGGCGCCGAAGCTTCCACGAGAAAAACGCGCGACGACTTGATCGCGAATGTCCGCGATTATGAACATCACGACATGGATATTCGCGACGCGACTGCGGTCATGGATTTATTCAAGCAGCATCGCGGGACAATTGAAGCCATCGTGCACACCGCATCGCAACCGTCCCACGACTGGGCCGCACGCGATCCGCAGACTGATTTTACGGTGAACGCAAACGGCACGCTCAATTTGCTCGAAGCTGCGCGAAAGTTTTCCCCCGAAGCGCCGTTCATTTTCACGTCAACGAACAAAGTCTATGGCGATACGCCGAACGGTTTGCCGCTGCGCGAACTCGAGAAACGCTGGGAAGTAGAGCCGGGCCACGAATACGAGCCCGGTATCTCGGAGGCAATGAGTATCGATTACACGAAGCATTCGCTCTTCGGCGCGTCGAAAGTTGCAGCAGACATTCTTGTCCAGGAATACGGGAGATATTTCGGAATGCCGACCGTTGCCTTTCGGGGCGGTTGCCTCACCGGCCCTGCGCACGCTGGGACCGAGCTGCATGGTTTTCTTTCTTACTTGATGATCTGTGCCGTGAGCGGTCGACCATATCGGGTTTTCGGTTACAAGGGAAAACAGGTCCGCGATAATATTCACAGCTTCGATTTGGTCGAAGCGTTTGCCGAATTCATTCGCATCCCACGCGTGGGGGAGGTTTACAACATCGGCGGTAGCCGCCACAGCAACTGTTCCATGCTCGAAGCCATCGAGATGTGCGAACAGATCAGCGGCAAAAAATTAAACTGGAGCTACGAGGAAACCAATCGCATCGGCGACCACATCTGGTGGATCAGCGACGTGCGCAAGTTCCAGGCGCATTATCCGAACTGGAAATTTCGCTACGGAATGCGCGACATGCTTGAAGAAATTCACGCGGCGGTTGTAGCCGCGTCTCTGTGAGACGCGCAGGGGGAGTCCTATTTAAATATTTCAGAACGGCGCTTCGCACAGCGAAGCGGCTATAGGGATTCACGATTCACTACGCAAGGATATAACGCCCCTAATACTCCTCGCCTTCGTCCTCTTTTGGCGGCACCACGTGATCTTCGATCCCGTAGGCATGAAGCATCACCGCGGCGAGATAGAAGAAAAACAGGCCGAGGCCCCACCCGGCGGAGGCGAACGCAGCGAGAAAAACGAAAATACCGACCGGAATAGCGCCAATCATCCAGAGAAGGCCTGCGAAGATGTGTCCCTTATAAATATGTCCCAGCCCGGGAACGATACTGAACATCACTGCGACAGCGTCGCTGGCCTTGCCTTCCGCGGTTTGTGTTGCGCCGCGCACCCAATCGCAGCGGTCACAGCGTCCCGCGTCTTTCGGTAGAAGATGTCCGCAATACGGGCACGGCATTTTATCGCCTGTGGTCGGTTCCGGCCGTGCAGCCGGCGCATCCGTATACTCCACCTTCATATTTACCGAAATTCACAAGTTGGACGGAATTCGTCAAGCAAACAGAATCGGAATAGCCCAACCACGACGATGCGGCTTAAGCAGATTTGAAAAGCCTCAGTATCGGACTCCGCTTTGGCTTCCACATCGGTAACATCCGCGTTATCCGTGGTCACGTGCGCTTTTTGCTTTTCCTGACACTCGTCACGAATGCTTTTGGCGCTGGACTCGGCTCCTATTCGCACCTGGTGGTTGGCGATGCTGCCGGCCCAGCGCGCGACGGCGTGCGAGTGACTTATCTCGGGACGAACGGTTACCAACTCGAACTCAAAGGGCACGCCTTGCTTGTTGATCCTTACTTCTCGCGTGTGGACCTTTTGAGCGTCGCACTTGGTTCGCACATTCAACCCAATTCATCCCGCATCAACGATGGACTTCGTCATCTCGCGTCCGGCAAATGCCGGACAGATGCGATTCTGGTGACGCACGGACATTTCGATCACCTGCTGGACGTTCCCGCCGTGATGGCAAAAGCACGGGGAACTCTGATCGCCTCCGCATCCAGTGTTGATCTTGTCCGGCGGCTACCGGACGCGGGTGCTTCATCAGCCGACGCTGTAAAACCTGGTGACGTAAAGCGAATCGGCCTATGGAAGATTCGCGTGTTATCCGCGACGCATGATCGGCTGTTCGGCAAAGTGCCGTTTGATCGACAAGCTTCACAGAAGCCGCCCCAACGTGCTGCCGACTGGATCTGCGGAGAACCGCTTGCTTTTTTGATCGAGGTGAACGGCCAGCGCATTTACATCGACTCTGGAGGAACACAGGCGCAGTTGCAGCCTAACGAGCGGGTGGATCTGGCGATTCTTGGCGTGGCGTTGCCGGATTCTCGCGCGCGATTGCGCGTGGCTCTCGAGCGCCTCCAACCGCGATACATTCTGCCCAGCCATCAGGATGATTTTTTCCGGCCGTTAAGCGCCGGATTTCAATTCGCGCCGCTCAGCGACTTTCGGTTTGTGCAACGTGAATGTGCGCAGCGGAATCGCGGTAAGTTAATTCTTCTGGATTATTTTCGACCATGGACGCTGCCGAAGGCAGCAAGTTCCAAATTACAAAACCCAAATCCCAAAAATTCTTGACCACGGATTACACGGATCATCACGGATGAAAGCATTGTTCTTCACATATTTGTGGCATCCGCGTTATCTGTGGTTCAAAACTGTTAAACATTGAGCCTTGCCTGAGATTTGGAACTTGGGATTTGAGATTTCGCTGGAGGGCGATTGAGATTTGCTTGGGGTTCAAAAATTGGGATTTGGAAATTCCCGATTACACGCAATGATGATTAGCCCAATACGGCCAGAAAGTTCCTCGCGCAAGCATTACGGTCTTTTGCTCACAGCGCTTGCGCCGGTAATTCCGCAAATTCTCGGGAGCGCGTTCAACATCTGGTACAACGCGACCGTTATTGAGCCAATGTTCACGCCCGCGTTAAGGCAACGTTTCTTCGACACGGTTGTGGCCTACAACGCTGTTGTTTATCCCATCGGCGTCTATCTGTGGCTGAAACGAATTTTTTCATTTCGGCATCTGTTTCATTGGCTTCAGGCAGACACCGGCGGTGACACACCCCCGCTACAAGAAGTTACGCAGGCGCGCCGGCGCTTGATTCATTTGCCCTGGTTTGCCGCGGCGATCTGTGGCGTCGCCTGGTTCTTGTGTATACCCGTCTTTATCGGCGCGCTGCTGCAAGTCCAATATCCGTTGGATCCGCGCTTACTCTGGCACCTGCCAATTTCGTTCTGTGTCTCAGGTATTATCGCGGTGACGCATTCGTTCTTCCTGGTAGAGCTCGCTAGCCAATGGGGATTGTTTCCGGTT
>Ga0207701_10005531_pt1 | contig 12700 bp, 11 predicted proteins | sample KBSSwiSSwithPhiX_FD_184294 | JGI IMG/M metagenome (GOLD analysis project Ga0207701, IMG submission 184294) | Switchgrass rhizosphere bulk soil microbial communities from Kellogg Biological Station, Michigan, USA, with PhiX - S5 (SPAdes) (version 2) | ecosystem: Environmental > Terrestrial >...
GCCGGTCCCAGCCGTCGAAAGCTATTCCCCCGATCCACCGCGCCTTCTGCCGCACCGCGCTGTCGAGACTGGCGGGGAAGTGGCCGCGGCTAGCGACAACCGAGCGGCTGCCGGGCACGGCGGGGATGCGCACGAATATCGTCTTGAGGCCGAGCGCGCCGATCCTCAGGCCCATCTCATAATCCTCTGTCATGCTGTTCGCGATGAACGGCTTCCCGCCTTCTGCCGCCGCAAGCCGGGCAAGTGCCCGCCGCTCGATTGCGCAACCGACGCCGGCGAGCGGGATGGACGCTCCGACCGCCTCGCGGACGACAAGTTCCTTGCCGTGACTCTCGGCAAACTCGTCGCAATAGTGACCGCTGATCCATTGTGACGATGGATCGACCAGCGGCACGACGGGCAACTGGATCAGCGCCGCGCGGTCGATCAACTGGTCGAAAAGGGTCAACTCCAAGGCATGCACGACGTCTTCGGCATCGTGCAGCACGACGGCGGCCGCCGACTTGCCGTTTGTCAGCTCGTAATGAACGAGCGCGTCGTAGAGATGATTAAGGCAGTCGGCTTTGGTGGTCGGTCCATCGGCGTCGACCAGCACTGGCTCGATACGCTCGTCGGCGACGCTCAAAATGGCGGCGGCGGTCGCCGCATCGTTGCGGTAATGGCCGACGAATATACGATAATCACGGTGATCGAAGCGCTGCAGCGTCGAACGTAGCATGGCGGCGATGACCGATGATTCATCCCAAGCCGGCACCAGGACCGCCATGAACCTTGGCTTCCACAACATTTCGATGCTTCGCGCAAAGGCGCGGGGATAGCGCGAATAAACCGTGACCGAACGCCAGGCGCGGCGGGTGAAGTAGATGAGGTCTACCAAGACATCATCGAGAGCGAACAACAGGAAACCGGCGGCCGCAAACAGCGCCAGTTCCGACGCCGCGTCGGCCAGCAAGAAAGCAGCATTCACGCTTGGTACTAGCGCGCGCGAATAACCGGATTGATGGGATTACGCTCGGGCATGACAGGTCTCCACGACGCTATTGCGTTTACACCGAGCGGCGCGGTTCATGTCACATTGCCAATTCGGCGGCAAGTCTGTTCATTGTGGAAGTAGTCGGGGCTTATTTCGTAAGATTTACTTGGTGCGCTTGCTTCGTGTCGATTTGACTAAAGCCTTGGTAGGAGCCGTGCCCAGCTCGCGATACTTGACCTCGGCCTGCGCCATATAGTCGCGGGTGATCGGCAGCGCGTTGCGGTCGCGGACATATTGCAGCTGGTAGTTGCACATCGATCCGGACTCGAAGGCGACGACGCCTCCGGACAGATAGAATTCCCACATGCGGTAGAAGCGCTCGTCGTACAGCTTGACGATCTTCGCCTTGGCCTTCTGCGTCCGCTGCAACCAGTGGCGCAGGGTGTAGGCGTAATGCAGGCGCAACGTCTCGATGTCGGTCGTGATGAGGCGAAACTTCTCGGTCGACGCCGCCATCTGCGAGACGGACGGCAGGTGGTAGCCGGGGAAGATATATTTGTCGGTGAAGGGGTCGGGCGCGGCCATGCTCTTGCCGAGCTTGCCGATGGTGTGGAGCAGCATGACGCCATCGGGCTTGAGCAATTCGCGGCACTTGCCGAAAAATTCGTCGTAATGCGCGGCGCCGACATGTTCGAACATGCCGATGGAAACGATGCGGTCGAACTGGCCCTCGACATGGCGATAGTCGATCAGCTCGAACTTGACCTGGTCATCCACGCCGGCGGCTTCGGCGCGCTGGCGGGCGACCTTCAACTGCTCTTCCGAAAGCGTCACGCCGGTAACGCGGACACCGGCGACCTTGTTGAGGAACAGGGCCGTTCCGCCCCATCCGCAGCCGATGTCGAGGATATGCTGGCCCGGCTCCAGCGCCAGCTTGGCGGCGATATGGGCTTTCTTGTCGAGCTGCGCCTGTTCCAGGCTGTTCCCGGGGTCGGTGAAATAGGCGCAGCTGTACTGCATGTCGTCGTCGAGGAAGAGGCGGTAGAGGTCGTTGCCGATATCGTAATGATGGGCGACGTTCTTCCGCGCCCGCTTGGCGACATTCTTGGCGCGCCACAGCTTTTTCCAGCGGCTCTTGCCCTTGCCGATCGCCTTGCGGCCGGCGCTCGCGTCCTCCCACGGATTGGCGGATGTGGCCAGCTCCATCAAGTCGAGGATGGTGCCGTCCTCGATCGTCATGCGGCCGTCCATATAGGCCTCGCCAAGGCCGAGGCGCGGATTGCGGGCGATTGCGAAGGCGGTCTTGTTGTCGGCGAGCCGGACGGTGACGGCCTTGCCGCCGCCCGGGCCGAATTCCAGCCTCTTGCCGCCCGGCATCAGCAGCACCAGCCGGCCTTCACGGATGATCTTGCCGACCAGTTTCTCGATCAACGCCATGCTCGAATCCCTTTCGCCGAAATGCCTAGCGAACGGAGCTACGCAAAGGCAATCAGGCCGTCACGCGAGACTTGCGCTGGCGCTCTGCCGCGGTCTTCAGCTGGCCGCACGCGGCGTCGATGTCGCGGCCGCGCGGGGTGCGGACCGGGGCCGAAATGCCGGCTTCGAAGACGATATTGCTGAACGAGCGGATGCGCTCGTCGCTCGAACATTCGTAAGGCGCACCTCCCCACGGGTTGAACGGGATGAGGTTGACCTTGGCCGGCAGCTTGTACTTGCGGATCAGCCGGACCAGTTCGCGTGCGTCCTCGTCGCTGTCGTTCTTGTCCTTGAGCATCACATATTCGAAGGTGATTCGGCGGGCGTTGTTGGCGCCGGGATAAGCGGCGCAGGCCTCCAGCAATTGCTCGATGCCGTACTTGCGATTGAGCGGCACGATCTCGTCGCGGATTTCCTTGGTGACCGCGTGCAGCGAGACCGCGAGGTTGACGCCAATTTCCTCTCCGGCGCGAGCCATCATCGGCACGACGCCTGACGTCGAGAGCGTGATGCGGCGCTTGGAGAGGCCGAGGCCGTCCCCGTCCATGACGATCTTCAGCGCGTCGCGGACATTGTCGAAATTATAGAGCGGCTCGCCCATGCCCATCATGACGATGTTGGTCAGCATGCGGCCCTCCGGCTGGCTCGGCCATTCGCCGAGCGCGTCGCGGGCAAGCATGACCTGGCCGACGATCTCGGACGGCTCCAGGTTGCGGACCAGCTGCATGGTGCCGGTGTGACAGAAACGGCAATTGAGCGTGCAGCCGACCTGGCTGGAAACGCAGAGCGTGCCGCGGTCCGCGTCAGGGATGAACACCATTTCGAATTCATGGCCGTCATGCGTTTTCAGCAGCCACTTGCGGGTGCCGTCGTTCGACACCTGCGCTTCGACCACTTCCGGCCGAGTGAGATTGAAGCGCTCCTTGAGCCAGGGCCGCTGCGTCTTGGCGATGTCGCTCATCGCGTCGAAATCGGTGACGCCGCGGTTATAGATCCAGTGCCAGATCTGCTTGGCGCGAAGTTTGGCCTGCTTCGGCTCGAGGCCCGCCTCTTCCAGCGCGGCGCGCATGGCGTCCTTGCCAAGGCCGATGAGTTCGACCTTGCCATCGGCGCGCGGGATCGCAGCGCGCGGAACGGGCACAGGGTCGACGGGGCCCGGGATGGGCATCAAGGCAGTGTCGGCGCTCATGGATTGGCGCCCATGTAATGGGAATGTGGCGGAATTTCTACCGCCGCATGGTCTTCGTAACGTCGCAAGGGTCACAAAAGTCTTGGGATCAACGACCAAATTCTTGGCGTTCGGGGTTTGCGGGGCTTAACCGAGCGTGCGCAGGTCAACGACGAGCAAGAGCCGCTTGACCATCCACCCGATCGCGCCGGTAGGACAGTTTTTTCGTCAGCGCGGCAGGCTGCATGCCGCCGCCGCGGCATCGATCGCCGTCGGGGCACCGTCGAGCATGAACCGATCGGTCATGCGGCGACCGGTCGCCGAGCGGCCTTCCAGGCGCATGCCGCCCGCCGTGCGCATGGCCGCGAGGATCGCCGATTCCTGGACCGGATCCTTGCTCCATGCCGAAGCGCCCCGTGCGACGAGAAGGAACGGCTGGTCGCCGATGGTCAGGATGACGCTGGAGCCCGGGCGCGCCGGGCGGCGGAGCTGGATGAAAAGCTGGCCTTGGCGCGGGCCGCCGCGATCGAAGGCGATGGCGACATATGGCTCCGCTTCTTCCTTGCGGACCGGGACAATGGGCTTGGCCATGGCCTCGCAGCTGCGTCCGCGATCGAAGCTCGCCCAAGACCCGCCGGCCACGATCAGCCGCGATGGCGCGGCAATAGCTGCGCTGGAAAGGACAAGGCAGAGGCACGGGGCGAGACGCATCACACCGGCATGGTGTCGGTGCCGAGCGTCAGGAAATCAAGCCGATCTCAGCACTTGGCGGGCGGATTGACCGTACCCGAGACGCACTCATTGCCATTGTCGAGCGAGTCGGTGATGGCGGTGCCGAGCGAGAGCGCGCCGAAGGTCAGCGCCGCGCCGAGAATGGCGAGCACCAGTGCATATTCGGCCGCCGCCGCGCCCGAACGATCCTTCCGCAAGTGCCGATGCTTGATCATCGCACAGTCCCGTTGTCACCAATGGAGTCGTTGCGCCCAAGGACGCACGATCCCGCTGCCTTCTGTTTAACTGGAAGTCAAGTATTTGAGTTAACAAGATATAAAGAGACCTGTCCCGCACCGGGATTCCACCTCCTGCAAACGCAAAAGGGCCCGGCCGAAGCCGGGCCCTTCAACGGCCTGGTCTAAGTGGCTTAGCTGGCCTTCGGCGCGCGGTGCTTTTCCATGAACTGCATGCGCATCTGCTTGCGTTCATCGGGCGTGATACGGCCGTCATGGTTGGTGTCGGCCATGTCGAAGTGACGAGCGGCGGAATCCGTCGCTTCCTTCAGCGACACCCGGCCGTCCTTGTTGAGATCGGCCATTTCGAACATGTGGCCGCCCATCATCATCCCTCCCATGCGGTGCATGCGCATGCCGTCGTGCGGCATGCCCGGCGCACCCGCCTGACCATCTTTCAAGACGATGCGCCGTTCGATGCGCTGCTCATGCGCCTTGGCGAATTCCTCGCGGCTGATGGCGCCATCCTTGTTCGTGTCGAGGCGGTCGAACGCCTGCGCCGGGTCACGGTGCTCCATCTGCCCCATGCGGTGCTCGCCACGGTCGGCGAAACGCTGGCGGAAATGATCCTTCATCTGCGCCCGGCCGGCCTCGGCCTCCTCCTTGGTCAGAAAGCCGTCGCGATTGGCATCGAGTTTTCCGAAATGCTCACGCACCTTGGCGACCATCTCGTCGCGAGTATCGATGCGCTCGGCCATCGGCGGCACAGGCGCGGCCTGCGGTACGGGCTGCACGGATGGAGCCTGGGCAATGGCAGCGCCTGCAAGGACGATGCCTGCCGCGCCGATCAAAAATTCTTTCATCAATACCTCCCACTCAAATTCCCCGAAGGGGATAGTCCGCCAATCCTGTATCGCGCTTGAATGGCGGGGCCGGGGGTGGCAAGGCCGCCCCACCCCCGATTCCATGGAGTTTTGCCCCTCGATGAGCGACAAGATTCGCCGCGTCGTCCTCGCCTTTTCCGGCGGGCTCGACACCAGCGTCATCCTGAAGTGGCTGCGCCAGACCTACGATTGCGAGGTCGTGACCTTTACCGCCGACCTCGGCCAGGGAGAGGAATTGGAGCCGGCACGCCACAAGGCGGAGCTGATGGGGGTCAAGCCGGAGCATATTTTCATCGACGACCTCCGCGAGGAGTTCGTTGCCGACTACGTCTTCCCGATGATGCGTGCGAACGCGCTCTACGAGGGCCTCTATTTGCTCGGCACTTCGATCGCCCGGCCGCTGATCGCCAAGCGCCAGATAGAGATCGCCCACCAGGTGGGCGCGGACGCCGTCTCCCATGGTGCGACAGGCAAGGGTAATGACCAGGTTCGTTTCGAGCTTGGCTATTATGCGCTCGACCCGGACATCAAGGTCATTGCCCCCTGGCGCGAATGGGACTTGAACAGCCGCACGGCGCTGATCGACTTCGCCGAGAAGAACCAGATTCCGGTACCCAAGGACAAGCGCGGCGAGAGCCCCTTCTCGACCGACGCCAATCTTCTCCACACCTCGTCGGAGGGCAAGGTGCTCGAGGATCCGTGGCAGGAGGTCCCGGATTACGTCTATTCGCGCACAGACGACCTGGTTTCCGCCCCCGACACGCCGGAAGAAATCACCATCGACTTCAAGTCGGGCGATGGCGTCGCGATGAACGGCAAGGCCCTGACGCCGGCGGCTCTGCTTGCCGCCCTCAACGATCTTGGCCGCAGGCACGGCATCGGCCGGCTCGACCTGGTCGAAAATCGCTTTGTCGGCATGAAGAGCCGCGGCATGTACGAAACGCCGGGCGGCACCATCTATCACGCTGCGCACCGCGCCATCGAGCAATTGACGCTCGATCGCGGCGCCATGCACCTGAAGGACGAGCTGATGCCGCGCTATGCGGAGCTCCTCTACAACGGCTTCTGGTTTTCCCCCGAGCGAGAGATGCTGCAGGCTGCCATCGACCATAGCCAGGCGAAGGTCGAAGGAACGGTACGCATGAAGCTCTACAAGGGCGGCGTGCATGTCACCGGCCGCAAGTCGCCTCAGAGCCTGTACAGCGAACGGGTCGTCACTTTCGAGGACGATGCGGGCGCCTACGACCAGCGGGATGCGGAAGGGTTTATCAAGCTGAATGCTCTCCGCCTCCGGCTGCTGGGCCAACGCGACCGCCGCTGAAGGGGAGCGGAAGGTTCCGTTAACCTTGTTTCGCTAACCCAATCTCCCGAATGCACGAGAGTTGGGGAGCAAGCGCGGCCATGTCGATTTCACGCGAATGGAGGGGTGCGGGCATTGGGGCCGCTGTGGTTGCCCTTTACATGGCGCTCGTCCTCGGCAGCGGGCGGGTCGATCCCGTCATGTTCGGCCGACTGCTGAATTTCTATCTCGGCACGTCGTTCGCAATGTGGGTTTTCATGGGCGGACTCACGATCCTGGTCGCCATGGTCCGCCAGGGCTACAAGAGCGGAAGCGGGCCTTTCCTGAAGGATTTCGCGGTCGGAGTCGTCCGCGACCGCTGGGAACGGGACCGCTGTGTGTCGCTGGTCTGGCCGCCGTTGCTGTTCGCCACCCTCCTCGCCTCTTTCAACAGCTTCAAGCAGATGATCCTGCCGCTGGCGGGGTTCAGTTGGGATCCGGCAATCGCCGCCGCCGACAAGGCGCTGTTCCTGGGCAACGACCCATGGCGGGTAACGCACGCCATCTTCAGTTCGCCCCAAGCGACCGTCATCATCGACCGCGCCTATCACGGCTGGTTCGTGCCGATGTCGCTGGGCCTCATCGCATGTGCATTCATGCCCAAATCGACCTACCGCCTCCGGACCCAGTATATGCTGAGCTACATCGGCGTCTGGATCGGGATCGGCAGCATTGCGGCCTTCCTGATGCCGTCGGCGGGGCCATGCTTTTATGAAGCCTATGTCGGCAGCGAGGCGAGTTTCCATCAATTGATGCAGACGCTGGCCTCCGCTCAGGCGGACACGGGTTCGACGCTCACATCGCTGTCCAATCAGGCAATGCTGGTCAAGCTCCATGGCGCCGACAAGCTGATCATCGGCGGCGGAATTTCCGCCATGCCATCGGTTCACAACGGCCTCGCATTTCTGTTCGCTTTGGCTGCCTTCCAGCTCAATCGCGTCGCAGGCTGGGTGCTGGCCGGCTATGCCGCGATGATCTGGATCGGCTCCATCCATCTTGGCTGGCACTATGCCCTGGACGGGGTGATTGCGTTCGTCCTGACCTATGTGATCTGGCTGGCCGCCGGCCGCCTTGCCGCGGCGTTCGACCGAACCGACCCCGTGTCCCAGCCGGCCGCCGCGATCGCCTGAGTTCCGCGCCTGGCGGCAGTTTGGGATTGATATTCGCCGCAATCGCCGGAATGCGGGCGCGATGCAGCGGCAGCCCGGCCAGCAATGACGATTCTCGCTCATGAGGCGGGTGCTGCCGCCGCCGGCCCGCGCCGGTGGTGGGAACGGCGCCTTTTCGTCGTGCTGCTCATGGCGCTCTCGGTGGTGCCCTTGCTCTATCCTCCTATCCCGCCGCTCGTGGACATTTTCGGCCACATGGGTCGATATCGTGTCCAGCTTGACCTGGCGCAGTCGCCGGCGCTCCAGCAATTCTACTCGTTCCATTGGGCTGCAATTGGCAATCTCGGGGTCGACTTGCTGGTGCAGTTGCTGGGCCCGAAACTCGGCCTCGAGCCGACGGCCAAGCTTATCATCGCGGCCATCCCGCCGCTGACTGTCGGCGGATTCCTGTGGGTGGCCCGTGAGGTTCACCACCGCCTGCCGCCGACGGCGATGTTTGCGCTGCCCTTTGCCTATAGTTTTCCCTTCCTGTTCGGCTTTGCCAACTTCACTTTGGCGATGGCGCTGGCGATGCTGGCCTTCGCTTTCTGGCTGCGGCTCGGCGAGCACGACCGGGAGGGTCTCCGCGCCATATTATTCGTCCCCATTTCATTCATCGTCTTCTTCACCCACGCCTTTGGCTGGGGGACATTAGGGCTGCTCTGCTTTTCGGCCGAGGCGGTGCGCCAACATGACAAAGGGGAGCGCTGGTTCAATTCCGCCTGGAAAGCGGCGTTCCATGCTTCGGTCATGGGCTTGCCGATCCTGTTCATGCTGCTTTGGAGGAGCGGCCAATCAGTCCAGCAAACATTCGGCTGGTTCGATTGGAGGATGAAGTGGGAATGGGTTTATTCCGCCCTTCGCGACCGCTGGGAAGTTTTCGACATTGCGACGGCGGCGCTCATCGGATGCGTGCTCGTTTTTGCCGCGGTTCATCGCCGTCTCGAGTTTTCGCGCAATCTCGCCTTCTCGGTGCTGGTGCTGTTCATTGCCTTCCTGGTGCTGCCATGGACGATCTTCGGCTCTGCTTATGCCGACATGCGGATCCTGCCTTACATCCTGGCTCTGTCCGTCCTCGCCATACGCTTCAAGGGACCGACGCCATCGAGGTTCGGCAGGACAATCGCCCTCGTCGCCATGGCGGTATTCGGCATCAGGCTGGCCGCAACCACCGCCAGCCTGGCAATCGCCGCCAACGACCAGCAGGTAAAGCTCGAGGCGCTCGACCATGTCCCGTTAGGCGCAAGGCTCGTTCACTTGACCGGGCAACGCTGCGAAGATCGCTGGCCGTTGCCGCGTAACAGCCATTTGGGCGCCATGGCGATCGTTCGGCGCCAGGCCTTTTCCAATGACCAATGGACGATTGAAGGCGCCAATTTGCTGTCTGTCCATTTTCCGGAGGCAGGGAAATTCACCGCCGACCCGTCGCAGATTGTCCGGCCGGCCGGCTGCGCCCGAGGCCTTATCCTGCCGGTCGACCGCGCCTTGGCGTCGATATCAAGGCAAGCGTTCGACTATGTCTGGCTGATCGATGTCCCGCCGCATGATCCGCGGTTCCTGAAAGGCTTGCGCCTCGTCTGGCGCGGGCCGGGCAGCCTGCTCTATGCTGTCGAAAATCCCCGGAGTCCTTCCCGTCCATGACCGCATTGTCGATCGTCGTTCCCTGCTTCAACGAAGAGGAATGCCTCGCCGCCCTTCATGAGCGGCTGGCCAAAGCCGCGAAGAAGGCGGCGGGCGAGGATTATGAGATCGTGCTGGTCAACGACGGGTCGAAAGATCGCACCTGGCCAATGATGCGCAACCTGGCCGCGACCGACCCGCACCTCGTGGCGGTCAACCTGTCGCGCAACCATGGCCACCAGCTGGCGCTGACCGCGGGCCTCGACCTGGCGCGCGGCGACACCATCCTGATCATCGACGCCGACCTGCAGGACCCGCCGGAACTGCTCGGCGACATGATGGAGACGATGCGGCGTGAACAGGCGGACGTCGTCTATGGGCTTCGAACCGCGCGCACCGGCGAAACGCGCTTCAAGCGCGCCACCGCCCACGCTTTCTATCGGATGCTGGCCAATGCCACCGATGTCGACATCCCCGTCGACGCCGGCGATTTCCGGCTGATCAGCCGCCGCGCGCTCGACGCTTTGCTGGCGATGCCCGAACAGGCGCGCTTCATCCGCGGCATGGTCGCCTGGATCGGTTTCAGGCAGGTGCCCTTCGCTTACAAGCGCGATGAGCGGTTCGCCGGCACGACGAAATATCCGCTGCGCAAGATGATCCGCTTCGCGCTCGATGCGCTGACTGGCTTCTCCTCGGCGCCGCTGAAGCTCGCCAGCCACGCCGGCCTGTGGCTGTCGGTCGGATCCGTGATCCTGGTCCTCTACATCCTCGCCGGCTGGCTGTCGGGGCGAGCCATCCCCGGCTGGACATCGCTCATGCTGGTCGTCGTTTCCATTGGCGCGGTGCAGATGTTCGTGCTGGCGCTGATGGGCGAATATATCGGACGCCTCTACAGCCAGTCGAAGCAGAGGCCGCTGTATATCGTCCAGGAAATCGAGGGCCGCGGCATCACCGAAGCGCCGCGGCACGACCGCGGGCTCGGCATCGTCGCTTCAGCGAAAGGTCCAGTAGCGGTGAAGCCAGAAGGTCATCAGCGGCGTCAGCGCAATATTGGGAACGATCGGCCACCACGTCGGCCCAAGAAGCCGCTCGACCAATAGCCAGACCCAGAAGCTGTTCAGCACATAGCCGATGATGTTGACGACGACGAAGCGCGTTCCCGTTGCCGCGTGATCGTCCCGTGTTCCATGGCCGGCGAAGCTGATCCAGCCGTGGGCGAAATAACCGACGATCACGCCGACGATCCAGGCGATGGCGATGGCGACGAGCGGCGAGGTCGTTCGGGTTTCCGCCAGCACGTAATAAATCGCTTGGCCGCCGATGGTGATCAGCGCGCCGATGATCCCGTAACGGACTAGCTGACCGAAAGCGGCGCGCGCCTCCGGGTCGGCCATTGCGCGGTCGATATGCTTCTTCACTTTTTCAGCCGCGCCTCGATCGAGGCTTTGGCCATGGCGATCGGCTTGACGAGGCTCGTCGGGATCAGCCGCACCGCTGCCCGGCGCAGCATCCAGGCCATGTCGCCGCCGATCTCCAGCGCCTGGCCGTCGGGCACACGGCTGGCGAGCATGTCCTTGGACAGCCGCTTCTCGCCGGCAACGTTGGCGTAGACGTAGCTGTTGAAGCGGTACCAGGGCATGACCTCGCTCTGGCCCGCCAGCTTGGGCCGGACGAAATCGAAGACGCGATAGCCGCGCGCGGCAAACTTTTTGCGCCAATATTCCGGCGGCTGTTCGTTGACGTGATGTTCGCCGCCCTGGTGCGGGACGGCGGCGGAGAAGAGGATGACGTCGCCGTGGGCGACGAGATTGTCGACGAACAAATCGGCCTTGTCCGCGGGGAGGTGCTCGGCGACCTCCAACGTCTGGACGAGATCGAACCGCTTCTTGAGGTCGAGCGGAGTCGACAGATCGTGCGCCTTGAAATTCTTTTTCGGCACGGCGAGCTGGTCGGGCTGGACATAGTCGCCGTCAACCGCCTGGACGGACTTGACCCCTGCCGCCAGCCATTCCGCCGCCCAGGCGCCATGGCCTGCACCGATGTCGAGCAAACTCGAAATCTTCATTTCGGCAAGCAGGATCGCGGCGACGGCGCGCGCCGAACGGCGCGACCCGGCGTCGATATAGGAATAGAAATCGTGCGAATATTCGTGCCCGCTCATCGCCTGCTGCTTGCCGTTGTGCTTGGGGACGCTAGAGCGCGAAACGATAGGCAGTGCAAGGACGTCGGGTCAGGCGAATGGGTGAGTTAAAGCAATTCGTCGACCGGCACTGGCGCTGGCTCGTCCTTCTCGCCTGGCTGCTGTTCAGCGCCTGGCTGATCTACGCGCGCTGGCGGTTCATCACCGGCTTCGTCCTTACCGACACCGACGACAATATGCGGATGAGCCAGGTCCGCGCCTGGATGAACGGGCAGGACTGGTTCGACCTTCGCCAATACAAGATGAACTGGCCCCAGGGCCTCAACATCCACTGGTCGAGGCTGGTCGACCTGCCGATCGCCGGGCTGATCCTGCTGGGCCGGCTATTCATGACCGGCCCGCATGCCGAGCAAATGGCGGTGGCGGCGGCGCCGCTCATCCCGTTGCTGCTGCTGTTCGTGTCACTGTCACTCACAGTGCGGCGGCTGGTCGCGCCGGCCGCATGGCCGCTGGCCATCACCTGCCTGTTCTTCGCGGGATCGACGCTCGGCATGTTCCAGCCGACGCGGATCGACCATCACAATTGGCAGCTGGCCTTCCTGGCGCTGGGAGTTGCCGGCATCGCCGACCCGAAGCGCGCGCGCGGCGGCGCGACGCTGGGAATCGCGTCAGCCCTGTCGCTGACCATCGGGCTGGAGATGATCATCTACCTCGCTCTTGGCGGCGTGACGATGGTGCTGTTCTGGGTTCGCGACGCCGATCACCGGCGCCGCCTTGCCACCTATGGAGTGACCCTCGCCGGCGGCACCGCGCTCGGCTTTCTTGGCTTTGCTTCTTATGCCAACCGGCTTCCGGTTTGCGATGCCTTGTCGCCCGTCTGGCTATCCGATGCCTTGCTTGGCGGCGCCCTGCTGCTTGGCCTAGCGGCCTGGTCGCCTGCTAGATGGCAGTGGCGGCTGGGAGCGGCGGCGGCGGCCGGCATCGTCATCGCGGGCTTCCACGCCA